>Ga0160452_100048_pt1 | contig 169845 bp, 158 predicted proteins | sample HID1971I_E6MG_FD_108230 | JGI IMG/M metagenome (GOLD analysis project Ga0160452, IMG submission 108230) | Enriched millipede-associated microbial communities from UW Madison campus, WI, USA - HID1971I_E6 MG | ecosystem: Host-associated > Arthropoda: Insects > Digestive system > Unclassified ...
GCGTTCGCAGGTGAGGTCATTGACATCAAACGTCCTGAACCCGTTCACGTAACGATGAAGGAAGCCGTGCGCCGGTCGTGGCAGCATCTCGCGCGTGAGCGCATCGACGATCTGCATCCGGCGATTCCCCTGGGAAAGCGATTCTGGCCTCTTGCCAGAGACGAGCGAAAGGCAATCGAAGCGCTTTTCGCCGACGAAGACATTGCGAGTCTGCCGACCAGCCTGAAGGGTCGCAAAGACTCGGGCGAGGTTGTCGTGCTGGACGCGGCGTATTGGGTTAAGGGTTGCAGTTCGCTTGGCCGTCTGCGCTATGCGGTCCTGCTCGATGTCGATGGCGGCGTCGTGAAAGGCGACGACCTGTGTCTGATGGACATCAAGGAAGGGGTGAAGGCCGCGGCGCCCCGTTATGACGACGTGGCGATGCCGCGCGACAACGCGTTGCGTGTCCTCGAAGGTGCCCGAAACTTGTCGCCGTATCTCGGTGAGCGGATGCGCGCAGCACGCCTGCTCGATCGTGGCGTGGTGATCCGCGAGTTGTTGCCGCAGGACATGAAGCTCGAGATTGAACAACTCGGCAAGGATGACGCGATGCACGTCGCGCACTATCTCGCGGCTGTCGTGGGTAAGGCTCATGCGCGGCAGATGGACGACGCGACGAAGCGAGTGTGGCAAACGGAACTCGGTCGCAATCGATCGAAGACCATCGACGCGCCGCTATGGCTTTGGAACAGCATCGTCCAGTTGGTGAGCAGCCATGAGGCGGGGTACCTCGAGCATTGTCGGCGTTACGCGACCGGAACTTGACTGGACGATACAATCCGGCGACTCGTTGCAGTTGCGGTCGCTCGGCGTGCCCGGCGACGTGCCTGGCTTGGTGTCCGATTGCGCATCGGGCGCGCGATCCGTTCCGTCGACGCGGGGATCCAGCAATAGCGGCAGCAACCCTCGGGGCTGCCTGCTTCTTTCTTCCGGTAAGCGGGCGCGCTCAACTGTTCGTCCGCAAGGGTCGTTGATGCGCCTCTCCTGTGGAATCGAGGTTGATCGGTGCTGCATGCCATGCGCCGGACTCAGTGCGCTTTGCTGCATAGTCGATCTCGGGGTTCTGTACCGCGCTTCTCCTAACGCTGGATAGGCGCCGGATGTGTACGCTGCTCAAGCGATCTTTGGCGACGCCCGGCCGCGCCCGCGAAAACCGACTGAAAGGGTACGCAGATTGCTGTACGTGTAGCGAACATATCGACGACATCCATAACATGCCAGGCAACGACGTGGCCAAATCAGACAACGCTGCATATCCCTATTCGTCAGGCGGATGGGGTTCCCTCACCGCCGTCGCGGGCGCGCTCATTCACGAGAAAGTGCCGCTGAAGGTCAGCACCATCCTTCTCAAGCAGAACAAGCCCGAAGGCTTCGCGTGCGTGAGCTGCTCGTGGGCGAAGCCCGCCGATCCGCACACCTTCGAGTTCTGCGAGAGCGGCGCGAAGGCGACAGCGTGGGATCTGACCGCGAAGCGCATGACGCCGCAATTCTTCGAGCTTCATACGGTGACGGAGTTATGCGCGTGGCATGATCACGACCTCGAAGAAGCGGGACGTCTCACAGCGCCACTGCGCTACGACGTAGCCACGGACAAGTACGTGAGCGTCACGTGGCAAGAGGTCTTCGAAGACATTGCCCGAGAATTGCGCGCGCTCGATCCGAAGCGCGTCGCGTTCTACGCATCGGGCAGAGCATCGCTGGAAACCTCTTACATGTACCAGCTTTTCGCGCGCATGTACGGCACCAACAATCTGCCCGACAGTTCGAACATGTGCCATGAGAGCACGAGCGTCGGACTGAAGGAAGCGATCGGCGCGGGCGTCGGCACCGTCAGGCTCGACGACTTCGAGAAGACCAACCTCATGTTCTTCTTCGGACAGAACGTCGGGACCAATAGCCCGCGAATGCTGCATCAGTTGCAGGACGCGAGAAAGCGCGGCGTGCCGATCATCACCTTCAATCCGTTGCGCGAGCCGGGCTTGCTGAAGTTCTCCAATCCGCAATCGCCGCTCGAGATGATGACGCCCGCGCATACGCTCATCAGCACGCAATATCATCAAGTGAAGACGGGCGGCGATACGGCCGCGTTGCTCGGCATCTGCAAGCTCGTCATTCAAGCCGATGATCGCGCGAAGGAACAGGGCGAGCCGCGCGTGCTCGATGTCGACTTCATCGAAACGCATACCGTGGGGTTCGATGCTTTTGCGGATTACGCACGCGCGGCATCGTGGGACGATATCGAGCGCGTATCGGGATTGCCGCGCGCCGATCTCGAAGCCGCCGCTCGCGAATACATGCGCGCGAACGCGGTGATGGCGCACTACGGCATGGGCATCACGCAGCACAGGCAGGGCGTGCAGAACGTGCGCATGCTGTGCAATCTGCTATTTCTACGCGGCAATATTGGCAAGCCGGGCGCGGGACCGTCGCCGGTGCGCGGGCATTCGAACGTGCAGGGGCAGCGCACGGTCGGCATCACGGAGAAGCCGGAGCTCGCGCCGCTCGACAAGCTCGCGAGCCAGTTCAGCTTCGAGCCGCCCCGTGACAAAGGCATGAACATCGTCGAGACGTTCGAGGCGATGCTCGATGGCAAGGTCAGCGCGGTCATCAATCTCGGCGGCAATCTCGTGCGCTCTGTGCCGGACCGCATGCGCATCGAGCCGGCGTGGCGCGGCCTCAAGCTCACAGTCAATGTCGCGACGAAGCTCAATCGCAGTCATCTCGTGCACGGCGAGAAGTCGTACATTCTGCCGTGCCTGAGCCGCATCGAGATCGATACGCAAGCGAGCGGCGCGCAGGCGGTGTCGATGGAAGACAGCACCGGCTGCATTCACGGCTCGCGCGGCATGGCCGAACCGGCTTCGCCCGATGCGCGTTCGGAGCCGTATATCGTCGCGGAACTGGCGAAGCACACGCTCGGCGATCGATCGACCGTCGACTGGGATCGCTGGCGCAATGACTATGCGCTCGTACGCGATGAAATCGCGAAAACCTATCCCGAGACCTTCCACGACTTCAACGAAAGGATGTGGACGCCCGGCGGCTTCCCGCGCGATCTGCCCGCCCGCGAACGCAAGTGGCAGACGAAGAGCGGCAAGGCGGAATTCGCCGTACCGGAAACGCTGGGCGAAGATCCGGACATGCCCGTGCGGGAGCCGGATGCGCTGCGCCTCATGACACTGCGCAGCGACAGTCAGTTCAACACGACGATCTATAGCCACGACGACCGTTTTCGCGGCGTGAAGGGCGGTCGCATGGTGATCTTCATGAGCGACGCCGACATGGCGCGCCACGGTCTCGCGAAGGGCGACCGCATCACGTTGCGCACCATCGCCGATGACGGTTTCGAGCGGCGCGTCGGCGGCCTGCAAATTCATCCGTATGACATACCGGAAGGATGCATCGCCGGCTATTATCCCGAGTGCAATCCGTTGCTGCCGCTTTGGCACTGCGCGAAGGAAAGCAAGGTGCCCGGCGCGAAGTCCATCCCGGTTCATATCGTTGAGGTGAATGGCACGCCGCGCGAACCCTGAGCGTACGCACACGAGGGAGCGAAACGAAGCGGAAATCGCTTGTGCCTGGTGTTCCGTATTGCGACGGATCAGTTAATTGCGATGGCCGCTTCTTTAACGAAGAAATTTCGGCGAGACACGCTAACAGTAGACCAAAGCGACAATCATTACGCGTCGACCGTCTCCGCGTTCGTGTAGCTTCGTGTCAGTATTGATCGTTCCCTCGATACCGCTTTGGGTAAGACCGTGGGGGCGTTGAAGTCGCGGTTGCCCATATCGCGCCCAGCAAGAATCCCAATCCTGCGGAAACTGCAAGCGCGGTGAATGGACTGTCCAACGTCTTGTTGCGCAGAATCTCGGTGGTATCCGCGTACAGCTGTTGTGCCTTGTCGCCCAGTTCGCGCGCCCTGCCAACCGCCTGTGCGCCAGTCTCGTCCAACAAATCACCCGCAGCATTCTGCAGTTTGCCAGCAATTTCCGTGACCTTGCCTTCTACTTTATCCGAGTCCATTGTCGCTCCCTGGTTACACTTAAGAGATGCGGGCCGTTCCGCTGCGTAGTTTGCTGGTCCAACATCCCGTCAATGTCTCGCAAGTTGTGTTCCCGTCGGGAAGCATACGACCAGTTCGTGAGTCTTCCAAAGCGAACGCGTCTCGATGGGCCGCGCTGAGTATTTCGTCAAGTTGCGCCCTAATGCAGCTTCCCCGGACGTTGAGTTGAGCAGCATGGATGCACCGGTGCTGACGGTATGGCGCGCGGCGTCCTGGGAGGCGGGCATGGCGCCTTCGATGCGTTAAGGTGAAAAACTTTGGCGGTGTTCTGGACCGGCTCGGCGAAAGTGGATGCAAGAAGGACCAGCTAGAGGCGAGAATCTCGAAAGAGGCGACCGACAATGCACTGCGCCTGCATTGCTCGCCCCGACGCTGATTGGAGCCGAATCGTGAAGAGGTCGTGGGTAAATAAGAATCCGTGGCTCAGCATGTGGCTTTCCAGCGCGAACGCGATCGTCGATTCGACGCTGGCCGCGCGACTGCGCAAGTGAAACGGCAGGCGTCGACCCTTTCTTCAGCCACGCTCACGCCGCCGCGCAAGCCGAAGAAGCGGCGCCTGCGGTGCTGGGCGCGGGTTCATCGACAGAATCGTTATTCGCGCAGCGCGTTGAGCAGATCGCCCACCGCCCGGCGTGTCGACGCGCTCAATCCCGCGCCGATCGCCGTCTTGATCGTGCGGCGCAGCCCGAGAATGGCAATACCAACCAGCGTGATCGCGATCAATTCAGCATTAGGCGTACGCAAAAACCGCGGCACTGCACGCACGGTGGCCGGCGATCTGCGCGGTGCGCGCGTGAACGGCACGGGTTCGTTCGCGACGTGTGCGGCGATCAACTCCACGCGTGAGTCCGCCATGCGCGCCAACACAATCTCCGGAGCTTCAGCGTGCTTCATTGGGCTGCCTCCCTGATCGCGTCAGCGTCACGCCGCACCGCTTCGCGCAGTACTTGAAACGGCTCGGCCGGCTTGCGCGACATCATGACGATCAGAGCGATTAGCGCGACAGCCAACCACGCGCCCGCGACGCACCACGCGGTCAACACGAGATGCGGCGTGCCGACCGCCGACACGATCACCGCGATCGACACGAACGAGAGCGTGAACAGCGCGCCGATCGTGAGCGCGACGAGCCCGACCACTTCATGGAGCACGCGCTTCTTGGTCTCGGCGAGTTCGATGGGAATGAGCTCGCCGTAATCGACGAGACGTCCCGCGCAGAAACGGCCGATCCTGCGCCAGTTGGCGAATTTTCTCTGGATTGTCATTCTTGCTTCTCCGCGGTTTCAGTCAAGACAGGTGCTAAGCCATCACGTTAGAGCAGCGAGCGTGCCGGCAGACCGCGGCGAAAGCGACGGGCAGCGGTGGCCTCCGAGTCGAATGCCCGACGGCTGGGTACCGGCAGCAGGGCGTGCGGTCTGCCGCCACCGCGCGCTGTGCGAAGTCAACCAAACGGAGCACTTCGTGGCCCTATCGATGCGTGCCCGATCGCCACACAGGCGAACAGGACCATCGCATGTTTGCGGCGCAACGGGGGCATTGCTGATAAACGGCGAGCTGAGGTCCTCCCATCACACCGCTCGGTAGTGGAGCTTGTCGAGGCACTTGGAGTGCGCTCGTTCGGCCGCTTTCGAACGCCGAGGTTGGATGGACGTGTAGAGGTACGCAATTTGCACCACTCGTCTGCTTGCAATTCGGACGATGACCAAAATGAAGGCCACAATAATCGCCCACGAATCTCCTCCGACGGACGCGTCGGTGGAGATTCATCGATTCAAATTCCTGCTAGACGACGGTACTGTTCCTCCGCTCGCCGAGACGATATCGTTGCGCACAGCACGAGTCATTGTCGAAAACCTGGAGGACGGAAACGCCTTCATCAAGATGCTTCAGGCGATTGTGAAGGCACAGACGGCCGAGTATGACGACTTGGTCGGTCGGGTCTTTCCTGATCATTTCAAGGAATCTCCCGACGGTGGAGATCCGACGCAGCGATGCGATGGCGCGTCTCCACTCTAGCGGGGTGACGGTTGCGGATCTGGACGTGTCCGCGGGAATCGGAGGCGCACCCCGCTGAAGCCTCGTGTGCGTGGAAACTTTCCTCATCAGAGAAAGGGGCCAACGTCTATGCCGTTCGCTGGTGGCGCCGTTGGCATTGAGGCCGGATCCCGTCTTGCCGATAGCGACAACGGTCACGCCGTGACAGCAGTCTGCGACGCTACGAAAGAGCATCCGGCGCAAAGCACGAAAACACGTGGCGTTGGCCCTCGCCTGTCAATACTTACCGCTGCGGAACGCCAATTGCGCGAGTGGGAATGGCAAAGGGCTTTTTTAGGCCCTCCGTACTGTCAATCTATCCCGCTGGAGGGAAAATGCGCGCACTTCGCTGGCATGGAAAACACGATATCCGCTGCGACACGGTCCCCGATCCCGAAATCGAAGAAGGGCGCGATGCCATTATCAAGGTTTCGACTTGCGCGATCTGCGGCTCGGATCTGCATTTGTTTGACGGCTTCATGCCGACAATGAAGAGCGGCGACATTCTGGGCCACGAATTTATGGGCGAGGTCGTGGAAGTGGGTCGTGAGAACAAGGCGCTTAAAGTCGGCGACCGGGTGGTCGTGCCATTTACCATTTTCTGCGGCGACTGCGATCAGTGCAAGCGCGGCAATTTTTCTGTTTGCGAACGCAGCAACCGCAATAAAGAGGAAGCCGACAAGATGTTTGGCCACGCGACGGCTGGTCTTTTCGGCTATTCGCATTTGACCGGCGGCTATGCAGGCGGGCAGGCTGAGTTTGTCCGTGTCCCATTTGCCGATACCACGCATGTGAAGGTGCCACAGGGTCTTAGCGACGAGCAGGTGCTCTTCCTCGGCGACATCTTTCCGACCGGTTGGCAAGCGGCGGTGAATTGTGAAATCGTCCCGACGGACACGGTTGCGATCTGGGGCGCTGGTCCGGTGGGCCAGATGGCCATTCGCAGCGCCGTCCTACTGGGAGCCAAGCAGGTGGTCGTGATCGATCGCGTGCCTGAGCGCCTGGCAATGGCCCGGCAGGGCGGCGCTATCACGATCAATTTTGACGAAGACAGTGTGCTTGACCGGCTTGCAGAGCTGACGGGCGGAAAGGGCCCCGAGAAATGCATTGACGCGGTGGGAATGGAGTCACATGCGACGCGATCCTTTGACGCAATGTACGACCGTGTGAAGCAGGCCGTCATGCTCGAGTCGGACCGACCGCACGTATTGCGGGAAATGATTTATGTGTGTCGCCCAGCAGGCATCTTGTCGGTCCCGGGTGTGTATGGTGGATTGATCGACAAGCTACCTTTCGGGGCATCGATGAACAAAGGTCTGACGTGGAAGATGGGACAAACGCACGTCAACCGGTGGACCGATGACCTCCTGCTGCGCATTCAAGAAGGTCAGATTGACCCGTCTTTTGTGATCACGCATACCGTTGCGCTCGAAGAGGGCCCCGGGATGTACAAGACGTTCCGTGACAAGGAAGATGGCTGTATCAAAGTCGTGCTGAAACCATGACGCCTCGACGATGTCACCGGCGGCGCCTTGATATGCAAGAGCTCATGAGTGCACGGAGTGACGCTAGAGGGGCAGTCGGCTGCTTCTTCGGCGTCGAAAGGGAAGAATGAGCCAAGGTCTAATCTCGCAGCTTGACGTGCCAGTCAACGTCATGCATTCGTGACCATGGCACCTTTTAAGTCAGGGCTGAACAAGTCGCAAAAACCCGGCCAGTCCGTATGTTCATCGCGCACGAAGTGTTCTTTTTGGAACGAGCATGTCCGATCAAACCGCAGGTGCTGGATCCCCACACCTTGATAGCGACGAGCGCGAACAGGCGGCCGACCATTCGACGCCGCGTCCACTTGTTATCCATGAAATCGTTCGGGAAGAAGGCGAGGCAGCAATGGAGCGCAGTAGCGCTGCCCTCATGTGGTCCGCTCTCGCGGCGGGCCTGTCGATGGGATTCTCTTTTCTCGTGCAGGCAATCCTGGAAGGTGCTTTGCCCTATACAAGCTGGCGGCATCTGATTACGAGTCTCGGTTACACGATCGGGTTTGTGTTCGTGATCTTGGGTCGCCAGCAACTCTTTACGGAAAGCACCTTGACGGCCGTGCTTCCCGTTCTTACGCGTCGCAACTTTGAGACCGTCGGTAAGACGCTTCGATTGTGGGCGATCGTGCTTGTCTTCAATCTTGTGGGCACGACGATCTTCGCCGCGCTGTTGCAGTTCAAACACGTGTTTGGCACCGAGGTGACAACCGCGCTCGCGGAGGTTGCACGTGCTCCATTCAGTGCCACTTTCGGCGTCACGCTGGTGCGGGCTGTGTTCGCAGGCTGGCTGATCGCGCTCATGGTTTGGCTGTTGCCAAGCGCGCGTTCGGCTCGTCTCGCGACTATTGTTCTCGTCACCTACACGGTGGGAGTCAGCAAGCTCACGCACGTGATCGCGAGTTCGGCCGAGGCCGCCTATGCGGTCATGATCGGTGCGGCTGGAATCCGTGATTACCTCAGCGTCTTTTTGTTGCCGACACTTATCGGCAATATGCTCGGCGGCATCTCGATGGTGGCGATCATCAACCATGCGGCGATTGCGCCAGAGATTGACGACGCGCGGCGGGAGGAGTGAGCAACGACCGCATGCTACCGAAGACAGTCACGCTTGGTTTAAGTTCCACGTCACTTGTGTAGGGAACTGCGCATGGAAGCCACGTCGTTGGCGGTGACAGGCCGTGCATCATTACCCCAGGATGCGCGGACATAGGTGAGCACCTGCGCGATTTGGACATCGGTAAGCCGGTCGGCGAACGGCGGCATCGGCTGGCGCGCGGGACCGTGAGTCGTCGCCGGGCTGTTTCCGCCCTCCACGACGAGTCGAATGAGCGAGGTCGTGTCCTCGCTGATCACCGATGGATTGCCTGCTAGCGCAGGAAACGCACTCGCCACGCCGTGTCCGTCGTCACGATGACACTGTGCGCAAAAGCCTGCATAAACCGCAGCGCCTTGTGCGGGCGGGACATCGGGCGCGCGCGTCTTGAGCCGCCCGGACTGCGCGAGTGCCGGTTCAAAGGCGCCGTCGGCCGCACCCGTCGCTGGCAGGCTCTTGAGGTACATGGCGATCGCCCGTGCGTCGTCATCGCTTAGATACTGCAGACTGTCCTCCACCGTCTGCACCATGCTGCCGTACGCGACCAGGCCCGCGCCGTGACCTGTCTTGAGGAAGGCGGCGATGTCGCTGGGCGCGATGCGTCCGAGGCCCGAGCCGGCGTCTGCGCGCAGATTCGGTGCGAACCAGTTGTCGTTGATGCCGCCGGCCAGGAATTTCGTCGACGCTTCGTCGTAACCCTGTTCCTGATAGCCCATCCCGCGCGGTGTGTGGCACGAGCCACAATGTCCGAGCGACTGCACGAGATACGCACCGCGATTCCACGCGGCATCGCGGCTCGGTTGCGGTGCGAACTGCGCCTTCGGCGCGAAGGTCATGCGCCACAGCCGCAACGCCCAGCGCTGGTTGAACGGAAATGTCACCTTGGTCGGCGGCGGGCGGTATTTAACGGGCGGTACGCCGTGCATCATGTAGGCGTAAAGCGCGTGCATGTCCTCGTCATTCATCTTCACGAACGACGGATAGGGCATCGCGGGGTACAACCCCTTGCCGCCCGGCGCCACGCCCTCGCGCAGCGCGCGTGCGAAATTCTCGTAGCTGTAATTGCCGATGCCGGTCTCCTTGTCCGGCGTAATGTTGCTGCTGACGATCGTGCCGAACGGCGAAGCCAGGCCGAGGCCGCCGGCATACGGCGCACCGTTGAGCGGGGCGGTGTGGCAGCCCGCGCAGTCCGCCGCCTTGGAGACATATTCGCCACGCTCGAGCAACACCGGCGAAGGTGCATCGTCTGCCATGACGAGGCGCCAGGGCGACAACGCGGTGAGCAGAAGAAGAGTAGGAAGGGCGGCACGCATTGCAGTCACTGGTGGTAGAGATACGCGGCGATGTCGCGCGCATCGGTTTCACTGACAGCGAGATCGGGCATCGCGCTGCCCGGCACGACGCGTTGCGGAAAGCGAATCCATGTTTGCAGGTTGTCGGGCGAGTTCGGCAGCTTGCCGGCCACGTAGGCGCGCTCGCCGATCTTCTCCAGCGCCGGGCCGACATTGCCGTATGCGCCAGGCACGCCGTCAATCCGATGACAGGCGCCGCAGCCATAGCGCTGGATTGCTTTGAGGCCGCGTTGGGGATTGCCGCCGGTGCTCGCGTCGGACGACGGCGGTTGGCCTTCGCATGCGGCGAGCGCCAGGCACATCAGAAGCGGGGCCGAGAGGCTGCGAATGTCGTTAGCCTTCATGCGACACGCTCGACGCGATGTGAGGCTGCGCGCGCCGCATCAGCAAACGGGCGCCCACCCACAGGCCGCCAATCAGGTAAGCTAAGCCGCCTGGCACCCACATGACGAGCCCACCGAGTTGCTGGTCCTGCAGCGGATCGAAACCGAGGGCGAGCGTCGTCTCGATGCACGACGGATACCAGACGCCCGGCGCCAGGGTCAGCAACGCACCGAGCGCGCCAGTGTGAACCATCGTCGTGAACAGCGAGAGCATAGCGTGCGCGCTGCCGGTGGCTTGCGCACCGGATGGCCGCCCAAACACCGTCCACCAGAACAGCAGTGCGCTGCTCAGAAAACTCGCATGCTGCAAGGTGTGGATGCCGGGGCGAGCGAGGGCCGCCTCGAAGAAACGCGGCGCGTGCCAGCACCAGAGCGCCGCCGCGTGCAACATCCAAGCGACGGCGGGAGCCGTCAGCCATTGCCAGGGCGCCTTGATCCAGCGCGTGCGCACCGCCGCGCCAATGGCCGCCCTTGCGCCGGTCGGAAACGCCCACATCCACACGGCGAGGGGCCGGCCGATCACAAGCAGGGGCGCCGCCACCAGCATCAGCAACTCGTGCTGGAGCATGTGGGCCGAGAACAGCCACTCGCTCAACGCATGCAGCGGCGACACCAGTGCGAGCACAAGCGTGAGCCATCCGACGCTGAACAACGCGAGCCGCATCGAGCGGTTCGCGCGACCGTGCGCGCCGCGCGCTCGCAACCGCATGTATCCGGCGATGTAAAGCGCGAGACTGACCAGCAGCGCGATCACGACCCACCAGTCGAAGGTCCATGCGAGCGGCGAGGCATCGCTTCGTGATGAGCCCGGCGAGAGCCCATGCGCGCGGGCTGCGTCGCTCCACACGACAGTGCAGGCAAGGGCGGGCGCGGCCTTTCTTAGCAGGCTGGAAGTATCCATTGCGGTATCGAAATGGCGATGACGGCCAAGACGGACAACGCACCCACGCCCGTCGCAACGGCGGCGACGAAGCCGGGTCGCGCAAACAGGCTGGACGCGTCGCCCGTCGGAATGGGATGAGCGCGCCGCGCGTCGCGCCAGCGCTGCCAGGCGAGCAGCGTCGCCAGCACGCATACCACGAGGCTCGCGCAGCTCATACCGTCGAGCAGCGCGTGGCTCGACAGGCGGCAAGCCGGCGCCACCAGCGCGTAGTTGACACCCAGACAGGTCAACACGATCGACGGAGCGCCCAAAAGCGCGAGCCAGGTTTTCATGACATTTTCTAAAGACGTGCCGCCCAGTAGATCACTGCGTAGATCGGCAACCAGCTCAACACGACGAAGTACCAGTACACCGCGTTTTCGCTAACATCAACGAGACGCTTCCCCTCAAACGGTCCAGTGACGAGCAGCACGGCGAGCACGGCGGTGTCCACCGTATCGGTGATCAAATGCGTCGTGTGCAAGCCGAGCAGCAACCACACGACCGAGCCGTATGCATTGGTGTACCAGCTGACGTTCAGGGACGCGAACTCGAAACCGCGTAGCACGAGAAACGCGACGGAGGCGAGCAGACACACCCACAGCCACAGACACGCCCGCCGTCGGTCACCGCGCTCCGCCGCCATCTTGGCGAGCTGATTCGGCCACAGACTCACCGCCAGCACGCCGGTGTTGAGCGTGCCCCACAGGAGGCGCGGCGCGACAGCCGCCATCGGCCAGCTCGGAGCGCGGCTGCGCAGATAAAAGTACATCATCACCGCAATGGCGAACACCGTTCCTTCGATCAGCATCAGTCCGATCGTGCTCCACCACATGAGGCTCCGATGGCTGAAGCCGAAGGTCGGCAGCGCGCTGACGTCCAGCACGACGCGGGTGCGGTCGAGCTCGTCGGGACGCACCTGCCCCATGCGCGTATCTTCATTCCTGGATGCCGTATTCATGGGTGACGCTCCCGTGCGACGGCGATTCGATTTTCCGTACGCCTCGGCCAGAACCACGCAATCATCGCTACCGCCACAGGTACCGATCCCCACACGATGGCCCAGGGCGTGTAGATCGAGCCGATAAACAGGATGGTCGTCGCCACCGCGCTCAGGAACGGCCAGATCGACGGCTTTGGAAACAGCGGACGAAGATCGGGCCTTGCATCGAGCACCGTCGTGACGAGCACTTCGCGCGCATCGGCGGCGATGCCGGCGACGAAGGCCGGTTGCGCGGATGGCTCCCACAGCGGGTCACGGCCATGCACCACGGGAATCGCATCGAAGTTGTGCGGCGGCGGCGGCGACGGCACACTCCATTCGAGCGTGCCCGCGCCCCAGGGGTCGGCGCTCGCGTGATCGTTGCTGCGCAGCGTCCTGGCGACATTGAGCATGAACAGCAGCACGCTCGCCGCTATCATGTAGGCGCCGATGGTCGCTGTCAGGTTCATGCCGTCCCAGCCCATGCCGTGCGGATAAGTCCACACACGCCGGGGCATGCCCTCGAGACCGAGCAAGTGCATCGGAAAGAAAGTGACGTTGAAGCCGATAAAGAACAGCCAGAACTGCCACTTGCCAAGCCGCTCGTCCAGCATGCGACCTGCGAATTTCGGAAACCAGTAGAAAAACGCGCCGAACAGCGGAAACACGGCGCCGCCGAGCAACACGTAATGCAGATGGGCGACGACGAAGTAAGTATCGTGAACCTGCAAGTCGATTGGCACCGAGGCGACCATGATGCCCGTCATTCCGCCAATCACCAGAATAAAGAAGAACGCGAGCACGTACAGAAGCGGCGTACGTAGATTGAGTCGCCCAGTCCAGAGCGTGGCGATCCAGCAAAAGATCTGAATGGCCGAAGGAATCGCGATCATCAGGCTTGCGGCTGTGAAGAAGCTTTTGCCCAGCTCCGGCACGTTGGTCGCGAACATGTGATGCACCCACAGTCCAAAGGCGAGAAACGCCGTTGCTATCAGCGAGAGCACCATTGCCGAATAGCCGAACACGGGTCGACGCGCGAAGGTCGGGATGATCGACGAGATAAAGCCCAGCGGCGGGATGAAGACCAGATAGACCTCTGGATGCCCGAAAAACCAGAATAGGTGTTGCCACAACAGCACATCGCCGCCTTTGGCCGGATTATAAAAGTGCGTGCCGACCAGCCGGTCCAGGATGAGCGCGGTGCTGCACAGCATCACGGAGGGCATCGCGAAAATCACCATGAATTGCGTGACGAGCGTGGCCCACACGAAGAGCGGCATGCGGTTGAGCGACATGCCGGGCGCGCGCATTTTGAAAATCGTAGTGATAAGGACCACTGCTTCGATGAGGCCAGCGAGCTCAGTAAAGGTGATCATTTGTGCCCAGATGTCGGCGCCCTTGTTAGGCGAGTAATCGGGGCCGGCAAGCGGCACGTAGCTGAACCAGCCCGCATTCGGCGCGGTGTTGACGGCCAGCGACGCAAATAGCAATAGTCCGCCGAAGAGAAACACCCAATACGCGTACGCATTCATGCGTGGGAATGCCACGCTGCGTGCACCGATCATCAGGGGCACAAGGAAGGCGGCGACGGCCTGCATGACCGGCACGGCGAATAGGAACATCATCGTCGTGCCGTGCATCGTAAAAAGTTCGTTGTAAAGATTCGGCCCGATGAGCCGCTGGTCCGGCCGGGCGAGTTGTGTGCGCATCGCAAGTGCGAGCAGTCCCGCGAGCAGGAAGAACGCGAACGTCGTCACGACGAAGCGCCGCGCGACGGTCTTGTGATTGATCGCGCTCAGAGCACCAATGAACCCAGGCGGATCGCTCCAGGTCCTCGCCAGCGCGTCGAGCACTTCGGGCGAAGCGTGCGGACCATCGACGAGTTGGGCGGGGTGTTGCTGATCGCTCATTTGAGGGTCTCCAGCCAGACCAGCAGCGCCTGCAGATCGGCGGGTGGCAGACGGGTACCCGGCATGACCGTGCCGGGCTTAAGCGTGCGCGGATCGACGATCCAGCCCGCGAGATTGCCGCGATTGTTGGCAAGCGTGCCCGCTGCAATGTACTGGCGGCTGGCAAAATGCGTGAGATCGGGACCGATAGTGCCGTTCGCATCGGTGCCGCGTACGGTATGGCAGCGTGCGCAGTCCTGGCTCATGAAAACGTCGCGTCCGTGCAAGGCGATGTTGTTGGCAGGCGCGGTGGCCGGCTGGCGCTGCTGCGCAGCCCACGCTGCGTATTGCGCAGGTGGATCGGCGGTGATAGAGAACGCCATGAGCGCATGCTCATAACCGCAGAATTCCGCGCACTGACCGCGATACACGCCCGCTTTGTCCGCGCGGAACTCGATGGTCGCATCGCGCCCGGGAATCATGTCTTTCTTGCCATGCAGGTTCGGCACCCAAAAGGTGTGGATCACATCGGCCGCCTTCAGTGCAATGACTACTGGCCGACCGACGGGTACATGCAGTTCGTTGGCAAGCGTGAATTCGGGCGCGTCCGCATCGCTTAAATATTTTGCTTGCCACCACCACTGATAGCCGGTCATCTCGATGCGCAACGCGCCGTCGACTGGCAGGCGCGACAGCGCGCGGTCGGTCATGACATCCGCGAGCAAAAGTCCGAACAGAAGCAGCGTCGAGACGCCCGTCGCGACGATAACCCATAAGCGCGTGCGCGACTGCGGGCGATCAAGGCTTGACAGGTCCACAGGCGTGGCGCGATTGGCGCGTGGCGCCCGCATTATCGCGATGAGGCAGGCCAGCAAGATCGCCGCGAAGACCCCACAACAGACTGCAAGGGTTAGGTGCCACAATTCAAAAATGCGGCTGGCCTGAATGCCTGCGGGGACCAACGCGGTTTGCATGGTTTTACGTTCTGGGTCTGTGGTTGGACTGCAAGTCTCACCCACTACGACGAAAGCTCGACAGGACTTGCAGTTCGGTATTCAGCAAACGGCGTTCCGCGAACTTTACCAATCATCCGCTCGGCAGATGCGGGCGACTGCGCGCCGCTCCGCACGCGGGTTCGAACTCGCTCGGCGCCCGCAGGCGAGGCGTCCGCAAGGCCAGTGCAGCAATTGCTCGGAAGAAGACCCATTGCGTTCTGAGAGGGGGCCGATACGCTCTGATTGGCGAGGAAACGCAGGAGGACTCGTCATGGGCTGAATGGCCTTCAGAGCAAGGCCTCCCATAGGAGTGCGGGGGAGGCTGGGCGCGATCTCCCAGCTGCAGAAGGCGTTTGACGTTATCGCGGTTGAGAGCGGAAAAGCCGTCGGCGATGGCGCGCGCGCGGACGCGCTGCGATCTACGCTCAAGGCGCATCAGAACGGGATACTCGAAGCAATCAAAATTGCGCATTTCTCCGACTCCAGTCCTATAAAGACTCGCATCCACGGCGACTTTCATTTAGGGCAGGTTCTCCTCGCGGGGGACGATACATACATCATCGACTTCGAAGGCGAGCCAATTCGTGAGATGGACGAGCGACGAGTCAAGTCCAGCCCGCTGCGCGATGTAGCCGGACTGCGGCGCTCAATCGCCTATGCGGCCGAATTCGGCTTGAAAGAACGGAGCGAAGAGCGGACCTCTGAGAAGGCATCCGTTGCACAAAAAGCGGGAGCCGATACGAAAAGACGCCGAAAGTCGCTTCCTGACGGCTTATGCGGCGTCTGCGCCTCGCAGTACCGAGCCGCCGAGGCCGGACGGACTCGGACTGCTTGACTTGTTCTTGGTGGAAAAGGCGGCCTATGAAATTTGCTACGAAGCGGCGAATCGGCCGGATTGGGTAGCAATGCCAATGCGTGGACTGTTGACGACCCTAGCATCGCTGCCGTCACTCCGGCACCTGCTGGAGCAAGTCGCGAGCGAGCCCGACGCCGGATGAGACGAGACGCGCGCAAGCGAAAGAAACGCCGTCGCGCCTGAACCGGGATTACGGATTGCTTATGGTCAGATATCAACCGGTGCAAACAAGAGATGAAGATGGACATTCCCAGGCAAGTCGTGTCGTTCCTGAGTTCGAGGGGAATGAAGCTCGCCACCGCTGAGTCGTGCACGGCCGGCTTTATCGCATCGTTGATCTCGTCAGTTCCCGGCAGCGGCGCATGCCTGGACGTGGGCTTCATCACCTACTCGCCTTCCGGAAAAGCCGGATTTCTCGACGTCCAGGAAGAGACGATGAACCGATTCGGCCTGACAAGCGAAGAGGTCGCGCGCGAGATGTCCGAAGGCGCGCTGAGACTCGAAGCGTGTTGCGCGACCGTGTCGGTTTCCAACACGGGTGTTGCGGACGGGGACGCCGGAAGCGTCCCCGCGCCCGGGACCCAGTGCTTTGGATGGTCGTTCAAATTGCGAAGTGGCCAAATCCTTAGCGTGACTGAAACCAAGCTGTTCAAAGGCGATCGCAATGAAGTCAGGCACGCGGCGGCCCTTTATGCGCTGTCACGCATCGAGCATCACTTCAATCATCTTTCACATGGGTGCGAATAGCACGGAGACGGAAATGAACACGGCTAGCGATGACGGGCAAGCGTGGCAACGCGACGTGAGTTTGGAACTCGGCGTGAGCCAGAGCTTTGACGTGGACAGTGAACGCGAGCGCCGCATTGCATTCTTGTCCGATTACCTGACGTCCCAAGGATTGAGGACCTATGTCCTGGGCATCAGCGGTGGCGTCGACTCATCGGCTGCCGGTCGACTTGCGCAGCTCACCGTTGAGCGCCTTCGCGCGCGGCGCTATGAAGCGCATTTCGTTGCTGTGAGGCTGCCTTACGGAACTCAGCGTGACGAAGAGGACGCCCAACGGGCGCTGAACTTCGTCCGGGCCGATGAGGTGTTGACCGTTGACATCCAGACCGCATCCGATGAGATGCTAGGCGCGCTCGAAAAGGCAGGCGCGCAGTACGCCGACGACTATCAAAGAGATTTTGTCCTCGGCAATATCAAGGCGCGCCAACGTATGATCGCTCAGTATGCAATCGCCGGGGCAAGGTGCGGCGTCGTCATCGGTACGGACCACGCCGCCGAATCATTGATGGGATTTTTTACGAAGTTCGGCGATGGCGGCGCAGACGTATTGCCGCTTTCTGGCTTGACCAAGCGGCGCGTCCGTGCGCTTGCCCATTCGCTGGGTGCGGAGGATCGTCTGGTGATGAAAGTGCCCACGGCGGACCTGGAATCGCTAACGCCTCAGCGTCCCGACGAAGACAGCTACGGCGTCAGCTACGAAAATATCGACGACTTTCTCGAAGGCAAGGATGTCGGTGCCGAGATCGCCTCCACCATTAAACGCTTTTACGATGCGACACGGCACAAGCGCTCGCTGCCTGTGGCACCAAAGCCGACGTGAACTAATGTGAAGCGCTGAAGTTGCGTTGTTCTGAACAATCGGTGCGTTGAAACGTGACGGAAGTAACGCCGGGCAGCATCAATGCGCGTGACGCGAACATGCGAAATGCGCAGGCTTGACCATAGCAGATGAATTCGAGACGCCGGTGGGTGGGTTCATGTCCGCACACGAGACCTTCATCAGCCATGAGTTCAAGCACACGGGATGGCTCAATCGGTGGCATGCCGCATCCACGGAGTGTTATGGTCGCACGCACGTCACCTCCTGTGTGACGGTCCTATATTCGTTGGGAGTGCATGATCCATGAGCCATACATCGCTCAACCGCACGCGACTGAACATCAGGCTCCATGCGCGCTTGTTTCGCCAACTCTTCAAGGCTTCGCGCCCGATGCCCGCGCACCCGTCGTTTCATGGCAGGCCGGGGAACGCCGAAGCGCCCTTCTCGCAAGTTCGACATCTGATGGGTAGTTCGTTTCGTCGGCAACGGGGTTGAACCCAGCGCATCGATAGGCCATGGTGTCTTGCCCGACAGCTCGACGTCCTGCTCCACCGGAAGGGGCGCACCCCGCAACGCTCATCAAGAAAACCAATATGGCCGGTGCCCGGAGCGCATCACGGACGCGGGGACGCGGCTGCCGACGCCGCTCTTCATGAAAATTATCGACGCGGGGAATCATGATTCTTTCCGCACGATGGAGATGAGATGCTCGACTCGCCCGCCGTTGCGCGTCGTTGTCTCCACGCAGCCGTCGTAGTGCATTTGCCACCCTGCTCGCAATTGGATGGATGGGCGGTTGCCTTCCGGTCGGCTATCGATGCCGCCCAACCCCTTCGCAGGCGCCGGTACATTATTGACAAGCGTTGCGTTCGTACCGACGACGTTATCGTGCTGCAGCGCCAGGTCCCGCTTGGCGTCGAGCCCTTTGCCGTCCGTGTCCACGGTATCATCTGAGGCCTCCATATTGGCATTGTCCACCGAGACAATACGGGACTTTGCACGTTCGAGCGGGTCTGGGGATGCCGACGCGGAGGCGTTTAAATCGATCGATGGCAGCGGATTCCGGTTTGTTTGATCGGCTTGATACGAGGCCGGTGGCGCGTCCGCTCCGACGTGATCTCGTGCCATGACTTCGGGGTCGGCGCGAGCCGTCTCCGTGGCAGGCGTCTCCGACGGCGTTTTCGCCTGAATGTCCCTTTGTTGCGACTGAGTGGGGTTTGCTTCGGCGTTGTTCATGAGCATGCCTGCCTAGTCTAGGGTCGTGGATAAACGGGGAACGAATCTGGTTTGCTTTCGCGCAACGTCGAACAGCATCGGCCGTGCCGCAGACGCACCCGGACAGTCAGCGCAGTCAGCGTACGGGAGAAGCGATCCTCCGGCACAGCGGTTGCTCATGGTTTAGGCCGGCACGACAAACCAGGAGGATCCGTGAAGACAAACATGACCGTCCGCGCAACGATGATCGTTGCGCTACTTGGCGCTTTCTCGCCAGCGTTCGCCCAGACCCAAGCCGCCAGTACCACGCAAGCGAACGATCTTGCTCCTGTCGACAAGGCATTTGTGCAAGCTGCATCGGAATCAAGTTCGACCGAAATTGACACGGCAAAACTCGCCGCAAAGCAGTCCCAGGACAAGGACGTCAAGGACTTCGCGCATCACATGATGGTTGATCACACCAAGCTGACTGTTCAACTCAAGATGGCGGCTCCGCACGGCATTGAGGTTCCGAAGGGCAATTCGGACCCGGCCGTGCTCGATGCGCTGAAGCCGTTAAAGGGAAAGGCGTTTGACACGGCCTATATCAAGACGGTTGGAGTGGAAGGACATCAAAATGCAATAGCCACCTTCCAAAAAGAAGCTCAAGAGGGACAGAATGCAGATGAAAAAGGCGGCCGCAAAGGCACTGCCAACGATTCAGCACCATTTGGAAATGGCGCAAGCGTTGGCGGCCAAGAAGGGGGTGCAGTAAAGAGCGCGTGATTGACGCGTGATTGACGTGTACTCGACGGTGCCAGTAACGGGCGCTTAGCGAGACATCGGCGAGAGCGCGCCCGTTAGCGAAAGCGGTGACCTTTTCTTTGGGGGGCAGCTATGTCACCGGACGATGCGAGCATGATGGCATTCGATATCGGATGGGATTTCGCTCGGTTTGGGCGACCGATGGATGCCGCGATACATGACGCCGGTCTTCTCACCGGATATGCTGCGGGACGCGCACATTTCCAGGTCGCACAACACCGCCCGGACCGGTTCGTCTCGAAATGGCTGCAACTGCGTGTCAACGCCTTCAAACGACGTCGCATCCTGAACGCCGAGGTCGACCCTTCATACCTCGCAAGAATCGACTGCGATATATGCCCGATCACTTTGGTAACACTCACGCACAGCGCGTTGTGCGATAGCGACTGGTCGGTGGACCGCATCAATAACGATGGTGCCTATGCACCGGGCAATCTCATGATCATGTCGTTCGAGCGAACCGCGCCAAGGGTGCGAAGGATTACAACGATGTCGCCTTTCTCGCTTCGGAGCCGGCGAACGGTCAGACCGAGAGCGCTGAGCGCTGAGCGCAGGACCCTCTCAAATGGCGAGTGGGAATGCCTGGCGTGCGTCATGATCGGCGCCGCGGAAGTTACGGAAGTGGCTCCGACGCTCAACGCCGCTGCTCACCCGGGTCCCCGAGGATTCCAGGGCGCCGCTGTACTATGTTCTCCAGCAGATGCTATTACAAGCCGTCGCTCCAGCGTCGGCCCGTAACCGGCTCGTCAAAGCGCTGAATCGTCTGCAGCCGTCGCATGACAGATGTCTGGGCTTGCGTTTTGCCGCCGAGCGACTATCGGCCTCGCTAAAAACGGCCGGCTATCCCTACGACGCACTGGACGACGCGCTGTTCCAACGCCAGTTGCAAAGCTGGTTTCGAAATATCCCAAGAACGTGCCTGCCAGAACTGCTTGGCTTGTGTGCAAGCCCATGGTGCGCAACGCTGCGAGCCGGCGCTTCCCGTTGCTTGGTCGGTTAAAACCCACGGGAGATTCTGAGAGAAGGCTGGCCGACCGCTTCCCAATCGTGAGTGCGGTGTTTGAGCCTCAGGAGGAGTATGCGCAGGCGCCCAGAACCCCGACAATCCTGATGTGTCGGGCGGACCCGACCGATAAAAATAATGCATACAAACACTGACCGGTGAGCCCTGGCGCTGGCTCCTGGCATGCTGGTGCGCCGATGTGTCTTACTAAGGCACCCGGCATAACCATTGCTAAAAGTGTTTACACCCTCAGTCGGCCAGGGGGTGTTTGCGGGCGATGGCAACAAAGTACTGCTTCAAAGATCACGGTGACAACGCGACCGCGGCGCGTTTAGCGGCGGGTGACATCACCCGTTCGTGCCGGCGAGAAGGAATTAAACGGAAGTAGACGAATTATTTGATGTAATAGCGCGCTCGCAGAGGGCGCACCGCTTAAAACTTACTGGAGAGATCATGGCTGCAAAAACCCTAAATGACTTGTTCGTGCATGCGCTGTCGGACGTCTACAGTGCCGAAAAGCAGCTGACTAAGGCGCTTCCCAAGCTCGCCCGAGCCGCAACCAACCCCGATCTCGCCGCCGCGTTCAAGACACATCTGGAAGAGACGCAAGGACAGATCGAGCGAATCGACCAGGTCGTCGAAAGCACAGAAATCAAGCTCAAGCGCGTCAAGTGCGTGGCAATGGAGGGGCTGGTTGAAGAAGGACAGGAGCAGATCGAGGAAATCGAGCAGGGGCCGATTCTGGACGCTGCCTTGATTGCAGCGGCACAGAAGGTTGAACACTACGAAATCGCAACATACGGAACGTTGGCGGCACTGGCAAAGAAGCTAGGCTACACCGACGCGATGAACCTGCTGCTTGAGACGCTGAAAGAAGAGAAGGCCACGGACGAAAAACTGACGTTACTGGCCGAGCAACAGGTGTCCGAAGAGGAGGCGGGGACGCCGGCCGCGAGGCAAGCCGGAAAGCAAATCGCGAAGTAGCGACATTCCGCGCCGCAGCTCACCAGGAACTGCGGCGCGCTTCCAACTCAAAGCAACGCACGCCGCGGAACCAGTTCTTCAAGCGTCCGACCGTGAATCCAAGCTACGACGCCGCAGTGATTCGTCTTTGAGTGCCGTCGCTGGCTTGCGTCATATCTCGTATTGCAAGCTCGATCGGATCGGCAATTTGGTAGTGCACCATATGGCCAGCACCGGGCACGACGCTCAGCGTGCTCTGCGCCACGTCGTGGTGCAGCCGGACCGAGTGGCCCTCCACACCGACGATCTTGTCATTGGCACCGGCGAATATAGCAACTGGCATCGTCAGCTCGGAATAGCGTTTATGAAGCCGAGCGGCGGCCGGGATCATAAACGCGGCGTCTTCCGCCTCCGCGCGAATTTGCAATGGACGACTTAACATGTCTCGAGGCATGGCGGCAAAAAAGCTCTCCGGTAAGGGAACCGGCGCGAACATTGCCGCTGCTGTGTGCTTCAACAACAGCCGCGCGCTCGCGGGAGCCACCGTATAGCGCAATGCATCACCCAGCAGCGGGATCGCCGCCGGGGCGCTGATCGCAGCGTCCAGTCGAGCGCCAGGATAGTAGTAGCCGGAGACCAGCACCAGACCGCGCACGTCCGCGGGAAACGCCATCGCCAGATCGAGGGCGACCAGCGTGCCCCATGAATGTCCCAGTACTACGAGGTTCTCGATACTCAGTTTGTTGAGCGCCGCGCGCAAAAGCCGGGCTTGCGCTTGGGATGTCCAAAGGCGGTGCCGCGGCCGCTCACTGTAGCCAAAGCCGGGGCGGTCGAACGCGATCACCCGATGGCGTTCGGCTAGTCGATCGACCAGGCCGCTGCAAAGTCCGTCTTGTAGCGCGACGGTGTTCCCATGGAGGAGGACAACAGCAGGACCGGTACCCTGAGGTCGGTCGGAATCGGTGGAGGCCAACGCGTTAAGCCGCAGTACGATCCAGATAAAATCGCTGCGTAAATGCGGCAGGCGACAGGTAGCCGAGACGGGCTTGCGTGCGCTGCCGGTTGTAAAACATTTCGATGTACTCGCTGATGGCGAGCCTGGCTTGTTCCCGCGTAGCGAAGCGCAGATGATAGATCAGTTCACTCTTGAGAGAACCCCAGAAAGATTCGATCGGCGCGTTATCGTAGCAATTGCCGCGGCGACTCATCGACGCGCGCATGCCGAACTGCCTGACGAGCTCCTGGTAAGCCCGTGCGCAATATTGCGAGCCGCGGTCGGTGTGCTGAATCAGGCCGGGCTTCGGACGTCGGCTTGAGACGGCGCGAAACAGCGCCTGCATCACCAGATCTTTCGTCATGCGTTCGCTCATTGCATAGCCAACGATTTCGCCGCTGTACAGGTCTTTCAGGCCGGCAAGATATAGCCATCCTTCGTCAGTCGCAATATACGTGATGTCGCCACACCAGGCCTGATCGGGCGCTGACACGGAGAATTTCTGGTTCAGCAGGTTCGGCGAGACCGGCAAGTCATGCTTTGAATTAGTGGTGGCCCTGAACTTACGCTTCTGCCGGCACCGCAGGCCGAGCTTTCTGCGCAACCGTTTTATCCGGTGTACGCCCACACAAACGCCGTGCCGTTCGAGATCCCTTTGCAACCGCTCCGGACCGAAACTTTCGCGCGTACGCTGATGGGCAGCGAGCACCTCCGTCTCCAGTCGGGCTTCCTGCCGTGCGCGGTTGGAGGGCGTGCGTTTGCGCCATGCGTAATAACCGCTGACCGAGACGCCGAGCAAGCGGCACATCGGTGGCACCGGATATTCCTGTCGCATCTGTTCAATCACGCCGTACTTCACCGCGACTCCCTCGCAAAGTACGTCGCGAATTTTTTTAGGAGATCGCGCTCCATCTTCACTTCCGCCAGTTCCCGCTGCACGCGTGCCAGCTCGGCTTCAAGTTCGGTCTGCGGTTTCTGCTCCTTGCCGACCTCCCGCAGCTTGCCCGCTCTAGCCGAACGGACCCAGTTCGCCAACGTCTTCATCGGAACTGACAGCCGACGTGCGGCCTCCGAAACGCCTACACCTTCGGTCAGCGCAAGCTTGACCGCCTGCTCACGAAATTCGCTCGTGTAGACCGCCTTGGGAATTCGATTCATCTATGCCTCCGTTTCACAATTGTACGAAACGTTGGCCTCTACTTTTTTCGACCGACCTCACTTTTCGATGTTGTCCCTTTTGGTCGCCGTAGTCCTTCCGGTTGGCGCCATCCGTGATTTCAATATCACCCTTTACCTTGCGATCTTCGCTTCCCGTTACGGTACCAATCGCCGAGTCCGTCCAGCCCTTGATCTGCTCTTTGCTACCTTCTTTTTGGTCGCTTTTCACACCGACCCCGATCGGTCAGTTAATGTTGCTGAGTCCGTGAGTACGCGGCGTGATGAAGGCACGCACGAGCATATAGACGCCAGCAAGCCCGACGAGCACGTACACGATACGTGCAAGCGGGGAGCCAGAGCCAAATATCGTCGCAACGAGGTCAAGCCGAAGTAGTCCGACCAAACCCCAGTTGAGAGCACCGATGATCACCAGTACGCCTGCGATCCAATCAATCGGGTTGCGATGAACCGAAACGGTTCCTTTTGATGAAACAGTGAGCATGTCTCTAGTCCTATTTGATAAGGGGGCGTGGACCGCGCCCGAGGCGCGGTCCGAGTGTTAGACGCTTCCTGTTGCGGTCAGACAGCCTTGCCGGAGCCAAGGTCCGCGCCGGTGGTCGGGTCGGATGCGGTGCGCGAGGCCATCGCCTGCAGCGTTCGCACGTCCTCTTCAGTCACGGTGACGGTAGCCGTTCCGTCGCCTCCGTCGACAGCGGGCTGGGGATCCTCGACGAATTCCCAGTCGCCGCCTTCGTTCCACGGACCACGAGCGTCGTCGCCCTTGGACATGTTGAAGTACACGCTTGTAAATTCGGGGTCGCCCGGGAGTTTGCCTTGCGGGAAGTTCGGCTGAATGGAATGCAGCGCTTTTTCGAAGGACTTCTGATGCGCAATCTCACGCGTCATCAGAAAGCCGAGCGCCTCCTTGATGGCCGACGCCATTTCGACTTTCGCAAAGCGAGTCAACCAGTAATTGATGGATAGTTCAATCAGGGAGCATGCGGACTGTATTAAGGTGCGCGGCGAGCGCCGCGCGGCCCCCTTTGACTCAATCAATCGGTGAGCGCGGGTCCTCACCGAATTAAATTTTTTGTCGCGCCTGCACTGCCGATAAGCAAACCTAGCAAAAAGCTTGAGACCGCAACGATGCCCAGCACGGCCAGCGGATTTTCGCCGGTCTGATCTCAAACCATATCGACCGTGCGGCCCGCGAACTCTTGGGTGGTCCCGGCTACTTGCCCGACCCTACCTTTGATCTGGCTCATCCCGTCGCCGGCACCGCTGCCAATGGCCTCCTGTACCTTGCCTGTCGCCTCTTTCAACATTCCTTTCGCCTCGGTCGTCCATTTCCAGTCTCCCAAAAGTTGTTAGCTCGGCGAGGTCTGCCACGCAACCGGCATACCTACGAATCGCACGCGACCCCCGTCAACTCGTTCTGCCCGGCGAAGCGCGCCAGCGCCCAACACTGCCAAATTGGTGTAACATAGATGCCAAATGGCAGGAGGTGCTATGACCGTCATCGGCAAAATTTCGGCGGATTCGTTGTTGGGCGGACGCTCGGTTTTGCGCCGCGCGCCTCGGTCGGGCCTCGAATGGGTGGATATCGTCCGTCACGGTATCTCGTCCCAGGCGCTCGACTCAATGCTCAAATCCATCTCGATTTCGCAGTCAGAACTGGCGCAGGCGTTGGATATTCCCGAGCGGACCTTGGCGCGGCGCAAGCGCGAAGGCGTTTTCAGCCGCGAGGAGTCGGCCAAGTTACTACGACTCGCGCGTGTCGCGGCGCGCGCGGCGGAAGTATTTGAAGATCTTGATCTGGCGATCGGTTGGCTCAAGGCGCCGGCAGCGGCACTAGGCGATGCTACTCCGCTCAGTCTTCTCGATACGGACATTGGTGCTGATAGCGTGATGGATACGCTCGGGCGCATCGAGCATGGTGTTTTTGCATGACCTTGATGGCATGGCGGGTAGTGACAGAGCGGTATGCTGATAGCGCCTTTTCCGGCGAAGGTGCGCGCCTCTATGGTGGACGGTGGAATCCGAAAGGGGTGGCGCTCGTATATACGGCACAGACGCAATCGCTTGCGCTCCTCGAGATGCTCGTGCAGGACTCACCTCTGCGGGCCCGGTATGTGATGATCCCGGCGCGAATTCCTGAGACCCTGATCGAGCGGGTCGATGCTGCGATTCTGCCGCCCGACTGGAGAGAGCTCAGTGCACGGACCGAGCTGCAACAGATTGGTGCTATGTGGGCGCAGAAGCAAACGAGCGCGGTGCTGGCGGTGCCAAGCGCGGTCGTCCCTGCCGAAACTAACTATCTGCTCAACCCCAGTCATCCAGACTTCGCCCAAATCGCGCTTGGGGCGCGCGATGAATGGGAAACTGACCCGCGGTTGTTGCGGCGCGCCGCTCGAAACGACTCATGACAACGTGTCGTCGCCACGCAACCGGCATTTTGATTTTCGCAAATGGGCTTGAGTTAGAGTTTCGGCCGCGTTCGGCACCGCCGCCTCGGAGAACCGCCACGGGCGCTGAACGGCGATTTTTGAAGACGACTGGTAAAGTTTGACTACTGATTTCAGGCATGCGCCATGGGATTCGAACAGCTCGTTGCGCTTAAGGCGCAGCTGAACCACGGCGCGAAGGGCAAAAAGGTGGCTCCACGCTCGACGTCACAGCAAGTGGACGTCGCACGGGAAATCAAGCAGCCACCGAAGCTTCGGCGCACGTCTGCCGACGCAGCCGCGCGTGCCGTCACTACGCTGCAGCGACATTTCCCGCGGGCGTTTCCGCGCAGTCCGGCGCCAAAGGTCCCGCTCAAGGTCGGGATTCTTAAGGACGTGCTTGCGAGAGCGGCGTCGCTTGGACTCAGCGAACGAGACGCTCGAAACGGCGTGAAGCTCCGGTGTCGTGGCCAACGCTATTGGACGTGTCTCGTCGAAGGCGCTGTGCGCGTGGATCTTACCGGCGCGATCGCCGGCGTTGTCACGGCTGTTGAAGCGGAGTACGGCGCAGGTCAGGAGAAGATCCGGCTCGAGCGTAGGCGGGAGGCGATTGAGAAACATCGCTCTAATTAACCGCGTTGACCGACAAAACCGACATCGCTTGCAGGATCCATTTTACCTAAAGGAATTTACCGCAATTATTTCGTAGTACATATTGCAATCCATGCAGGCTACTGTACTCCACGCAGTGCCACCAATTCGTGCACCACATCTTCTTCAAGTTAGCGCCAGCTATCTCGTCCGTCTGCGAGTCACTGTCCGACTGGCTGGCTGGAATCGGTGAGCGCTCGGTGACTAAAGGATGCCTCAGGACTCGGGCGCCTAAACACGTGCGCGAGATTACAGCTCTGTCTGTTCTTGTCTACATTACAACGGTGAAAGCATTGGTCAAGCGCGTGCCAAAGCGATTCATGAGACGTCACGATCTCCCGGAACATTCGTTCGGTCGCTGATTCCGAGTGCATCCAACAGCCACGCCTTGAACGTTTCGAACGCCTCGTGTCGCTGCTGCCTTCGCGGATGCACGAGGTAGTGTCCCACGTATTCGACTTCGCGCGTCGAACCGGCGAGCGGCCTCACGAGCTCACCGCGTTGCAGCTCGCGTTCTGAAAGCAGCGTCGATTCCAGTACAACCCCCAGACCGTCCACGGCAGCAGCGATCGCCATTGCACTACGATCGAAGCGCAGGCCGTAATGCGTAGGTGGCGGCAGTTGGTTCGCTTCGAACCATCCCTTCCACTGATACATCTGCACCTCGCACTGAATCAACGGCAGGTTGTACAGATCCTCGGGTTTGCGGATGTGCTCCGCGAATGCCGGCGTACACAACGGTGCCAGCCCTTCCAGCACCAGCGGAATCTTTTGATGTGGCGAGTTCTTGGGTTCGCCGTAGACGATGTCGAGATCGAAGTCGTTATCAAAACGGGCGTATTCGGTGCTCGCGGAAAAGCGCAAGTCAATATTCGGGTGATCGCGCACGAAGCCTGCGAGCCGCGGCAACAGCCACTGCGTTGCAAAACTGGGGGCCGTATGCAACCGCAGCGGCGTGCGTTCCTCGCTCGCCAGCAGCGCAAAGCCACGCTGCATTTCCTCCATGCCCCGCTGAATGTGCTCCATCAACATCGCACCCTCGCGCGTCAGCCGCACCTCGCGGGTGCTGCGCTGAAACAGTCGGTGGCCCAGCAACTCCTCCAGCTTGCGCACCGAGTGGCTGACTGCGCTGGGCGACAGACTCAGCTCGCGCGCGGCATCAGCGAAAGAGAGCGATCGGCCGGCAGCCTCGTATACCCGGATGTAGGCGAGCGGAACCTTGCGAAAAACGTTCATGGGGCGGGATTCGTGAATGAGATTCATCGCCTGTTGCAAACGTTTCTTTTGTCAGGCGCTCTAGGTCAAGCATACATTACGTTCACCTCGTTGCCACACCACCCGATTGCTGAACAGGAGACAACTGCAGCCATCGACGGTTGTCGAGGAATCTCTTTCATTCTCCGCAGGAACAGCCATGACAATGATTACCGAGGCCGAGCCGCAGGCCGGCTCGACGCTGGCGAAAATCGCCGATCACGCCTATCGCATCCGCCGTTTCGCGCTGCGCATGGGCGAAGTGCAGGGCCAGGGCTACATCGGTCAGGCGCTTGGACTGGCCGACGCGCTCGCGGTCACCTGGTGTCACGCGATGAGCGTCGATCCCGACGACCCGGAATGGGAGGGCCGCGACCGCTTCCTTCTCTCGCACGGTCACTATGCGATCGCGCTCTACGCCGCGCTGATCGAAGCGGGCGTCATCCCCGAAGAGGAACTGGAGACCTACGGCTCGGACGACAGCCGTCTGCCGATGTCCGGCATGGCTACCTATACGCCCGGCATGGAAATGTCGGGCGGCTCGCTTGGCCAGGGTCTTACGATCGCCGTGGGCATAGCGCTCGGCCTGCGTCTGAAGGGCAACCCGGCGTTCGTCTACAACTCCATGTCAGACGGCGAGCTCGACGAGGGCGCTACCTGGGAAGCGGCGCTATCTGCCGCGCATCACGGCCTCGGCAATCTCATCACGATGGTCGACATCAATCGCCAGCAAGCCGATGGCGCATCGCACGACGTGCTCGGCTTTGAGCCGCTCGCGGACAAATGGCTCTCGTTCGGCTGGCACGTCGAACGTGTGAACGGCAATGATCTGCCCGCGCTCATCGAGGCATTCGACCGCGCTCGCGCGCTCGAGGAGGCAAAGCCGCGCGTCATCCTGCTCGACACGCTGATGGGCAAGGGCGTGCCGTTCCTCGAAACGCGCGACAAGAATCACTTCATCCGCGTCGATGCAGAAGAGTGGCAGCAAGCCATCGCCGTGCTCGACCAGAACCATCTGCAAAGCAAGCAAGGAGACAGAGCATGAGTGCCATCGCCGAGAAGAAACCCCGCCTGACGACCTCCGCGATGATCGCCTCGATCGCGTCCGAAGGCCAGAAGACGCGTCCCGCTCCATTCGGTCACGCGCTCGTGGCGGAGGCGGAGAAGCGTCCGAACATCGTTGGCATGTCGGCTGATCTGTCCAAGTACACGGACCTGCACATCTTCAATCAGGCGTTTCCGCAACGTCATTTCCAGATGGGCATGGCCGAACAGCTCTTGATGGGCGCGGCAGGCGGTCTGGCAAAAGAAGGCTTTATTCCGTTTGCAACGACCTACGCCGTGTTCGCGACGCGCCGCGCGTATGACTTCATCCATCAGATCATCGCTGAGGAAAACCTCAACGTTAAGATCTGCGCCGCGCTGCCGGGACTGACGACCGGATACGGTCCGAGCCATCAAGCGACGGAAGACGTTGCACTGATGCGCGCCATTCCCGGCATGACCGTCATCGATCCCTGCGATGCGCTCGACACCGAGCAAGCTGTCGCCGCGATCGCCGCGCACAACGGGCCGGTTTATATGCGTCTCTTGCGCGGCAAGGTGCCCGCGGTCCTGGACGACTACAACTACACCTTTGAACTTGGCAAGGCCAAGATGCTGCGCGACGGGAAGGACGTGCTCATTATCTCGTCCGGCATCATGACCATGCGTGCACTCGAGGCCGCACAGGCACTCGACGATGGGTCGGCAAGTGTCGGCGTGCTGCACGTTCCAACCATCAAGCCGCTCGACGAAGCCACCATCATCGAGCAGTGCCGCAAGGAAGGACGTCTTGTGATCGTCGCGGAAAACCATAGCGTCATCGGCGGCCTTGGCGATGCGGTGACGAGCGCACTCGTGCGCCATCGCGTGTTGCCCGAGTTTCGTCATATCGGCCTGCCCGACCAATTTCTCGACGCGGGAGCGCTCCCGACGCTGCACGACCGCTATGGCATCTCGACGGCAGCGATCGTCGAGAACATCAAGACGTGGCTGAAGTGATCGGGGAGCCAGAGACCATGAATGTGACATTTATCGGCATCGGTGCGATTGGCTTGCCGATGGCATTGCAAATCAAGGGCGCAGGTCATGACGTGACCGGCGTCGATCTTTCGAGCCGCGCGCGCGAACTTGCGGAAGAAAGCGGCCTTGCTACGACGGACAGCTTCGCCGCAGCTCCAACTGCCGACGTCGTCGTCGCGATGGTGGCGACGCCGCAGCAACTTGCTTCACTCGTCGAAAGCGTGGGCACGAAGCTCGAAGGCCAGACGTGGATCGTCATGTCGACGGTTGGCCCGGAAGCTGTGCGGGAGCAGGGCAAACGCCTCATCGCAGCTGGTGCGAGCGTCGTAGATGCACCTGTTACAGGCGGCACCGCTCGCGCGAAGACCGGCCAACTCGTGATCTTCGCGTCGGGTGATCAGAAGGACATCGAATCCGTTCGCCCTGTGCTGGATGCAATGGGCAGCGTGCGCGTCACCGGCTCCCGGCTCGGGGACGGTCAATCGATCAAGGTGGTGAACCAGCATCTGTGCTCGGTCCATATCGTCGCAGCGGCGGAAGCGCTCAGCCTGGCGAAGTCGCTCGGACTCGATCCGGCTGCGGTTCTCGAGATGATCGAGAAGGGCGCGGCTGGTTCGTGGATGCTATCGGACCGCGGACCGCGCATGTTGCAAGGCACCGACGTCAACGTGACCAGCTCGATCAACATCTTCGTCAAGGACAGCGATCTCGTGGCGACGGCCGCGAAATCCTGCGATGCGGAAGTGCCCCTGCTCTCGATCGCGAACGCGCGCTATCGAAAGGCAGCCGAAGAGGGACTTGGCCTCTGCGACGACAGTCGCGTGATCGAAACTTGGCGCTGAACGTAGAGCGATTCAGCTTTCGCTTGGGAGAAGCGCCCGACGAAGCGCAAAGAACGATTCTGCCGTCTTCCCGAGGGAAAACGACTCGCTCAAAATATGGAGACAACACACCATGAGTACGAAAAAACAAGGTCGCGCGGTCAAGGTCGCCGTCGCGTCAATGATCGGCTCGGCGGTTGAGAGCTACGACTTCTTTATTTACGGAACAGCTGCTGCGGCGTGGTTCGGCAAGATTTTCTTTCACACAAATGAGCCCATTGTCGGCATTATGGCGGCGTTCGCCACGCTGGCCGTCGGCTTCCTGATGCGTCCGCTCGGCGGCTACCTTGCCGGGCACTGTGGCGACCGAGTCGGCCGCAAAGCGGTTTTGTTTTGGTCGCTCATCGCAATGGGTGGCGCGACGGTACTGATCGGTTTCTTGCCGACTTACGCACAGGTCGGCGTGGCCGCTCCGATCATGCTGATTCTGCTGCGTATGGTGCAAGGTATCGGCTTCGGCGCGGAATGGGGAGGCGCGGTTCTGATGGCGTGCGAACATGCGCCTGAAAAACGCCGCGGCTTTTTCGGTGCCGTTCCGCAGCTCGGCATTCCGCTCGGACTGTTACTTGCCAATGGTGCGTTCCTTCTGTCCGGTGCGTTCCTGGAAGGCGACTGGATCTGGCGCACGCCGTTTCTGCTGTCCTTCGTGATGGTCGCCATCGGCATCTTCATTCGGATGAGCGTATCGGAGTCACCCGAGTTCGAAGCGGTGAAGGCCGAGAACAAGGTGATGAAGCAGCCCGCGCTCGAAGTCATCAAAAGCGACTGGCGCAGCATCCTGAAGATCATCGGCTTGCGGATGGCGGAAACTGGCGGCTACTACATCACCACGAGCTTCATGCTGTCGTATGTGGCGCTCGCGCATGTCTCGACCACGCGGCACGTTCTGTGGGGCACGTTGATCGGCTCTGCACTCGGTCTGGTCAGCCATCTGATCTACGGCGCGCTCAGCGACAAGATCGGCCGCCGCCCGGTGTTCATGTTCGGCGCCATCTTTACCATCGCCTTCGGGGTGCCGCTGTTCATGCTCATCAACACCGGTGCGCTCATCATGGTGATCGTCGCAGTGGCGCTGTCGCTTCTTTTCAGCCACGATCCGATCTTTGCGGTTGAAGCGAGCTGGTTCTCTGAGCAGTTCCCGGCAAATGTGCGGTCGTCGGGCATTTCTCTCGGCTACAACGGCGCTTCAGTGATTGCGGGACTGCTGCCAATCATCGCAACGTTTATGTTCGGCGCGTTCGGCTGGATCGGGCCTGCGCTAATGTTCTCGGCGTTGGGTGTGGTATCGGCATGCTGTGCCCTTACCATGCGAGAAACGGCGCCAGTCGTGCTCGAAAAGAAAGCGCAAAATGCGAACCCAGAGCACAGGGTCGCTGCATAAGAAACGATCGCTAATTGTGTGCGACATTCAAGCTCGCCAGTCCCGGCGGGCTTTTTCGTGTCCGAAACCATCAATCAAATAGGCAGTCGCAACAAGGCCGTACGCCGGCCCCGCGCGACGGCGCGTAACGCTGGCGAATGACCCGCTCAAAGGTACGTTTGGTGCAGGCAAATCGCTCATTCGTCATTGCCTAAGCGACAGGGGGTTGAACATCAAGCTTTACATAAAGGAATGAGAAACGGGACCAGACATCCTTGATGTTAGGTGAAGGTGCTAAGGAGCGCGCTGAAGGCTGAGCGCGCGGCAGGCGCGGCCATCAAGCGTCATTCGATGGCGTCAGGACCGGGACATTGACACGACCGATCGCGTATTGGAAGCCGTCGTAGCCAGAACGGCGCAGCGTTGCGCTCGCAGCGACGTGCGGCCGCCGGGAACTTGAGCGCAGAAATCGTGTAGTTCCCAGAAACTCCCAATTTATCCTACGATACGTCTCGTAAATCATACAGACATATGGTGGGACCGTCGAACCGGCGAGGGAGGGGCAAGCGCGTGGAAGACTTTCAAATACTCGATTACATCACGGACGGCGTGATGGCGCTCGACCGGGAATGGAAATTTCGGAACATCAACCGGACTGCTGCCCGGCTGCTGAAGCGTCGGGCCGAGGACCTGTTAAGTCGCGAGATTTGGGCCGAATACCCGGACCTCATCGGGTCGAGCTACGAAGCAGCCTATCGGCAGGCGGCCGAGACCGGTGCACCCAGCACCGCGACCGACTTCTACGCGCCGCTGGGTACCTGGTTTGAAGTGCGAGCGTTCCCATGCGACGACGGCGTCATCGTGTTGGTTCGCGATGTTACCGAAGCGCGCGCGATCTCCGAGCGCTTGTTGCGCCAAGCCACGCATGATGAACTGACCGGCCTCATCAACCGGCGCGAGCTGCTGCTGCGCCTTAACTGTCTCGTCGATGAAGGGGCGGCTGAATCCGTCGACCTGCTCTTCATCGACCTCGACCGCTTCAAGGATATCAACGATTCATTCGGCCACACGGCGGGCGATGAAGTGCTGCGTGTCATCGGCCAGCGTCTTTCTGAGTTGCTTGGCGAACGCGCCCATGTATCGCGCATCGGCGGTGACGAATTTGTGATTTTCCTCGTCGACGCGTCCCCGGGCGAGGCCACGTGCATTGCGCGCGACGTCATAGTACGCATGCGCGATCCGATCCAGACTCCTTACATACGGACCTCGGTGGGCGCGAGCATCGGCGTGGCGCGCTACCCCATGTCAGCATCGAATGCGGGTGAACTGCTGCGTAACGCGGACACCGCGATGTATCACGCCAAACGCGCGGGCGGTTCGCATGTATGGTCGTTCAGCAAGGAGGATGCGCAGCGCCTCTCGCATCGCCTGCGGCTACGCGCGGATCTGGCAAGCGCGAGCGCCGCACGCCAGTTTGAACTGTATTACCAACCGCAAATGGACCTGCACACGGGCCGCATCTACGGAGCGGAGGCGCTCCTGCGATGGAACCATCCGCAGCTCGGGCTGCTCACGCCGGCCGACTTCCTTGACGTGCTGCTTGATTCGCCGGCCTACGAGGCAACGGGAGAATGGCTTATTCGCGGCGCATTCCGCCAGGCGGCGCAATGGCAGGCGACGGGACGCATGCCGTTCAAGGTCGCCGTCAATCTCTCGCCCACGACGATCCAGAACTGCGATCTCGCCGCACTGGTTTCGGAGGGAGCCGAGGCGTTTGGCGTATGCGCTTCCGTACTCGACATCGAGGTGACGGAGACTGCCGTCATGAGCGACTTCGCTGCCGCGTCGCGCTCGCTTTCGGCCGTAAGAAGGCTTGGCGTGACGGTCTCGCTCGACGATTTCGGCACCGGCTACTCCAGCCTCGCATACCTCATGCGGCTGCCCGTTGATCGCGTCAAGATCGACAAGTCGTTTGTACAACAGCTCCCTGCTAAGGAGACGGGCCGCCAGGCACGCGCGATGGTCGAAGCGATGGTGGCGCTGGCGCGCGCGTTGGGCATGCGAACGGTCGCCGAAGGCATCGAAACGGGAACGCAACTAGGTCTCGTCAAGGAGCTCGGGTGCGATGCCGCGCAAGGATACTTCATTGGCAAGCCGGAATCAGCAGCGCGCATCGAACCTTACGCCGAGACACGGTTTGGACCGGTGCCGGTTGCAGGTTCGCCGTCGCAGGACGCAAGAAGCGGATCGCATTAGAGATCAACGCGCAGTCGGTCGCTTGCCTTGTTTCAAGCTGTGCGCGGTGAGCCGGGCATCAGCCCGCGTCGGACGGGTTCGGCTAGTTTCGACCGCTTGATCATCAAGCGAAAATGCCACTCAAATGGCTGGTCTGCACGGAATGCTGTCCGGATATCAATTGAAGCACGTCGTGCAGGTGGCGCACCGCGTCATCCGGTTCTTGATTTTTCGGTGAAGTCTTACTATCCAACTGTGATGGCCGGGCTGGACTGCACTGCTAGTACGCACGAGCCGGCTCGCGATTGCTTACCGACACCCGCTGCAGGCTTCGTGGTCGACGGCGCGCGTCGAGCCTCTTTGCGTCAAAGACTTTCGGCGTCGGTGCCACGAGTGTCGATTCCTGCCGCTTCGCGCAGCGTTTGCAGCATCGCGCGCGCACCTGGCGAGAGTCTGTCGCCGCGCCGGGTGACGATGCCCGCCGGTCCAAGTTTCAGATTGAGTTCGAACGGTAGCGGTTCGAGCGCGCCGGCAATGCAGTACGGCCGCACGGGCTCTCGCGCAAGAGGCGCTATCATATCGCTCATTTGCAGCAGACTCGTTATGACAGGCAACGATGAGGTCTCGACCACGTCCGTCGGCAACGCGAGCTGCCGTTCGAGAAAAAGCTGCGTGAACTGATTGCGCATCACGTTGCCTTTTGGCGGCAAGATCCACGTTTGTAGCGCCAGTTCGTTCCAATTCAGAGTCTTGCGCTTGACGAGGGGATGGCCAACTCGTGCGAAAAGCGCGTGCTGGGCTTCTGCGAGCGGGGCGTAGTGCAGTTCCACCAGATCATCCGGGTTGCGGATCCTTGCGACAATCATATCGAGCTTGCCTTCCTGCAGACGCTGCACCAGCACCTCGCTGAACTCCATCTCGATGTTGACGCGGATTTGCGGAAAGCGCTTCTTGAGCAGTGCCACGGCTTGCGGCACGAGGTTGGTGGCCGCCGTGACTTCGGTGCCAATTATCGCCTGCCCGGTCAGACCGGCCTTAAGCGCTGATACTTCGTCGTACGCGTGCTGCAACTCAGCCAGCACGCTGCGTGCATGACGGATCAGCACCTCGCCGTACCACGTGGGCTCGACACCGCGCGGATGCCGTTCGAACAGCTGCACACCCATCGTCTCTTCCAGTTCCCGCAGCAATTTGGTCGCCCCGGGCTGCGTCATGTGCGCGGCGTCCGCCGCCCGCAATATTGAGCGGTGCGTGTCGAGGTGAACGATCAGGGCCAATTGCCGTGTCTTTAGACGCGTGGGATCAAAGCGGTCCGTCACAATGCCCCCGCGCCGTTGGTCCCGTGAAATGGACAAGGGTCACGATGTCGCCTCCACATATTCCATAACGATATAGATTCCGAGTTATTTTTCATTATTAAAGCATATCGATCGAGATTACTCTGCAGAAGACGTCCCGCATTCGAGGGGCGTGATCCCATCCCGGGCCTCGAGACCGGCTGCACCCGCGCTTGCAGCCGCACAGGAGACGAACAAGCAATGAACACCCGTACCGCAGACATCCCGCCGGAAGGGATTACCACCGACGAGTTCCTTGGCCGCGTCGCCAAAGTGCGAAGCGCACTCGACAAGGCGGGCCTGGTCGGCCTTCTCGCCTTTGGAGATTGCTGGCGTGGCGCGAATATTGGCTATTTCACCGAATTCCGCACGCTCGATGGCGTATCGGACATTGCCAACGCGATCATGCTGCTGCCCGTCGATGGCGACCCCGTGCTGTTCGTGTCGGATCAATGCTTCGACTACGCGACGAGCGTGACCGCCTTCGAAGTGCGCAGCCTGCGTGAAGTCACGCAACATGTGCAGACGTTTTCTGCGCAACATCTCAAAGGCACGATCGGCCTCGCCGGCGCCGCCTATATCCCGGCGGATCTGTTGACGCGCCTGCACGCCGGTCTCGGCGATTTGAAGCTCGAACCGACGATGGTGCTGGCCGAAATCAAGGCGATCAAGAGCGACGCCGAAGTCGCTCTGATGCGGAAGGCCGCCGCCTTGACCGATTCAGCGATGGCCGCGATTCGCGACGCGCTCGTCGACGGCCGTCCCTACACCGAGCGTGAACTCGCTCTGATCGCTGACCGCGCGATGCTCGCGGGGGGAGCAGACCGGACCGCGTTCGATTCGATGGTGCAATCCGGTCCGCGCTCGGCGTACAACCTGGCGCGCCCCAGCGACCGCATCCTGCAACCGGGCGACCTGATCATGACTGACATCGGTGCGCGTTATCGTGGCTACGTGGCCGATGGCGGACGCGGATTCACCTACGGCCAGGCTACTCCCGACAAGATGGCGATCGTCGCGGCAGCGGCGCGGGCGGTCGAAGCGGGGCTCGCCGCCGCGCGTCCCGGCATGGCGGCTATGGAGTTGAATGCGGTGATCCAGCAGGCGCTCGTGGAATCGAACTACGAGCAATACTCGAGCGAAGCGCGCGGCCACGGCACCGGTCACGGCACCGGCATGGACCCGGAAGAAGAAGCGCCGTGGATCGGCCCTGGCAACAGGACCGTGCTGCAGGAAAACATGGTCTTCACGCTGAAGGCGACGATCACGGTGCCGAACGTCGGCGGCCTGCGTACGGAACGCATCGTCCGGTTGACTTCAGGTGGCGTCGAAACGCTTGACCAGTTCCCGATGGAACTGCACTGGTGAGCGCAGCGAATTTATCGTAAAGCGCCGGCCGACCCGTGCCGCCGACGCGCAGCAGGTCAAAACATAGAATCTCGGAGAAGGGGAGAGACGTGAATACATCGTCCGTTTCAGCCGGCAACGCGCCGGTTATCAGCCGTTCGGCAGTCAACCGTGTGCTGGTTGCTTCGGTGGTCGGGACCGCCATCGAGTGGTACGATTTTTTTCTCTATGCGACCGCTTCGGCGCTCGTCTTTGCGAGGCTGTTCTTCCCCTCGTTCGATCCGGTGGTGGGTACCATCGCGGCGTTCGGCAGTTTTGCGGTCGGCTATCTCGCACGGCCTTTCGGCGCGGTGTTTTTCGGGCACTTTGGCGACCGCATCGGACGCAAAGCGACGCTCGTCGCGACGCTCACGATCATGGGCGTCAGTACCTTCGTGATCGGCCTGCTGCCGACTTACGCCTCGATCGGCGTCTGGGCGCCGATCCTGCTGGTGGCGATGCGCTTCCTGCAAGGGCTCGGCGTTGGCGGTGAGTGGGGTGGCGCGGTGCTGATGGTGGTCGAAACGGCACCGGCCAGCAAGCGTGGCTTCTTCGGCGCGTTCCCGCAACTGGGCGTGCCACTCGGACTGATGCTCTCGACCGCCGTGTTCAAAACCGTGTCGGGTCTGCCGTCGGACGCGTTCTATTCCTGGGGATGGCGCCTGCCGTTCTTGCTGAGCGTCGCGCTGATCGCGATCGGCCTGTTCATCCGGCTGCGCGTAATGGAATCGCCGGTGTTTGAACAGATCAAGGAGACCAATCGGGTCGTCAAGGCGCCGCTGATCGAATTGCTACGCCGGCATCCGAAAGACCTCGTGCTGACCGTCGGCACGCGCTTCGCGGTCGACATCACCTTCAACGTGATCAACGTGTTCGTGCTGGTATATGGAACGACCCGGCTCGGCTTGCCGCGTGGGCTACTGCTTAACGCCATCATCGTGGGCTGCGCGTTCGCGCTGATCACGCTGCCGTTGTTCGGCAAACTGTCGGACGCGATCGGACGCCGGACTGTCTTTATGCTCGGCGCAGTGTTCGTGGCGATCTATGGATTCGCGTTCTTTCCGTTGCTCGAGACACGCAATCCGACCTTGATTTTCGTGGCGTACGTCTGCGGTATCGCGTTGAGCCAGGCGTCGGTGTACGGCGTGCAATCGACGTGGTTTGCGGAGCTGTTCGGTACGCGGGTCCGCTATACGGGTGCCTCGCTGCCGTATCAGGTCGCCGGCATCATCACGTCAGGCCCGACGCCATTGATCGCCACCTATCTGTTCGCTACATATGGTCAGACGCTGCCCATTTCGATTTATATCGCGGCGACGGGGTTGCTGAGCCTCGTGTGTGCGTTTTTCCTCGCGGAGACTTTCAAGCGGGATCTGTCCGAGGAGCCAGAAGATGAAGTGGCCGCGGCGCTCGATGTGCATGCGCGCGGGCACGCTCCGCATTCTCTGTCGCGCTGAGCGCGGGTCGGTCCGGCGTGACGTCGTGTATGACTTGGCCGCTTGCGGGACGGCGCAAGCGGCCGTTGAATCGCGAACTGGGGGTGAACTGTGGCAATGGCGCCTCACCCGTTTGGAGTCAAGCACCCAGACGGCTTCCGATCGATTAGAGCGGGTGAATGACCATTGACCATGCGAAAGCCGCCGATGACGAGGCATTGTGCCCAGCGCCCGGAATGGGTCGCGAGTACTCATTCACTTCATCGGCACCTGACGTTCAAGCCGACGACGGCGCGAGCGGCGGTAAAGTGCCGCTCAGCCGCCTCACCGGGGTCGGCAACCCGACGTCCGCAATGGCGGAAGCGCGCATGTTCGCATCCGACAGGGCTCCGCCATGAAGGGTCGTTGGCTGGTCGCTCGAGTAGAGCGTCCGTCTGGCCGCAGCAATGCAGAAGGTGGACATTCGGGCGACGGAAGGAACAAACCTGATCTTCCTCTCTCATTGCTTCCATCGGCGAGAGGACTCGCGAATTGCTATATACCAGTCCGTAGCCTTCGACGCCCGTTGCTTAACGGGGTCGTGTTAAAAGTCCCGCCCGTCACAGAACGTCAAGCGTCTTCCAGACTCTCGCCACGCTCAGCGATCAACTTGCCCAATTCGCGAGTCGATAAAACGCGTCGCATGGGGTTTGTCGAACCCGACTCGTCATCCGCGAGATTCTCGATGATGGTGAGCAAAACCTTGCGCGCGGTCTTGATTTCGCGGTCGGTCAAACCCGTTACGCTAATCTCGTTGACCTCTTCAGCAAGCGGAACCAGTTGATCTTTCAACGCGCGCCCTTCGGCGGTGAGAAACACGTGCGTGTTTTTCTTGTTGTCCGGCCGCTGCTGACGCTCGACGAGTCCGAGCTTCTCCATCGCGGTAACGGCGGCGAAGGTCGTCGGCGCCATCACGCCGGCCTGTTCGCTCAATTCGCGCTGCGTGAGGCCGTCGTTCTCCCACAGAATGCGCAGGAACGTCCAGTGCCCGAACGACACCGAATGCTCGGCGAGCCGCATCTGCAATGCGCGCACCATTGAGCGCGTGGCGTCCTTTACGAGGTGCGCGAGGCGATCGTTGGGCACCGATTCGTGCCAATGGCGCAGCATCTCCGCGGTCTCGCGCGGCGCGCCCTCCACTGTCTTCTTTCGTGTCATGGCGGTTCTTTCCCAAATGCAGTTGGTCTTGCCGACATCATAGCCGCGCGGCAATGATGCCTGCATCCGGTGAGTGGAGCGCGGCTCTCGGTGCAAACCCGAGCTTGTCCGCGCCCGCCGGTCTACTTACCATAATGATTAGATATCGAATAAAAACCACGTATGTCCGGAACGCGTGAGGCAACGTCCTGCGTCGGAACATCGTCCTCATGAGCTCGGAAATCGGAGATACTTTGTGGCCAAATCCACAGTCACGCAATTCATGTCGGAATCGGACGCGGCGGCAGCGCGCCTCGAGGCCACGTATCACAAAGTCACCTGGCGGCTGATGTCGTTCATCTTCGTCTGCTGGGTGCTCAATTATCTGGATCGCGTGAACGTCAGCTTCGCGCAACTGCATCTCAAGCAGGACCTCGGCTTGTCCGACGCCGCTTACGGCCTGGGCGTGAGCCTGTTCTTCATCGGCTATATCCTGCTCGAAGTGCCGAGCACGTTATGGCTCAAGAAGATCGGCGCACGCCTCACGATCTCGCGCATCATGATCTTGTGGGGCGGTATCTCGACCGCGATGGCGTTCATGACCACGCCGGCGCAGTTCTATATCGCGCGCATCCTCCTCGGCGCCGCGGAGGCCGGCTTCTGGCCCGGCATCATTCTGTATCTGACGTACTGGTATCCGGGTGCGCGGCGTGCGCGGATCACGTCGCGCTTTCTGCTGGCGATTGCTGCCGCGGGCATCATCGGCGGGCCGCTCTCGGGCTGGATCCTGCATAACTTCGTCGACGTGCTCGGCTTCAAGAACTGGCAGTGGCTGTTCTTCCTCGAAGGCCTGCCCGCGCTCGTGATGGGCGTCGTCGCGTTCTTCTATCTCGTCGATCGCCCGCAAGAGGCACGCTGGCTCGACGACGAGCAGAAGAAAATCATCCTCGACGCGCTCGCCGCCGACCGTGCCGAAAAGAAGCCCGCGAAGCACTCGCGTCACCAGTTGCTCGCCGCGCTGAAGGATCCGCGCGTGTATATCCTCGCGGCGGGCTGGGGCACGGTGCCTTTGTGCGGCACGATCCTCAACTACTGGACGCCGACCATCATCCGTCAGGCGGGCGTGTCGGACGTGCTCAATGTCGGCTTACTGTCCGCGCTGCCGTACATCATCGGCGCGCTCGGCATGCTTGCTGTCGCGCGCAGCTCCGACGTGACGCTGGAGCGCCGCTGGCATTTCTTCCTGTGTACGGCGGTCGGCGCGCTGGGCGGCTTTCTGCTGCCCGTGCTGTCCGGCAATACGACGGCGGCCATTATCTGTCTGGGCATGATCTCCATCTCGTATTTCGGCGCGGCCGCGATCATCTGGTCGATTCCGCCAGCCTATCTCTCCGATGACGCCGCCGCCGCGGGCATCGGCGCGATCAGTTGCCTGGGGCAAGTCGGCGCGTTCTGCGGACCCATCGCGCTCGGCTGGATCAAGATGATGACGGGCAGTCTCGCCATCGGACTGTCCGCAATCGCGGCGATCGTCATGCTGGGGGGACTCGCCGTGCTGATCGGCGTGCCGGCCAACACGCTGCGCGAGCACGCGGAAAAGCACGCGTAAGCATCGTTCATCGCATTGCTTGAGCGGCGCCTTCGGCATGAAGGCGCCGTTTTCATTTGATGCCTGCACCGGCACGCGAACGACCCGCTTCAGGGAAAACCCGCTTGTCAAAAAATGATTAGATATCTAATATAAACGTCATGGTGATCGATTCAGGTGATACGCGGGGAGAGGATGTGATGAACGAGTCGGCGAGCAACGAAATGTCATTCAGGAAGCTCGTGGTGACGAAGAAGGACGAGGTGGCGGAAGGCATCTTCCGTTTCGAGTTGCATGACGACGCAGGCGGCGAGCTGCCGCCGTTCACGGCCGGTGCGCATCTGACGGTGCGCGTGCCGAACGGAGCGAACCGCAATTATTCGCTGTGCAACGACCCGGCCGAGACGGACCGCTATGTGATCGCCGTGAAGCGTGACGCGGCGGGTCGCGGCGGCTCGATCAGCATGGCGGATGACGTCATGGAAGGTGACCGCATCGATGTCTCGGAGCCGCGTAACGAGTTCGTGCTCAATGAGCGCGCGCGCAGCTTCGTATTCGTTGCGGGCGGGATCGGCATCACGCCGATTCTCTCGATGATGCGCTACCTCAAAGCCATCGACGGCCCGCGTTTCAAGCTCTTTTACGTCTCCCGCAGCCCGGAGACAACGGCATTCATCGACGAATTGTCGAACCCGGAATGGAAGCCGCATGTGGTCATCCATCACGACCACGGCGACCTCGCCCGAGCGTTCGATTTCTGGCCCGTGTTCGAGAAGGCCGCGAGCGGCGCTCATGTGTATTGCTGCGGCCCGCGCGCGTTGATGGACGGCGTGCGTGACATGACCGGCCATTGGCCGACCGGCAGCGTGCACTTCGAGAGCTTCGGCGTCGATCAGTCGCGCGTGGCCGACAACACGCCTTTCAGCGTGAAGCTGGAACGCTCGGGCCGCTGCTTCCAGATTCCGCAGGACCGCTCGATTCTCGAAATTCTGCGCGACAACGGCATCCGCGCGCCGAGTTCATGCGAGAGCGGCACCTGCGGATCGTGCCGCACGACGCTGTGCGCAGGCGAAGCGGATCATCGCGACATGGTGCTCGGCGACGACGAGAAGCACGATCAGATCATGATCTGCGTATCGCGTGCGAAGAGCGAAGAACTGGTGCTGGATCTCTGAAGAACAATCCCCACTGCATACGTTGGTCAGGAGAAGCGTAAATGCTCACGCATGAAGAAAATGAATTACTGTGCCGCGTCGAAGGCGATGCGCCGATGGGTCAGTTGATGCGCCGTCACTGGACGCCGGTGTGTCTCATCGAAGAAGTCAGCGAACCGGACGGTGCGCCGGTGAAGGCGCGTCTGTTCGGCGAGGACCTGGTCGTCTTCCGGGACACCGACGGCAACGTCGGCGTGATGGACGAGTACTGTCCGCATCGCCGGGTGTCGCTCGTCTATGGGCGCAACGAAGATTGCGGTCTGCGATGTCTCTATCACGGCTGGAAGATGGACGTGAAGGGCAACGTGATCGAAATGGTCTCGGAGCCTTCGTGTAGCGACATGACGAAGAAGACCAGGCACAAGGCCTATGAAACGAAAGAGTGGGGCGGCTTCGTGTGGGCGTACATGGGCCCGCAGGACGCCATTCCCGAGTTCGTGCCGCCGGCATGGGCGCCGACCGAGGACACGCGTGTGAGCATCGCCAAGGCAATCTTGCCGTGTAACTGGGCGCAGATTCTCGAAGGCGCGATCGATTCGGCGCACAGTTCCAGCCTGCATTCATCGGACTTTGTGCCGGCGCGTGTGGGCGGCGCGGAGGCGACCTCGAAAAACTGGCTGCGCCCATCGACGGACAAGGCGCCTCGCCTCCAGGTGCATCGCACCGAATACGGCTTTCGCTATGCCGCACTGCGTCGTCCGATACAGAACGCGGCTACGCATGACTATGTGCGCTCGACCGTGTTCGTCGCACCGGCGACCGCGCTGATTCCGCCGAACAATCTCTACAACGTGGCGAACATCAACGTGCCCTGCGACGATCACAGCACCGCGTTCTACTTCATGGCGTGGGGCCACCCGGACAAGACGCCGGAAACCGAGACGTGGCGCAAGTTCCTCGGGCAGCAGGTCGGCATCGATCTCGACGAGTTCTATCGGCCGCTGCGCAATCACGACAACCGTTTCTGGCAGGATCGTGAAGCCATGAAGGCCGGCAACTTCACCGGCATCAAGGGCTTCCCGAATCAGGACATCGCAATGTGGGTGACGATGGGCGCGATCGCGGATCGCACCGAGGAGCGCCTTGGCGCGAGCGATGTCGCCGTGGTCGAGTTCCGCCGTCGCATGCTCGATGCGCTCGAGGCGTTCAAGTCCGGCGAGGCCGTTATCGGTACCGGCGACAAGGCCATTCGACGCAGCGTCTGTTCCTTTCAGGCGATGGTGCCGAAGGACACCGACTGGAAGCAATACCCGGCGCATCCCGTCTGGATAGAGCCGGCTGGGCAGGCCGCGCCGGAACTCGAATCGAACTATCAGGTTCAGGACTGATGGAGCGGATCAGACTCGGAATCGTGGGCCTCGGCCGCGCCTTCTCGCTGATGCTGCCGACCTTTATCGCCGATGCGCGAGTGCAGCTCGCCGGGGCCTGCGACCCGCGCGAGACGGCGCGGGCGCAGTTCGAAGCGGACTTCGATGCGCCGGCTTTCGGTGATGTCGAAGCGCTCGCGCGTCGCGCTGACATCGATGCGCTCTACATCGCCAGCCCGCATCAGTTCCATGCGGCACATACTCGAATCGCGGCCTTGCACGGCAAGCACGTGCTCGTCGAAAAGCCGATGGCGCTGTCGCTCGCCGAGTGCGACGACATGATCGCCGCGTGCCGCGAGGCAAATGTGCATCTCATCGTCGGTCACTGCCATAGCTTCGATACGCCGTATCTGCGTACGCGCGAGTTGATCGCATCGGGCGCATTCGGCGACGTGAAGATGATCCAGGCGCTCAACTACACCGACTATCTCTACCGGCCGCGCCGTTCGGAGGAGCTGAAGACGGAAGAGGGCGGCGGCGCGGTATTCAGCCAGGCGGCGCATCAGGTGGATATCGTGCGCATGCTCGCGGGAAGTCGTGCTACGCGCATCCGGGCGGCCGTCGGCAATTGGGACCCGGCGCGTCCGACGGAAGGCGCGTACACCGCGACGCTCTGGTTCGAGAACGGAGCATTCGCGACGCTTGCCTACAACGGTTACGGACACTTCGATTCCGACGAGTGGGCCGGCTGGATCGGCGAAATGGGTCAGACGCGCAGCGCCGACGAGTATGGTGTCGCGCGACGCAAGCTCGCGAAAGTGGCGTCTCGCGAAGAAGAGGCGCGCCTCAAGGCTGCGGGCACTTACGGCGGCAACGCCTATACGCCCGCCGCGAAAGTTCCGGATGCCCGCAGGCATCAGCACTTCGGGCCGCTGATCGTGTCGTGCGAGCGCGGCGATCTTCGGCCGATGCCCGACGCCATCGTCGTGTACGGAGACGAACGGCGCGAGCGCATCGAACTCGATGCGCCCAAGGTGCCGCGCGCGGAAGTCATCGACGAACTCATGGCCGCCGTGGACGGCGACACCGCTGCGCTGCATGACGGTATTTGGGCGCGCGGCACGCTGGAAATCTGCCTCGCGATGCTGCGTTCCAGCGCTGAACAGCGCGATGTGCTCATCGGCGGCGAAACGTCAATCACAAAGGAATGTTGAATATGGGCAAGCTCAATCTGTCGGTCGCGGTGGGGAATTACGATCGCATGCGGCCGCTGGTCGATGGTGAAGTGCAAATCGACGGTGTAGATCCGACCTTCATGTTGCAGGATCCGGAAGAGATCTTCTTTCGCGCGTTTCGTCACGCCGACTACGATATCTGCGAACTATCGCTGTCGAGCTATAGCGTGAAGACGGCGGCGGCCACGAGCCCGTATATCGGCGTGCCGATTTTTCCTTCGCGCGCGTTTCGCCATACGTCAATCTATGTCCGCAACGATCGCAGCATCGAGTCGCCTGCCGATCTGAAGGGCAAGCGCATCGGCGTGCCGGAATATCAGTTGACGGCCAACGTGTGGGCGCGTCTGTTCCTCGAGGAAGATCACGGTCTGAAGCCGTCGGACGTCACGTGGGTTCGCGGCGGCTATGAGGAAGCGGGCCGGTTGGAAAAGATCAGTCTCAAGCTGCCCGGCGATGTGCGGCTCGAGAACGCACCGGAAAACCAGACGATCTCGGGCATGCTCGCATCCGGCGAGATCGATGCGCTCATCGGCCCGCGCGCGCCATCGTGCTTTACGAACGGCCATCCGAACGTCAAATACCTATTCGACGATCCGCAAAAGGCCGCCGCCGACTGGTACACGCGCACCAAACTCTTCCCGATCATGCATCTGCTGGGCGTGCGGCGCACGCTTGCAGAGCAGCATCCGTGGCTGCCCGGCGCGGTTGCGAAGGCCTTCGAGAAGAGTAAGGCGCTGGCGCTCGCCAGGCTCAGCGACACCTCTGCGACCAAGGTGACGTTGCCGTTCGTCGAAGAACAGTTGCGCAATGCGCGGCGTCTCATGGGACACGATTTCTGGTCTTATGGCTTTGCGCCGAACCGGCACGTGTTGTCGCGCTTTCTCGAGCGGCATCATGAGGAAGGCTTGTCCAGCCGACTGTTGCAGCCCGAGGAGCTCTTTCATCCTGCGACGCTGGAGAGCTTCAAGATCTGAGCGTGACGTTGCCCGTGGCGAGCGCAGCAGGTATGACTAGCCGGTCGTATCCACCCACGTCTAGAAACCCCAGCCCGATCGCTGCGGCGCGTGGCGCGGGACGGTCTCACAACGCTTTCGACGTGATTTGTGTAACACGGTGGTAGCCGAGTATCGGATTGAGGGCGGCGACGACGAGCAGCGACCGGTCAAGGTTGGCCGCAAGTCACTCATGATAGACATCGATACTGCGAACACAGCGTCGCAAGAACGCTGGAGGAATCGGCGAGAACGTGCAGCGACTGCAGAACGTTGCAGATCAGCGCTCGCGCAATAGCGCGGCCGCATCAGCTTGTAACGCCCGAACACGGGCGTGCCCTGCCAGGTGCGGAACGCGCGATCGGCGGCGGCAAGCGAGCGGTCGAGACCGGCGATCGACGCATGCGCGACGCGTCCGATCGATTCTTCCGTCGCCGGATTCAATACCGCGACCGACTTGCCGTCGCTCCCCCAGTTGCCGCCATTCGAGGCCGGCAAAGACTGACTGTGCGGACCGTCCGCTATACCCCGTCACCGGCACACTGTAAATTGCACTTTTTGGTTTTACTGTGCGCACACCTTGCGAGCACGCTCGCGCAGCACGCGTGGTCGTGGAGGCGGGCGGCGCGGTCGCGCTGGCGGGCCTGATGACGGACCCGGCCGCGGCGCCGTTGCGCGGCAAGCGTGTGTTGATCGTGGCATCGGGCGGGCATGTCGATGCCGCGTTGTTCGCATCGGCTATCAGCTAAGTTTGAGCTTTTGCGTAAGCGCCCGCTTTCGAAGCGGGCGCTTACGCTTATGAACGGCGCGCTGCCGCTTCCAGAAACGCAATCAGCAAAGGATGCGGCGCGCCATCACGCGACGACAGTTCGGGATGCCCCTGCAGGCCCGCAAAGAACGGATGCTTATCGGCCTCGATGGCATCGGCGATCGAGCCGCTCTCGTCGCGCGCGCTGACGGTCACGCCGAGCGTCGCGAGCGGCGCTTCGAGCGCCGGATTGAGCCTGTAGCGATGATTGCAGAGAATGCTTGCCTGCGCGCCGAGAATGGCCGCGATACGCGATCCCGGCACTAGGTTTATCGGCCGCATGCCTAAGCGATGCAACAACACGCCATCCTCGCCAACATGAATCGGCTCGAAGCTGGCGACGCGCGCATCGGGCTGCGCTTCCTTCATGCCGATCTCATCGCTCTTCAACGCGAGCCGCGCGATGGCCGTCGCCATCGACTGCATGCCGACACACCAACCCACGACCGGAGTCGACGCCAGCCAGCCGAAACGCGCGGCCTCGATCTGTCCCGCCACGCGCGTCATGTCCGCGCCGCCCGGCAAAAAAATGCCGTGTGCATCGGCGAGCAAAGTTTCTGCGTTGTCGCAGTCGATGTCCTGCGCCGCGATGAAGCGCACGTCGAGATCGAAGCCGAGCGCATCGGCGGCGTCACCGAGCGCGGCGAGCGTCGCGGGGTATTGCTGACGCTGGTCGCACTCACGCCCTATCAGCGCAATCGTTATGGATGGTCCGCTCGCGCGCGATGCGGCTTCATCCGTGGTTCGCCATCTGCCATAGCGATCCCGATGCGCTTGCAAAACCACGCCCGAACCATCTTCGACGAGCTGTGCGCTATCGGCTTCATGAACGACGCGCAACATTTCCACGTCTTCGGCGCATTGCGTAGGAAACGCATCGAACGATTGCATGAGGAGCACGATATCGCGCGTGCGTGCCACCGCAAAAATCTCATGGGATGGTTCGGCAGTATCGGGCAGGCCCGTGCGCGTGCGCCAGATCAGACCGCTCGCGACTAACCGTCCATCCGCTGTGACGTGCTGATGTGCATCGGGAAACCGCTGTTCGTCGAAATGCACGCCTGCGCAGCGGAGTTCGGCTTTCAAAGTCTGGGCGAACAGCGCGGGAAGGGCGCCGAATTGCGCCGGCTCGGGGGTAGCGTCTTCGATGAGATAGAGCATGGAAGGCCATCCGATAAAAAGAAAAACCCGCGACAAAGCACACGTGTCGCGGGCGTGGCGTCTAGTGCTTAGGTGCTTCAGACCGCGGCGACAGCGGGTGTCAACGCCGCACACGCAGTCTCGATGCACCGGCACGCGTCGCACGTCGTGGACGTCGGAACAGCATACGCGATCCGCACATGGTTCTCCACGCCCAACGCGCTACCGAGCACCACGCTGACACACGCCGCCTCCAGCAGATAGTTGGCGAAGTCGAGATCGATAGCCATCACATCGCCCGAAGGGGCATCTTCGGCAACCGGCCAGCTTCTGCCATTCGGAGACGCTCGACCTGACGTTCAATTGGACGTTCGAACGTCCGCTTCCGCAGCAACGATCGACCCACGCTCGCGATCATGTCGATCGACACCCGCATCCTCGGTTGCCCGATCACGTTGACGGCGCCGGTGTTCATCACGTACATCGGCGCCCCGGATCGCGATAGGTCGGGGAAGTGGCGCAATCTTCAGGAAGAAAGCGCCGAGATTAAAGGACCGAAAACCCTGCGGAAGGTTGGGCTCAGGGCCGCACATGGGAAGCGCGTTTCGCGCGTGCGCCCATCTAGGATCCGACTAACGGAAGCCGTAGACCAGGACCTTCTTCCCCTCAAAGCTTTCCTGCACACCTTGCTCGCAATTTGGTGGACACTTTGCCATAAGGTCCGCGCTCGCGCTCGACACGGTGACCGCCCTGTAGACAACGGATTCGATGAGCGTCCCGTCGGCAGCGACGACGATGTTCAGATCTGTTTCGACGCCAGCCGGCACGGCTCCACCGGCCTCATAGACGATTTTCATGGTGCCGGTGCAATCGGAATTCACCCTATAGGTGCCTTTCTGATTTGGATTGAAAGTCGTCTGCCCCCTTTCGGAAGCCCGCCGATAACTCCGAAGTCGGTGCGTGTAAAACCGCCTGTGCCGTCGAACGTCACCAGTGCGACGTCATTGAGGATCACCGGGGCTGCGTACGGATGCAATGTGCCATCGGCAATCAATCCAAGAATTTCTCCATGACCGATAAATCCAAACGGTCCCTTTAAGGTTGCGTTCGAGCACAACCCACCGTGGCGGCCGTGGCCGCCGGAGTCGTCGGAGTCGCCGGCCTGTGCGGCACCGCTGAGCAACAGAAGTGCAACGGCTGCTGCCGACGCAATGCTTGAATGCTTGATCTTCACGGTCATCTCCTTCAGCGAATCGGGCACTCAACATTACGGCGCGCATGGGCCTATGGCTGAATAGAGCACCCAATTCAGAATGAAATTAAAAAAAGGCTGCAGCGAACCCTGACTACCGTCGCTTGCGGAGAAAGCAGAGATTGAGTGGGAGTCAATGCGCCCGGGTGTTCCGGAGTGTGAGGCGAGAAAGCGGAGGTGCGGGCGAAGTAATAAACGGCGAAACGCTTCACCGAGCAGTTATTTTCGATTGGTGTCGGCAGACCCGCGCAGAAGAGGTGCACGAAAGTCCGCGCGTTTGTGACTTCGTGAGTCGGCCATGCATTAAGGTCGCTTGGCAGAAATAGTGTAATCCACGATCGTCGCACGTGCCAGGTAGAATTCGGACCAAATGACAGGCGTGTCGGAAATCGAGCGGCGCGAATAGTGCGCTCTCACTATGTCGCGAACGGAGGTCTTAGAGATCGGCAACACAAAGCGGCGATGACAGTTGCACCCTGTAGGCTGTCGCCGACGTTGTGTATGCCTGAAAGGCAACTCTGGGTCGACTGCCGAAGTTCGCACTTCGGATGTACGGCGCTCGAGCAGCGATTCCGCGACCGGTCAACCGGAGACATTCTGCGCATCATCGTCAGTGTCTTCCCTCGGATCCGAGAGAACCCTCCAAGCGCGACCGGCGGTGCGTGTTCTTGGGAACGCGACAGGTTTTGAAACGGCGCGCACTCCCGGCGCGGCCGTGGCATGTGAACACGCGTGGCAGAAATCGGCTCAAGTCGACCGCCCCTGAGTCGGTTCATGCCGCAGCACTGTGGGTGGGACCACTGTCTCTAAAAGGCCGGTTTTGACGTCATAAACGAGACCCGTCACCGCGAACCCGCCCGGCAGATTCGGGTTGGCATTGAGTGCCGTCACATCGATCGCGACCGCCTTGTACGGATCGGTGATGGCGAGATCCTCGAGCTTGTCGTCGCTAACGCCCATGTACTTCGACAGCAACTTCGGCGCGTGACGGTAGCAACCGTTGATTCCACAATCGGTGTGCTGAAGCACGACCAGGTTCCAGCCAGCACCGACTGCTTCTCCAGCCGCTCGCGATACCGTGCCGAGGATCGCCATCGTTTCGAGCAGCGCGGGATTCACGCGTCCGCCGACGTTGCGAATGACAGCCGTTTCGCCGGGCTCGAGCTTCAACACATCCATAGGATCGACGCGAGGATCGACACAACCGATGATCATCGTGCGGCGTGACGGCAACATTTTCAGATCGGCGTTGAAGCCAGTTTTTGCGAATTCGACATTGCGGCTGGCGAGTGTTTCGAGAAAGTCCATGATTACCTTTACGATTTGACGTGAGGAATAGGAAATGGGTCAGGCGCGTTGCGGCAGGCGGGTGGACATCTTCGCCTGCAAGCCCTTCGGGTCGGCTGTGAACGCGGCGTAAATGGCGCGCGTTTGATCGCCAGCGACGATCTCGTCGTTGACGCCGGTCTCGATCGCGTCCAATGCCTCAGTAACGACCTCTTGCGGCGTCATGCGTGGCTCGGGGAGTTTCGCGCCCATTTCGGTCTCTGTCTGAACCGCGAGTACGCCGACCACCTGCGTGCCCTGTGCGCCCAGTTCGGCGCGCACGCTGCGGGTGAGAGACAGACTCGCAGCCTTGGATGCCGAGTAAGTTGCCGCGACAGGCAGACTGATCAGTGAGAGCATCGACAGCATATTGATCAACGCGCCACCGCCCAACTTGGCGAGTACCGGTGCGAACGCACGGGTCAGCGCCAGGGTGCCGAAATAATTGACGTCCATTTCACGCCGTGCATTGTCAATGTTGGATGCGGAGATGGCGCCTTCGAACGCGGCGTAACCCGCATTGTTGATCAGCAGCGTCACGTCCGATGCAATCGCTGCGGCTGCGGCGACCTGATCGGCGTCAGTGACGTCGAGCGGCATAGGAACCAGGCGATGGTCGCGATCCTTGAGCATCTCTTTGAGCGAAGTGGCGTCTCGTGCCGCGATATAGACTTTTGAAGCACCGCGCTTGAGCAGTTCTTCAACGAATACACGTCCAATGCCGCGATTTGCGCCCGTGACGAGTGCGACGGAATGAGCAAGTTTCATGATGATGTCCTTCTGAGTTTTATATGAGGTCGGTGCCGGTTCCGGTGCTGTGCAAGCCAGCCGAAACCCGCGAATGTCATGCGCCGTTGAGTTTGTCGGCGTGAAGGCGGGCAAATTCGCTGACCGTCATGGAGCGACGGCCGGTCAGCTTTTCGACGTTGTTATCCGCGCCAGACATATGACCGTTCTGGTAGTCGACCATGGCACCGCCGAGATGCTGAACGATATACGGCGGCACGCCCATTGCCTCGATCGAGTTGCAGTATTCATCGATGGGCAAATCCTGGAAGACGATCTTGCGGCCGAGTGCTTCGGACAGTTCAGCCGCCATTTGCTCGTGGTCCATTTCGATCGGACCCGAGAGCGGGATGGTGGTGCCGATATGCGCTTCCGGGTTCTTCAGCAATGCTGCGATGGCGCGGCCTTGATCGTGGGCGGCGATCGGCGAGTGACGGCCCTTGCCGACCGGCATGCGCAAAACACCTTGCTGCAGATATGACAGTTGCCACGGATAAAGCAGCCACTCCAGGAAGTAGGTTGGACGAAGATGAATGACCGCCAGGCCTGACCAATTGAGCACTTCCTCGGCAATGTACGTGTCGCGGCTGGAATTGCTGCTGGACTCACGATTGGCCGAACGCTGCGAGAGGTTGATGACCGTCTTCACCCCGGTCTCTTTGGCCGCTTGCGCGAAGTTCACCGTCGCGTTGATCAGGCCGGGTTGAACAGGCCAAACCAGATAGGCGGCGTCGATACCCTTCATGGAATCGCGGATGGTGTCGATCTCGAGCAGATCGCCGATGACCACTTCAGCGCCCAGCGCTTCGAGCGCCTCTGACCGGGCGTCCCGGCGCCGCACCATCGCACGGACGTCGAGACCAAGCGCGATTGATTCGCGAACCGCTGCACGACCCGTATCGCCTGTGGCGCCCGTAATTAACACTTTCTTCGACATGGTAAATACTCCTTAGTAAATGTTCTTGAATGGCTCGAAAATGATGCCGTTGTGACCTGGATAACAAAAACCACTTCGGCGAAGCGCATCTGGGAATCAGCTGCGCTTTCGTTGTGACTAATATCGTTGATTGCGGATCTGGTCGGTAGCCCTCGTTTCGCTCTATGACTTATCACAGAACAGCATGGACAGATTCGAGGGAAATTTGTCAGAGGGTGGTCGGTACCTGCCCACGCTGGTCACGATCAACGCGCTGACGGTTCCAGCGGGTATTCAACAACGAACTTCGACAGATTCGCCTTGATAAACTGCTCCACCGTCGTCAAGGGCTGGCCGATGATCTCCGTGCCGGTGCTGTCGGTGCCCGCCAGCAGGCCTTCTTGCTGGTCGATCGTGACGGCCTCGAAATGTCGCCGCATGGCGTCCGCGTCCTGTAGGCCGAACAGATCGAGGAACGTCGATACCGTGACATGCTCGTAGGGCAGATTTTTACCAAGGACGCGGCTCACTTCGGCCGCCAGTTCCTCGTGGCTGTATTCGACGGGCCCGTGAAGCGCCAGTGCCTTTCCGACATAAGGAGCCGCATTGTCGATAATGCCGGCGATAATGCGTGCGATGTCGCTGCCCGCAATCGGTGCAAAGCGGCTCTCCTTGTTGTACGGCATCACGTAACGGCCGTAGCGGATTTGCGGTGCGATATAGAGCAGCCACTCGGCAAAGAACGTGACGCGCAGATGCACCGACGGCACACCGGACCAGTTGAAAATCTGCTCGGAGAGCCAGTGGTTTTGCGTCGCCTTGCTGCGTGCGTTCGGGCGCGACTGCTTATGGGACATGTTGACGATCAGTTCCAGATTCTGCTCTTTCGCGGCCTGCGCGAAGATTACCGCTGCTTCCACCAGTCCCTCGGCGAGTGGAAAGCAAAAATAGGCACGCTGAACGCCAGTCATGGCAAGGCGGATGTCGCGCAGGCTGGACATGTCGCCGAATACGACTTCGGCGCCTGCATCGCGCAACCGCTGCGCGCGCTGGTCGTCTTTGCGGATTAGTGCGCGGACGTGAAAGCCTTTTTCGAGCAGACGTTCGACGGTCGGACGACCGGTATCACCTGCGGCGCCGCTTACGAGGACGGTGGTCATATTCAATTCTCCAGATGGATGAAGCCGCGACTGGCAAGCCGCGCCCGGCTTCGATGAGGGCTGTCAGGGCATCAGAACCGGTTCCCTCACGTGGGTCTGATCACGGTCCGGCAATCGCTGCCTGACCACGTGCGTAATGTGACGTGACGCCGTTTATCTCGGTAGCCCATGAGTTCGGCTAACATTTATGCTGATCCAGCATGAAAGGTTTCGCAGGTCGTCACGCGTTACTGACTTTGCCGCCGGATAGGGAGGAGAGAGCTTGAAAGACGTTCTGACGTTCAGGCTTTACACCCGGGTTGCACGGCTCGGGAGCTTTTCGGCCGCTGCGCGGGAAAGCGGGCTGGCGCAATCACAGGTCTCGAGGATGATCGCCGAACTCGAAGCGGGGCTCGGCGCGCGCCTGCTTACCGCACGACTCGCGCAGTCGTGCCAACTGAAGCGGGACTGGAGTTTCTTGCCCGCATGGAGCCGATACTGGCGGCGATCGACGACGCGGAGAACAGCGTCCGCGAGACAGGAGAACTACGCGGCGTGTTGCGCCTCGCCATGCCTTCGACGATGGCAATTCGCGTGATCATGCCGCGCCTGTCGGCCTTCATCGAACGTCACCCCTTGCTCAGGCTCGACATCATGCTCGACGACCGGTGGCAGGACATGATCCGCGAAGCCGTGGACGTCGGCATCCGCGTCGGCAGTCTGCCAGACTCTGCGGGCACGGCAAGGTTGATTGGGAGGATGCATCGTGTGGTCGTGGCTTCGCCTGCCTATCTTGACCGGCATGGCTCACCGGCATTGCCGGAGGAACTCACGACGCATCGCGTCGTCGGCGGACCAGCGGGCGCGCACTTGAACTCCTGGCAATTCGAGCGAGATGGCCAGACCACATCGATCGATCTGCAATCGCATGTTTCGACTAACGACACGGCAGGCGCGCTTGCGGCGGCGATAGCCGGTCTCGGGATTGTCTCGACCACTTCCTGGGCCTGTCGATCGGAGCTTGAAGTTGGGGCGCTCGTCCAGGTACTACATGAATGGAAGATGGCTGAACTGCCCGTGCATGCCTATTTTCCGATGGGGCGAACCACGCGTATCGCGGGCCGGGCATTTGTCGAATTCATCGCAGCCGAACTGAAAAGAGAGCCGCCTGACCTGTTTGCTTCAACCTAAACCGCCGAAGTCCGCTTACGGTCGGTTGAATCCGCCTCTCGAGAGCCGCCATTCGGATGGTCGTTATGCGAACGGCAGGAGAGGGTTCATCCGCGCTCACGCATCTCGTTCCCGACAGAAACCGTGGACGACCCTGTTGAAAAGCGAGTCAGGACCAGGTCGTCGACGCTCGGCATCAGCGAATGTTCTTCACGTCGCCTAGCGTCAATGGACGCAAGGCGAGGACGGCTGAGCTGGGAGCGCGTGTCGTCGGCGATAGAGCTGCACAGCGCTCGACTTGGTTCCTTCTCGCTGTTCGATGAGGCGAACTTCGAAGTGGTGGGGGCAACGAGGAGCATTAGCTTTGCGTCGCGATCAAAACCCGACACCGATGCTCACCCCAACTGCGCCGCCGGCACTGCCGCCACTGACACCTATGCAGATGGCGGGTCCCGGTGCGTAATAGCCGGCACCATAAGCCGGATCGGGAGAGCCGTCCGGTGGAGCGGAAGCGCATCCCTCGACTGCAGCCGCTAGCGTCATGATGCTGAAGAGTGACCGTGCCTCGATTTCACGTACAGCAGGAATTTTGTTAATTTCCTGTTTGTACGGAGGATTGGATGTCAGAGAAACTAGTGCCAAAACGGCAATACACGGATGAGTTCAAGGTCGAGGCCATCAGGCTGGGCGAATCAGTCGGGCAGCACGAAGCCGCGCGTAGGCTCGGAGTGCCCGTGGCAACCCTGGGCAATTGGAGTCGACGTAGCCGCAGTGCCAAAGATACTGGCGAAGTCGACAGCCGCGAAGTGAAGAACACGCGATCGACCCGTCCGGTCAACGAACTGGAGGCGGAGAACAGCCGACTCCGGAAAGAACTCGCTAGTGCGAGACTCGATATCGAGATACTTCGAAAAGCGACGGCGTACTTCGTGAAGGGGTCGCGGTGAAGTACGCATGGATCGACGAGCACCGCGATCAGTACAGTGTTTCCCGGCTATGTCACATCCTGACGGTGTCGCGCAGCGGATATTGCCAGTGGCGTAAGCGTGGGCCGAGTCAGCGAGCGCAGGCCAACGCAGCGCTCGATAGGGAGGTGGCGGCGATTCATCGTGCCAGTCGCTGCAGCTACGGCCGTCCGCGTATCGTGCGGCAATTAAGCATCCAAGGCCAGCCGGCGAGCGCCGAACGCGTACGCCGTAGTCTGCAACGCCTGGGACTGCGTCCTGTCTACAAACGCCCGTATCGGGTCACGACGGATTCGATGCATCGCCTGCCGGTGGCGCCGAATCTGCTCGATCGTCGCTTCGATGGCTGGCGGCCGAATCAGGCTTGGGTCAGCGACATCACGTTCGTCAGGACCGGCGAAGGCTGGTTATACCTGGCTGCCATTCTGGATCTGGCAAGCCGGCGCATCGTAGGCTGGTCCATGTCCGAGCGCATCAACGCGGAACTTGTCTGCCAGGCATTGCGCAGCGCGTGCTGGCAACGCAAGCCGGCACCGGGCCTGCTGTTACATTCCGATCGCGGAAGTCAATATGCAAGCCGGGCATACGGCAAACTGGCAGCCGACTTCAAGATAAACGTTTCAATGAGCCGCCGCGCTAACGCATGGGACAACGCGCCGATGGAAAGCTTCTTCAAGACGCTCAAGGTTGAAAGAATCTATCAGGTTCACTACGAAACGCGCGCTCAGGCCCGGCTGGATATCGTCGACTGGATCGAGGGCTATTACAATCGACAACGCCTGCACACCTCTATCGACTTCTCCACTCCAGTCGACTACGAGGCCAGGTTGGTCGCTGCATAACTTGCTGTACGCGGAAACGAGGCAACATCAGAGTCTGAGCATCATCGGTCTCCCGTGCAGCACTTGCACCGCATCATTCGGTCCTGATTCTGAGCGGAGGGGGCGTCGCAAGCGCGCAGGTTTGATCAAGCTGGCACATCAGGGTAGCCCCGACAACGAATGTGTTCGACTATGGCAGAACACTCGGCGGTTGCGTGCGAGCCAGATGCCGTACGGAAGCGTGAGGACTGCAAGCTCACGCTGTACGCCGTATCACGAGACGTCAGCACGGCCAGATGGCGAGGTGGCCCGTCTGTCCGCTGACACAATGCAACCGATCATTAATGCCGCGAACGCACATTAAATGCTTTGCAATCAATGTGCGGCAAGCGACGGTGTCGAGCCGAACGCTCGAAATGAGCAGAGTTAGCTTTGAGCGAGGTCAGGCGCCGACATCTTCAAGCGCCTGAAGGATGCGGCCGAAGACGTCGTCGAAGGTCTTCAACGTCGATTGTCCGAGGTTGGCGCAGAAAGGGCCTGGGCAAGGCCCTCTGCGAGTTGCAATGCGATCGGCAAAACGCCTATAATTGGAGGGCATTTTGCCAAAGGGACGGTCATGACAACAATCGCCTTCACACCGACTGGTACCGGAAACGCACGACGTGCGGAATTCGCGCTGCTCGGTGAACTGCTTGACGCGCGCGTCCGGGATGATGCCGATCTCGCTGGACTAGCGCAGGATCGCGTCAACGTCGACGTAATCGATCGACTCGCCGCTCAGGGGCTGAAGGCCGACGAAATGGCTTTCATCATTCCGCGGCGAACACTCACGCATCGTCGGCAGCAACACGAGCGCCTGTCGACGGAGGAATCCGATCGAGCCATTCGGTTGGCGCGCATCGTCGCGCAGGCGAACGCCGCATTTGGAAGCAACGAAAAGGCCTTGGTTTGGTTGCGCGGTCTGCAGAAGCGCTTCGATGGCCTCAGCGCCCTTGGAATGGCTGCAACCGAGCATGGGGCGCGTCTGGTCGAGGACGCGCTCGTACAGATTGACGAGGGATATTTCGCCTGATGGTTCTGTGGAGGATCAGCAACTACGCCGACTTGAAAGGCGTCGGCGGCCTGCGCGCTCCCGGTCGATGGCACTTTGCAGGACAGCCGGTGGTCTATCTGGCCGAGCACCCGGCCGGTGCTCTGCTCGAGACGCTCGTTCATCAAGAAGTGCGATCTACCGCCGATTTGCCCGACACATATCGTCTCCTGCGCGTGGCGATCGGTGACCAAGTGACGATTGCCGAATTAAGCGAGAGCGTTTTGCCGGAAAATTGGAGGGAGGATGCGTCCTACACGGGGTCCGCCGGCAGCGAATGGCTTGAGGGCGGATCAACAGCCTTGCTCAAAGTCCCCAGCGCGGTGATGCCTTTTGCCTACAACTACATTCTCAACCCCGTACATGCGGACGTCGCCCATATCAAGATAGAGATGGTGATCGACGTCCGGCATGATCCGCGCATCGTTCGCCTACTGACGCGCCCGTGAGGGGAGGACAGCCGATGAAAATATCGATCGAGCAAGCCAAGAGGACGGGTGCCGCATCGACCAGGGCACCTTGGTTACCGATCCCGAGTGTCGGATATCAACCGTGCTTCACGAAGCGGGCCATCTGGCGATCACACCGCGCTGCTTCCGATCTTTGATGGACGGCAACCTGTATGCAGGGCAGCGCGAGATGCTCAGATGCATTGACGAAAAGGGCTTGCACCCGGATGCGCCACTGTATCGGGCCGTCATTCAATGCTCGGACCCGGAGGCCACAGCATGGGCGTGGGCCGCCGGCGTGAGCCTTGGTCTCCCAGACAGGGAGATTATTCGCGACGATGAATGCGACGGCGAAGGGGCAGATATTGGACTCGCTTTGCAGATGAATGCATACATTGGCATTCATGGTCTCGCTCACGCGGGCATCTGTGCAATTCGCACGAGGTGATCAGGCCGCCTGGCCGCAATTGAATTTCTGGACGCAAGAAGTCACCGCAGATGCGGGAGCGCATTAATTTGACTTGTCGATCAAGCACGGAAAATCTTCAACGGTGCAGCGATCAAGGACATGAACTCTTCAGGCGGCCGAGATCAAGCGACGCGACGCCTGAAATTTGAACAAGAAGGAATCGGGATGAGCGAGAACGAAGTGATCGAGGCTGCGAGGGCGACATGGAACGCGCAGGCCGACGAGCACAACCAATGGGATGAACTGGGCTGCGACGAAAAGCTCGAACTGGCCGTGCGCGCCGCGTTCGAAACGTGGTCCGCGCAAGAAGTCGTGGCGTGGATCACTGAAGATGGCGAGCGTGTCATCACGGACGCGACAAAGCGCGGTCTGCCACGTGCCGTGCAGGCACCCTACACGCTGCCACTCGTTCGGGCAACATTGGGCGAGACACTGACGGACGGCGAACAGTGAAACACATCGGCACGACGAACTGCTCATTGGCCAGCGATGCGTTGACGGCGAGCAGGCGTGTCAGATTTTTGGCGGACCGAATGACACTGCGAGATGGAAGATACATGGCGGTCTGTAAGGAGCGCAGTGCCTTGGCCGCTGCGGTCACTGGGCATGGCCCCGTTTGCCCTCAGGCACCGTGCAAGTTGGTGGAGGGCGTGGCTATTTTTCTCCGAGAGGGGAAGGAGGTCTGGAGGTGCAACGCGGGATATGCAGAGCTCCATTTCAAGTTCGAGCCGATCAATTGATGCATACCTGTGCTCGTTCGGAATGGCAAGCGGTTGTGCGTTAAGTATGTTCGCGACACGTCCGGTGCGAGTTCCTTCACGACGAGGCCTGCTCCGTCACATCGATGACCGCGAGATCGGTGATGATCCGGCTCACGACGCTCGCGCCGATGAGCGGCAATGAACAGCGAAGCGCCTTTTACGTACGGACTGGCCGTTTTCGCGTTGACCGCGATCTTTGTCGGTACCTGCTGGGCGAAAAGCGAAAAGCCTATTCGCCAGGTCGCGGCGGGCAGAGCCCTGTTAACGCAACGTTATGCCCGAACGTGCCACATTTGCCCTACTCTAATATCGAGACACGGAACTCGGTCTCGAAGATGAGGAAAAGTGTGATGAGAAACATGAATCGTCTCGCGGGTCTTACGTTAGCGACGTCGTTGATAGCAACGGTCTCATGCACAGACGTAAGCCGAACCAAGACGCTGAAAGAACAGATAGTCGGAACATGGTCTTATGTATCGGTCGATACCGTGCAAACAGACGGCAGCCGGCAAGCCATGTATGGTGCCGATCCAAGGACTCGCGGTCTTCGACGAAACTGGTCACTATATTCTGATGACGTCTCGCGCGGATATGGCCAAGTTTGGATCGGGAAATCGGATGGACGGGACGCCGGCTGAAAACAGGGCTATCGTGCAAGGGATGATTGCTCACTTCGGCACCTATACGGTGAACGAGGTTGATAGGACGATCACTTTCCATATCGCCACAAGCTCGTTTCCGGACTGGAACGGCGTTGATCAAAAGCGACCGTTCAGTATTTCTGGAGACCGGCTGACGTTGGCGACACCGGCTTCCAGCGGTGGTACCGCCGAAGTGGCCCTGCATCGGGTGAGATGACGGCCCCATGCGCTCACGAGCTTCAACGGCAACTCACGTAGCGGCGAGATCGAGTAACAAAAGTTGCGGTCGTGCTACAGCGTGTCCTGTGGGGCGACCTCCCGGACGACAACAGTCTTGCCATGTGCTTACTCGATGCGCGCATACCATTCGAGATTCTGCACGGAATTTGGCTTGACGTGTTTATGGCCTCGTCTCGCGTGAAGTCCGGTTGACGCTTGGTACTTGACGACCGCTCGGCCTTGCGCACCTCGCCGCCTCGCTTAATGCGGTAGCCAGCCGCGGCATGCTTGATGGCACGCAACGCGGGCACCTCTAGGCCATAGATTCTGAGCATCAGCACCGTCAGCGAAGGATGCCGATCGTGCAACCCGGTCCCGAGCGTCAGGCGAACGCCGTTGCGAGCGACGGCGTGGTCATCGATCAGCAACACCCGGATGACGGGTTCAGGCTGCATGGATTGCTTCGAGCGGAAGCGCAAGCTCAACGTCGTGCCGACGCCGGGCCTGCGATACTGACGAGCCGTGCTCGTTTGCTGCTCCGGGAGGGTCACGAGGTCTGTCGCCACCTGCGCACACTCAGGAATGCTATGCGTGTGCAGGCGCTCTATTGCGGGCCGAACACGAGCCTGCGCAACGCAAAAAGCACATGATCTAACCTTACTTGCGGCGCGGTCGACGCGCGCCCATGGCGGCATGTTCGCATCAGCTTATATGGCAATTTGTACGTTATTAGCTAATTCGTATTCCTATTAAAAAATATTATCGCGGTAGCGTTTCGGTGGTAAAATTGACGAATGCCGATCTACCATAGAGAGCAGGGCCGTGGCACAAGATGCAGACGATTTTGACGACGACGAGGCATTCGAGTCGTTTCCCGACCCGGAAGTCGCGCGCATCGTGCTCGAACTCGACCGGACCATCACGCGGCGCCGCCGCGCGGGCGCGATAGGTCACATCGTCGAAGGGCGGGCCGTGCCCCTGCCCGTCAAACCCAGCCATATTGAATTGCGGGTTCTGACCGCTCTCGCGCAGACCTATGGCCCGTTGCTCTTCGGCAAAGAATTCGAGCTCGTGCTCGAGCACATCGCGAAATGCGGTGCTGTGGTCCTGGTACAGCGGGCCTTGTGGGGCGACTTGCCGGAAGACCATGGTCTCGCCGCGCCCCTGCTCGACGCGCGGATCCCGTTCGAGATCCTCTGCGGCACCTGGCCTGATGTGTTCATGGAGCAGGCGCATGCTGAGTTGCAGGGTTTCCGGCCACGGCCCCCCGATCCACGCATGGAATCGGATGATGGGGAGCGCGACGATGGCTGAAGGCCGTTTTTTTTGAACCACCGCTGCGCCGGAAGCACTGACGCGTAGTCATTCGGCGAACAAATCGGGACCGAAGACTTCGTAGTGGATTTTCGACTCGCGGATATCTAGCGCTTTCAAGGCATCATGCTGCGCTCTCATGAACGGAATGGGACCGCAGATGTAGTAGTCGGCTGCGGGAAGTAGAATCATGTCGCGCAGATCACTTAAATTGATGAAGCCCGGCCTGTCGTAGTCTTTTCCAGGCACGTCACCCGGCAGGGGCGAGTCGTAATAGATCACGGCGGTGAAATTTGGGTAGGTCGCTGCAGCTTGCCGAAGGCGGTCACGCATTGCGTGAACGGCGCTATTTCTTGCGCCATGCACGAAAACGACCTGTCTGTCTGGATTCTGAATCGCGCGTTTCAGCATGCTTACCATTGGCGTAAGGCCCACGCCACCGCTGATCAAGACGATAGGCGTTTTCGCGTTGACGTCGATATGAAAGGTGCCATACGGAGCGGCTACCTTCACTTCGTCGCCCACCTTCAGATCCTCATGGAGCAGGGATGACACGTAGCCGGCAGGTCGTGCTCCATCGCCTTCCTCACGTTTGATGGAGATACGGTAGCTGTGACCGTTCGGCATGTCCGACAGACTGTATTGTCGGATCTGCTGCAGTTGAAGTGTCGGTACGTCTACTGCGATGCTGACGTATTGACCAGGCTCGAAATTGACGACCGGTTGACCGTCAGCGGGTTCCAGCACGAAGGAGGTAATGACGCTGCTTTCATGCTGTTTGTCTTTCACGACGAACGTTCGCCAGGCGTTCCAGCCACCGAGCTGGCTCGCCGACTTTTCGCGCAACTGCGCTTCCATGCCCATGAGCGCGTCTGCAAGGTTGCCGTAGGCCTGAGCCCAAGCAGCGATAATGTCATCGGTAGCCGCATCGCCGAGCACCTCCTTGATCGCGCCGAGGAGATGCTCACCAACGATGGGGTAGTGTTCAGGCCGGACGTCGAGGCTGGCATGTTTGTGAGCAATATTGTTGAGCACAGAAGCAAGGCTGCTCGGGTTTTCAATATTCTCCGCGTAGGCGTATACAGCTCGAGCAAGCGCTTGTTGCTGCTGCCCCTGATCCTGATGCGCCATGTTGAACACATTCTTGAGCTCTGGGTGGGCTTCAAAGAGTCGCGAATAAAAGCGTTGAATAATGGTGTAGCCGTGCTGCGCGAGGACAGGCGCCGTAGCCTTAACGATATCCATCGTACGCTGAGTCAGCATGTGGGTTGCTCCTGTAATTAAGTCGTGCAAGTGTTGCGCCCCAGCTCACTAGTCGACGTCACGACGTAGGACAGAACTTTTTTCGGATTCCACTCGCGCGGTCACGTCTCTCGCTACGGCAACCGAGCCGCATGCGACGCCATGCGGATCGAGAACCAATGCGAAGGTCATCTCGACGTAAAGCTTGCGACCGTCCTTATGCGTCGCGCGGGTGAGGGGTCGCTCGTCCATTCAGTCTGGTCGCGCCCGCTGTCACCGCCTTCTCGAAACTGCGCCAATGTGCATCTTGCAGGCGGGGCGGAATAATCAAGTCAAGGCTTTGCCCCAACGCTTCTGCGCCGGCGTATCCAAATAGAGCGACTGCGCTGCGGTTCCAGCGTACGATCGTTCCAAGTCGGTCTGCAAAGATGACTGCGTCGGCTATCTGGTCGAGAATCCAATCCCCGGCCACGGTGAAATCTTCCTTGATGTCATCTGTCGAGTTCATCAAGCCAATGATGGGGTAGTCGACGCGCGCGCAACATTTGAGAGCCATGTCACGTCGAGCTGATCTCGTGCAACAAAGCGCATTCACGAGGTTCGACAAGAACAATTCGCGTTTCTGTGCATTTCATTAACGCGACCTTAAGGCTACCGCGAGTCGAATCGTCGTACATCCGTGCTCACAGGAGTAGCTCGCGATCTTCTGAGGGTTCGGACGCCCCAAGTCGCTCGTCGCGCAAAATCGTACACCGCTTCAATGAAACGGCTGGAACAACTTCAATCAACGCGAGACCGATGGGGCGCCGAGGGCCGCGCTCAGTAGTTTCGGGTGCCAGTTGTCCAGATGAAGCTTCTCAGTAGGGCATCGACCAAGACTACACCGAGCAGTGGGAGCACGACGCTCAGGCGTTCCGTTTCGAATTCGCTTGCAATCAGCATATCCATTCGTCGGGAACATTGATCAAAATATATCACGATGTGATGCAAAAGACTGGTGTGGTGCGCAAACACTGCTCACCCGGAAAAGCTCATCCCAGACAACTGACGCTAGACCATAGCTACGCGACCAGGGACTTCCGGGTGCGAAGCGCGTACGTGCAGCGCACCCAGCCCGCGGTAATCGCGTGCACCTACCACGACCCCAATCAGGATACGCACGCGGCGACGCCTAGCGCCATGGACCGGCACCCGGTAACCATGCTCGACGGCGTTCATATTCAGCGACACCGCCGCCATCTGCCCACATGAAACATTTGAAAAGAGCGACGATCATCAGGTCGATGACAGGCGAAGACCAACGCACATACATCACAATATGATACATTAGGAGTAAGGGGACGCTCGGTTCCGGTTCAACGGAGACCGTGTGATGCGAACATCGGTGCGCTTGTCAATCTAAAGGCCGGCGGTTCCAGGCCTGTGCGGAACACGCACGCTGACAGCCGACGGCATGCTCTTACAGATTTTTCACCGCCTCTCAACGTCGGTATATCACGCTTCGAGGTATTCGAATCCGCGTTTCAACGCCAGAGTGCGGGGAGGGACCATGGCCACCTATCGGCGCATTTTATTGTGCTACAACGGCACACGAGAAGGACGCTGCGCGTTACGTCTCGGTGCTGAACTCGCGCGACAGCTTGGCGCTGAAACGCATCTCCTTGCTGTGGTCGACGATGCCGCGTGGGCGCGAGGTCTTGACGCGGTACCGGTGGTTGCCTTTGATTTCGAGGAGACGTCAGCGAAAGAAGTATTGCGTGAGGGAGTGAACAAACTGTCGCAACTCGGTGTGGCGGCGTCCGGCCACTTCGCAATCGGAAATCCCATGCATCAGATCGCCCGGTTCGCCGAGGAACTGAAGATCGACCTCATTGTGGTTGGGCACCATCGGAGCGGCCTTCTTGCACGATGGTGGACCGGACAAGATGATGGTCGGCTCCTCGACCGAGTGTCGTGCAGCGTACTCGTTGCGATGGATCTACAACCCCAATCGCCCCTGTGATCTGCGGGATAAGCGTGTCTCTCTGGGACGGGCCCATTTCGTCCAACGACGCTTGGAGGCGAGGGTCGTCCGGCCGGAAATAAGGCCTTCGCAGGGAGACGACTGATTTTTTCGACCTCCTTTTCCGTGCGCCTGGCTACGTCGCCAAAAATGGCATGATGTTGAAGAAGTGTTTGATCGGCTCTTGGAGCAGCTGGGCGCTTCGAAATTCGATCGCCAGTGAGGTTGTTACGGTCCTTGATAGCCCGGCGGGACGAACTCGGGTTTCGCCCCTTGCTCGTGATGCAACAAGCAAAACAGCTAGCAAATGTAGAAAAGCCAACGAGTGCTGCCGTTTCGTGCGGTTGGAGATAAGACTTCGTGCACGTTGTTTAGCACATTCTACTGACCGCTGCAGCCATTGTGATTTGCGTGCTGCCGGCGATCCTCGCCGATCGTAGGAAGCGACGCACCGTGCTGATGCTTGCACTCTCCAATATCTTGTTCGGCTGGGGCATCGTGGGCTGGTTTGCGGCGCTTCGTTGGGCATTTCATCCCGATCGTGCCAGGAAGCTAAAGCACATCTTGAGCGCTGCCAACCGCCACGGATCCATGCGTCGAGATCGCCGCGGAATGCTTCCTGAATTCACTCGTACATTTACCTGCGAGACCATGCGAGTGAGTCGGCTTGTGCGCCGCCCCTTTGGCAGACGATCTGATAGATGGATAGATTCCCGCAACGAAAGCCGTAGGCGCACCCCGCGCGATAGATGCGCCACACCCGAAACGTTTGTTCGTCGACCAACTGCCGAATCGAATCCGCGTTTTCTTGAACCTCTGCCCACAGCGTCAACGTGCGAGCGTAGTGGCGCCGTAGATTCTCAACGTTGATTGATTCCAGATTACCGCGCTGCATCGCGTCGAGGACTTGCCCGATATGCGACAGTTCGCCGTTCGGAAACACGTATTTGTCCATGAACCCACTGCCATCAACGGCTGGCGACCAGGCGATATCTGGGTCCGTCGATGTGATTCCATGATTCATTGCGATCCCTCGGGCGCGCGCCCGACATGCTCGAACGTGCCCACACTGGTGATGCGATCCAACTGACCGTCGATATGCCGGCAATCCTGAAGCCGATTTCCACCCGATCCGTGAGGCCTGCCTCCTGCACCCGCTGCGCCGCGAACTCGTACTGCTTCTCGGAAAGCGTGAGTCGGTACATCGTGCGGACGGCGCAGCGAACTTCAAAAGCAACGCTGATCTGCGTGCAATACGCAGTGTCGATTGAAGGCGCATCGCTGCATGCAAAGCGGTGAACACGCCTGTCCATGACATCCGGACGACGTTTCAGGACGACTTCGCCGAGTGCGGGGCAACCCTTTCATCGTAGGTAACCGCGATTCATGTTAAATCGCGCAAAAATTGCTGATTCAGACGATTTGAAGACTCCATCTGTGTGCGGTTCCCAACAGTTCTCCAACATTGCGCCATGCAGTATCGTCACCGTCTCATCTCGAATCCCAATGTTTTCGGACATCCAATGGAGCTCGCCGAAAGTGGAAAGCGCGACACCGTGACGACTGCATGTCGTCTCCGTGTTCAATTCAGCGCACCGGATACGCGGAGCCGTTAAAAGCGATCGTTGTATACGACAGGAATTTCCCTTGTTGCTCCTGCTACTGCGATTCGATTCTTCGTCTAACCGAGTGTTTCCCTAATTGCATTCTTCCCGTTCAATCGAACGGGCTTCGATAACTTAAACGTTTAGACCGCTCTTCTGACCTTATGGTACGCGTCGTTCCATGAACCAAGCACTAAGCAGTGCCATATAAATACGAACGACTGATTTATAGACCTTGAGAGGAGATCGAGGCTATGTCTCGCGCAATCCAGTTCTACAATGCGGAGTCGAATAGTGGCTTCGACAGGTCCCCTGAGCCCGCCGTCAAGCTCATAGGGATTGTTTTATACGACGGCTTCTCTCTCACCGGCATTGGTACGCTGATAGAAGCGCTCCAGATCGCGAACGAACTGCAACATGCCCGGGGAGTACGACGGCTAACGTATAGCATCTGTCTCGTATCGGCTCGCGGGGGTACCGTCGCCTGCTCGTCTTCGGTTTGCATGTGGACAGAGCGTCTGGACGGCCAGCGCTCCCGGTCCTTCGATGCGCTGTATGTCGCGGGCGGAACGGACGTGACGCGCGCATCGGCCGACCAGGCACTGCTCGAACCCTTGAAGCTCGCATGGGCTCAAAAAGCCGCCATAAGCGCATTGGGCAACGGGCACGCGGTATTGACCGCTGCCGGCTTGTCGGGTAACAGCTGGGCGTCGGCCGAGCGCGGTATTCTGGGCCACAACTACCTCGACCGGCCTCCGGGCGAACAGAGCGACGCATTGTTTTATTCGCTGGATCGGGTCAAACGGGATCTTGGTTGCGACATCGCGTCATCGGTCGCTGAACGCCTTGCATCCGACAATGATCAACATGTTTCGGTTGTCCTCGGTGGACTGGGCACGCCTACCGTGGCCGAGAAGGCGCAGGAATCAGCGCGATGGCTGGAACGAAATTGCGGGGATCCCGTCTCCGTGTTCGACGCCGCGCGCACCGCGGCAATGAGCGAGCGAAATTTCCTGAGGCACTTCAAACGCGAGATCGGGCTCACGCCATCGCAATACCTGTTGCGTGCGCGACTCAAGCTTAGTTGTGAATTGCTCGCGAACAGCGAACTTCCAATTGACAAGATCGCGAGGCGGACAGGCTTGAGCAACGGAGAACGGCTGTCGAAGTTATTCCGAAAGCAATTCTCCATGTCACCGACAGAATACCGTGCCGGGACGAGAAGAAAGCTCAATTTATCGAGTTGATTTCGACGTTGACGGCGTGGCTTGTCTGCGAACGCGAACCGTCCGATCTCGCCTGTGAAATGACCTTTCCATGAGTCCCGCGAAGCTGTAGAGGCGATGCGCCGATGCTCCAGGTTTTCCTGTTCAGCTGAACCGTGTCATCGCTCCTCTTTCGAAGCCGATATTCGGACGGCGACATCGTGAAGCGCTTTCTGAATATCTTGTAAGGCGGATACGCATGTCGTGCCGGCCGCGGGGACTTCCGTGGTTCGTGGCTCTGTTCCGACGCGATAGTCTAATCACTGATGACGAAACGTACGCGGTCGACGCTCCGAACGAGCTGCCCGGTCCTCCTCCGCCGGACCTTGCTTTCGCGTCGCCCGCGCGCGCGCGACAAGAATGGCGAGCGGCTGTAGGTTTCGGCCGTGTCGAGGGAGTCGCGGGTCCTACCAGTAGGTGGCAATCATGGCGACAAGTGATTTGGCAGGTTCGGGTGCCGCGACGCAGGGCGGCGCAAACCTTGTAGGCAGTGGCGTTGGGGAGGTGCCTGGACCGGATGTGATGGCAGCATCGACGCTTGAAGATACGACGGTCATCACGTCGGATGCCGAGGACGTCGGGAAAATCAAAGAAGTCATGGTGGATATGCGCAGCGGACGTATCGCGTACGCCGTCTTGTCGAGTGGTGGGTTCCTCGGGATGGGCGATACGCTCCGAGCAATACCATGGAATGCGCTCACGCTTGACACCGACCAGAAGGTCTTCAGAGTCGATGTAACGGCGGAGCGCATCAAGAGCGAGCCTGGATTTGACAAAGACCATTGGCCGGCTATGGCGGATTCGGCTTGGGGCTCGTCACTGCACCAATATTACAACCGTACGCCCTATTGGGCACCGGCAACTACGCCTTTGGCGGGAGTCGGAGGTCCTCTCGACGTCTGACGACGACTCTCCAATGTGAAGCGCTTTTGTTGCGGCCCGTCGTAGTGGTTTGACGGGCTTCTTTGCATGCGCCGGAAAAGTTAATGCTCATACCGCCGCGTACGTTGGACGGGCACGCAGATGTGGGTCTCGTGGGAAGGGTAGACGTAAATTGCCGCCGCGGAGCTAACAGAGCGGTTTGAAGCGCGCAGAGCGCCGCGTATGCTCGATGAAACGCGTGGTCCGACAGATGCACCGTTCCATTCAAGTCCCGCCTCTCCCTTGGACGCAAAAGGGCGCCGGACAAACGACGAGTTCGACGACCGCAGTTCAGGTCACAATCGTCTGATTGCCGTCAGGAATGTTTCGGACATACTATTTATAAGGAATCCAATGCATATTCGCAACAATATTATGCAGCCAGCCCCTCGATGGTTATTTCCGGCTTCATTGAAGCGTGAGGAGGGACCTCGGAGTGCGTCGTTCGCCTGTCCATATCCCAGCGCACTGGCGTGATGTTAATTTCGGGATTAGTACGTTGTAGACAGACCGCTTACTTGTTTTAGATGATGTTTGTGCGTCAGCAGCGTTCACGAACGAACATTGGTGCTGCATTGAGGGCTTACTTGGGTGCGATGCTTCGTGCATCATCGAATCCTGCTGCCTGTCCTAGGGGCGAGCATGCTTCGCATAATTGAGAACGATTCACGTGAGAGGCGGGCACGACACGGTTTCGAACGCTCGGTGCGGCTGAGGTTGTAGCTGTTTGCGACGATATTCAAGTATTCAGACCAAGGCGTTCGGCCGGAGGCGAGCAATGCACAGTGAGCAAGTAAATTGGACGCACCGCCAGTTTGATTCGTTGTCTCGGGTCTTAATCGTCGACGACTACCGAGCAGCTGCTATAGCAGTCGCGGACTACCTGTCTTTGTCAGGAATTCAAACCCGCGTCGCCGGAGGATGCGGCGATGCCCTTGAAATAATTCGAAGCTGGGTTCCGGACGTGGTCTTACTTGACCTGATGATGCCGCAACGCGACGGCTTCACAACCGCGCGTGCAATCAGAGCATATCCGTCGACCTCAGGGGCCTTCATCTGCGCCTACACCGCGAGCGACGATGTTCTCATTACACGGAGCGAAGACCGCAGTCTATTCGATGGCTACGTCCGGAAAGGCGCTTCTCCGCCAAGGCTTCTCTCATACCTCAATCACTTGCAGCAGACTGCATAAGATTGCTTTCTGGCGGAAATCTGCTTGGGACTGCGAGCAGGCGTCCCGACCGGAAGCGATGCAAAGATGCGATGGACGAGTTCAGTGTGTCCGCAAGAGAGCACTGGCAACTATGGGCATGTTCGTGGGAGTGTTCGATGCCAGCGCGGAATGGAAAACGGGCAGAGACTTCAAAACACGACGGACGTCAAGCACCACAAAGTCATCGTGCCGGCTCCGTTGGGAGATACAGCAAACGAACGGGTCGTCTTGCCGCGCTTGTTCTCCTCGTTGTGGGGGGCGGATTTTGTTTTGCGGCTTGGCTGCAAGCGGAACTGAATCCACGACTTCATCCCCATTCGACAGTCGTAGGGCGTGTGGTTGGGGCATCGGATGCGGCACTATCGGCTCCTTCCCATGTGACATCTCTACATGCTCCACGCTCTTTTAATGCCCCTGAAGAGGGCACGCCAGCCCTCGTCATTCAGCTTGCATCTGGCGAGGGGGCAGCGCCTGCAGATGTTCCGCAACGTGCGTACGTCGACAAGCTTCAGCCAGCGCATCAGCCGGTGAAGTCCCAGATATCATCGCGGCGCTTCCCGCCGCGGAATCCCACATCGGCGCCTTCGACGAAGGAGGATTCGCGAGCGCCGCCGTTCATGAGCACTTTTGCGCACCATTGAGTTTCAAGACGAACCCGGACGCCCAGCAAAGGTGGTCGCGTGATGTCCGAGCGGAACGATTGGCGCTCTTCCGATGGCCGTGCTACTAGGCATCGCATACCGGCTCATCTGGTCGCCTTGACCAAAGTTGCTGACGGTTCGTTACGTTCTTTGGCTTTCGCTGCAGGGCAAAGGAGCGCGCCATGGCCGCAGACTTGCAACGAACGATGCGTGGCACAGCGATGAGACTAATGATTCGCGAGCGTCCTATTTCGACAAAAGAGTCACCTGGCATGGGCATTGCTCTTCGTCAAAGCTCATTCCAACATGGCTGTCTCGCGATGGAAAATCCATCGTCTCGGCGAGCAAAGCTCGTTCTCTTTGCTAGTCGTCCTATCGGCATCCCAATAGCCGGGCAGGACGAGGACGACTATGCCGTCTACGCTTCCTATCGGCCGCATCTCAGCGGATTCGTTGGCACGCTGAAGGTCGTGAGATTAACGGACTCCCGGCTGCTGTATCCGTTTGAAGGCGCCGACGAGATTGGACCGTTCCCCACGCAGGCCGCAGCGAGAGCTGCGGCGGCGCAGCGCGGAAGCGATATCGTGGTGGGCGACTTGCGAACTCCGGAGCTATGAGACTGTTGGGCTTGAGCGGAGACGACGACTTTTCACCGAAAACCCATTTGACGTCATGCACGCGCTAGACATGACTCGCAACGGTTGTTCGCCGGCTTGTTGGATGAATTGATTCACCGCATTCGAAACGGGCGGACGAATCCTCGGAGGAGGGTTGCCTCGCGGCACGCGTGAAATGAGCATTGCTTTAGGTGCGGGTGTAGGGTCGTAGGAATTGAGGTCTTCGAATGCCTGTTCGCGGCGCCGGTGCCGCTGCGGGAGGCGCATTGCTACGTCAGTCCAAGACCTCGCATGCTCTTTGCGTGCACGCAGATGCCGCAGTCGTTCGCGGCGCAATGCAGCCCGAGTCGCAGTCGTGCTAGGTGCACGATAGCCTCAAATTGCTGCGACTTTGGCTAAATCTAGCGAGGTTACAGATGGCAACCGGCACAGTGAAGTGGTTCAACGACGCAAAGGGTTTTGGGTTTATCAGCCCAGACGATGGTGGAGAGGACCTGTTTGCGCACTTCTCCGAAATCAAGGCCGACGGGTTCAAGTCGCTGCAAGAAAACCAGAAAGTGAGCTTCGAGGTGAAAATGGGCCCGAAGGGCAAGCAAGCATCGAACATCAAACCTGTCTGAGTGTCGCTCGGCTTTGAACTGGTTCGAGCGCACGCAAAGAGATGCTCGCAAATTGCGAACCAAGGGTTTATACTGACCTTGTCTCCTCCATGTCTCACCGACTTGGATTCAAGCCTGCGTTCGCGCAGGCTTTTCTTTTTCGGTTGTTGTTTTCGAGTCCTTGGCGCAGACATCAGCGGTGCGCTTCACGCCGCCAGGCAGGCTTCAATTTCGCCGTCTGGGCCGTGTACAACTCGCCTGCCAGCATCTTCTCCTTCTCTCTTCGGACCGAATGCGCGTTTGTTCGCTGAGAACTCGACATTTTTAAATGTCCCATACCTGAAAAGAACGGCGACTCCGTTGGAGCCCGCTACAGTCACCGTCAGCGGTATCGTGGCGCGCGGTCGGTGATTTTGAAATTCTTGAGGTCAATCCGGTCGGCGACGAGATGCGCACGTGCCTGAACGTTCCGAGCAGGCGTGGATGCGGTAGATTTCTAAGTGACTTTTGCCGCGATGGGCTACTACTGGCTTCCAATCGATACAGGCTGAATACGTTCGTCGGGCGAGATCACTCAGCTCCGGCTGTTTCGGAGGCCCGTCTCTACGATGCATGTAGAGATGCTGGGCGCCAACCACGGGCAAGAACTGCGAGCCTCGCGATGGGGCCGTTGGTTTTCACTCACCGACTGGACCGGCGACGGGAACACTCGGCGGGGGGGGAAGTTACCGCGGTCATCGTCAGCGGATTGGGTGGAATTGGAGCCTTCAGAAGGTATCCGCTGCTTGGACGGGTCGCATCGATCAGGCTGCCTCGATTTCGATGTGATCTGGGTAGACTCCGGTGTCACGTACGGCTTCTTCGACGGCCCGCGCGCTGTCGCATCCAGCAACGCAACCTATTTCCTCTACGCCGACCGACAGGCAGCCTCCCCACAGACCTGAGGGCGTGCGGTGTATGCGAAGCGTAATCGCGTCCGGGTCGAGCATAGTTTGGTCTCGTGATAAATATGCAAACCACATGCACTATAAACGCAAATTGAGCTTAATCGGGGTCGCGGACATCCTACGTGTCGCTGAATGATCACTGGCAACATCAGGCGGCGGTGCAATCCGGACTAAGGACGTCTAGGCTCGCTTCTCGGGTAACGCTGAGAGTCATTGTCGGCAAGCTTGGCCGAGGCGCCTGATCGCAGGTTGTTATCCCGAGAAGATCAAGTAGGGCAGTCAAGCGATGACGATCGCGGGCCGACAGCTCTGGAAGCACGAGAAGTTTTTCTGTCTGGGCCACCCAATATTCACGGCGAATGAGTGTCGGTCGACAGATCAACGTATTGATGGACCGTTCAAGCTGCTTGATTTCATTTTCAAGAATCACATCAGTCTCCTGCCTTGCGCAATAAAGCCGAAGTTGCCCCGGCCAGGGTGCGAAGCGTCGTTTCGACGTGGGGGAGCCCAGCCTCTCCTAATCGAACCAATCGCCTTCGCAGCTGAGCATTCCCCCGATCGATGCGAGTCTGCTTCCGCGACCACACGTCGCGAAATGCGACACTTAGAGATGCCGTTCGCAGCGGGGCGGAAAGTTCGGTTTCCCGCAAACGTTAGCTTTTGCGTGTGCCGTTACGGCGGGTGGCTTGTTGCGGCTAACGGCAATCCCTCGCGACGGCTTAATGGGGGTTAACGACTATTTCACGATAATAGGCCAGTTCTTTCTTTATTCCATGAACGGTCGCGCGCGCGTGTCGGGGTGGGGATAACAATATTTTCGAGCCGCGCGGGCTTACGGGAGGCACCCAACTAAGCAGCCTTCGATTAATCGTTGGACGTTCACTCGAGAGGGAGCCAAGAAAGCGCTGGCGCGCCAATAAAGGTCGATGCGCAATGAGGCCAAAATATCGGCACCGCTGGTAGATGAAGCTTGAGATGCAACCGTCGACGTAAATGAAGCGGCGTTGCAACTGAGCCATAGGTTCGTTTTTTCGATCCATTGCAGCCATGCGTTCAGCGCGTGACGCTCTCAGCGGTTTGAAGCGAGTCCGCGTTGCTGCGATCGGTTTGGCCTCGTGCGGCGAATCCAATGAAACGTGGCTCGTAGACAGATGCTATATAACATATGACATTGCTCACGCGCAGCCTCGGCGCGCACAAGGTCGTCGCCAATGCCATCACGCGAACAAGTTTCGACAGTTTCGAAGCCGAACTGAATTGCTTTCACACTATCAATCCTTTCCGATGATCCGGAAATCATTGCCGACTCTATTGACGGGTCGGTAACGGGTACCCATTGGAGAGACACCGGACTTATCGACCGATCGGATCGGGCGCGTCCGATCAAGAAATCGGGTACGTCGCTGCTTCAGCATCACTTAATGTGTGTTGATATAGCATCGCGCGCACTTAAAGTCGGCGACCTTCCTGAGGCCAAAAATCTGTTTCTTCCAGAACAGCTTGGTACGCTTCAACAGCACAGCCACAAGGGGATTCGTATGAACGCCATATCGGAAGAGGCAAACACGCTGACGGACGACGAAGTCCACCTCATGTTGCAAACCGTCGCTGCCTTGCGCGAAGGCAAACCGGTTCAGCGGTTGCCTGCCGATTGGACCGGTGCGAAAGGACAGCTAGCCGTTGAACTGAATCTGCTAGCCGACCAATGTCTGGGTCAAGGACAGGCGCTTGGACGCGCAACGGGTAACACAGTGGCAAGCCTGGGCGGTCCAGGCCGTGTCGATGAAGAAGGGCTGAGCGGCTTCTGGCTGCAACAGGCACGTGATGTCAACGCACTGCTGCAGGCGACCGATACCGCGCACATGTGCACTCGCGACATCCACACGGCGCTCGTCGCCCTAAGAAAGGGAGAGGGCGCGTCGCTCGCCGCTGACTGGACCGGCCTGCACGGCAAGCTCGCGGATGTCTTCAACGATGTCGTCGACCAGAATATCCGCATGTCGGACGAGCTCGCACGCCTCAGCCAGGCAGTCGGCAAGGAAGGCCGCATCTACGAGCGCGCCACGTTGCCCGATCCCCGAGGATTCTGGCGCCGGTCGATCGACTCGGTCAATTCGCTGATCGTCGATCTCGTTCATCCCACAAGCGAAGTGGCGCGCGTGATCGGTGCCGTGGCGCAAGGCGATCTCACCAAGAGCATGGCCCTCGAAGCCGACGGACGCGCGCTCGAAGGCGAATTCCTGCGCACGGCGAAGATCATCAATCGCATGGTCGAGCAGTTGGGCACCTTTGCTGCGGAGGTCACGCGCGTGGCGCGAGAGGTCGGCACGGAAGGCAAGCTCGGTGGTCAGGCTGACGTGCAGGACGTGGCCGGGACATGGAAAGACCTGACCGATTCCGTGAACTCCATGGCTGGAAATCTTACAAGCCAGGTGCGGAACATAGCCGAGGTCACCAAGGCAGTTGCTGCGGGCGACTTGTCAAAGAAGATCACCGTGGACGTCAAGGGCGAGATTCTCGAACTGAAGAACACCATCAACACGATGGTCGATCAGTTGCGGTCCTTTGCTTCCGAAGTGACGCGCGTGGCGCGCGAGGTCGGTACCGAAGGAAAGCTCGGCGGTCAGGCGGATGTCAAGGGCGTCGCGGGAACGTGGAAAGACCTGACCGACAACGTCAACTTCATGGCGGGCAATCTGACGAGTCAGGTTCGCAATATTGCAGAAGTCACGACGGCCGTGGCTGCCGGCGACTTGTCGAAGAAGATCACCGTGGACGTCAAGGGCGAGATTCTCGAACTGAAGAACACCATCAACACGATGGTCGATCAATTGCGGTCCTTCGCTTCCGAAGTCACGCGCGTGGCGCGCGAGGTCGGCACCGAAGGCAAGCTCGGCGGTCAGGCCGACGTGAAAGGCGTCGCCGGAACGTGGAAGGACCTCACCGACTCGGTGAACTCGATGGGCAGCAACCTGACCGCGCAGGTGCGCAACATTGCGGACGTGACCACGGCCGTCGCGGCAGGTGACTTGTCGAAGAAGATCACCGTCGACGTGAAGGGCGAAATCCTCGAACTCAAGAACACGATCAATACCATGGTCGATCAATTGAGTTCCTTCGCCTCCGAGGTGACGCGTGTAGCCCGCGAAGTCGGGACCGAAGGCAAGCTGGGTGGCCAAGCCGACGTGCAGGGTGTCGCGGGAACGTGGAAAGACCTGACTGATTCGGTGAATTCGATGGGCGGCAATCTGACGGCACAGGTGCGCAACATCGCGGAGGTAACAACGGCAGTTGCCGCGGGCGATCTCTCGAAGAAGATCACCGTGGACGTCAAGGGAGAGATTCTCGAACTGAAGAACACCATCAACACGATGGTCGATCAATTGCGGTCCTTCGCTTCCGAAGTCACGCGTGTGGCACGTGAGGTCGGCACCGAAGGCAAACTCGGCGGTCAGGCCGATGTGCAGGGCGTAGCCGGAACGTGGAAGGATCTGACCGATTCGGTCAACTCGATGGGCAGCAACCTGACCGCGCAAGTGCGCAACATCGCCGATGTGACGACAGCAGTGGCGGCAGGCGACCTTTCCAAGAAGATCACCGTCGATGTGAAGGGTGAAATCCTCGAACTGAAGAACACGATCAACACGATGGTCGATCAGTTGCGCTCGTTCGCGTCGGAAGTGACGCGCGTAGCGCGCGAAGTCGGCACGGAAGGCAAGCTGGGCGGACAGGCGGACGTGCAGGGTGTCGCCGGCACCTGGAAGGATCTCACCGACAACGTGAATTTCATGGCCGGCAATCTGACGAGCCAGGTGCGCAATATCGCGGACGTGACGAAGGCGGTGGCCGCGGGCGACTTGTCGAAGAAGATCACCGTGGACGTCAAGGGCGAGATTCTCGAGCTGAAGAACACCATCAACACGATGGTCGATCAGCTGAGTTCCTTCGCATCCGAAGTGACGCGCGTCGCCCGCGAAGTCGGCACGTTGGGCAAGCTCGGGGGACAGGCGGATGTCCGCGACGTCGCCGGAACATGGAAGGATTTGACTGATTCGGTGAACTTCATGGCCGGCAATCTGACGAGCCAGGTGCGCAATATCGCGGACGTGACGAAAGCGGTGGCGGCAGGCGATCTATCCAAGAAGATCACCGTTGATGTTAAGGGCGAGATTCTGGAACTAAAGAACACCATCAACACAATGGTCGATCAGTTGCGCTCGTTCGCGTCGGAAGTAACACGTGTGGCCCGCGAAGTCGGCACCGAAGGCAAGCTGGGCGGTCAGGCAGATGTGCAGGGCGTCGCGGGAACGTGGAAGGACCTGACCGACAACGTCAACTTCATGGCGGGCAATCTGACGAGCCAAGTTCGCGGCATCGCCCGCGTTGTGACCGCGGTGGCGAATGGCGATCTGGGCCGCAAGCTCACGGTGGAAGCAAAGGGGGAGATCGCGGCGCTCGCCGACACCATCAACAGCATGACGGATACGCTGGCCACGTTCGCGGATCAGGTGACGACGGTCGCTCGCGAAGTGGGTGTCGAAGGGAAGCTCGGAGGACAGGCCAAGGTGCCAGGCGCGGCGGGTACGTGGAAGGGGCTGACGGAAAACGTGAATCAGCTTGCGGCAAATCTGACGACCCAGGTGCGCGCGATCGCCGAGGTGGCGATGGCCGTGACACAAGGCGACCTGACGCGTTCGATCACCGTCGAGGCGCTCGGGGAGGTTGCGGCGCTTAAGGACACCATCAACGAGATGATTCGGAATCTGAAGGACACGACCGAGCTCAACACGGAACAGGACTGGCTCAAGACGAATCTGGCGAAGTTCAGTCGCATGTTGCAGGGGCAAAAGGATCTGGTCACGGTCGGCCAGCTCATTCTGTCCGAGCTTGCGCCGGTCGTCGGCGTGCAGCAGGCCGAGTTCTTCGTGTTCGACATGGTCGACGAGGCCGCCTCGCTCAGGCTCGTCGCGAGCTACGCGTCCGGAGGTCATCGCTCGCACGGCAAGCAGGTTCAGCTCGGTGAGGGACTTGTCGGCCAGTGCGCGTTCGAAAAGCGCAAGATTCTGCTCACTGCATCGGCGTCCACTGAGTACCGGATCGAATCGGGCCTGCTGAGTGCCGTGCCGCAAAACGTTCTGGTGATGCCGATCGTCTTCGAAGGCCAGGTCAAGGGCGTCATCGAGCTGGCCTCGCTCGAATGCTTCAATTCGACTCACCTGGCGTTTCTCGACCAGTTGACCGAAAGCATCGGCATTGTCATCAATACGATCGAAGCGAATACGCGTACGGAAGACCTGCTCAAGCAATCGCAATCGCTCGCACACGAACTGCAGAGCCGTCAGGAAGAGCTTCAGCAGACAAATCAGGAACTACAGGAAAAAGCGCGGCTGCTTGCGCATCAGAACCACGAAGTCGAGCGCAAGAACTCGGAGGTCGAGCAGGCACGGCAGGCACTCGAGGACAAGGCGAAGCAGCTCGCGCTCACGTCGAAGTACAAGTCGGAGTTTCTCGCCAACATGTCGCACGAACTGCGCACGCCGCTCAACAGCCTGCTCATCTTGTCCGACCATCTCTGCAAGAATCCCGATGGCAACCTGTCCACCAGACAGATCGAGTACTCGCGGACCATTCATGCCTCGGGGAACGATCTGCTGATGCTCATCAACGACATCCTGGATCTTTCGAAGATCGAGTCCGGCACGGTCGTCCTCGACGTGGCGGAGCATCGCCTCTCCGACATGACGACGTATGTCGAGCGCACCTTCCGGCACGTTGCCGAAGCGCGCCATGTCGAATTCGTCATTCGTTTCGGCAATGAAGTGCCTGTCTCGATCGTGACGGACCTGAAGCGCCTGCAGCAGATTCTGAAAAATCTCCTGTCCAATGCCTTCAAGTTCACGCATCAGGGACACGTATCGTTGTCGATCGAGCAAGCGCGGGGCGGATGGAGCGAGGACAATCAGGCGCTGAACAGCGCAGGCAGCGTGGTTGCTTTTTCGGTTCAGGACACCGGCATCGGCATTTCGGCGGACAAACAGCAGATCGTATTCGAGGCTTTTCAGCAGGCCGATGGCAGCACCAGCCGCAAATACGGCGGCACCGGACTGGGGCTCGCGATCAGCCGGGAGCTGTCCAAGCTGCTGGGTGGCGAAATCCGCCTCTCCAGTACGCCGAACGAGGGCAGCACGTTCACGCTGTTCCTGCCGCGCACCAACGATCTCGGAAGAGGCGGGCGAAGAAAAGCGACGCGCCGGAAAGAGGGACGCGAGCCCGTTCCGGGCGGTGCGTCCCGCGCGAGCTTTGCGGTCGCGGACCTAGCGGCGCAGTCGGAGATGACGATCGAGCTTGCGCACGAGGTGTCGAGCGGCGAGGTGATCGATGATCGTGACAACATCGTTCAGGGCGATCGCGTCTTGCTGATCGTCGAAAACGATCCGGCTTTCGCGGGTGTGATGGTCGATGCGGCGCGACAGCGCGGATACAAGGCGCTCACTACGGCGTTCGGTGCCTACGCCCTTACGCTAACCGACCAGTTCAAGCCGGACCTCATCACGCTCGACCTTTTTCTGCCTGATATGGAAGGATGGCAGGTGCTCGCGCGGTTCAAGAACGACATGGCTACGCGGCACATTCCGGTGTGGGTGATCTCGACGGATGAGTCGCGCGACCGCGCACTGCGTTCCGGTGCACTCGCCTTTCTGCCCAAGCCGGTCGAGTCGCAGGCGATCCTGGATGACGCCCTCGCTGCGATGGCCCGATACATCGAAGCAGAGCGGCGCATCGTTCTCGTGGCGCTTTCGTCGGTGAACGAGCGCGAGTTGCTCGCCAGCGCATTGCAGGCGTCGTGCGCCACAGTCGTGTTCGTTGGCTCCCGCACGGAGTTGCTGCAGGAATTCTCGTCTCAAACCACCATCGATGCGCTGGTGCTCGCCGACGACATCCCCGGCATCACACCCGAAGACATCGAAGCGGCCGTCGCCTCGCGCGAGGGCCTTGCGCCGCTGCCGGTCATCGTGAGCGCAGCGGGAGAGGTTCCGTCCGCACGCTGGCAGCGCGTCAGGGAAGGGTTCGTCGCGCAGCAGGCGGCGAGCCAGGATCAATTGCTCGACCTGAGCGTCGCCGCGCTTCACATCGATGCAAAGCGGCTCAGCCAGGAGCATTGCGCCATGCTGCATGCGCTGCGGGCGTCACAGAGCGGCCTGAAGGGAGTCAAGGCGCTGATCGTCGATGACGACATGCGCAACATCTTCGCACTCGCGACGATCATGGAGGATCTCGGCATGCGCCAGGTCTGGGCCGACAACGGGCGCGACGCCATACAGCAGGTGGAGTCCGATCCCGAGATACAGATCGTCATGATGGATATCATGATGCCCGAGATGGACGGCCTCGCGACGATGCGGGAAATCCGGAAGCGGCCGGTCGGCAAGTCACTGCCGATCATCGCAGTTACGGCGAAGGCGATGAAGGGCGATCGCGAGAAATGCATCGAGGCGGGCGCGTGGGATTACCTCTCGAAGCCGGTCAATCGGGATGACCTGCTCGCTGTGCTGCACGCTTGGCTGCATCGTTAGGAGCGCCGGTCATGACCATGTTCGATTTGTCGCCTGAAGACAAGGTCAGCATCCTCGTGGTGGACGATCTGGCGAGCCAGCACGTAGTTCTGCGCACGGTGCTCGAAGGACCGGATCAGGAAGTGATCACGGTATCGTCCGGACGGCAGGCGCTAAAGGCCGTGCTGCAACAGGAGTTCGCCGTCATTCTGCTCGATGTGAACATGCCCGACATGGACGGTTTCGAGACGGCCAGCATGCTGCGCTCCTACCGCCGGACTACATCGACGCCGATCATCTTCGTCACCGCGTATGTGGACGATGCAGAAATGGCGCGAGGCTATTCACTCGGGGCGGTGGACTATATCTCGTCGCCGGTGGTGCCGGAGATTCTCAGCGCGAAGGTGCGGGTGTTCGTGCAGATGTACAGGATGAACCGCGAGCTGCGCGCCCGGGCCGCGCAGCGAGAGGAGCTCGCGCGGGCCGAAGCCCAGCGCGCCTCCGCCGACGAGGCTCGGCAGCGCGCCGATTTTCTGGCGCACGTGAGTCATCTGTTTACACGCTCGCTGGATGTGCAGACGACGCTTTCGCGCATTCTCGATACATCGGTGCCCGCACTCGCGGATGTCGCCTGCGTCTATCTCGAACTCGATGGCGAAGGGTTTCCACGGACGTCCCTGCGCTGCGGTCCCGCCGTCGATTCACTGATCGAATCGGCGCGCGGACACGCGACCGAGGCTATCGCGCCGATGGAGCAGTTTTTTCAGCTCGCGAAACAGACCGTGGACGCGGGCGAAAGCATCGTGTGCCGGAGCCCGACGGACGGCATCTTCGGGTTTCGAGGCGACAGGGTGCAGGGGACGAGCCCGCTCAGGTTCGAGGAAATCAGGTTTCACCCGCTGTTGAGCGGCGTGGAGCGAAAGGCGGCCATGGCATTCGGCGTTGTCAGCTCGGAGGTAGATCATCAGCGGGCGCCGATCGTGACCGAATTCGTGAGCCGTGCGTCCATCGCGCTCGAGAACGCGTTTCTGTTCTCGGCCTTGCGTGAAGAAGACAAGCGCAAGAACGAGTTTCTCGCCATGCTGGCCCACGAACTCCGAAATCCGCTCGCACCCATTTCGAACGCGGTGAGCGTGATGAAGAGCACGGAGCCGGGCGATGCGAAGGTCATGACTTGGGCGACCGGCATCATAGGCACCCAAGTGGATCACATGGTGCGCATCGTCGACGATCTGCTCGACGTATCGCGGATCGCGCGCGGCGCGGTGGCGCTACAGCGCAAGCCGCTTTCGCTGCGAGTCGTGATCGATCGTGCAGTCGAAACCAGTCGGCCGCACTTTGCCGCCCGCGCGCAGGCGTTCTCCTGCGACGCCTGCGAGAGTGATCTGATCATCGAAGGCGATTTAGTTCGTCTCACGCAGGTCGTTGCGAATCTATTGAACAATGCCTCGAAATTCACCCAACCAGGCGGGCACATCAATCTTTCCATGGCGTTTTCCAAGGGAATCGCAGTGGTCACCGTCATCGACGACGGCGAGGGGATCGACTCGAAGCTTCTCCCGCGTGTTTTCGAGCTCTTTGCGCAAGGCGATAGCGCGCTGGACCGCGCGCAGGGTGGCTTGGGAATCGGTCTAACGCTTGCCCGCCACCTGACGGAGCTGCATGGAGGTTCGATTCGCTGCTGGAGCGCTGGTCGCGGACGGGGCGCCAAATTTACGGTGGAGTTGCCGGCATCGATTGCTACCGACAAACCGGCTCCCGTCGCCGATATTCTTCCGATGCGTCGCAGGGGCGGCGCACGGGTGCTCGTCGTGGACGATTCCGTTGCCTCAACAGAGAGCCTCAAGGTCTTTCTCGAACTGCATGGATATCAGGTCCAGTGCGCGCACGATGGTGTCTCTGCGCTTGCGCTTGCCAAAAAATTTGCGCCTCAGGTTGCCGTGCTTGATATTGGGCTTCCAGGCATGAATGGGTATGAAGTTGCAAAAGCCATCCGTGCCGACACCGCCCTCGGAAATTGCCTCCTAATCGCGTTGAGCGGTTATGGACAAGACGAGGATCGTCTCAAGTCAAAGTCGGCTGGCATCGATCATCATCTGATCAAGCCCGCGGACCTGGCCTCGCTGGTCGACCTGATCACGACGCACGTCGTGCGCGGCAGCGCGGATGCCGAAGGCGAAGAGCGGCCAGCCTAGGGCAGGAATGCTCGCCGACAGAGCCTCGGCCGTTCCACGAAACTCGGGCGACTGGTCTTTCACACGATCCCATCGTACAACGCCTTTGTGCATATCCGGCGGGCTTCCTATTCGTTGCCGGAGAGGACAAGCGCTAGCGGACGCGCGGGCAAACAATCATCCGGTTGAACGGCTGCTGTACTTTGTCAACGGTCAAGGGATGTCTTCTGTGTGAACGAGCAGCGGCAGAGGGTCGACTGCGGCAATCCGAGGGGAGCTGCGCCGGGTGCTTAGCGATCCCCTCCCCATTTTCGGCAACCGGCCATAAGGCGACGATCGCGCATCACGATCGAACGCCCGCTCCCGGTTGTACATCGGTCGGGCGAAGCCGGTCACAATCGTCGGCCGCGATAGGTTGCGGAGGATCAACTTGTATGTTGAGCGTACCGGCTCGGCCCTATGTCGTCACTTTTTGACGTAACCGCTCAGCGACCAACCGTGCGATGGCCGCAGGTGCTTGATCCGGGATGGCGAAAACCGAGCTCACGTTGATCTCGCAAAGAACGAAGGTATCCTTGCCAGCCTCAGTGCGCGGACCATAGAGAAAGTCAGCGTCCCAGATAACTGGCAGCGATTTGACGTCGATGTTGAGCAGCGCCATCAACTGTGGTGTCCACTCCTGCTCCATCCGGTTCCTGAGATCCTGAAAGGCTTCAGCCGTAGCCGCGTGCATGATGCGTGGGCCGGGTTGCGCGGAAACTGAGTCCGGTCCCTCGGGCGGAGGCGGCATGAGGGCCTTGATGAATTGATGTCCGTATCCGACCACCCTATCGGCGCCCATGTAACAGCGAATCATGCCGTCGGCGAGACGAGGCTGAAAGGGCTGATCGACAATACAGCCCCCCGAGTCGAGGAAGGGTTCGCATCGAGCGATGAATTCGCTAAGCGGCATTTCCTCTGGCACGCTGCCCTTTCGCGCGTGCAGCACGCGTACCCTTGAAGGTGCGCCGACAGTCGAAGGAGAAATTTCGACTCGCCACACACCCAGCCCACCATTTCCTCTGTTCTGTTTGAGCACGCGCGGCCCGTCCCTGCTCAGCCGATCGGGAAATTCGTTCGAGAAGTCGTCCATGCTCGAATAGAGATAGGTATCGGTTCCCCATCCAAAGTGGCGGGTGCAATACAGCACTTCCTTTACGCCCATTTTCGAGATCACGTCCGGATGGGCGCTGACCCAAGGTCCACGCGATGCAACGTCACACAGAAGTGCATTGAGCGCCGTCCGATCTCGACCATCGTGGATAGGATCGACCCATACCAACACGCCATCGACATTGCGTAATTGAGCGCGGATATCTTCCGTCATCTCTTCCGAATAGACGGCAGGTTCAGCCGCTATGCCGAGCGAGGCGAGCTCCTCGAAAACACGAAAGAACCGGTTGTTGTTCGCTGTTGCCTTTTCCCGCGCTTCGGCGTCGCCGCGCCAGAGTATCGCGACCTTTCCCGTTGTCGTGTTCATTTTGGCGTCGTCTACTCCTGCAGTGGTTGAGGTTGCAAAGGCCGCCTGCGTAGGCCGGACGCTTTACGGCCGTGCCGGATACCACGCGCCATTCAGCCCATCGCCTTGGCGGTCCCCCGGTTTTTTGTCCATTCTCCCCTGATGAAGCGGACGGCCTTGATAAGCCCACTGGCGTTCTCCCTTCGCCGTCTTTATGATCGACAAGCGGCCTGTTGGCTTATCGTTCGAGTCGGCAATGGCCGGAGGAAAATTCTGTTCGCAATCGCCTTCACAAGCGGTTGAATCAGGATTTCCATGTCCGGCAAAGGCATACAACGTCATGCCGTGGTCGTCGACCAGCAATCCGTCGATCATATGCGGCGGGGCTGCATTGGCCTGAGTTGCAAGCAGCGCTGCGAGTAAAGCAACGAGTGTTTGTGTCATGGCCTTCTCTCGTTTGTGTACGTGATCGACAGGTGAACAGGGCGTCGATTATTGCGTCGCTTCGAACACGCTCAAAGCAGTATGACCATCAAGGTTTTCCAGTGGAAAGTAAGCTCGATGTGTCGACTGATCGACTCCCACGACATGCGCATTCGGCCCGGCGACAAATTCACCGAGCTTGGTGACGCCGCTCGATGCAACTCGAAATATCGTTGCCGCCCCGGATTCGCTCGCGACATAAAGGTAGTTATACGCTTCGTCGTAAGCGAGCAGGTCGGGCCCCGCGCCAACTCTTAAGGAGGCCGTCACTCGCTTCGTTCGCATGTCGAAGACAAGAAGCGCGGCGTTACCCTCGCAAGCAATGAAGGCAAGACGATGTCCCGAATCGATCAGCAAACCGTGATTGCCCTTCGCGCCGCGCAGGTCGTAACGCGCGATGACCGTGTCCGACGATGGGTCGATCTCGACAAGCTGCGTGCGTGTCTGCAAATTGACGAAAACGTGGCGGGAAACGGGATCGTATTGCGTATTGCCCGCTTCCCCGCCTAACGCAATCGTGGCGACTTTTGTGTTGGACCGGACATCGACGACCGTTTCATCGCCGCCTCGTTCGTCGGAAACGTACAGCTTGTGAACTTCGGGCGCGTAGGCAAGCCCGTCGGGATAGCCGCCGGTCGCAATTCGAGCAGTGACAGTCAGGGTGGCTGGATCAATGGCTACGACTTCCTTGGTTCCGGTCGCCGTTGCATAAGCGCGTCCTAGCTCGGGAATCGCCAGTACGCCGTGGACTGAACTCACATCGCTGATTCGTCCGACGACCCGCGATGCGTTCACATCGAAGACGATGACCTCGCTGTCGCCGAGATGTGCCATGTAGAGCAAATGCCGGCCAGGGTCGAAGCTCACGTAATCGAGCCGGGTGGGGCGACCGCCGAGCGGTATCTCGGCCACCTTATGCAGTGGTACTGCGCGGGTATCCGAAGCGCAAACCGAGTTGATCGACAGGCCGAACGATATCCATCCAACGAACAGGACCATACATGCCGACGCGCCGGAAGACGTCGCCCGGCGTCCCGTGCTCTTCATGTCGCTGACCGCACAGAAACGACCGAATTCAGCCGGAGCGAAGCGTTATCCCAGTTGAGCAGCCCAGCGATCTGGCGTAGGTATTCCGGCCGTCGATTCTGGTACTTGAGATAGTACGCATGCTCGAATACGTCAAGAACGAGAATCGGTTGAATCCCCCATGCCGTCAGCTTCTGATGATTTTCGCACTGAAGGATCATCAGCTTCGAGGTCGAGGGATGGTAGCCGACAATGCCCCATCCCGATGCCTCGACAGCAACCGTCGCCGCGATGAGTTGCGCCTGAAACTTCTCGTACGAACCGAAATCCCGGTTGATCGCTTTCGCCAGATCGTCCTTGGGCGGTTCGCCCTTGCCCGAGATGCTGGTCCAGTAAATCGTGTGCAGGATATGGCTCGACAGTTGAAAGGCCAGTTCTTTTTCGTGGTACTTCACGAGCGCGAAGTCGTTAGCGTCACGCGCTTTGGCCAAGGCTTCTTCCGCCTTGTTTGCCGCCGTCACAGCGGGCTTGTGATGAAAGTTGTAGTGCAGCTCGACCGTTTTGGCATCAATGGCAGGTTCAAGCGCATCGTAAGCGAACGGCAGTGGCGCTGCGGCGTACTTGCCGCTCGCATCGACCAGCCTGTCGCTGTACTGGTCGTGCGCGCCGTCCGCCCCGAGTGCGCGACCGGATGCGAATAACAGCCCCGCACCTGCCAGCGTCGTCTTCTGCATGAAGTCTCGTCGTGTTGCCATATGTACGCTTCGTTCTGTTTGCCGGACGCGACCCTTGTACGAGTGAATCGGGGCGTTCGTCCGAAACTTCGATGGCGACTGAGACCAATGCTATGCCGCGATCCGGGCTAACGCAAATATATTTGTATCGGTCGTAACAACCATGTAGAGTTTGTTGCATGAAAAAAATTTCCGATTGGCTATTGCTCATTCTTACTCTGCCGACCGATAACGCCACGGCGCGCATGCGCTACTGGCGTGCGCTGAAGGCGAAAGGTTGTGCCGTTCTGCGGGATGGCGCGTATTTGCTTCCGCTCATTGCCGATGACGGCATGGCGGAAATGTGCGATAGCATCGGCGCGGCAGGAGGGACGGCGTATCTGGTGCGCTTCTCCAGCGCGGATCAGGCGCAGGACGACGAATTCCGAAACCTGTTCGACCGGACGGATGACTACGCGAGTCTTCGGCGGTCGATCGAGAGCACTCAGAGGACGCTCGCCGGGCTAAGCCCTGCGGACATCACAAAGCTCGTGCGCAAAACCCGCAAGGAATTCGAAGCCCTCGCGGCGATCGATTTTTTCCCGAATGAGGCGTCGGTGCGGGCACGATCCGCATGGGAAGACTTCGTTCAAGCAGCAGAGGCAGTGTTGTCGCCTGGCGAACCTCATTCGAATGAAGGCGACATCCCACTGCTGGGTCGCGCTTCCTTCCAGGGCCGCGTCTGGGCTACGCGCCGTCATATGTGGGTGGACCGGGTGGCCAGCGCATGGCTCATCAAACGCTTTATCGACGGCGACGCTCGATTCGTCTGGCTCGCCTCGCCTGATAAATGCCCAAAGCACGCGGTTGGTTTCGATTTCGACGGCGCGACGTTTTCACACGTCAATGATCGGGTGACCTTTGAAGTCCTCGCTGTCAGCTTCGCCGTGGACAGCGAACCCGGCATGACCGGACTTGCGAACATGGTGCATTCGCTCGATGTTGGCGGTCGTGTCGTGCCGGAAGCTGCCGGCTTCGAGGCTGTCATGACGGGTGCGAGAGAGCGCGGCCTGAGCGACGACGAACTCCTTGCAGAGATGAGCGGCGTGCTGGATTCGCTGCTTGCACATTTTGCCGCGACGAGCAAGTCCGCGGAAAAGCGATTAACACCATAGCCAATAGCACCGCATTGCGCGGATGAACACGGTCGATTCGGAGTTGCAGATGGAGCACAGCCAGTTACCGCGGGACGACGTAGTCACACCTGTGTCAGAACTATCGACCGAGCCGGTCAGCTTCCGGGAGGCAGTCTGGTATTGGCTTCGACTCGGTTTCATCAGTTTTGGCGGACCGGCGGGCCAGATCGCGATCATGCATCAGGATCTCGTCGAGCGGAAACACTGGATCTCCGAGAAGCGCTTTTTGCACGCATTGAATTACTGCATGGTCTTGCCCGGCCCCGAGGCTCAGCAACTGGCGACCTACATCGGATGGCTCATGCATCGCACGCGCGGCGGCATCGTAGCTGGGGGACTCTTTGTACTGCCTTCGCTTTTCATTCTTATCGCACTGTCGTGGATCTACATGGCGTTTGGCAGTGTTCCGGCAGTTGCTGGCGTCCTCCACGGGATCAAGCCGGCCGTCACCGCGATCGTCATATTTGCGGCTTACCGCATTGGCTCGCGGGCGCTGAAAAATGCATGGTTGTGGGCTATAGCGGCTGCGGCATTCGTGGCGATTTTTGCGGCGAACGTGCCGTTCCCGTTGATCGTTCTTATCGCAGGCGTCATCGGGCACGTTGGTGGCAAATGCGCGCCGTCCAAGTTCGCGATCGGGGGGAGCCATAAAGCAGGCGGCAAGGCGCTTGGACCTGCCATCCTCGACGATGACACGCCGACGCCGCGTCACGCGCTCTTTACATGGAAGCGCTTTTCGTCTGTGCTTGCTATCTTTCTTCTGATCTGGCTTGCCGTCATCGGGTTATTGATCGCGACGTTTGGATGGACAGGAACACTCACTCAAATGGCGTGGTTCTTCACGAAGGCCGCGCTGCTCACGTTCGGCGGGGCGTACGCGGTGCTTCCTTATGTATATCAGGGCGCGGTCGAACATTACCATTGGCTGACGGGACTACAGATGATCGATGGCCTCGCGCTTGGCGAGACTACTCCGGGCCCGCTCATCATGGTCGTTTCGTTCGTGGGATTCGCGGGCGGATGGACCAAGGCGGTCTTCGGTGCCGATGCTCTGCTCGTATCGGCAATCGCCGCCTCTGTGGTCGTGACGTTCTTCACATTCCTACCATCGTTTCTGTTCATTTTGCTCGGCGGCCCCTTCATCGAGACGACTCACAACAATCTCCGGTTCACGGCCCCTCTAACGGGCATCACGGCGGCGGTCGTGGGCGTCATCGTCAATCTTGCTGTGTTTTTCGCTCTACATGTTCTTTGGCCACGCGGGCCGAACAACGGTTTCGACTGGCTGTCACTTGTGATCGGTCTAGGCGCGGGATTGGCGCTTTTCCGATTCAAGGCTGGCGTGATTCCAGTCGTTCTCGCGTGCGGTATGGCCGGTCTGTTGGTGCGATTGATCTTCGCGTGAATTCAACGATTGTGATGTAGGTCAACAGTGACGGCGCAGAAGAGAGGTGTCTAAATGAATGGAGATGTGCGACAGCACGGCACTTGCTTCGAATGGGATCGGACCGGGTCGCACTGTCTTGAAGTCAGATGCGATCAGAATTCGGACATTCGTGAAGCCGAGTCGATCGGCTCCTATGGGGTCGTCAAGACTCGTCCGCCGTTGCCGGACGCCGACATTCGACCGCACAGCATAGCGACAGCAACGGCGTACGTTCCAACACGACGTCAACGTTATCGTCTGCCTGCTCGGCGGCAATGCAAGCGGCATGTCGGCCTCGATGAAAGTGATATTCGGTATGCACAAGCCGCGCGCCGGATGCGTCGTCTTCGACGGGCAATCTCTCGCGGGCCTCTCGATCGCCCAGATCGTGCGGCGCGGCGCTAGTGCCGGAAGCGCGGCTGTTTGGCGACATGACGTGCGCGAGAACCTGCTGATGGGCGCATTCACCCGCTCGGACCGCGATGGCATCGCGCGGGACTACGAGCGCATGCTGACGCTCTTTCCGCGCGTGAAGGAACGGCTTGGGCAGCGCCCCGGCACGCTCTCCGGCGGCGAGCAGCAAATGCTCGCGATGGCGCGCGCTCATGAGCCGGCCCCCGCTCGTGTGCATGGACGAGCCGACCATGTGTCTGTCGCCGCTCTATGTCGACAAGGTCCTCGAATTGATCCCGGCGGTGAACCAGCAGGGCGTCACATTCTTCATGGTCGAGCAGAACGCGAGCCTTGCGTTGCAGATCGTGCATTGCGGCTACGTGCTGCAGACGGGCCGCGTCGTCTTGTCGTGTACGGCCAGTGCGTTGCTCGGGGATCAACGTATTCGCGATGCGTATCTCGGCGGCCTGCTCGTTGCCGAAACCGCTTCATGGGATGCGCTTTTCAGGAATCGCCCAGATGGGCCCCGCCTCGCAGACGAGCCGCCACGGCGCGCGCCACCAGATCCAGCACGAACCCGAGCCCGCCGATCACGAGGATCACAGCGGTTAGCTCGGAATACGCCAGTCGGTCACGCGTATCCAGAATCAGATAACCTAACCCTGCGCTCACGCCGAGCATTTCGGCAGGCACCAGCACGATCCACAAGATGCCGATGGCGAGCCGCGCTCCCGTAAGCACGTGTGCGGCAATGCCCGGCACATAGATATGCCATAGCATCTCGGCCCGCGTCGCCGCGAGGCTCTCGCCCAGCTGGATCCAGCGCCGGTCGAGATGCGCGACACCCGCCGCCGTGCTCATCACGAGCGGCCAGACCGCTGCGAAGGCAAGCAGAAAGTACACGGCGCGGTCGCCGACGCCAAGCGACATCACCGCGATCGGCATCCACGAGAGCGGCGAAATCATGCGCAGGAATTGCAGGGTGGGCGAGAGCGCCTGCTCCAGCCAGCGAATCCGCCCGATGGCGAATCCGAGCGGGACCCCGGCGGCGAACGCCCATGAGAGTCCCACTGCGATGCGTCGCAGACTCGTCGCGACATGGGCGGCGAGACGGTCTTCGGTGACGAGCGCGGGCAGCGCCTGTACCGCGCGCAAAGGCGAGAATTGCGCTGCCATTGCATTGTGGCCCGCGAGCAGCGTGACCGCGAGCCACCAGGCCCCGATGACCACAGCCAGCCCCGCGCCACCCAAAGCGACGCCGCGCCAGCGCGCATGCGCGCGCGGCGCGCGCGCGACCGCGACCGATGGCCGCCGGATCAGTACGCTAGACAAGGATCATCTCCTTGCGCGTGTAGCCCGCTCCCTGACCGAACGCGGCCATGCCACCCACGGCCTCGATGCTCTTCTTTACGAAGCGATCGTCGACGAGATCGGACGCCACCTGCGCTGGATCGAGCGACGCGATGAACGCGTTCGCACCATCGACCTGCGTCGCCTTGAGCCGGCGCACGAGCTCTTCCGTATAGCTCGGATAGGGATATGGCTGGAAGTCGATGCGCTTCGAATGCCAGTCCGCATGCTGGATCGCGCGATCGCCCAGATAGCGGCCTTGATCACCGGCCTGCGGGGCCAGCACGCGCGCGAGCAGTTGCGGCGCGTGCGGCGTGTAATGGTTCGCGCCTTCCTTCGAGAGCAGCTTCGCCGCGTCCTCGGGATGCGCGCGCGTCCACAGTTGCGCCTTGACGATCGCATCGACCACTTTTTGCGACCACGCCGCGCGCTGCGTCAGATCCTGCTCGTGCATGAAGATCACGCAGCAGGCGTGGTTGCGCCACACGTCCCCGGTGAAGCGCAGCACGCGGCCGACGTTTAGCTGTTCGGCGGCGGCGTTGAACGGCTCCGCGACGATGTAACCCGCGATCTGCTTCGCGGCCAGCGCGGGCGGCATGTCGGAAGGTGGCATCACGATCAGGTTGACTTCCTTCGGCCCCGGCGCGCTCGTGCGCTTGAGCACCGGCGTGAGGCCCTGTGCGCGCAGCATGTCCTGCAGCACGACGTTGTGAACGGAGTACCAGAACGGCACGGCGACGGTCTTGCCGCCGAGGTCCGAGAGCGCGCTTACGTCGGGCGCAACCGTGAGGGCCGAGCCATTCACATGATTCCACGCAACGACCTTGGCGGGCGCCTTGCTGCCGTAGCGCGCCCAGACAGTCATCGGCGACAGCAGATGCACGACATTCACCTGCCCCGAAAGGAACGCCTCGACGAGTTGCGCCCAGCTGCGCAGGAGCGTCGGTTTTTCGGCCTGGAGACCGGCGGCATCGAAATGGCCATTGTTGTGCGCGACGAGCAGCGGCGTCGCGTCGGTAATCGGCAGATAGCCGATGCGCACCGGCGCATCCGGCTCCGCGGCAGCCCTGGCGTCGAACGACCTGAGGAGCGGCGCCGCTCCCGCCACAGTGAAAAGTGAGGCGAGCTTGAGCCATTCTCGGCGTGACATCGGTAACTGGCACATCGAATCTGTTCCCCGCTGATTCAGGCGGCTGCTTCCGATATTGAATTCTGCAGCGCCTGAAGGATTGAAATGCGCAATTCGCCAAGCGAGCGAATCTGCGTCTGTCTGGGATGCGGCAGGTCCACCGACCAGCGGCCGACAAGCGAGCCGCGGTTGCCCAGCAGCACGATGCGATCGGCGACGAGCAACGCCTCATCGATGTCGTGCGTGACGAGCAATGCGCAGGCACCGGTGCGCCGGATGGCTTCGATCAGCAACTGCTGCATGTCCGCGCGCGTGACTTCGTCGAGCGCCCCGAACGGTTCGTCGAGCAGCAGCGCGCGCGGCTCGCGCGCAAGGCTTCGCGCCAGCGCCGCGCGCTGCGCCATGCCGCCGCTCAGTTGCGCGGGTAGCCAGCCACGCGCGTGTGCGAGCCCGACCGCTTCCAGCGCTCGCGTCACGCGCGCCTTTCGGCCCACTCGCGAAAGACGCGGTTGCCGCGAAAACGTGACCCCGAACGCGACGTTGCGCTCGACCGTGAGCCACGGCAGCAGGCACGGGTCCTGAAACGCAAGCGCGACGTCCGAGCGCGGGCCGCTGACCGGTTCTCCATCGACGCGCACGCTGCCCGAACTCGGCAGCGTTAGTCCGGCGATGATCCGCAACAGTGATGACTTGCCGCACCCGCTCGGACCGAGCAGCGCGACCAACTCGCCGGGCGCTACGCTCAGGTCGATCCCGTTGAGCACGCTGCGCGCCTGATAACGCAGCGTGATGCCGCTCGCGTCGATGTGCGCGCCGCGCGTCATGCGGCGCTCACCAGTCGCTGGCTCGCCAGTTGTGCCTTCAGCTGGACGAGGCTCGGCGTAAGGATCGGAATGAACGATGCTTCGCGCACGCGCCGCGCGGTGCCACCCCCGTTGCGCAGATAACCGCGCCCCCCGGTCGCCTGCACTTCTAGCGAGAGCGCGCGCGTGACGGTATCGGCGAGCCCAATCCGCAGTTCGAAGAGTGCGGCGGGGCGCTCGAAAAACGCTCCGTCGAGCACGCCTTGCTTGAGCGCGACAGTCTGTTCCGCGAGCGCCGATTCGAGCCCGGCGAGCTCCTCGCGGATCGATTCGCGCGACGTCACGCCCGCCTGCGCCGTCGCGTTCAGGGCACGCCGCGCGAGCCCGACGGACATGCCGCATTGCAGGCCGAGGAACGAGGGACGCACACGCACGAGCCAGTTGCGCGCATCGGCCGTGATCCGATGGCGCTCGTCGAGCACCGTGCCGCTCACCGTCAGCGCCGCCGTATTGCTCGCGCGCATGCCGATCAGGTCGAGATCGTCGCTGCGTTCGACGCTCGGTGCGTCGTGAGGGATCGCGAAGATGGAGGGCGACGAGCCGTCGTCGTGATCGAATGCCGCCGCCGCGATGAAACCCTCGCGCCGCAGATTCGTCGTGATCCACGGCAGGGCGCCCGTCAGCGCGAAGCCGTCGGCGTGGCGCGTCGCATGCATCTGCAATGCTTCGATGTTCGACAAATACTTCATGGCGTTCGAGAGACCGGTCGCGCCTGCTATCTCCCCTGACAGCAGGCGTGGAAGCGTGCCTGCGCGCAAGCTCTCGTTGTCGCTCTGTAGAACGTACTCGATGAACGTTCGATGCCCCCACAGCACGAAGGCGGCCGTCAGCGAGCGCTGCGCGACAGCGGCCACAGTGTCGATGGCATCGGCGATCGTGCCTCCCGCGCCGCCCAGCGAATGCGGCACGCCGACACCGACAGCACGACCCTGCACGAGCTGCGGCAGCACCCCGGCGGCAAGCGACGGGTCGGTGTCGAGCGCTTCAGCGTGGAAGTCGAGCCAGTCGGCGAGTGACACGAGCGGGGCGGGCGGGTTCGTGCGGCGTGCGCCTTCGGTTCCCAGCGATACGCTTCGAGCTGCGGATTGAGCTCGTTGCGGGCCAGATTGTTGGCGAAGTTGCAGAGCGTCGCGAGACTCACGCCGAGGATCACTTCGAGCGCGTTTGCATCGGTGAAGCCTCCGGCCTTGAAGCTCGCGAGCGCATCATCGGACACGGCGCCGCGCGTCGCGATGACCGCTCGCGTGAAGTTCGCAACCGCGTCGAGCCGGGCATCGGAGAGCGTGTCTTGCGCGCGAATCTCATCGACGAGCGCCTCGGACAATTGCGCCTTTTTGAGGGCGACGGCGGTATGCCCCGCGACGCAGAATCCGCAGCCGTGAATCGCGGCGGCGGTGATCTGCAGGACTTCGCGCTCAGCCAACGTGAGACCGCTCCGACCATTGATCTCGCCGACAGTCAAATACGTTTCGAGCGCCACCGGCGCATTGGCGAGCGCGGCCACGAGGTTGGGCAGAAAGCCGTTGGCCGATTGCGATTTCTGCAGGAACGGACGGCTCGCCTCGGGCGCGCTGTCGATGGTTTGCAAGGGTAGACGGCTCATGACATCCTCGAACGGGGAAACGAAAACCGCATTGTCGACAGCGGTCAGCGCTCGAACAATGCTTGAGCGTCTCTCGTTTCTGCGCGTTCGTCTCATGTCAATGCACGCGTGTTTCGGCGGTGCGCGCGCGCTCGCGGCGCAGGCCGCCAGGCTGCAGCCCCGTGATTCGTTTGAACGCCTGCGCGAAGGCGGATTCGGACTGATAGCCCACGTGTTCCGCGGCGTGCACTGTCGACGCGCCGCGCCTGAGCATTTCGGCCGCGACCTTCATGCGCAGCAGCGCGAGGAACTGGGCGGGCGGGTGCCCACAAACCTCGGCGAACTGCTTGCAGAAGCGCGCCCGCGACATGTGGCAAAACGCCGCCATGATATGCGTGGACCAGTCGCCGCCGGGCTTGTCGATGATCGCGCTGACGAGCGGCGCGAACTCCGCGCGCCGCATCACCGTCCACAGACCCGGTGCGAAATCGTCCGCGCTCGCGACGGCGCGCAATGCGTAGAAGAACAGTACGTCGGTCAGGCGGTTGATGAGCGGTGACGGAGCGTCCTTCGTGCGCGCGGCTTCGGCGTGGATCAGATCGAAGATCGCACGCGCGCCCGTGAGCCGGGCATCGTCGTGTCGCGCGACGATATGATCGGGCAGCAGCCCGTTGATCGCTTCGCCGAGATCGGAGCGGAACTCGAAGAAACCGCAGGCCAGCGCGACTCCATCGGCCGGTTCACTGCCAGCGTCGAGCGGCGTCATGGCGCCGATGCGCAAGGCGAAATCGTCGATGCCGGGCGCGTTCGGATCGGGCGTGAGGCAATGCGCCATGTCGTGCATGAAGAACACAGCATCGCCCGCAACGAGGCAAGTACTGCTCGCTTCGCGCCCCGGCGTCGCGGGCAGATGCAACCAGCACGCGCCTTCGAGGATCAGATGAAAACTTGCCCGCTGATGTCCCGCCGTCGATGCGCGATACGCGTCGCAATACCGCCCTACATGAAAGAGCGTGCTGTGCAATTCGAGCCCGGAGAGCAGCCAGTCGGCGGCCTGTTCGGCGGATGTCGGCATGATGGGATTGGCGGCGAAGCGTGCGGAATGCACGGGCAAGCCTCGAGCCTATCGTCGCGCCGCGCGTCCGCAAAACAAGCGTTCGTGCGATGCATATGCCTCGTGGTGATTTGCAGCGTAACCTGGACCGTGCGTTCGCCGATCTCAAGGGAGAAACCAGGCCTCGGCCTCTTTCGCGAGCGGCGAGGCTGCGGTGCGTTCGGGCAGCGCGCAGAGATGAGCGCGCGCATGCTGGAGTGCGTCGGAAAAACCGCGCAGTGTCTGCGTCATCCGCCGGTCGTCGAGCCGGCGGCGTTGCACGGCCTGCCAAACGTTCCGGTGTATCAGCGCCGTTTGTGCATCGATATAGGCGATGCACGAGCGCGCGAGCGCCGTCGATAGTGTGCCGATGCCAAGGAGTGCCGGTACGCTCGCAATGGTGCGATAACCGTCGGAAGGAAGCATCGAAAGCGCACGGAGCGGATCTGCAACATCGCGTCTCAGGGCATCGAACAACGACGCGGCCCATAGCTCCCGCTCGAGGTTTAGCGCCTGCCGTCTGCGGTGCACGGCAGCTTTGACCTCTTCATCCACAATCTCACCAGCCCTGAGGAGTAACGCCCCCCCATGCTCGCCCGGCCGGATGCATTGTGCGCCGATCCATCCCGCGCCATGTGAGCGCTGCGCAAGCACCGCATGTTGCAGGTGATCCGGCACGAGCGGGTCGAGTGGCACCGCGATGCACTGATCCGGTTTGCCCTTTGCATGGAGGCTGCACAGCCCGTCATGCGCGAGCGCAGGACAGCGTCCGAGCGATGGGTAATCGAGCCCAAGCGTCGTGATCGTGATGGCGTTGGCCTCATCGACGGGAAACGCGTGCAGCGGCGTGTGCGCATCTCGCGGTATGCGCCCGAGCGCGATGCAGCCGACGAATACGTCGCGGTGCTCGAACAGTTCCCGCAGCGACATCGCGGGCGGACTATTGCAGCATTTGCCGCACGCGGTGCAGTCGAACGAGTAGCTATTCACCAAGGCCGGCGCACCGAATCCTGGTACTGCGTGAGGATGAAATGCGCGACGTCGTCGGAATGATAGATGCGAATGAGTCGCGCGACCCAAGCGGCCTTCGCGTCCCGCGTACGCACGGCGAGGACATGCTGATAAGGCGAGCGCGCATCTTCGATCCCGATGCTGTCGCGGCCCGGCCGCAACTTGTTGCGCGCGGCATCTTCGGCATTCATCGCGACGAAGCTCGCCGTGTCGAGCGCTTCGTAGAGCTTCGCGCGTTCCACCCGGCGGATCTTCAGACCAAAGCGATTGCCCGTGATGTCCGCGGGCGTCGGGTGAAGGCCCGCACCGTCCTTCAGGGTGATGAGCGCATAGTTCTGCAGGAGGATCAACGCGCGCGCAGTGCCGGCTGCATCGGCTGGAATAGCGAGGGTCGCGCCGCGCGGCAAGTTAGAGATCGATGCGAGCTTGCGCGAGTAGAACGCCATCGGTATGGTCACGGTCGCAGCGACGCTTTCGATCGCATAGCCGTTGCGCGCGCTGCGTGCGACCAGGCTCGCTTCGTCCTCGAAGCTGGCGGCATCGATTGTGCCGTTCGCGAGCGCCGCGTCGATGCGCGCGGCATCGTCGAAGCTCACGACGGCGAGCGGCATGCCCTGCTTCGCGGCGACTTCGCGCACATGCGTGACGATCGTCGCTTCCTCGCCCGGACTCACGCCGATGCGAACCGTCTGCTCCGAGGCATGCGCCGTCGTCACGAGAGAGGCCGTCAGAACCGCCCCGGCGAAAACGCATCGCGCGCGCATCAGCCATCCCTCAACACGGTGCGAAAGCCGATATGTGACGCGGGCAAGTCCGCTTCCTGCTGCTCGCGCGAGGATGCCCGGTAACGCACGCAATAATCCTGCGCGCACAGGAACGAGCCGCCCTTGATGACCATGGCCGCGTCGTGTTTGCGCGGGGGAACCACTGCCGACGTGTCGCCATTCGAATGCGGCTGACGCGGACCGGTGTAGGGATCCTTCGTCCATTCCCATGCGTTGCCGATCATGTCGTACAGCATGAAATCATTCGCCGCATAGCAGCCTACCGGCGCCAGACCCGCATGGCCGTCTTCGGCGGAGTCGAGCACTGGAAACACGCCTTGCCAGTAATTTGCCGATGGCTTGCCGTGCGCATCACGCGGAGCGGCGTCGAGCTGCGCGCCTTCGCGTCCGGCCTTGCCCGCGTATTCCCATTCGGCTTCGGTCGGCAGATCGCGGCCGAGCCAGTGCGCGTAGGCAAGGGCATCGGCGAGCGTGACCATCGTCACCGGCTGATTGTCGTGCCCTTTCCATGTGCTCGACAATCCGGTGGGATGCTTCCACGACGCACCGTTCACCCACGACCACCACGCTAGATCGCGTGCGTTCATTTCTTCACGGCTCGGGACATGGAACACGACGGCGCCGCCCTGACGTTCAGCTTCGGTCACATAACCCGTCGCAACGACGAAAGCGGCGAACTGCGCGTTAGTGACATCGGTCTGATCGATCCAGAAGCCCCCGACTTTCGTCTTGCCATCGCCCACCGGGCGCTCGTCGTCATAACCCCGTTTGCTGCCGAAGACGAACTCGCCGCCGCGCAGATGCACCATGCCCGCGCGCGGATCGTCGCGCCATTTGGCCGGAATGCCGGAATAGCGTTCGCATTGCTGCTCGGAGCCGAGCGGCGCCAGCGTGCGGACGAGATTACGCGGATCGAAGGCGTGTTCCGCGTTCACGGCGAGCGCCGCACCGAAGCCCGCCCCGAACAACGCCAACGTGACGGCGCCGGCGCCGCCAATGGATCTCCATCGTCTGCTCATCGCGCGCTCAGTAGTAGCCGCGCGGCCGCAGCGGTTCGACGCCGCCTACCGTGCTCATGTAGCTGTTCCACTGCTGCACGAGACTGTCGATGACCGACGGATTCTGCGCCGACACGTCGTTGTTCTCGCCGCGATCGGTCTGCAGGTCGAAGAGCTGCCAGTGACCGTCGACGGGACCGGTCGGAGGCTCGGTCCAGAGCGCCTTCCAGCGGCCATCGGAACTGCGCAGATAACCGCGTCCATAGGCTTCGTCACCGAACGCAGCGGTGTGCACTTCGGCGGTGGCGTCGCCCTTGAGAATCGGGAGCAGCGACTGTCCGGTGATCGGATACACGTAACGGTTGTTGTAGACCACCTTGCCCTTGTTGGAATCGACGCCCGTGAGCGTGTTGATTGAAGCCGGCGCCGGTTGCATAGGCGGCGTGATCTGCGCAACTGCGAGGAAGGTGGCGGTGTTGTCGGTCACGTGCGTGAAGGCGCGCAAAGTGGGTAACTGCGCCGTCTGTCCGGGCAGATGGGCGATGAGCGGTGTCGATACGCCGCCTTCGCCCGAGAAGCCCTTGGTCAGCCGGAACGGCGTCGCGCTCACTTCGGCCCAGCGCTGGCCGTATTGCAGACGCCGCGCGTTTTGCTGACCGTTGTCGGTGCCGAGCGTCATGTAGATCGCGTCAGATGCGTTCGCGGTGTCGGTCGCGGTGGGATCCGCGCCTGAGTCGATCGGCCAGCCTTCCGCGCCGTTATCGGACTGGAACAGGATGAACGTGTTGTCGTATTCTCCGATGTCTTTCAGATGCTGGATCAACAGGCCGATGTTGTGATCGAGATTTTCGACCATGCCAGCATAGATTTCCATGTACCGCGCTTGCGCCTTCTTCTCGGCGGCGGACAGGCTGTTCCACGACTTGTTGAACGTGCCCGGACCATAGTCGCTGTAGCCTTGCGCGGCGCTGTGCACGGCGCTGACGTACTTCGCGTTCGCGGTGCCATTGTTCGCCGTGGCGGCCGATGAGGTCAGCGTCTCTGGCGCGCCCTGATACGGGTTGAAATCGGCGGGAATGATACCGACCGCTTTCTGACGCGCTATTCGCGCATTGCGGATGACGTCGTAGCCCGCATCGTACTTGCCTGCATAGTTGTGCAGATACGGCTCCGGCACTTGCAGCGGCCAGTGCGGCGACGTGTAGGCCGCGTAGGCAAAGAACGGCTTGCCATCGCCCTTGTTCGAGTCGATGTAGGAGATCAAGCGCTGCGTGTAGAAGTCAGTCGAATAGAACACGGTCGGACTGCCGCCGGCGCCGCCGGGCTGGCCAGGCTGTCCCGGCTGAACGTATTGACCGTCTTCCGTGTAATTCTTCGAGCCTGCGGGTTCGTGCGCGAAGTGATTCGTCGCGGCGCCGCCGAGCAGCGCATAGCTATGCTCGAAACCCCATTGATCCGGCGTCTGCCCGCCGCCCGTGGTACTGCCTACGATTCCCGAGCCGATGTGCCATTTGCCCGCCATGTACGTGTGATAGCCGCCGTCTTTCAGCAACTGCGCGACGGAGAGCGCCCGGTCGTTCAGGTAACCTTCGTAACCCGGCAGGCCCTTGCGTTCGTCGGTCGGCGTGCCCATCGTGCCTTCGCCAACGAGATGATGGTCGGTGCCCGAAATCAGCATGGCGCGCGTGATCGCGCAGACCGTGCCGGTGTGATGGTTCGTTAGGATACGACCCGATGCGACGAGCGCATCCAGATTCGGCGTGTTGATTTCGCCGCCGAACGCGTGAATATCCGAATAGCCGAGGTCGTCGGCCATGATGTACAGGATGTTCGGTCGTTTGGCGGAAGCGACCGGTGTGGTCGTTGGCGAACTATCGCTGGAAGAACCGCACGAGGCCAGTGTGAAGAGGCTGGCGACGGCGAGCGCAACGGCGGCGCGGCGGGTAGCGATCGAGCGGTGCAAGGTCATTGTCGTTATGGCGGTCCGTGAAAGCGAGCGGCGATCTTAGCAATCGGCTCTCGGCCCCCAAAGATCGATTTCTGATTTGCTTGTCGTCCTGGCAGATTTGCGAAAGCGGTGATCGGGCGTCGCAGTCGGGTCGCGACCGGACGCTGCGACCGGGGAATCGCGCGAAGCAACGCGCTGCAGACGCTCAGAACACGGCTCTCGCGTCCATGTCGATGAGTGAGCAGAGCCGGTTCAGACCGGTGCGGCACTTGCGTGCACCGGACGTTTGAGCCCGAGATGCTCGCGTAGCGTGTGGCCGGTGTAGTCGGTCCGAAAGAGGCCGCGCCGCCGCAGTTCGGGCAGCACCAGTTTGATGAACTCCTCGAGTCCGCCGGGAAACCAAGGGGCCATGATGTTGAAGCCGTCAGCGCCGCCTTCCTCGAACCATTGCTGCAACTGGTCCGCGATACTCGCCGGCGTGCCGATAACCTGCTGATGACCGCGCCCCCCGGCAATGCGTTTATAGAGCTCGCGTATCGTGAGCCGGTCGCGCCGCGCGAGTTCGACGAGCAGATGCTGGCGGCTCTTCGGCCCGTTCGTTTCCGGCAGATCCGGAATGGGACCGTCTACATCATGGCCTGACAGATCGACGCCGCCGAGCATCGTCGACAGCAGCGCGACGCCGACTACCGGATCCACGCGCGATTGCAGCGCTTCGAATTTCTCTTCGGCTTCCGCCTGCGTGCGGCCCACGACCGGGAAGATGCCTGGCATGATCTTCACGTCGTCGGGATCGCGGCCGTGGGCGGGCAGGCGGCTTTTGATATCGGTGTAGAACGCCTTCGCTTCGTCGAAGGTCTGATGCGCGACGAAGATCACCTCGGCGGTGCGGGCGGCCAGCGCACGGCCGTCCTCGGACGCGCCCGCCTGCACGACGACCGGACGCCCCTGCGGCGAGCGGCCGACGTTGAGCGGGCCGCGCACCTGAAAGTGCTTGCCGCGATGCTTCAGCACGTGCAGTTTTTCCGCATCGAAATAGATGCCGCTCTGCTTGTCGCGCACGAAGCTGTCGTCTTCCCAGGAATCCCACAAGCCCAGCACGACGTCGTGAAACTCGGCGGCGCGCTCGTAGCGTTCGGCATGATCCGGCAGCGCATCCCGGTTGAAGTTCTGCGCTTCCGTCGAACTGCTGGACGTCACCAGATTCCACCCTGCGCGCCCACCGGAAATCTGGTCTAGCGTGGCGAAACGGCGCGCCACGTTGTAGGGCTCGTGAAACGACGTGGACACCGTGGCAATCAGGCCGATGCGTTCGGTCACAGCGGCAAGCGCTGCCAGCACTGTGACGGGGTCGAAGAAGTCGCTGCGGGCCGTACGCGCGAGCGACGGCAGATGCGTCGAGCGTATGCCCGAAGAATCCGCAAGAAAAATCGTGTCGAACTTCGCGGCTTCCGCGAGCCGCGCCAGTTCAACGTAGTGACGAAAGTTGCTGCCGGCGTCGGCCTGGGCTTCGGGATGCCGCCAGCCGGCGATGTGATGGCCGGTCTGCATCAGGAATGCGCCGAGCGAGAACTGTCGGGTGGGTCGTGTCATGGGCGGCTCATTGAAAGAAAGGTTTGAGTGTGGGCAAAAATAAGTCGGGGGTTCGGATCGACGAACGGGTTCACTGCCGGAGACGAAGCAACGCGCATCGCGCCGTACCGCATCACGATGAGAGTCCATCGGAATTGATGCGCGGCCGGGCAGTGTTTCGCGCAAGGCGCCTACGCACATTTGGTCCGGGTCATGTGGCACTTTTGCGGCGCGGGGATGACGTCGTAACCTGCGTCAGGACCGACGCGCGACTGCGCTTTCGCCGCCGGATGATCAACCGTTCGATCTCGCCGAACGATACGCGCTACTGGCTGTCGAGGCCATGATCACTCGGCACGGAGGAAGCGGCATGACGTCGCCATCGATGAACGCCGCGGCACAGCGGACGGCGAACTGGCACGCGCCCTCCCTGTTCGCGAAGACGCCGAGATCGCCAAGAGACGTCGACTCTCCGTCTTCCTCGAGAATGGATGCGCGGGCGATGAAGACATTACCCATGCGCACTGCGGATGCCTGAAACGCGGCACCGTTGTGGTATGAAATCATCGGCGATTCACTGTGTACGCTTGCATTCATTAATCTGAGCAGCGTGGATTCAGTCTCTCGATCAGGCGAAGCGGCAGTTGATTCCACCGTTGGCCAGGGCAAAGCCAGTTGCCGGGCGCAGGTCGTCGCGACAACGCGCCATAGTCTCAAAGGGGATCGATTTGTGAGGCTTGCCGGCCTTTTGGTCCCTGCTTGACTTCGTAATTCACTCTCTGATGTTCGCGCAGCGTCTTGAATCCTTCGCTGCGCACTTCCGAGAAGTGGGCGAAAAGATCATCGGTGCCGTCGTCCGGGGTGATGAAACCATATCCTTTCGCGTCGTTGAACCACTTGACCGTGCCCGTTGCCATGACTCTCACCTCGATGATTTGAAGCGGACCTCGACGTAGGCGCTGCGCATCAGGGATGCTCCGTTGCTGTCGGGTCCGCAAGGGCCGCTTTGCACGGCTTCGCGGCACTGGAAAACGATACGTCCACCCGTTCGTCATGCAAACGAATGGATCATTCGATCGTTATCAGCTCAGTCGTGACGAGCTTATGATCGTCGATCGATGCGGTCCGAGGCCGCATATCAGAAGCGCACGCGCACGCCGCCGAACGCCGCCACTTGCCGGTTCGTCGACGATGGCGTGCCCGCGTCGGCGATAGCGGCGATCTTCTGATAGCCGTCACCGACGCGCGTCGAGGCATCGCCTGCGGCGAGCTGATAGACGCCGGAGAGATAGATGTCGGTGCGCTTGGACAAGACGTAGTCGACGCCGAGCGTGAACTGATGCCAGCGCGGCTTGAGTGTCGTGCCGCCGGTGCCGGGCAGACTGTCTGCGCGGCCGTCAGTGAAGCTGTACACGCCGATCAGCGTCGTTGCCGGCGTGATGTTGTAGCGGCCATTCACATCGTAGTTGTTGAATTTGCGCGACGAGCCATCGTTGTAGTCGAGCTGCGTGTGGCTCCATGCGAAGCCGACCGTCGCGACCGATCCGAACGCGTAGTTGCCACCCGCGACCGCCACCTGCTGCCGCGCGACGCCGCCGTTGATGCCATAGAAGAATGCGCCGCTATAGTCGTCGCCGGACGTAGTCGATGCACCGCCGATCGCGCCGCTCGTGTTGGACGCGACATTCGGATGATCAAGCAGGAGATAGCCCGCGCCGACTTGCAGCGGCCCGGTGGCATAGCTCACCGACACGCCCCACGCGCGGTTGTTGCCGAAGCCCGCGCCGGCGCCGTTGCTGGCCTGATTGCTGAACGCGTAGAGCGCATCGACAGTCACGCCCGCGATGGTATCGCTCTTGAATTTCACAGCATTGTTGATGCGGAAGGTCTGATTCAGATTGTCGTTATCGCCGACGTGCGTGGCGGGCGACCAGAAGCCCGGCCCCGCGAACAGCGCGACGAGATCCGTGTTCGGATCGTACTGACGCCCGAGCGTCAGCGTGCCGATGCCCGTCTTCGCCACGCCCACATAGGCTTGCCGTCCGAATTCGCGTCCACCCTGAGCGAGCGTGCCGTCGTTGACGCGATAGCCGCTCTCGAGCGTGAACAGCGCCTTGTAGCCGCCGCCGAGATCTTCGACGCCTTTGAGGCCCCAGCGGCTGCCGTTGAGTTTGCCGCTTGTCGCCTGCACGTTGGACGCCCCACGCTGATTGTTCGTATAGGCGAGACCGGCGTCGATGAGCCCGTACAAGGTGACGGAACTCTGTGCCTGAACGATGCCGGGAAGGGCGACCAATAAGCCAGCGGCGCCGGCGAATGCGACTCGTTTCATTCGCTTCCTTAGGTATTAACCATGAGTTCGAGGAAGCCGGATATTACGGTCGTGCTTACCGAAGTCCAACGAAGGATTTCTCGTTTGTAATGGTGGGATCGTCTTATTTGGATTCCGGGTTACATCGGAGAACGATCGAAATGCTCGCCGCCGGCGTCGGGAGACCGCACGTGAGATGGGTGCAAACGACGCGCAACCTCAAAACATAGGACATCCCCAGGCGATGCGTATGTAACGCATTTCTCGAAGCATTCGAGCGCTCACGTGAAAAGGGTCGTCGACGATGCGCTCATACGCTTGCATCGATTCGTTCGTTGCGAAGCAGCGCTTTCCGATGGTCTGATTGAACGACTCAACGACGACGGAGGAATGTATGAGCACGGTGCTGGATCATCGAGAACTGCAGTCGCAAACCGAAGGCCACCAGGATCTGCGCGTGCGGCGCTACAAGCCGCTCGTCGGCGCGGTCGTCGAGAACGTCGATCTCGCCGCGCCGCTCAGCGAGGACAACCATCGCACGCTGCGGCAGGCGTTGGTCGATCACGGCGTGATTTTTTTTCGTGACCAGGCGCTCACGTCGGAGCAGCATGTGGCGCTCGCGCGCATCTTCGGCAACCCGATCCGCAAGAACGTCTACCTCCCGGCGGTCTCCGGGGTTCCCGAGATCGAGGTCATCGCTCACGGTGGCGACAAGGCCCGTTCGGGCGGCACGGATAACTGGCACGTCGACGTTTCGTGGCAGCATCAGCCGCCCAAGGCCACCGTCCTTCATGCGAAGGAGATTCCGGAAGGTGGCGGCGGCGACACGATCTGGGCCTCGTCGGCGGCAGTCTACGACTTGCTGGACGCCGATCTGGCCCGCTACTTCGAGAAGCTGACCGCGGTGAATACCTTCATCGCGTCGCCGAAGAAGGGCGCGCTCGCGGATCTGCTGAGCGGCTATGAAATTCCCGAAGGCACGGAGGAAAACAGCGTCGAAGCCGGACTTGCGCGCTTCCACGATGCCGCTCTGAAATATCCGCCGATTGAAGTGCCCGTCATCAAGACGCATCCCGAGAACGGACGCAAGCTCGTCTTCGTCAACGAGGGGCATACGAGCCATATCCTCGGCGTGTCGAAGACGCAGAGTCAGAGCCTGCTCAACTATCTCTACGATCTCGTCAAGGCGCCGGAAGTGCAGGCGCGCTTCGAATGGAAAGAGGGCGATGTCGCCATCTGGGACAACCGGCAAGTGCAGCACTATGCGGCGCGAGATTACGGCACGGCGAAGCGGCGCATTCACCGCATCACGCTCGAACACGACGGCGTGTTCTGACCGGAGGCGAACGCGTGACTGTCATCAAGAAATTCATTCATGCAGCGCTGCCGGCCGTCGCGTTCGCCGCGAGCGCGACGGCGGCGGTTGCGCAAACGCCCGAAAAGCTCGAACTGCGCTATCAGGGCTGGGCGAGCAAGGTCCTGTATCCGGAGCTTGCGGAGGATCTGGGCTATCTCGCGCCGATCAAGCTGAAGTGGATCGGCAACACGATCAGCGGTCCGCAGGACATTCAGGCCGCCGTGACCGGCGACGTCGATTTCGGCGGCGCCTTCAATGGCTCCATCGTCAAGCTCGTCGCGGCGCATGCGCCGGTCAAGGCGGTGATCTCGTACGTCGGCACGGACAAGGAGACCAACGGCGGTCTCTTCGTCCTGCAGGATAGCGCGATCAAGGACCCGCGCGATCTCGTCGGCAAGAAGATCGGCGTCAATACGCCGGGCGCATATCAGCAATATCTCGTGACCGCGTATCTGCAGAAGTCGGGCTTGTCCCAGGCCGATATCGACCGCGTGACGTTCGTGCCCGCTCCGCCGGTGAATCTCGCGCAACTGCTCAAACAGAAGCAGCTCGACGCGATCGTTCTCGAAGACATCATCAAGGACAAGCTGCTCGCCGATGGTGGCGCGCGCCTGCTCACGACGGACTACGCGCAGTTCGGCTCTTACGGCTATGCGAGCTATCTGTTCACGGACCGCTTCATCGCGCAGAACCCGAACACCGTGCGCAAGTTCGTTGATGGCACCGCCCGCGCGATCGAATGGACTCGCACGACGCCGCGCGACGTGGTCGTCGCACGGTTGAAGAAGATCGTCGATGCGCGGCATCGAAATGAAGACGCGACGATCGTCAATTACTGGAAGTCGCCGGGCGTGGGCGGCAAGGGCGGCGTGATCGCGGCGGAGGATTTCACGACGTACATCGACTGGTATGTGAAGAACGGCGTACTCAAGCCCGGACAGGTCAACCCGGAAGCGGTGTATTCCAACCAGTTCAATCCGTTCAATCAGGCAGTGGCCAGCCACTGACGCACCTGGAGGCGCAGCAATGAGTGCATCGATCGATGTGCGCAGGGTCGCAAAGGGCTATCGCGTGAATCGGCGCGATCGCTTCGCCGTGCTCGACGACGTTTCCTTTCATGTGGCCGCGGGCGAGTTCGTCTCGCTCGTCGGCCCGAGCGGGTGCGGCAAGACCACGCTGCTCGATCTCATCGGCGGGCTGACGCAGCCGGATTCCGGCGAGATTCTGATCGATGGACGCAAGGTCAAAGGGCCCGGACTGGATCGCGGCATCGTGTTTCAGCAGTACGCGCTGTTTCCATGGCGGACGGCGCTCGGCAATGTCGCGTTCGGACTGGAAGCGAAGGGCGTCGCGAAGGCCGAGCAGTTTGCCCGGGCGCGGCGCTTTCTGGAACTCGTGGGCTTGAGCGAGTTCGCGGACCGCTATCCGCATCAGTTGTCGGGCGGTATGAAGCAGCGCGTCGCCATCGCGCGTTCTCTCGCTTATGAACCCGACGTTCTTCTGATGGACGAGCCATTCGCCGCACTCGATGCGCAGACCCGCGAATCCCTGCAGGACGAGTTGCTGCGCATCTGGAAGCGCACCGGGACGACCGTCGTCTTCATCACGCATTCGATCGACGAAGCCATCTATCTCGGTCAGCGCGTGCTGGTGATGGCCGTGGCGCCTGGACGCATCACGCATGTGTTGCCGGTGAACGTGCCAAAGAGCGATATCGGCGAGGACGTGCGCGCGACGCCCGAATTCGTCCGGCTGCGGCACGAGATCTGGCAACTGATCCGCTCGCGCCGCGGAGCCGGGCATTTGCAGGTCGCGCAGGCGGCCTGATCCACCTTCAAGGGAGCTTGGATGAGTACGGTCATCGCTGCGCCCGAGCGCGTCGCCTGGGGCTTGCCGCGCGCGGTCCGGTCGAGCATCGCGATCGTGGCGTTCGCGGCGCTGTGGGAAGCGCTGCCGCGTTTGAACTGGGTCGATGCGACCTTCCTGCCGCCGTTTTCCGTGGTGCTTCGCGCGTTGTACGACATGGCGGTGTCGGGCGAGCTTTGGGTGCATCTCTTCGCCAGCGGGGCGCGCGCGCTCTCCGGCTTCGCGATCGCCGTCGCGCTCGGCGTGCCGCTCGGCTTGTTCATCGGCTGGTATCGAACACTCGCCAACGTGCTCGATCCGCTGCTCGAACTGTTTCGCAATACCGCGCCGCTCGCCTTGCTGCCGGTGTTCGTGCTCGTGCTTGGCATGGGCGAAACATCGAAAGTGTCGATGGTCGTCTACTCGTGCATCTGGCCCGTCGTGCTCAACACCGTGAGCGGCGTGCGCAATGTCGATCCGCTGCTGATCCGCTCCGCGCGTTCGATGGGCCTCAAACCGCTGCGACTGTTCGCGAAGGTCGTCTTGCCCGCGTCGGTGCCTGCGGTGTTCACGGGCATTCGCATCGCGGGCGCCTATTCGATTCTCGTGCTCATCGCGGCGGAAATGGTCGGTGCGAAGGCGGGCCTCGGCTATCTAGTCAACTATTCGCAGTTCACCTTCGAGATTCCGAAGATGTACGCGGGCATCATCACGCTGGCTTTGCTCGGACTCGCATTCAATCAGACGGTGCTGCTCGCCGAAAAGCGGCTCGCCGCATGGAAGGAGCAGGCATGACGCAGCGCGCGAGCATGACCGATGCACAACGTCACTACGACGCCGACGTGCTCGTCATCGGTGGCGGCCCGGCGGGCACGTGGGCCGCGGTCAGCGCCGCCGCGAGAGGCGCGCGCGTGGTGCTCGCGGACAAGGGCTTTTGCGGCACGTCGGGCGCGACGGCGCCATCGGGCACGGGCGTCTGGTACGTGCCGCGCGACAGAGACGCCCGCGAACGCGCGAAGGCGAGCCGTTACGCACTCGGCGGCGAACTCGCCGAACGCGCGTGGATGGATCGCGTGCTGGAGCAGACCTGGCTCAACAGCGAACGTCTGGCGGAATGGGGCTATCCGTTTCCGATGGACGATGCCGGCAACGCGCGCCGGACCTCTTTGCAGGGCCCCGAATACATGCGGCTCATGCGCAAGCGTGTGAAGGAGGCCGGCGTGCAGATTCTCGATCACAGTCCGGCGCTGGAACTGCTGGTCGACGAGCACGGCGCGGTGGCGGGCGCGGCGGGCGTGCATCGGCAGGTGGGCGAGACCTGGAGCGCGCGGACCGGCAGCGTCGTCATGGCGACGGGCGGCTGTGCGTTCCTGAGCAACGCGCTCGGCTGCAACGTGCTGACGGGCGACGGTCATCTGATGGCCGGCGAAGCCGGCGCGGAGTTCTCCGGCATGGAGTTCTCGAATGCTTACGGTCTGGGGCTGGCGTTTTGCTCGGTGACGAAATCGCTGTTCTATAACTGGGCCACTTTCTACGATGCAACGGGGACTGCGATTCCCGGCGCGGGATCGTCGCACGGACGCGGGGTCATTGCCAAGACGCTGGAATCGCAGCCCGTGTTCGCATGCCTCGACCGCACGGATGCCGACATTCGCGCGTGGATGCGCCGCTCGCAGCCGAACTTCTTCGTGCCGTTCGATCGGCTGGACATCGATCCGTTCACCCGGCATTTCCCTGTCACGTTGCGGCTCGAAGGCACCGTGCGTGGCACCGGCGGCCTGCACGTGACCGACGCGACTTGCGCAAGCTCCGTTCCGGGCCTGTACGCCGCCGGCGACGCCGCCACGCGCGAGCTGATCTGCGGCGGCTTCACGGGCGGCGGCAGCCACAACGCCGCTTGGGCGATGTCTTCCGGCTTCTGGGCCGGCGCGGGCGCGGCCGATCACGCCCGCGCGGCGCGCGCGTTGCGCACGCCGCGAGCGTTGCTTCGGGCAGGCCGTACGATCTTGCGCGATGGCGGCGCGAACGCGCCCATCGATCCCGCTGCGCTCATCCGCGCGGTTCAGGACGAAGTGTTGCCGACGCAGCGCAACTGGACACGTCGCGCGGACCTGCTCGAAGCTTCGCTCGGGCGGCTCGATGCGCTTTGGCATCGCGTGCGAGGCGCGGCTGTGTCGGATCGGAGCCAGATGGTCCGCGCTCGCGAAGCCGTCGCCATGCTCGCCGTGTCGCGCTGGATGTATCGCACCGCGCTCGTCCGTACGGAGACGCGCGGCATGGCGCGCCGGCAGGATTACCCGGCGGCCGATGCAGCGCAGCGGCATCGCCTGCTGAGCGGCGGTCTGGATGAAGTCTGGGTCGCCCGCCACGGGGTGCGCCATGAAGCGAATGAGGATATCGCCGCATGATCGAAATCGTCGATACGGAACGCTGCACCGGCTGCGATATCTGCGTTCGGGTGTGCCCGACCAACGTCTTCGATGCATCGACGTCGACGGATGGCAAGCCGGTCATTGCGCGGCAGGACGATTGTCAGACCTGCTTTATGTGCGAACTGTACTGCCCGGAAGACGCGCTGTATGTCGCGCCTCAGACCACATCCGGCGCGAGCGTCGATGCGGCGGCGACGCTCAAGGGCAGCTACCGGCAGGCCATCGGCTGGCGTCGCGGCCAGCGGTCCGGCGCGGCGGACGATGCCAGCTATGAGCTGCTGAGCCGCGTGCACTGAGAAGGCGCGTAACGAACGCGCCGCGCCGCGCGAGGGCTGGTCATATCGATATGAAGCTTCGTTGGTTAGCGCGTTGGCCGACGCTGCATAACATGAGCGGCACCGCGTGATGTCACGCATTCATACCGACAGGACCACCATGAGCGCCGACGAAAGACTCAACCGTCTGATCGACCCCGACCGCACTTCGAGCAACCCGAAGGCGAACTATCGCAATGCCACGCGCTGGGGCGATCTCGTTTTCGTGTCGGGCAAGTCGGCGGGCGCTGCCATCGACGGTAAGCCATCCAGAGGCAGGCTGGGTGACACGCTCACACTCGAAGACGGTGTTTCGTTCGCACGTGAGGCGGCACTGGAACTGCTGCTCGTGCTGCGCGACGAACTCGGCTCGCTCGAACGCGTGAAGCAGGTACTCGACGTGCAGGGCTTCGTGAACGCCGACGCCGCCTTCGAAGACCACGCGAAGGTGCTCGACGGCGCATCGGACCTGCTGGTCGAGGTTCTGGGCGATGCCGGCGTGCACGCGCGCTCGGTGTTTGGCGCCGTGTCGTTGCGCGGCGGGCAGCCGGTGATCCTGCGCGCCGTAGTCGGCGTGAGCGACTGATCGCCCCGAAGAGCGGCGCAGGCGGCGCGCAAGAGAAGCTTCGCGACGCGCGTCTTCTCCGATGTCATCGCGTAATAACGTCAAAAAGCACATGAGCGAATCGAAACACTCACACGACCGGCACGCGCTGGAGACGCTGCGTCTCATCGGCCCCGATCCGGAAAATTGGGTCGTCGCGCGGCCGGGCATCGACCATAACGCGTTGATCGTCGGCGGCGGGCAGACCGGCGCGGCGTTCGCCTTCGCGTTGCGGCGCGCGGGCATCGGCGGGGTCAGCGTGATCGACGCCGCGCCCGACGAAGCGCGCGCGGGTTCATGGCGCAACTACGCGCGGATGAATCGTCTGCGCACGCCGAAGATTCTGCCCGGACCGGAAGCGGGCTTGCCGGGACTGGGCTTTCAGGCGTGGCACGAGGCGCGTCACGGCGAGGCATCTTACGCCGATATCGAACGGATAGGGCGCAAGCAGTGGGCCGACTATCTCGCTTGGTATCGCGAGTTTCTCGGCATTCCGGTTCGCTATGGCACGACGCTCACGCTCATCGAGCCACAGGGTGCGCATTTCCGCCTGCATCTGACGGTGCGTACGGCGCGCGGCGTTGAGCTTCGCGTCGAGACGGCGCGCAAGATCATTCTCGCCAATGGCGTATGGGGCAACGGCCGGCCGAACATCGTGCCGCCGCTGGCGTCGCTGCCGGCCACGCATCTGGCGCACACGTCCGATGCGATCGATTTCGCGTCGCTCGCGGGCAAGACCGTGGCGGTGATCGGCGGCGCGGCATCGGCATTCGATGCGGCCGCGACCGCACTCGAAGCGCGCGCGCGCGACGTGCATCTGTTCGTTCGGCGCGCGGCATTGCCTGCGGTCCCGGTGAGCCGCGCACGCGCGTATCCCGGCGCATACGATAACTTTCCCTCGCTGCCCGATGCCGTGCGCTGGCGCCAGGCGCTGCGGTTTCGTCGCGCGGGCTCGACTGCGCCCGCCGACGCCATCGAACGCGTGGCGCGTCAGGCGAACTTCCATCTGCATTTGGCGGCGCCCTGGCATGAAGCCGTCGTCGATGGCGACCGCGTGCGCGCGCGTGCGGAAGATGGCACATTCGAATTCGATTTCGTGATCGCGGGCACGGGCTACACCGTCGATCTGCATGCACGCCCCGAACTCGCGGGCATCGCCGATCATGTGCTGCTCTGGCGCGACCGCTACACGCCCGCGTCCGACGAACGCGACGATGCGCTCGGTGCACATCCCTACCTCGGCGATGCGCTCGAATATGTCGAAAAGCGGCACGGCGAGGCATCGTTCCTGAAGCATATCCACGTCTTCAATCCGGCGGGACTCGTGAGCCGGGGGCGTGCCGGTCGGCGACGTGCCGTGCATGAAGCGCGATATTCCGGCAGTCGTTCGGCGCATCAGCCAGGACCTGTTTCTGGAGGATCTGGAGGCGCACGAAGTCCGCATGGGCGGCGATGTTCCGGCTGACTTCGACGAGGCGGCTTACGCGGATCGCGTATACCGCAAGGCGGGGTAGCGGGCGAGGCGACTGGTATCGCCGTCATCGCATTCGTAGGTGCGCCTTGGACGATGGCGCTTAAGCAATCCTTGTCATTTGCATAGTCGCAATCTTGATTGGGCATCCCGAAACGGCAACCTATAATCGGGCGCCCGACTGCTTGCCTTCTCTGTTGACCATCGAGCATGCCGAAAATCCCGCGTTTCTCATCGCTTTCCGCCAAACCGCCCGGCGATCTGGCGAAGCCGGGGCCACTATCTCCCTCTTCGCCGCAACGCCGGATGCTGGGTGGCCTCACGCTGTCGGCAGTCGTGGCGCCTCACGCGAATGCGGCGTCCAGGCTGTTGCAGCCGCTCAGCGTCGAGCCGTGGACGGGCATGCCTGGCGCGCCGATTCTCGATCATCCCTATGGCCTGCCATCGCCGCGCGAATCCGAGGTCGTGCGCCGCGCGGCGCGTGCGTGGCCGGTGCCGGGCGCGGCCTCGTCGCTGACGCCGCTCGCCGATCTGCACGGCGCGATCACACCGAACGGGCTCGTCTACGAGCGCCATCACGCCGGTGTGCCGGATATCGACCCGGACCAGCACCGGCTCGTGATTCATGGCCTCGTGCGCGAAGCGAAGCTCTTCACGATGGACGATTTGCTGCGGCTGCCTTCCGAGTCGCGCGTGCACTTTCTCGAATGTTCGGGCAACACCGCGAGCGAATGGAAAGGGCCGAGCGGGTTGCCCGTTCAGCTTACGCATGGGCTCCTGTCGTGCTGCGAGTGGACCGGCGTGCGGCTTTCGACGTTGATCCAGGCCGCCGGCGGGCTCGCTGCGAACGACGGACAAGGACCGCGCTGGATTCTCGCGGAGGGCGCCGATGCGGCTGCGATGACGCGCAGCCTGCCGCTCGATCGCGTGCTCGATCGTGCGCTCGTCGTGTATGCGCAGAACGGCGAGCGGCTGCGGCCGGAGAACGGCTATCCGCTGCGGCTTCTGGTCCCCGGCTTCGAAGGCAACACCAACGTGAAGTGGCTGCGCAGGCTCAAGCTCGTCGACGCGCCGCTCGAAACGCGAGAGGAAACGTCGAAATACACGAACTTGCTGGCTGACGGTCGCGCGCGCCAGTTCGTGTTCGAGATGGACGCGAAATCGGTCATCACGCGGCCATCGCCCGGGCACAAGTTGACGACTCATGGCTACTACCCGATCGTGGGGCTGGCCTGGTCGGGACGCGGCGCGATTCGTCAGGTCGAAGTATCCGTCGATGGTGGCCGTTCATGGCAAGCGGCGCGGCTCGATGGCACGCCCGGAGATCGCACGATCACGCGTTTTCATGCGGGATGGGTTTGGAACGGTGAACCGGCCACGATCCTCTCGCGGGCGACGGACTCGACCGGGTACATCCAGCCGACACGCGAGGCGCTGGTCGCCGCGCGCGGGCTGAACTCGAACTACCACTACAACGGCATTCAGCAATGGCGCGTCGACGCCGATGGCAGCGTGAAAAATGCATAGGGATTCAACTCGACAACCTCGTGCCGTGCGCCCGCTGATCGTTGGTCTGACGGCGTTGTGTCTGACCGCCTGCTCGGGGCCGTGGCGGGACGGACGTGCATCGCAGGCTGCGTTGGACGATGCAACGCATCGCGCGGCTATCGGCGCCATCGGCACGCCCGTGAGCGCTGCGGACATCGCCGCATGGAACATCGATGTCGCGCCTGACGGTCGCGGCCTTCCCGCGGGCAGCGGCGATGTGGTGACCGGTGCGCGGATCTTCGCGGTAAAGTGCGCCTCGTGTCACGGCGCGAAAGGGGAGGGCGTGCTGGGCGACCGGCTGACCGGCGGGCGTGGCACGCTCGCGAGCGAGAAGCCGGTACGCACGGTCGGAAGCTACTGGCCGTGCGCGACGACACTCTTCGATTACATCCGCCGCGCAATGCCCTATAACGCACCGCAATCCCTGAGCGCGGACGAGGTGTATGCCGTGAGCGCGTGGATCCTGAATCAGAACGGCATCGTGCCCGACGACGCTCGCCTCGATGCACATTCGCTTGCCGCCATCCGCATGCCGAACCGCGATGGATTCGTTCCGGACCCGCGACCGGGACGCCTTTGAACGGAAAGTCGACGGATCACGCCATGCGAGCAACGCGTCGTTTCCGATAGCAGCAGCATCGAATAGAAATGCGTAGCATGACGTAATGATGAATCGATGCCCCCAGTGATTTACAAACGTCAAAGGATTGGTTGGCGGTGTGTTCGTCGACCCCTAGCATGAAGCGGTTCGGGCAATGTTGCCTGAATTCGCCGCGAGGACTCCCTTCATGCAATACAAAGGTTTTGAGGTTGCAGCCTCCGCTCAGGCCATGCCGAGCGGCTTATATGCGGCCAACCTGACGATCGAACATCGCCGGTACGCGCACGGAGCAAGCTTCACCTTCGATGCGCTCGATTATTTTTTCGAGCGCGATCACGCGATCGCCTATGCGGCACGCTGGGCGCGGCTGTGGATCGATCAGCGCAGCGCGCGCAGGAAGCGCGGATAACGTCGACGAAGTATTGGATAGCCGCCTGAGCTGTCGGTCCGGGAACACGTCGTTTCCTTGCGTGCATCGTGACGCGCGGGCTCAACCGTCAAATGTGGTTCCGCGCAGAGCCGCGGAGAACCAGAAAATCCGCTAAAGCGCGATCCGTCTTTCGTCATGCGCGCCGCAGATTTGGTTAGCAGATCCAATTCGTTCCAATCTCAGCGCGGGATAGTTACGCTGTGGCGGCTCTCAACCACTCATGACGCCGACCATGACTCAACGCGATCTACTCATTCTGCTGGAACCGGGCTTCACCGATCCGAAACGCCCGGGCGAAGTGTTCATTTGCCCGGACGGCGCGCCTATCGAAGGTTTGCTCGCAAGCGATCCGGAGCGCAACGCGCGCCTCGATATCCGCCGCGTGCCGTTCGAGCGTCCCCGCAAAGCCGCGGTCGAAGCACTGAGCGAGGCGCATCAAAATCTGCCCGTGCTGGTGCTGGGCGACGAATACCCCGCACCGTCCGACGTGAAGAGCCTAGGCGAGAAACGCTTCGTCACCGATACGCGCCGCATTCTAGCGTTGCTCGCGGAGCGCCACGGTTTTCCCAAAGTGCATGACTGATTCGGCAAACGAGACTATTCGCTCATGCCCCGCCCCATACATTTAAACCTCTTCGTTCACGGACGCGGCCATCATGAAGCAGGCTGGCGTCATTCCGGCGCGACGCGCCAGGCGCTGACCGATATCGACTATTTTCGCGATCTCGCAGTCAGGGCCGAGCAAAGCCTGTTCGATTCCGTATTTCTCGCCGATGCGCTCGCACTCGGCGATGGCGCGCAATTTGTCGCGTCCGGCGCGCTGGAACCGATCACCACGCTCGCGGCGCTCTCGCAGTCGACTTCGCGCATCGGACTGATTGCGACGGCATCGACTACCTACACGGAGCCGTTCAATCTCGCGCGTCAGTTCGCGTCGCTGGATCACATCTCGCGCGGGCGTATCGGATGGAACATCGTGACCTCGTGGGTGGGCGGCGCGGGACCGAACTTCGGCTACGAGCAGCAGATAGAGCATGCCGAACGCTACGAACGCGCGCACGAGTTTCTCGATGTCGTCAAGCAACTGTGGGATAGCTGGGCCGATGACGCCATCGTCGATGACGCGTCGAGCGGCCGGTTTCTCGATCCGGCGCGCGTGCGCAAGATGGGCTATCGCGGGAAGTTTCATCGCGTGGCGGGGCCGCTGAATCTGCCGCGCCCGCCGCAGGGGCGTCCGGTGCTGGTGCAGGCGGGATCGTCGGCAACGGGCAAGGCGTTCGCCGCGCGCCACGCTGAGGCAGTCTTCACGGCGCATCTGACGAAGCAATCCGCGATCGACTTCTACGCCGAACTCAAGGCGGGCGCGAGGGCCGTGGGCCGCTCGGAACAGGATATCGTGATCCTGCCGGGCATCAGTGCGGCGATCGGTTCGACCGAAGCCGAAGCCAGTGCCCTGCTCGACGAACTCGACTCGATCACCGATGTCAGCGTAGGACTCGGCCGCCTGTCGAGCCGCTTCGGCGGTTACGATTTCTCGACGTTGCCGCTCGATCAGCCGCTTTCCGTGGATGACTTTCCGGACTCAGCCACGGTGCAAGCCGCGCAAAGCCGCGCGGCAGTCATCACGCAACTGGTGGCGCGCGAACGTCCGAGCTTGCGCAGCCTGTTGAGGACGCTCGCGGCAGCGCGCGGGCACTTCACGCTGTCCGGTACGCCCGAGCGGATCGCGGACGTGATCGCCGATTGGACCGAAAGCCGTGCCGCCGATGGCTTCAACGTCATGCCGCCCGTGCTGCCGGCGCAACTCGAGCACTTCACCGAACACGTCGTGCCGATCCTGCAAAGGCGAGGCCTGTTCCGGCGCGAGTACGAAGCCGACACGCTGCGTGGTCACTACGGTCTCGCACGTCCCGCCAATCCTTATTTCACGTCCTGATGCCGGTCCGATCCCTGAAGTACCTCATCGCCGCCGGGTGCCTCGCCGCCGTGTTTGCCGCGCACGCGGACGAGGGCTATCCCGCGCAGATCAACATCGGTATCCAGAAAGGCGACGGCCTGGTCGCGCTGCGTGCATCGGGCAAGCTGGAGCAGGCGTTCGCGTCGCATCACGTGAAGGTTTCGTGGCACGAGTTCGTGTATGGTGCGCCGCTCGTCGAAGCCATCAATGCGGGCGACGTGGACGTAGGCACGGTCGGTTCGACGCCGCCGATTATGGCGCAGGCGGGTGCGGCGCCAGCGGTCGTGTACGTGGCCTATGCGTCGAGACTCGTCAAGAGCTATGCGATCGTCGTGCCGAAGGATTCGCCCGTGAAGGACCTGCGTGATCTCAAGGGCAGGAAAATCGCCTTCGCTAAGGGCTCGCAAGGGCACCTGTTCGTGCTGAAGGCGATGCAGGACGCACGCATGGACCCGTCCTCCGCGCAGTTCACGTACCTGTCCTACGGCGATGCGCGTTCGGCGTTCGAACGCGGCTTCATCGATGCGTGGGCTGTGCCCGATCCGCGTTACGCGGACACCGAACTGACTACCGGCGCGCGGACGATTCTCACGATCGGGGATCTGTCGGTGCCGCAATACGGCTTCTATATCGCGACGCGCGACTTCGCGCAGAAGTATCCCGCCGCGCTGCGTCTGCTGTTCGATCAGCTTGCACGTCAGACGAACGACAGCCTCGCGCATCCGCGAGAGACAGCGCGTTTTCTGTCCGCCAATACGGGCGTGCCGCTCGACGTTTGGAGCCGGGCGATCTCGCGCCTGGAGTGGGGCGCGAGCTATCCGATCCCCGACGACGTGATCAGCGCGCAGCAGGATTCGGCGAATCTGGCTTTCGACACGAAGGTTATTCCGCGCCGCATCGATGTGCGGCAGGCGATGGTGCAGATCAAGTGAGCATGCGCCTGTGCCGGGGGCGCGTGCCTCGGGCGGAGCTGGCAGTGCGCGCCGGAATCGCGGTATCGGGTGCCGCTTCCATGCATAACACGCACTCGTCGGTTTAGCGCTGATGTTCATATGCATACTTGAAATTGTTCTTGGCGTCGTTCATGTCTCTCGCGTCAGAATCGAAAGCTGTCTTCTTTTTCGGAGCTTTCCATGAGCGGCGATGCCCCGCGCCAATTGCATCTGAACATCAACGCGCTTCACTCGGGATTCGTGCCGTCGGCATGGCGTCTGCCGGATTCGGATCCGAACGTATTCCTCGACGTGAACCACTATGTGCGATTGGCCAAAGTGGCGGAACGCGCGTGTCTCGATGCGATCTTTCTCGCCGATAGCGCCGCGATTTCCGATCAACTCGACATGCGCCCCATCACGGCGCTCGAACCGACGATGCTCCTCACGAGCGTTGCCGCTGCAACAACGCATCTGGGACTGATCGCGACGGCATCGACGAGTTACAACGAGCCGTACAACATCGCACGCCGCTTCGCTACGCTCGATCTGATCAGCGGCGGACGCGCGGGCTGGAACATCGTCACGACGGCGGACTTGCCGTCCGCACGCAACTTCGGTCACGACACGGTGCCCGACCATGCGACCCGCTATGCACGCGCCGACGAGTTTGCGACGCTCGTCAAGACGCTGTGGAATAGCTGGGACGACGACGCCTTCGTGGCGCATAAACCGAGCGGCCGTTTCGTCGATCTCGACAAGGTGCATCCGGCCGATCATCGCGGGCGATTTTTCAGCGTGCATGGCGCGCTGAATCTGCCGCGCTCGGCACAAGGTCATCCGGTACTGGTGCAGGCGGGAGCATCGGGCAATGGACGCGATCTTGCCGCCCGCCATGCGGAAGCGGTGTTTTCAGCATCGCAATCGTTCGATGAATCGCGTGCTTACCGCCAAGATCTCAACGCGCGAGCGGCGCGTTACGGGCGCGGCCCGAACGCAGTGAAAGTGCTCGCGGGGCTGACTACGATCATCGGTTCGACAGAGAGCGATGCGTTGCGGCGCCGGGACGAACTCGTCGATCTGATTCCGGTGCAGTACAGCCTGAACCGCATCGCCGGCACGCTCGGCGTTCCCGTCGATTCGCTTTCGCTCGACAAGCGTTTGCCGGAAGAATTGCCGCTGCCCAATGGCGGCAACGGCAATCACACGTTCTTCAACGCGACGCTCGCGCAGGCGCGCACGCATGGGTATACGGTACGCGAACTCATCCGTGCGCTGGCGGGCGGCGGCGGACATCGCGTGAGCGTCGGCACGCCCGAGCAGATTGCGGATGACATCGAGCACTGGTTTAGGAACGGCGCCGCCGACGGCTTCAACCTGATGCCCGACGTACTGCCCGATGGTCTCGAAGCCTTCACGGAGGGCGTCGTTCCGATACTTCAGCAGCGCGGCATTTTTCGTCGCGCATACGAGGGCATGACCTTGCGCAACCATCTGGGGTTGCCGGTGCCGAAGGGCGCGGCACTCGACTCGCATTAGGCGCGTGGTAAGGGCGACGCTCCGGCAACGGGGACAAGGAACTGCTCGGCCGGACGCATCGAGTGCGCCCGCGAGTCGGTCAAAATGCCGGAATGATCGCGCCTTGATAGCGCGACAGGATGAACTGCCGGACCTCGGGGGACTGATATGCGGCCACGATCTGCTGCACCCAGGGCTTCTTCGCGTCCTGTTCGCGCACGGCGATCAGGCACGCGTACACGCCGGAACCGTCCTCACGCAAGATCGTGTCCTTCGCCGGATTGAGACCGGCCTTGATCGCATAGTCCGCATTGACGGTCGTGGCGTCGAAATCGTCGAGTGTGCGCGGAAGCTGCGCCGCATCGACTTCCTTGAAGCGGAAGTGCTTCGGGTTGTCGGTGATGTCGAGGGGCGTCGCGTTCACGCCTGTGACAGGATCGATTCCCTGACGCAGTCGGATGCTGCCTTCCTTCTGCAGGAGCAGGAGAATCCGGCTCTCGTTGGCGGGATCGTTGGGTATGCCGATGGTCGCGCCGTCCGGGAGCTCGGCGAACTTGCGGTAACGCTTCGAATAGAGTCCGATGGGCCCGATCCACGTGCGGCCGATGCCGACCAGCTTGTAACCGCGCGCGCGAACTTGCGAGGCGAGAAACGGCCGGTGCTGGTAGCTGTTTGCGTCGAGATCGCCGGCGTCGAGGGCCGCGTCGGGCTGGATATAGTCGTTGAACGACACGATCTTGATGCGCAGACCGTAGTCGCGCTCCGCGACCTTTTTCACCGCCTCGAAGATTTCCTCGTGAGGTCCACTCGTAACGCCGATCTTGAGCGCGGGCGCTTCGGCATGCGCGGCCGCGCTCATGACCATCGCGAGGAATGCGCATAGCAGCACGCGCGGGAGGTGGATGGAGCATCGTTGCACGATGGCAGGGTCCTTGTTCTGAAGTTGGCGACCGGGTCGTTTCATGGAGCTGGTCCTGTTCCTGTAACCAATCCGTTGGCGTGACCTTATCCCGGCCTGCCCGCGGCTTCGGCGCTGATCACGGCAGGATGTAAAGGTCCGCGAAATTGCCTCTCAGGCCTTCGCCTGTGGATGCATAGTCCTTCACTTTGGTCGATGCGATCGTGATGTTCGGATTGGCTCCGAACTCGATCGACGGAATATCGTCGTGCACGATCTGCTGGAACTGCAGGAACAATTGACGGCGCTTGCTTTCGTCGGTTTCGACCGAGGCCGCTTCGAGCAGCCGGTCCACTTCCGGATTCGAATAGTGCGCGGCGTTGGAAAACGGAAGGCCGATCTTGAAGTTCTTCGACCAGAAGACCCGCTGGACGCCTACGGTCGGATCGAATACGTTGGAAAGCGCTTCGAGCGTGATGTCGAACGCGCGATCGGTGTAGGCCTTGACGACATAAGTACCGAAGTCGTAGCTCTGCACTTGCGCGTCGATGCCGATGCGCGCGAGCGACTGGCGCACGAAATCGGCGGCGCGCGTGTCCTGGAACGGGTTGTAGAGGAGCCGTAGTGTAAAGCGCTTGCCGTCAGGGCCGCGCTTTAAGCCCAGATTGTCGAGCGTTGCGTTGGCCTGCGCGGGATCGTAGGGAAAGTAGTGGATGTCCGGGTCGTGATAGCGCGAATTCGCAACGCCGATTGCGGCGGCGGAGAGCGTGCCATAGCCGTACCAGACGACGCGGTTGAGGGCGTTGACGTCGATGGCCTGCGAGATGGCACGGCGCACGGCCTTGTCCTTCAGCACGGGCGTGTCGAGATTGAAGATCAACTGCTGGTGATTGCTGACATAGGGCCAGTTGGTCGTATCGACGTTGAAATTGGGCAGCGTGGAGAAGCGCTTGACGTCGGCGAGCGGGATCGCCTGGTCGCCGAGATTCGCTGCGCCCGTTTCCAGCGCGGCTGCGCGCGCGGCCGCATCGGGAACGAAGCGCACGATGATCCGGTCGACGTAGGGCTTTGGCTTGTCCCAGTAGTCCGAGTTGCGCTCCAGCAGAATGTGGTCGCCCCGCACGAACTCCTTGAAGACGAACGGGCCGGTGCCGATCGGCGCGCTGTTGTGCGGATTCGATACGATGTCCGTGCCCTGATAGACGTGCTTCGGAATGATCGGCGACTCCGAGCCCGACAGGGCAGTCAGCAGGAACGGCGCCGGCTTCGACAATTCGATCACCACGGTGTAGGGATCGGGCGTCCTTACGTCGCTCACGTTCGCGAAGGTGCTTCGGCCGCGCGGATGGGCCTGCTTCAGCGTCAGAATGGAATAGGCGACATCATCGGACGTAAAACTCGTGCCGTCATGCCACTTTACGCCGCGACGAAGGGTGAAGCGGTATTGAAGCCCATCCTTGCTGACCGACCACGCGGTCGCGAGGAGCGGCTTCGGGTTGAGCTTCTGATCATAGGTGAGCAAGCCTTCAACGACTTTCGGGCTGATCTCCGCGTTGCCGCCTGCAGTGGTGGTCAGGGGAACGATCGACGAAGGTTCGGGCGTCACGAGCCACGTCAATGTGCCGCCGCTGACCGGCGCGGAGCCGGCCGCGGTTGCGCCCGCCGAGTGCAGGCCCATGAGACCCGCTATCAAGAGACCGCCGAGGAATCGCTTGCCAACCCCTGTCATCATCTTCAGTACGCCGATTTGTTGTAAGTCTTTCGGATGGTATCGGGCGGCGCGTCGATCGGAAAACGAGAAATACAGCTTAGCTTCTGCGGATCACGAATCGGCGCGGGTTTTGGCGCGCGGCAGAACACCCAGCGCGGCACGCCCGGCGTTGGCGCGAATCAGGCCATTGACCGGCGCATGAACGCGCCCGCACTGCACGTCGCGATAATGCCGTTCGAGCGGATTGCGCCGCGCGAGACCGTGATTGCCTGCCAGGTCGAGCGCGACGTCCACCGCTTCGATCGCGTTAGCGATGACCGCGTGCTTCACAACCGCCGCGAGCGCATCCGGCGCTTCGCTCGTATCGACGGAGCGGGCGTGCGAGTCGAGCAGCCAGTCGCTCGTGGCGAGCAGCGTCTCGATTCTGCCGATGCCCTCCTGCACTGCGGAGACTGTCGCAAGCGGGGCGCCGCCGAGGGCGCTCGGCTTGCGCTCCTTCACGAACGACACGATCCAGTCGCGCGCCGCACGGGCGACCCCGTCGTAGACCGAGCCGATGAGACTCAGATACCACGCAACGCTATGCGGGTTGCGCTGCAGATCGAGGCTAGCGGGCTGCAGCGCAACGGCCTCGTCGAGTGCCAGGGCGACGTCGTCGAACAGCACGTCGTGGCTGGCGCTCGCACGCATGCCGATCGGATCCCACGTCTCGACGATGCGCACACCCGGCGCGTCGCGCGGCACGAGAAAATGCCCGAGGCGTGGCTCGTCCTCGTCGGTGCGCGCGAGCACGTTGATCCATGCGAGCAGCGGCGCGCCGGTCACATAGACCTTATGGCCGGAGATGCGCCAGCCGTCGCGCGTGCGGTGCGCGATCGTATCGGGCAATCCGCCGAAAGACGGAGAGCCGAGCGCCGGTTCCACCTGCGCCGCGTTGAGCAGCGCGCGGCCTTCGACGGAGGCCCGCCGCAGCCGTCGCGCGAGCGCGGGCGGCCAGTCGTCCGAAGCCGTGCGTTCGGCGCGCGTGATGATGGCATGCTGGCAATAGTGCATCGACAGAATCAGCGCGACCGACGGATCGCCGCGCGCGATCTCGCTCACGATCGCGCGCGACACGGCCAGTCCGGCGCCGTGTCCGCCTTCGTCGGCCGGAATGTTGGCGCGCAACAGGCCCGCCCGTTCGAGCGCATCGAACTGCGCGACGGGCGTCGCGCCAGTGCGGTCGTGCTCGGCGGCTCGCGCGGCGAAGGCGCGTCCGAGTTCGGCTGCGGCCTCGATCAGCGTCCGAGGTGCGTTCATCGTGTCACCGTATTGTCGTACGCGTCATGCCGCGCGATGCGTCCGAAAAACGGATGGCCCGGATCGTTGAATCCCGGCGTCGACGGATGGCCGGTCGCGACAAGCGCATCGACGAAAGCCTCGTCGCGCGCATCGAGCCGGAAGTCTAGCGCGGGCAGATAGTCCTGCCACTGTGCTTCGGTGCGCGGCCCGGCGATGGTCGATGTCACGTAACGGCTGTTCAGCACCCAAGCGAGCGCGAACTGGCCGGCCGTGACGCCGCGCGACGCGGCATGCTCGTGCACGCGACGCGCGAGTTCAATCGACTCGGGACGCCATTCGGTCTGTTGCAGGCGACGGTCGTTGCGTCCCGCGCGCGTGTCGGCGGCGGGCGTCGCGCCCGGCTGATACTTGCCCGTCAGCACGCCGCGCGCGAGCGGGCTATAGGAAATCACGCCGAGACCGTAGCGGTGCGCGGCTGTGAGTTGCTCGGCCTCGACCTGACGATTGGCGATGTTGTAGAGCGGCTGGCTCGCGACGGGGCGCGGCACGCCGAGCGCGTCTGCGACATGCGCGAACTCTGCGATCCGCCACGCGCGGTGATTGGACAGCCCGTAATAGCGGATCTTGCCCGCCGCGATCAGATCGCCGAGCGCGCGCACGGTCTCCTCGACGGGCGTCGTGTGATCCTCGCGATGCAGATAGACGAGATCGATGTAATCGGTGCGCAGACGCGCGAGGCTCGCGTCGACCGCGCGCAGCACGTGCTTGCGCGAAGCGCCTGCGGCGTTCACATCCACATCCGCGTGGCCTGATGCGTCACGCAGCGGATTGCCGAACTTGGTCGCGAGCACCCAGCGATCGCGCTGTCTCGCGATATGGCGTCCGACGACGCGCTCGGATTCGCCGCCGTTGTAGACGTCTGCGGTGTCGATCGAGTTGACGCCTTGTTCCGTCGCCTGATCGATGATCCGGGTTGACGTCGCATCGTCGGTCGCGCCGCCGAACATCATTGTGCCGAGCGTTAGAGTAGAGAGTTTCAGGCCGCTTTGGCCAAGCTGGCGATATTCCATGTCGTTCGTGTCGTTGAAAATGAATGTGTCAGCGTTGCAGCCATACATCGGCGAAACTCGCGGCCGTACCGTCGGGCGACATCGTGTGATTGCGCACGCCGCGTGAATAGACCGTCACGTACTGAGGCGAGACGAGATTCAGGTCGGGCAGGTCTTTCTCGAGAATTCGCTGGATCTGCGCGAAATACTGCTTGCGTTTCGTTTCGTCAGTTTCCTGCGCAGCGTCGGCGAACAGCCGGTCGATTTCCGGATTGCTGTAATGCGAGCCGTTCGTGAACGGCACACCGGGCCGGAAGTTGTCGGTGGTATAGAGTCGGGCCACGCCGACCACCGGATCGAACAGGTTGCTCATGCCGTTGATGCTGAAATCGAAATCGCGATCCGTATAGATGCGCTTGAGATACGCGGGCAGGTCCTGCGTTCGGATCGTCACGGTAATGCCCACGCGGTTCAGCGCGGACTTCACGTACTCCGCCGTGCGCGACGGCAGATCACCGATGGGTAGCGGATCGACCGTCAGCGCGAAGCGCGTGCCGTCCGCCCGGCGCGGATACCCGGCTTCGTCGAGCAGCGCGTTGGCGCGCGCGAGATCGAACGGATAGGGCGTCGGCGCCGGATCGTAGTAGGGATTGGTCGGCATCAGCGGACTCGCGCTCGCCGTCGCATAGCCGTAATAGACGACCTTGCGGATCACCTCGCGATCGATCGCGGAGGCGATCGCCTGACGCACCTTCAGGTTCTTCAGCACCGGCTGGTCCAGATTGAACTCTATGCGCGCGACGCCCGCCTGGAACTCGTAGCCGCGCGTCTCGATGCCGAGCTTCGGGTCGGCCTTCAAACGCGCGAGATCGGCGAGCGGCACGGGCGTGTCCGCACCGAGATCGACGGAGTTGTTTTCCAGTGCGACGGCGCGCGCCGCCGGGTCGGCGATCACCTTCACGATGAGTTTGTCCAGATAGGGCTTGCCCTTGTCCCAGTAGTCGTCATTGCGCGCATATTCGATATAGCTGCCGCGCACCCATTTGACGAACCGGAACGGCCCGGTGCCGACAGGCGCGTTGTTCGCGGGGTTGCTCAGCACGTCGCGGCCTTCGTAGAGATGTTTCGGCAGGATCGGCGTTTCAGAGGCCGAGAACGCGCGGATAAGGTACGGCGCCGGCTTCGACAACGTGATGACGACGGTGCCTGCATCGGGCGTGTCGATGGTGCTCACGTTCGCGAAAGTCGTCTTCGCACGCGGATGCACGGTGCGCAAGGTCTGGAGCGACCACGTGACATCCGCCGACGTGAACGGCTTGCCGTCCTGCCACTTCACGCCCTGGCGAAGATGGAACACGTAGCGCTGGCCGTTGTCCGCGACTTCCCACGAGGTGGCGAGCAAGGGCCTCGGATGAAACTGATAGTCGTAGTCGAGCAGTCCTTCGACGACTTTCGGGCTGACCTTCAGCACGTTGACCGCGGTCGTCGCGAGATCGACGAGCGCAGTGGGTTCGGGCGTCACGACGAAATTTAGCGTGCCGCCGCGCGTCTGTGCGTGTGCGCCGTGTGTCACGCAGGCGAGGCTCGTCGCGACGACAAGAAATGCGCGACGCATCGGGAGTCGAATCATGGGCGATCGGTGGAGTGGGGAAATTCCTTCAGGCGGCCGCTTCTGCCTCTTGCGCCCGGCGGCGCGCGATGACGGCTTCGAGCGGCGCGGCATCGACCCAGCCGTCGAAGTCGAAATCGGCGGGCAGAAAGGCGTGATGCAGCAGGAAGTTCTTGAAATGCACGAGGGCGTCGAGCGCGTCCGAGTCGAGCCCAAGATCGAGCTGACGATGCAGTCCGCCAGCGTACGCGCGCGGTATCCAATACTCGGCGCAGCGCACCTCGCGCGCAACATACGCCGCGATCTCAGCGGGATGCCCGCACGCCCAGGCCGCTGCTTCGAGCGTTCGCTCCAGCACACGCTCGACGAGATCGGGACGTTCGCGCAGCAGTTGCGCATCGACGGTCAGCGGACGCGGCGTGCCATTGTTCGCATGCGCCCGGCGATCGTGATGCGCGGATATGTCGATCAGTACGCGCGCGCCCAGAACGTTCGCGATTTCGAGACCCGTCGCGCCCTTTACGAACACGACGTCCGCCTCTCCGCGCAGCAGCGCCTCTGCCTCGCGCGCGAACTCGTGCGCCCGCTGCGCGTCAAGCCATGCGCCGACGGGAAGATCGTCGGCGGGTTTTGCGTCGACGAGCCCGTGCGGCGAGTGAGGCAGATCGACGAGCCGAACATCGTCGAGTGCCGCATTGGCCACCTGCAGCAGCGACGAGAAACCGCGCAAAGCCGTCGCGCGATGAAAGTCCACCGCCTGCGAACGCGTATTTAGCGGCAGGCCGAAGCGACGGCCCGCGAGGCTTGCGCGCGTCGGCTGCAATTGCGTACTGAGCGTAATGAGCGCTTGAAACTCATCGACCCACGTGAGGCCGATAAGCCGTGTGTCGCTGCCTTGCGCGCGCGCCCACAGCGCCGGAATGTTTCCGCCCTGACGGAACGACCACGGCTGCCCATGCGTGAAATGCGAGCGGCGCACGAGCGGATCGTCGGCGTCCCGCAGCGCTTTCACGTCGATGCCCTCGGCGGCGAACTCGGCCTCTAGCTCGCCTCGTTGAGCGGCAATGCCGAACGGCGTCGGCGCGGGGCAACGGGTGTACCAGATTCGGCTCATGGGAATGTGAGGCGTGAAGTCAATGCCGCAGGCCGGCATCGCGCAGCAGCGGCAGAACGCGGTTGCCGAAGAAGTCGAGGTCGGGTTTGAAGTCGAAGAAGCTCAACTGCACGCCGTCGATGCCGGCGCGATGCAGGCGCACGATGGTGTCGGCGACTTCCTCCGGCGATCCGGTGATCGAAACGTTGCCGCCTACCGCGCGCGCCGCGGCTTGCGTGCGCTGATCGATGCCGCCGCGCCACGCGTGCGCGTCGCTGTCGAAGCGCTGAAAACTGCCTTCGTCGGCATGTGCAACGATCGCATCGCGATACGCGCGCGCCTCGGCCGCCGTCTCGCGGCACACGACGAGCGGGTTGATTAGCGTGCGGATCGTGCGGCCATGCTTCGCGGCGGCGGCTTTCACACGGGCGGCGTGCGCGGGCAGCGCCTCCAGCGCGCGATCGATGTCCGGCCCCGCCGGGCTCGTGATGAACACGACATCCGAATAGCGCGCGGCGAATTCGATGCCTGCGTCCGAGCCGGTCGCATTGATGAGCAGAGGCCTGCCATAGCGAGGCTTGGGCGTGACGAACGCGCCATTGAGCTTCCAGCTCGACAGCTCCGGTTCGAACGTGAAGTTTTCGCGTTGCGCCCAGAGCTGCTGCACGGCATCGATGAACTCTGCGGCCATCTCATAGCGTCGATCGTGCTCGATGCGGTTCCAGCCGAACATCTCATGCTCTACCGCACGATGTCCCGTCACGATGTTGATTCCCCAGCGCCCGCGCGAGATGTGATCGAGGGTCGCCGTGAACTTCGCGAAGTGCAGCGGGTGCCACGGGCCGTACAGCACGTGGCTGGTGGCCGCGAGAACTATGCGCTCGGTGCGGGCGGTGAGCGCGGCGAGCGTCATGAAAGAATCGAGCGCCTCGCCGTTGAAGACGCCGCCGTAGCCGCCTTTCGGCAGCCATTGAGACAGCGCAAACACGAGGTCGAAGCCGAGCGATTCGGCTTTCAGCACGAGTTCGGCGTTGTAGTCGAAGGACCAGTCGGTCGTGCGCGGTAACGTGGATGCGCTCCAGCCGCCTGCCTGGATCGGCAGGAAAAGTCCCAGCATGAGCGGCTGCGCGAACACTCGCGACACCGGACTGTCGGGGAACTGCGCGGGCGACGGTACATCGACGAATGCGCTCGCACGCGACTGTGAGGCCTGTACTTCAGCGTATGCGGGGTGCGTGGTTCCGCTCATGTTGCGTGTCCATATGGTTGGCCTCTCGCCGTCATGCATCGAGGCATGAAAGTTAAGCACGCGCTCATGCTTGCCGACAACGAATCATTTATGGTTTGTTTTCGACGTGCCGCATTGCCGCCGACGTCATATGCTTTTCGACGCGCCATGCTTTTCATATGCGCAACCGTTCGTTCACGCGTGCGCGATGCCGTTTTATCGTGATCGCTGCGGCGCGTCTCATCCGGCCGTCGAACAACGAACAGAAAGGAACGGCATCACATGGCAGGCTTCAAACGACGCGATTTTCTGATCTCATCAGGTGCGGCGCTCGCGTCCGCCGGCCTGTCTTCGCTCGCCTTTGCGCAAGAAGCGGCTCCTAAGCGTGGCGGCACGCTCAACATGCTGATCAATCCCGAGCCGCCCGTGCTCGTATCGATCTTCCAGACGACGGGCCCCGCGCTCGTCGCGAGCTCGAAGGTGCTCGAAGGCCTGCTCGCCTATGACTTCGATCTGAAGCCGAAGGCGCAGCTCGCGACCTCGTGGAACGTGAGCCCGGACGGTCTCAAGTACACGTTCACGCTGCGCCAAAACGTGAAGTGGCACGACGGCGAGCCGTTCACGTCGGCGGATGTGGCGTTTTCCATCGACTTGTTGAAGTCGATTCATCCGCGCGGGCGCAGCACCTTCGCCAACGTGACCCGCGTGTCGACGCCCGATGCGCGCACCGCAGTCATCGAGCTGTCGAAGCCCGCGCCGTATCTGCTGAAGGCGCTGTCGGCGGGCGAATCGCCGATCGTGCCGAAGCATCTCTATGCGAACGGCGATCCGCTGACGAATCCGCACAACAATGCGCCCATCGGGACCGGGCCGTTCCGCTTCAAGTCGTGGACGCGGGGCGCGAGCATCGTCTATGAGCGCAATCCGGATTACTGGGATGCGGGCAAGCCGTATATCGATTCGCTCGTCTTCAAGGTGATTCCCGATGCCGCCGCACGCTCCGCCGCGTTCGAAACCGGGGCGCTCGATTTAGGCGGCGAGAATCCCGTACCGCTCTCGGATCTGCCGCGTCTCACGCAATTGCCGCAACTCGCCGTGGAAACGCGCGGTTATCGCTTCCTGGAGCCGCTGTCGGAGATCGACTTCAACCTCGACCATCCGATCCTGAAGGACGTGCGCGTGCGTCAGGCGATTGCCCACGCGATCAATCCGCAGATCGTGCAGAAGACGATCGCCTACGGTTACGCCGATATTTCCCCGACGCCGATCACGCCCGCCTCGCCGTATCACGACGCGAAGCTCGCGCCTTACGCATTCGATATCGCCAACGCGGAAAAGCTGCTCGACGTCGCGGGTTATCCGCGCAAGGACGGCGGCCCGCGCTTTCAATTGACGCACGATTTTCTGCCCTATGGCGACATGTACCGACGTCAGGCCGATTACGTGAAGTCGGCGCTCGCGCGCGTGGGTATCGACGTGACGGTGCGCTCGCAGGATCTGCCTTCGTTTCTCAAGCGCGTGTATGCGGACCGGCAATTCGACTTCACGAGCATCGGCGTGAATACGCTGTTCGATCCGAGCGTGGGCGTGCAGCGCCTCTACTGGTCGAAGAATATCCGGCCCGGCGTGCCGTTCTCGAACGCCCCGCACTACAGCAACGCGCAAGTCGATACGCTGCTCGAATCGGCGTCGATCGAAACTGATGAGAAGAAGCGCGTGGCGCTCTATCAGCAGTTTCAACAGATCGTGTACCGCGACCTGCCGATCCTGAATCTCGTCGCGCCGCGCATGGTGACGCTCGCGAACCGGCGCGTGCGCAATCACACGGTATCGGCGCAAGGGCTGGAAGGCAATCTCGCCGATGTCTGGCTGAGCGCCTGAGGACAGACACCGATGAACCGACGCACGCGCTTCGCCGCCATCGCGCGGCGCACCGCATGGCAAGCCCTGCCGACGATGCTCGCCATCGTGGTCCTGAACTTCTTTCTGCTGAAGCTGATGCCCGGCGACGCCGCCGACGTTCTCGCGGGCGAAGCCGGCTCCGCGACGGTCGAAACGCTGCAGGCGTTGCGCGCGAAGTTCGGCCTCGACCAACCGGTGCTGCATCAGCTCGGCGCGTATCTGTCGCATCTCGCGCACGGCAGTCTCGGCTATTCGCCGCGTTACGACGCGCCCGTCGTGCAGCTCATTCTGTCGCGTCTGCCGAACACCTTGCTGTTGATGGGCACGGCGCTCTCCCTCGCGATCGTCGCGGGCATCGTGCTCGGTGCGGTCATGGCGCATTGGGCGGGCAAGTGGCCGGATCGCGTGCTGTCTGTGCTCGCGCTTCTGCTGTATTCGACGCCGGGCTTCTGGATTGGCCTGCTCGCTATCGTGCTGTTCTCGGTGCATCTCGGCTGGCTGCCGAGTGGCGGCGATATTACCGTTGGCGCGTCGTTGCACGGCTTCGCGTATGCCGCCGATGTCGCGAAGCATGTGCTGCTGCCAGCCGTGACGCTCGCCACTTTCTTCGTCGCGATCTATGCGCGTCTCACGCGCGCCGCGATGCTCGAAGTGAAGCGCCAGGATTTCGTGCGTACCGCGCATGCGAAGGGCCTGCATCCGCTGCGCGTTACCGTGCGACATGTGCTTCGCAACGCGCTGATGCCGCTCACGACTATGGTCGGCATTCACTTCGGCACGCTGCTCGGCGGCGCGGCGGTGACGGAGACCGTGTTTAGCTGGCCGGGCCTCGGGCGTCTCGCACTCGATGCCGTCATGGCGCGCGATTTCAGCGTGCTGCTCGGCGTGCTGCTGCTTTCGTCGCTGCTTGTAATCGTCGCCAATGTGGCGGTCGATCTGCTGCAGGCGTGGCTCGATCCACGCATTGTCTGACTCATCGAACCTGAAAACCCATGGCTTCCGATTCCCCCGAACTCGCTTCATCCGGCCACGGCTCCGCCTGGCGACGTCAGCTCGCCGGCGCGCTGTTCGGCGCGCGGCGCGCTCAAACTGCTCCCTACGCCCGCGCCTCGCGCGGCGTGTGGCACGCGCTGCTGCGCAATCCGTCCGCGCTCGCGGGTATCGTCCTGCTGACTGCGTTCATCGCGCTTGCGCTGTGTGCGCCGCATTTCTTCCCCGGCGATCCGCTCGATATGGTCGCCGCGCCGTTCGAATGGCCCGGCAGTGATCCGCTATACCGCCTCGGCACCGATTCGCTCGGCCGCGACGTCGCCGCCGGCATCGCGCACGGCACACGCGTGTCGCTCCTGATCGGCGCATCGGCGGCGGGGATCGGGCTCGTCATCGGCACGCTCGTCGGTGCGATCGGTGGCTTCTTCGGCGGCGTGATCGACGATCTTCTCGTGCGGGTCACCGAGCTTTTTCAAACCGTGCCGTCGTTTCTGCTCGTGATCGTGATCGTCGCGATCGGGCGGCCGAGCGTGACGGTGATCGCGCTGGCCATCGGCATCGCTTCGTGGCCGACGGTCGCGCGGATCGTGCGCGCTGAATTCCGCACGCTGCGTTCGTCCGACTTCGTGCTCGCCGCGCGCAGTCAAGGCTTTTCCGATGCGCGCATCATCTTTGGCGAGATTCTGCCGAACGCGCTGCCGCCGGTGATCGTGACCGCATCGGTGATGGTCGCGAGCGCGATTCTGATCGAGTCTTCGCTCTCGTTCCTCGGCATGGGCGACCCGAATGTCGTCACGTGGGGCGGCATGATCGGCGCGGGGCGCGATTCGTTGCGCACGGCGTGGTATCTGACCGCCGTGCCGGGCGCGGCGATCGTGCTTGCGGTACTCGCGCTCAATCTGCTTGGCGACGGCCTTAACGACGCACTCAACCCGCGCATGCGGGAACGTTCCTGACCCGAGACCTGTCCGTGGCGAATCTTCTTGAAGTGCGCGATCTGCGCGTGAGTTTCGGCGCGCATCGCGCGGTGCGCGGCATCGATCTCGACATCGCCGAGGGCGAGACGCTCGCGCTCGTCGGCGAGTCCGGCTGCGGCAAATCCGCGACCGCTCTCTCGCTCATGCGGCTCGTGCCGGAGTCGGGCCGCGTGACGGGCAGCGTCCGCTTCGACGGACGAGACGTGCTCGCGCTGAGCCCGCGTGAAATGCGCGATGTCCGCGGCAGCGAGATTTCGATGATCTTTCAGGAGCCGATGACATCGCTCAATCCGGTGCTCACGGTCGGCGCGCAAATCGTCGAGACCCTGCGGCGGCACGAAGCGCTGTCGAAGCGCTCGGCGATGAAGCGCGCTGTCGAACTGCTCGATCTCGTGCAAATTCCGGAGCCGCATCGGCGCGTATTCGACTATCCGCACGAGTTGTCCGGCGGACAGCGCCAGCGCGTGATGATCGCGATGGCCGTGGCATGCCGCCCGCGTCTGCTGATCGCGGATGAACCGACCACCGCGCTCGACGTCACCATTCAGGCGCGTATTCTCGAACTGCTCGCGGAGTTACGGCGCAATCTTTCGATGTCACTGCTGCTCATCACGCACGATCTCGGCGTCGTCGCGGAGCACGCGGATCGCGTCGCCGTGATGCTCGCGGGCGAAAAGGTCGAGGAAGCGCCGGTGCGCGAACTCTTCGAGCGGCCGCGGCATGCCTACACGCGCGGGCTGCTGGGCGCATCGCTGAACGTGGCGACGGAGTTGCATTACCGCGACTGGAAGCTGCCAGAGATTCGTCACGCGCAGGGCACCGATGGCAAGCCCGCGTTCAACGTGACGCCGCTTGCGCCTGTCAGCGCGCCGGAAACGTCATTCGACGACGACGCGCCGCTGCTCTCGGTGCAACATCTGTCAGTCGATTATGCGCGTCGGCATGGCAAGGGCGCACTGCGCGCCGTCGATAACGTGTCGTTCGATATCGCGCGTGGCGAAACCGTGGGCCTCGTCGGCGAATCCGGCTGCGGCAAGTCGACGCTTTCGAAAGCGATCCTGCGTCTCGTGCCTGCGTCGAGTGGTGCAATCCGCCTGCGCGGTGTCGATCTCGCGCCTTTGAGCGAACGCGCATTGCGCCCGCTGCGGACGCAGGTGCAGATGGTGTTTCAGGACCCGTATGCGTCGCTGAATCCGCGCCGCAGCGTCGGCGACATTCTCGATACGGTGATGATCGTGAACGGCATCGCCGATGCGCGCGAACGCCGCAGACGCGCGAGCGCGATGCTCGATCGCGTCGGCCTGCCAAGCGCCGCACTTAATCGCTATCCGCACGAGTTTTCGGGCGGTCAACGGCAGCGCATCGGCATTGCGCGCGCGCTCGTGCTCGAGCCCGCGCTTCTGATCTGCGACGAGCCCGTCTCCGCGCTCGATGTGTCCATTCAGGCGCAGATACTCAATCTGCTCGTCGAGCTGAAGCGCGACCTCGGGCTCGCGTATCTCTTCATCTCGCACGATCTTTCGGTGGTGCGATATATCGCCGACCGCGTCCATGTGATGCATGGCGGGCGCATCGTCGACAGCGGAGATCATCGCGAGATATGGCGCGCGCCGAAGCATGCGTACACGCGCACGCTGCTCGATGCGATTCCCGGCAAACGATTCGACGCGCAAGCCGCGTAGAGCACGCATCAAGACCATAGGAACGTCACGTCATATGTCGGATAGAAATCAGAAACTCGAAGCCGCGCTCGCCGCATTGCCGGAATTGGCAGAGTCCATCGGCGAAGAAGCGGCTGCACGCGAGGCGCGCCGCGAACTGCCGTTCAAGGCCTTTACGCTGTTTCGTCGGTCGGGACTCGGCACATTGCGCTTTCCCCTCGAATGGGGCGGACTCGGCGGCTCGCTGGAAAACGTCTTCGATGTGGTCGCAACGCTTGCCGCGCACGAAAGCAACGTCGCGCACGCGTTGCGCATTCATTTCGACCAGACAGAAGCGCTGTTGCTATCGCCGCGCACGCCGTTCAATGCATTGCAGATCAAGCGTGTGGCAGAAGGAGCGATCTTTGGCGGCGCATCGACCGAAGCGGGAACATCGCGTCCCGGGGAAATCACGACGCAACTCCGGCGCGAAGGCGATCACTTCCGTCTCAGCGGTCGCAAGTACTACGCGACGGGCACCGCGTTCTCCGATTACGCGCGCCTGAACGTGCAGGACGAGCACGGCGAAGCCGCGATAGCGGTCGTGCCGGTTAGACGCGAAGGGCTGCATGTGCTCGACGACTGGGACGGCATGGGGCAACGCATGACCGCGAGCGGCAGTCTCGAGTTCGACGATCTCATCGTGTACGCCGACGAAGTCACGCCGCGCGTGCAGACGACGCTCACGGGTCGCCACGGCGGCGCGCTGCGTCAGTTGCATCTGGTCGCGGTGGCGGCGGGCATTGTACGCAACGTGGTCGCGGATGCGCAGCGCTATGTGCTGAAGCACGGGCGGCCTGTGCTGCACAGCGCGGCCCCGTCCGCGCGAGAAGACGCGTTCATTCAGCAGGTCGTAGGCGAACTGAGCGCGAACAGTCATGCGATCGATGTGCTCGTGCGCGACAACGCACGCGTGCTCGAACGATCGTCCCAGGCAATCCGCAACGGCGACGCAAATGCCGACGCGCTCGTGCTCGAAGGCGCACTCGCGACTGCGCGCACGCAGATCGTCGTCAGCAAGCTCGCGCTCGGTGCCGCGGAACGGATGTTCGAGGCGGGCGGCGCATCGGCGACGGCACGCGCGCATAACTTCGATCGTCACTGGCGCAATCTACGCACGATCTTTAGCCACAACCCGCTGCTGCACAAGGCGCGCGTGATCGGCGATTACGCGCTTAACGGCGTGACGACGCATCTGACGGAAGGGCGTGTGTTTTGAGGATCTGCGCCGATCGCGTCATCCTCGCCTAGCGCCTTTAGACGGCCGATAAACAAATGATCAAATATTGGTTATGCGCGAAGCGACCTGCGGCGAGAATGAAGTTTCCACTGAATGCTCGAGTGACGGAGAGAGTCGAACATGACCGAACGCACCGCGTGGTGCAGGGAGGGGCGGGTCGTCGCAGCGCCGCCACCCGTCACGCTCGTGACGGTTCCGGACCTGCACGGCAGTGAAGGAGCGCATTGGCAGAGCTGGCTCGAGCGTCAGATGCCCGGCGCGCAGCGCGTCGAGCAGCAGGACTGGGATGCGCCGCATCTCGACACCTGGAGCGTTGCAGTGCGCGGCACCCTGGCGGACGTGAGCGGTCCGGTCGTGCTCGCCACGCATGGCTTCGGATGCCTCGCGGCCGCGCATGCGCTGACCCGCTCCGATCGTTCGGCGCATGGCCTATTCAACCCGCTCGATGTTGAAGTGCTCGGCGTGCTGCTGGTCGCACCGGCGAGCCCGGCACGGTTGCGCTTCGCCGGTGCTTTCGACGCGCGCAGACTCGGCGTGCCATCGCTCGTAGTCGGCAGCACCACGGATCCTTGGCAGCCGATCGACGAAGCACGCATGTTGGCGCAGCGCTGGAACAGTGCGTTCGTCAATCTCGGCGATGCGGGGCATGTTGACGTCTCGGCGGGTTTCGGTCCATGGCCGCTGGCGCGGCACTTCATCGAGACGCTCGCGCGGCGCGTGAATGCGGGTGACGAAGAGGAAGGCGGCGCATTGCCGCGGCGAGCCTGCAGTTAAAGCGTGCGGCCGGCGGCGCCCGCGATGGCCTAGGCAGTCAGGCGAGACCTGGCGGCGCGGCCCTCAGCACGTCGACGTGTTTTCAGCGCGAGCTCGACGAAGGTGTGGGCGATCGGCTGCTGCTCCGCGATGATTGCCCGCGTAATGGCTTCGGTACCGAACACCTGCCGGCTCACCGCGAGCTCGACGACGGGTATGGGCAGGCCCCATAGGCGCGCGAGTTCGTCCGGATGCTGCTTGGACCCATTGATCGACCGCCTTGATCTCCTCGATGACGATGCGGATCACGTCGGCATTCTTCGCCACATAGTCTTGCGACGAGAAGTAATAGGCACGGTTGCCCACGACGGCGTTCGAGTCCGCTACGACGGGCGCATTCAGCGACTGCTGCGCGGCGAGGAAATACGGATCCCAGACGACCCAGGCGTCGATCGAGCCGCGCTCGAAGGCGGCGCGCGCATCGACGGGCGCGAGATAGGCGAGTTAAGCGTCGCGATACTGAAGGCCATGCTGGCGCAGCAGCTTCACGAGAAAGTATTGGACATTGCTGCCCTTGTTCAGTGCGATGCGCTTGCCCCTCAGATCCGCCACCGTTTTGACCGACGATTGCGCCGGCACGAGCACGGCTTCGGAGCTCGGGCGCGTCGGCGACGTAGGCGAGCGGCGCGTCGACGGCCTGCGCGAAAATCGGCGGCGCTTCGCCCACGTCGCCGAAATCGATCGAGCCCATTGAGCGCGCTTCGAGCTGCACTGGACCGGCGGAGAAGTCCGTCCAGCCGAGGGCGGCGGCGCCCGTTGCGGCGCGCGCTGAAAGGACAGAAAAGCGCGACGATCGGTGATTTTCATTCTCGACATGGCTGAAGCTCTGATTTGCGAAAGCTTCAGATGCTAAGACGAGCGCCCCTTCCGACCAACGTAGCGATGCACATAACGCTATCGCAACTTGCTTCATATTCGTGTGCGCGTGACGCCGATCCGGGTGTCGCGCCAAATCGCCATGCCTGCTTTCTTCGTGACAAAAACTTCGTTCCATCGCAGCGGCCACACCGATAGAGTGCCAGCCTCGCCTTCGTGCCGACGCTCAGCGACGCGCACCGGCGCAACGAACAAGGAACTCAACAATGAAAATCAAGACCTGGGGCGCGGTGCTCGCGGCACTGCTGGCAGTGGCTTCGAATGCCGCGCATGCGGATAGGCTCGACGACATCAAGAAAGCCGCCGTGCTGCGCGTCGCGGCGTTCGACAGCAATCCGCCGTTCGGCTTCGTCGATCCGAAGGACAATCAGATCGTCGGTCTCGATGTCGACTATGCGCGCGCCGTGGCGAAGAGCCTGGGCGTCAAGCTGGAAGTGCAGCCGACCAATCCGGCCAATCGCATCGCGTTCCTGAAGTCGGGCAAGGTCGATCTCGTCTTCGCCAACTTCACGATCACCGACGAGCGTAAAAAGGAAGTCGATTTCAGCACGCCGTACTTCGCATCGGGCACGCAGTTCATCGCGAAGAAGGGCGTGCTGAAATCGCCCGATCAGATCAACAGCCTTCGCATCGGCGCGGACAAGGGAACGACCAACGAACAGCAGGTGCGCGCGAAATTCCCGAACGCGACCATCGTCGCCTACGACGACACGCCATTCGCCTTCGCCGCGCTGCGCACGGGCAACGTGCAGGCGATCACGCAGGACGGGCCGAAGCTGGTGGCCCTGCTTGCGCGCATGCCGGACAAGGCCAGCTACGAGATTCCCGCCTTCACGATCTCGAACGATTACGAAGGCGTCGGCGTGCCGAAGGGCGAGACGCGCCTGCTCAACGCCGTGAACGGCACGCTTACGAAGCTCGAAGCGGATGGCGATGCCTCGCGCATTTACGACAGGTGGTTCGGCCCGAAGAGCGCGGCGCCGCTGCCGCGCCTCTTCAAGATCGGCGATCCGCAAAAGAACGGTTGATCGCCGTCGATCATGCATAGCTGGCTCGACCCGAAATATCTTGCGTGGCTGGAGCAGGGTTTCGCCGTCACGCTGATGCTGTCCGCGTGCGCGGCGATCTGCGCGACGCTGCTCGGCTTCGCGCTGGCCGTTGCGCGCACGTCGAGCAATGCGGCGCTCGCACGCGTCGCGGCATCGTATGTTTTCGTCTTTCGCAATTCGCCGCTGCTCGTGCAGTTGCTGTTCTGGTATTTCGGGGCGGCCGTGTTGCTGCCGTCCGAATGGATGACGTGGCTCAACACGCCGCATGCCGCTATCCTCGGACCATTCGGTTGCGTTGGCCGAGTTTCGAGGTGTTCGCGGGCTGGATCGGATTGACCTGCTACACCACGGCGTTCATCGGCGAGGAGTTTCGTGCCGGCATGCGTGGCGTGAGCGCCGCGCAGGAGCAGGCGGCGGCAGCCCTCGGCATGAGCCGCTACGCTGTCCTGCGCTACGTGATCCTGCCGCAGGCGCTGCGCATTGCGACGCCCCCGCTCGCCGGGCAATACATGAACGTGGTGAAGAACTCGTCGCTGACGATGGCCATAGGCGTTGCGGAGCTGTCGTACATGTCGCGTCAGGTCGATACCGAATCGTTCAGAACGTTTCAGGCATTCGGCACCGCCACTGTGTTCTATGTGCTGACCATTGCGGTTATCGAAGCGGCGCTGGTCGTGTGGCAGCGCACCGGCGTGCGCGCGTTGCGGCGAGTTCACGCATGAACGAGGTCGACTGGCTCGCGTCGCTGCGCTATCTCTTGCTGGGCGCGTTTCCTTCCGGGCCGCTCGGCGGCGTTGCGCTGACGCTCGCGCTCTCCGTCGCCTCCGCGGTTCTCGCAGTGATCATTGGACTCGGGGGCGGCATCGCGCTCGCGATGACACGCGGCGTCGCGCAGATCCTTCTCACTGCGCTCGTCGCGTTCTTTCGCGCGATCCCCGTGCTTATGCTGATCTTCTGGACCTTCTTCCTGATGCCGATTTTGCTGCATGTGAACGTGCCAGGTCTCGCGACCGTCGTATGCGCGCTCGCGCTGATCGGCGGCGCGTATCTGTCGCATTCGGTCCACGCGGGCATCGTGTCGATCGGCGATGGGCAGTGGCAGGCGGCGATGTCGCTTGGCCTCACGCGTTGGCAGGCGCTGCGCGAAGTCGTTCTGCCGCAGGCCGTGCGAGTCATGATGCCGTCGTTCGTCAATCAATGGGTGTCGCTCATCAAGGACACGTCGCTTGCTTATATCGTCGGCGTGCCGGAATTCACGTTCCTCGCAAATCAGCTCAACAACCGGTTGATGGTCTATCCGGCGCAGATCTTCCTCTTCGTCGGCTTCGTCTATCTAATGCTGTGCGGCGCGCTGCAAGGACTTGCACATGTGGTGCTTTCGCCTGCAATGCATCGCAGAAAAGCTCGTTTGTGAAACGTGTGGCGCGGGCCTAGATTGAAAGTCATCGTCATTCGAAGGTAGCGAGTCATGGTGCTTCTCCTGACGCATTACTGGCGCATTCTCTCCAACAACTTCGACCAGTCGAGCGAGCGCCGTTTTCTGCGCGAAGCCAGACGCGCGATGAACGCCTGCGCGTGCGAGGCGCCGCGTTCGGGCACGCTCGGCAACGATGAAGCGAGCCGCGCCGAGCGTCTCGAACACATCGCGCTCTTCGCGCAAGCCGGATACTTCAACATGGGCAACGCCGTCGATCTTTTCCAGCCACCGGTCGAGCCTCCACCTTTCTGAACGCGCCGGGACGCACCTTAGCCACATCAGGCATATCCATAGCTGCATTCGATGGTTAGCCCGTCATGCGCGCGTCGCTAGACTCTGCGCGAATGCTGCCTCGGAGTGCATGATGAGTGTCGATGTATTCTGGTTTCTGCCCACCTCGGGCGACACACGCTACCTCGGCGTGTCCGACTTCGGCCGTGCGCCGACTAACGCTTACATGCGGCAGATCGCCGTCGCCGCCGATGAGCTGGGCTACGACGGCCTGCTGATTCCGACGGGCAGCAGTTGCCTCGATCCATGGGTGACCGCGGCGAGTCTCGCGCCGGTCACGCGCCGCATCAAGTTGCTGGTCGCGCTGCGCACCTCGCTCGGCAACGTCACCGCGTCGGCGCGTCAGGCCGCCACGCTCGACGAGGCCCTGGGCGGCCGGCTGCTGCTCAACGTGGTCCCCGGCGGCGATGCGACGGAACTCGCCGCAGACGGCGTCTTTCTCGATCACGAGCAGCGCTACGAATACGCGGACGAATTTCTCCGCGTGTGGCGGCAACTCTTCACCGGCGAGGCGATCGATTTCGACGGCAAGCACGTTCGCGTGAGAGGCGCAAAGAACTTTCATGAACCCGTGCAGAAGCCCTATCCGCCGCTTTATTTCGGCGGTTCCTCCGAGGCTGCCCACGAAATAGCAGCCGAACACGTCGATACGTACCTCACGTGGGGCGAGCCGCCCGCCGCCGTCGCCGCGAAGTTCGACGATGTGCGCGAGCGCGCCGCACGCCGTGGCCGCACCGTGCGCTTCGGCGTGCGACTACACGTCATCGTGCGCGAGACGAACGAGGAAGCCTGGGCCGCCGCCGACTCGCTGATCAGCCGCCTCACCGACGAGGACATCACGCAATCGCAGCAGAATTTCGCGAAGATGGACTCGGTCGGGCAACGCCGCATGGCCGAACTGCACGGTGGACGGCGCGACCAGCTTGAGATCAGCCCGAACCTGTGGGCGGGCGTCGGGCTCGTGCGCGGCGGCGCCGGTACGGCACTGGTCGGCGACGCACAGACAGTGGCGACCCGCCTGCAGGAATATGCGGAGGCGGGCGCGGACAGTTTCGTGCTGTCGGGCTATCCGCATCTGGAAGAAGCGTATCGCTTCGCGGAACTCGTGTTTCCGCTTCTGCCGGGCAAGAGCCGCGTGACGACCGGCGCGCGGCAGACGGGCGGTGCGTTTGATATGCGCGCGGGTCACAGCCCGCGCTGAGAAAGCGGCGAGCGCCGTCGCCAGGGAGGATCGGATGAAGATGGCACACGGGAGCGCCTCGTCCACGAGCGGCCCCGCCTGGGGGCTGGCATTCGGCTTGATCATGACGGCGATCGGCGTGGCGCTGTTGTGTCGCGGCGTATTCTCCTTTACCGACACGGCCGACGAGTCGCTCGGCGTCGCGGCCTTGCTTGTGGGCGTCTTCATGTCGGCGTATGCCGGCCGCGAAATCCTTCGCGCGACACGACGCAAGTAGCGCCGGTTCCGCTCCGCGTAATCCACTTCCCGGTCATGCGTGACTGGCGCACCCGCCTGCCTGTTCCGACGATCCGTCACCTCGCTCTCGTCGAGCGGCGGCCAGCCGGTCATTCTGCGAGCCGTCGTGGGCGTGAGCGCATAGCGTATGACCCGAGCGCGCTCCAGTGCCCCTTCCACGGCACCAGCCGCCGCTCCAGCGCGCGCATGCCGAAGTCGAAGATCGACGCAATCGCGCCGATCAGCACGATGCCCATCCCTACCACGTCGGTGCGCAGAAACCTCGATGCGTTGAGCACCGTCTGCCCGAGGCCGGTGCTGGCGGCGACCATCTCGGCGGCGGCGAGCGTGGTCCACCGGAAGCCCGCGGCGATGTGCAGGCCCGTCAGTATCTCGGGCAGCACGACGTGCCACACGACCTGCCGGAAGTTCGCGCCGAGCGACCACGCCGCGTTCACCTGCTCGGTGGGTCGCGCTCTTTATGCCGGCGCGCGCGGCCATCGCGATCGGCGCGAAACAGGCGAGCCAGATCACGACGATCTTCGCGGTCTCGTCGATCCCGAAGTAGATGACGACGAGCGGCAGATACGCGAGCGGCGGCAGCGGCCGATAGAACTCCAGCGGCGGATCGAGCACGCCGCGCGCGATGCGGCTCACGCCCATCAGAATGCGGGAACGTCGGCGGCGGCCGCGCCGGATTCCTGCGCGACCGCCTGCACCTGTTTCGATGCGGCGGTCCAGTCGGACTTGTGATCGCGGTATTGCGCATCGGTATCGGCGAGCACCCCTGACGAAACCGTTCAGGAAGGCGGGATTGTCCTGCGCGAACTTGCGCGGCGCGACGAAGCCGTCGAACGTCGCTTTGCCCGATTCCTTCGCGACCTCGCCCGACGTGATGAGCACCTTTTCGCTCTGCTTGGTCTTGGCGAGCGCCGGATCCCAGATGTAAGTTGCGTCGATATTGCCGCGCTCCCACGCCGCCGCGACTTCGGGACGCAGATTGACGATCTTCACCGTCGACGGATCCGCGCCCGCCTGATGCAAGGCGACGAGCGCATGGAAGTGCGACGTCGACACATACGGCACGCCGAGCGTCTTGCCCTTCAGATCGGTGAGCTTGCTGACGCCGGACCCGTTGCGCGCGACGAGCGCTTCGGCGTCGTTGATGTTGTCGAGAATCCAGAACAGCGACAGAACGACACCTTGCGAGAGTCCCGCCACGATCGGGCTGGAGCGCGCTTCGCCCACCTGTATGGAGCCCGACGCAACTGCGCGGATGACGTCCGCGCCGCTGCCGAGCTTGCGATACGTGACCTTGTATCCGGTGGCCTTCTCGACGGCGCCGCTTGCCTGTGCGCAGCGCCACGGTACCACCATGTCCTGATAGCCGATGACCACCTCGCGCGTATCGGCCTGTGCGTGAACGGGCGCGAGAACAGCGGCGAGCATGAAGGAAGCGGCGCAGGCGATCAGCGGCGGCGAAGGATAGGAGGTTTTATGGAGCGGACGGAATGGTGTGGTGAAGCCTTCGACTATAGGCACTTCGCATGCCGCGGCTACGAATCAATTGTGCGTTGCAAATGACGCCAGGCGTGCTTCGCATATACGGCCCGCCGTACTGCGAACCGTTTGACGCGAGCCGTCATTTGCAAATGAAAAATGCTTGGTTCCACCTCCGGCGGATGTCTCGCATAGTCGGACGTGATGGCTATAGACGGTTGATTCCTAATCAGACGAGTACCGCCGCCATCGCTTCTGTGACGAACGAAAATACGGAGACGTCATGACTGACGAAGTACAGGAACGTGTGATTCATCCCGTTTTGGAAGCGGCGCGCGAAGCGGGCGCCGAGGCGCATCTGGCGTATGCCGGCAGCGTATCGCCGACGGACGCGTGGGCGCTCGTGCAGACGGGCGACGTCGTATTGGTCGACGTGCGCACGGCCGAGGAACGCAAATTCGTGGGATACGTGCCCGAGAGCGTGCACGTCGCGTGGGCGACGGGCACGAGCCTTTCGCGCAATCCGCGCTTCGTGCGCGAATTGGAAGCCAAGACCGGCAAGGACGCGGCCGTGCTGCTCCTGTGCCGCAGCGGCAAGCGCTCGGCCGCGGCCGCCGAAGCCGCGACGAAGGCGGGCTTTACCCATGCGTTCAACGTGAGCGAAGGATTCGAAGGTGAACTGGATGCCCAGCAGCGGCGCGGCACGCAGAACGGCTGGCGCTATCTCGGCTTGCCCTGGATCCAGGACTAGAGCCGGTCAACATAGAGAAAGGACTGCACTGTGGCTGTATTCGACATCGACGACATCGTCCAATCGCTTCAGACGGTCCGCCAGCAGTGGCGGGAAATGCAGAAGCGTTCGCTCGAACCGGGCGGACGCGAGTTGCCTGCGCGCGAGGCGCTCGCGGATATCATCGGCGCGCTGAAAGGCGCACTCTTTCCGATGCGGCTCGGTCCGCCCGATCTGCGTCAGGAAAGCGAGAACTTCTACGTCGGCCATGCGCTCGACTTCGCGCTGCAGGGCCTGCTCGCGCAGGCGAAGCTGGAGCTGCAATACAAGGCACGGCATCAGCCGCGCGACGACCACGCGGTCGACACGCGCGCGAGCGATGCGATACGCGAGTTCGCCAAAACCCTGCCGCGCATCCGCAGCCTGCTCGACAGCGACATCCTCGCAGCCTATCAGGGCGATCCGGCGGCGGGCAGCGTCGACGAAGTATTGCTCTGCTATCCCGGCATTCTCGTGATGATTCACCATCGCATCGCGCACGAGCTTTATCGGCTCCAGCTGCCGCTGCTCGCGCGCATCGTGGCCGAACTCGCACATGGGGAAACCGGCATCGATATCCATCCCGGTGCGCGCATCGGCTCCGGATTCTTCATCGATCACGGCACGGGTGTAGTGATCGGCGAAACGGCCGTGATCGGCAACCACGTACGCATTTATCAGGCGGTGACGCTCGGCGCCAAGCGCTTTCCGCGCGACGCAGATGGTCATCTCGAGAAAGGGCTCGCACGTCATCCGATCGTCGAGGACGATGTCGTGATCTATGCCGGCGCGACGATCCTCGGACGCGTGACGCTCGGACGCGGCGCGGTCATCGGCGGCAATGTGTGGCTCACGCATGATGTTGCGCAAGGTGCGTCGGTCACGCAGGCGCTGTCCCAGAGCGGTGAGTCCGCGACGCGCGCGCAGACTCTGCAGACCGAGCAGGTCGCGTCATGAGCACACTGGTGCAGCATTTCGGCGCGACCGTTCGCGAGCTGCGCGAATCGCACGGCTGGACGCAGGAACAACTCGCGGAGCACGCAGGTTTGAACCGCTCCTTTGTCGGTGAGATCGAGCGTGGATCGTGCATCGCTTCGATCGTCACTGTCGACAAGCTCGCTCAGGCGCTCGGCGTGCCGATGGCGCGGTTGTTGTCGCCCTCTCAGCGCGACGAATCGGAACCGCTGACCGACGCCGCAGGGGAAAAGTAAAAAAGTGACGGCTATAGCATGTTGAACGGGGTTTGTGGCCTCGTGATAATGACGCCCGTTCATAAGCATTCCCGTTCTTCTCATATAGACTTCGGAGCTTCACATGACCGCAACAGTCGGCGGCGCGACCGCGCTCGGCGATACCGCAGCACGGCAACTAGCCAATGCCACCAAGACCGTCCCGCAGCTCTCGACCATCACGCCTCGCTGGCTCACGCATCTGTTGCAGTGGGTGCCGGTCGAGGCGGGTATCTATCGTCTGAACCAGGTGAAGAATCCCGAGGCGGTGCGTGCGCTGTGCACGCAGCGCGAAGACGAGAGCATGCTGCCGCGAACCTTCGTGCCGTACGAAGAAGCGCCGCGCGAGTACTTCCTGAATGCGGTGAGCACCGTGCTCGACGTGCAGACGCGCGTGGCCGATCTCTACAGCAGCCCGCACGATCAGACGAAGGAACAGTTGCGGCTGACCATCGAGACGATCAAGGAGTTGCAGGAAAGCCAGCTGATCAACAATCCCGATTACGGCTTGCTTGCCAATGTCGCCGAAGAACAGCGCGTGTTTCCGCTGACAGGCGCGCCGACCCCCGACGATCTCGACGAGCTGCTCACGCGGGTGTGGAAGGAACCCGCGTTCTTTTTGACGCATCCGCTCGCGATCGCCGCGTTCGGTCGCGAATGCACGCGCCGTGGCGTGCCGCCGCCGACCGTGAGCCTGTTCGGTTCGCAATTCATCACATGGCGCGGCATTCCGCTGATTCCGTCGGACAAGGTGCCGGTAGCGGACAACAAGACCAAGATTCTGCTCCTGCGTGTCGGCGACAAGCGTCAGGGCGTGGTTGGCCTGTATCAGCCGGGCGTCGCGGGCGAGCAGGGTCCGGGGCTGTCGGTGCGCTTCATGGGCATCAACAATCACGCGATCGCGTCGTATCTGATCTCGCTGTATTGCTCGCTCGCCGTGCATTCTCCGGATGCGCTGGCCGTTCTGGATGACGTGGAGATCGCCAAGTACCATGAGTATCCCGACACCTACCGCTAATCCCGTCAGCCACGCCGCGCCTTCTTTGCCGCAGGCGGATGCGCCCGCAGGCTTGCCCGATGTGGCGACGCTCGCGCGCCTCGCCAACGAATTCTTTTCGAGCGTGCCGGGAAGCGCCACGCCCGCGGCCGCGAGTCTCGGCAGCGGCGGTGGCGAATCGATTTCGGCGACGCTGCCGTACACCGCGCCCGTGACGAGCGTGGCGAGCAATCCCGCGCCGCCGGGTTCGCCCCTCGCGGGGCCGGGCGGCACGGGCACCGGTGTGCCGGGCGTCGCGATTCCGCAAGGTCATGTGCCGGGCGCGAATCTCGCGCCGTCTTCGCCGATCTGCGTGCTGTCGCTCGGCAACCGCGCTCCTGCGCTTGCCCCGCACGCGATCTCGCACGACGCCGTGCCGGACCTCGCACAGACCGTCGCGCCCGCGCTCGAGCCGCGCTTCGGTGGCGCTGCGCTGGGCACGGAGCCGGTGGAGGTCGAGCGTCCTTCCGCGCCGGGCGCGCTGAGCTCAGGTTATTACTTCCTGCACCAAGGCGGTCAGCCTGCGCACGCGCCTCGGGAAGCACTGAAGCCCGGACAAGGCGTCAGCGCAGAATCGTTCGGCCTTCCCGGCGACGATTTCCTGCGCTCGCTCTCCGACGAACGGCACGGCACGCCCGCGCCCGGCGGATTCGATCGCGCGGGTTCGTATTACTTTGCCGAAGACGAGCGCAAGCAGGCGTCCTATGCGAAGTCCGCACATCCTCCGTTCGATATCAACGCAATCCGCCGCGACTTCCCGATCCTTCAGGAGCGCGTGAACGGCCGCCAGCTCGTCTGGTTCGACAACGCCGCGACGACGCAGAAGCCGCAGGCGGTCATCGACCGGCTCGCGTATTTCTATGCGCACGAGAACTCGAACATCCACCGAGCGGCGCACGCCATCGCCGGACGCGCGACCGATGCGTACGAAGGCGCGCGCGAAACGGTGCGGCGCTTCCTCAACGCATCGTCGACGGAAGAGATCATCTTCGTGCGCGGCACGACCGAAGGCATCAATCTGGTGGCCAAGTCGTGGGGCGCGAAGAACGTGGGCGAGGGCGACGAGATCATCGTGTCGCATCTGGAGCATCACGCGAACATCGTGCCGTGGCAGCAGCTCGCCGCGGAAAAGGGCGCGAAGCTGCGCGTGATGCCCGTCGACGACTCGGGTCAGGTCAAGCTCGACGAGTATCAGCGCATGCTCAACGGGCGCACGAAGATCGTGTCGGTGACGCAGGTGTCGAACGCGCTCGGCACCGTCGTGCCGGTGCAGGAGGTCGTCGCGATGGCGCATCGTGCGGGCGCGCGGGCGCTCGTCGACGGCGCGCAGTCGGTGTCGCACATGCGGGTCGACGTGCAAGCCATCGACGCGGATTTCTTCGTGTTCTCGGGACACAAGATCTTCGGGCCGACGGGCATCGGCGCGGTGTACGGCAAGCGCGAGGTGCTGGAGGACATGCCGCCGTGGGAAGGCGGCGGCAACATGATCCAGGACGTGACCTTCGAGCGCACGGTGTTTCAGGGTCCGCCGAGCCGCTTCGAGGCAGGCACCGGCAATATCGCGGATGCGGTCGGACTCGGCGCGGCGCTCGATTACGTGACGCGCATCGGCATCGAAAACATCGGGCGCTATGAACACGAGCTGCTCGCGTATGCGACGAACCTGCTGCGGCCTGTTCCCGGCGTGCGGTTGATCGGCACGGCGGACGACAAGGCGAGCGTGCTGTCGTTCGTGCTCAAAGGCTACCAGCCGGAAGAAGTCGGGCGTGCGCTGAACGAAGAAGGCATCGCGGTGCGCTCGGGGCACCATTGCGCGCAGCCGATCCTGCGGCGCTTCGGCGTCGAGGCGACTGTGAGGCCGTCGCTCGCGTTCTACAACACTTGCGATGAAGTCGATCGCTTCATCTCGGTCGTGCGGCATCTGGCGGCGCGACGATGAAACGGCACGCGGCGCATGAACGCTCATGCGCCGCGTTTCTCATCGCAAGCACAAAGGTATTCGCGTCCCTCACACCTTGCCGAGCACGCCAAGCCAGGCCTGCCCGATGACTTCATGCGCCGCATCCGCATTGGGTGGATGAAACGCGCCGGCGCGCACATCGCGATAAAGCCGTTCGAGTTCGTTGTTCCGCGACAGTGACGCCGCGCCCGCGATCTTCAACGCGAGGTTCACTACGCGCAACGCGCCATCGACCGCATGTTGCTTCGCCGCGAGCAGATGCGCGATCCACCGCTCATCATCGCCATAGCCCGTCCACCAGCGCTCTGCCGCGCGTTCGACCAGCGCCTCGATGCTCGCGAGCTCGATGGCCGCCTGCGCGACCGCCTGCTGCGTGAGCGGCTTGTAGGCGTACGTCTTGCCGCCAATGGCCGGCGAACTGCGCTGCTTCGCCAATTCCACCGCCACGTCGAAGGCGCGCTTCGCGATGCCGTAGTAGACCGCGCCGAGGCCCGGCAGCACCGCGCCCAGAATCCCATCGACGAAGGGATCGTCGGGAATGCCCGCAGGCAGCACGCGGATCACCCGCTCGCGCGGTGTGATCGCGCCTTCGAGCCAGGTGTCGTCACTGCGCGTCGCGCGCAGGCCGAGCGCATCCCAGGTTTTCACCGTGCGATGTCCGCCTGAGTCGCGCCGAATGAACGCGTGCACGATCTTCGGCGCCTGCGGGTCGGTATCGTCGATGCCGTGGACGCCGAGCCAGTCCCATGCGGGCGCGAGCGAAGTGAAGATCTTGCGCCCGTCGAAGCGATAGCCGCCGTCGGGCAACGGCGTCGCCTTCACAGATGACCACGCGAGTCCGAGATCGTTGCCCGGCTCGCCGTGACCCGCAGCGAACACCTTGCCCGCGCCCGCTTCCTCGAGAATCCATTTGGCCGATGTGTCCCCTCGCCGATACAGATGCAGCGCCGCGCCGACCCAATACAGATGCATGTTCAGCGCGAGCGCGGTCGATGGCGCGCGCGAAGCGAGCCGTGCCTGTTCGCGCAGCAGTTGCGGCAAGCTGAGGCCGAGGCCGCCGAATTCGACCGGCACGCTGGCCCGCAGAAAATTCGCCTCGTGCAGATCGCGCAAGTCCTCGGAGAAGAACTGATTCTCAAGATCGTAAGCCGCGGCGCGGCTGCCGATGGCATCGAGCAGGGCGCCGGACAGCAGACGGGACGCGTCGCTCGCGGCGGGCGGTGCACTCACGGGTTCGAGTACTGCGCTCATCGAATCTCTCCTTTATCCGCCGTCATGCCAGAGCCGAGAAATACTTCTCGTCCGGGACGACGCCAGTGGCGATGAAAATGCGGTTCGTATGGTTGAACCATGACGCGGTCTCGACCGCTTCGAGGATGTCGGCGTCGTCGAGGCCGAGACTGCGCAGGCGGTCGAAGTCCTTGCCGGTGATCGCACGCGGCGACGTGGTGATCGCTTCGGCGATTTCGGCGAGTGCGAGCTGACGCGGCGACAGCTCCGCGAGGTGATAGTCGAGCGCGATGCGGCGCGCCTGCACGCGGTCGCGCAACGCCTCGCCGAGCGCATGCGCGTGATGAATTGCGCACAGCCCGCAGCCATTCGTGCGCGACACGACGACCGCGATCAGCTCGCGCTCGTCGATCGGCAGCCGGCCGTTCGCAACACTGAAGAGCTTCTCGAAGTATTGCGTGAAGCGGCGTGCTGTATCGGGATTTAGGGACAGCGCGCGGATCCAGTTGTCGCCACCGTGCTGCTCGATGAGTTGCCGGAGATCGTCGCTCAAAGTGTCGAACTCCGGCACGTTGAGTCGGCCGATGAGATGCGCCTCCGTGTCAAGGACTTCCGCCATATCGCATTCCTCGCCTGAAGGGAGTGAAAAGAAGCTGCAACCCATTATGCGCAGCGCTTTCTCAGGCGATCCAATATCGATTTGCGATTTGCAATTCGTCCGGCGCGATGTCGCCGAACGCCGATTAGCATATGAGAAATCCGTCATACCGCGAACCGGCACGTGCGTTAAGTTTGAGGTCCGAAACTTTGCGCCAGGAGAACCCCATAATGTCAACGATCGCAGCGTCCGATCCGTTCGCCGAACATCTGTATGCACGCGATGCCGATGCGCAAAGGGAACCGGTCTCGCGCTTTCGCGTGCCCGACGAGGCGCGCCTGCCGCCGCATGTCGCGTCGATCCACGCGAAGTTTCGCCGGCAGTACGGCTTCGTGCCGAACTGGCTCGCCGCGCTCTCGGTCAATCCCGATACCGCCTATCGACTCGTCACGTTCTACGAGCATCTGTTCGATCCGCACCGCAGCCATCTGACTGCCGCGGAGCGGGAACTGATCGCGGTGGTCACGTCGGCCGCGAACGAATGCAGCTACTGCGTGTTCAACCACACGCAGGCGCTCGCGAACGTGCTGGGCGATACGGTGCGTGCGCAGCGCATCGCGCAGGGCTTTCGTCACGTGCGTCTTTCGGCGAAGGAAGCCGCGCTCGCGGAAATCTCGGAGCGTCTCACGCGCGATCCGGGCGGTATCCGCGAGGAAGATCTCCAAGCGCTTCGCTCGATCGGCTTCACGCAGCAAGCCGTGACCGAGGTGTTGGAGATATCGGCGTTCTTCAACTACGCCAATCGCTTGACGATCGCGCTGAACGTCGTGCCGGACGATCAGTTTTTTGCGGGCCGGGATCTCGGTCGCGCGTGAAAAGGAGGCCATTTCAGCGCGTTTTTTCGAGTTGCAGTACCTTGGCGCGATCCGCCACTCGTTCATCAATCGACGCGATGTCAACCACCCGACAACTCCATCTCGGCGCGTTCATGCGACCGGTCAGCCTGCATACCGGCGCCTGGCGTTTCCCCGGTGCCTGGCCCGACGCCAACTTCAACTTCAGGCATCTCAAACGATTCGTGCAGACGCTCGAAAGCGCCTGCTTCGATGCGTTCTTCATGGCCGATCACCTCGCCGTGCTCAACATGCCCGTGGATGCGTTGAAGCGCAGCCATACCGCGACGTCGTTCGAGCCGTTCACGCTGCTTTCCGCGCTTGCCGCCGTGACCGAACGCATCGGGCTGATCGCGACGGCTTCGACCACCTTCGACGAGCCGTATCACATCGCGCGGCGTTTCGCGTCGCTCGATCATCTAAGCGATGGGCGCGCGGGATGGAATCTCGTCACCACATCGAATCCCGACGCAGCCCTCAACTTCGGCCGCGACGAACACATGGAGCACGACGAGCGCTATCGCCGTGCGCACGAGTTCTACGATGTCGTCACGGGCCTCTGGGACAGCTGGACCGACGACGCCTTCGTGCGCGACGCCGAAAGCGGCCTCTTCTTCGATCCCGACAAGCTGCACGTGCTCGACCACAAGGGCGCGTATCTTTCGGTGCGCGGGCCGCTGAACATCGCGCGGCCGGTGCAGGGCTGGCCGGTGGTGGTGCAGGCGGGATCGTCGACAGCGGGGATGCAGCTTGCCGCCGAAACCGCCGATGCGGTCTTCACCGCGCAGCCGAATCTCGCGGCGGGCAAGCGTTTCTATGCCGATGTCAAAGGCCGCATGGAACGGCTCGGGCGCGCGCGTGAACATCTGAAGATTCTGCCGGGCGCGTTCGTCGTGGTGGGCGATTCGCGTGACGAAGCGCTGGAGAAGCGTGCGCTGCTCGACACCTTCGTGCATGACGAGAGCGGCTTCGCTTCGCTGTCGATCGCGCTCGGTCACGATGTCTCATCGTTCGATCCGGACGGCCCCTTGCCCGAGATTCCTGAAACCAATGCGAGCAAGAGCGCGCGCGAGCGCGTGATCGACATGGCGCGCGCCGAAGGGCTCACCGTGCGTCAACTGGCGCAGCGTGTCGGCGGCTATTCGGGCTTGCAGATGATCGGGACCGCGACGGATATCGCGGATCAGATGGAGCAGTGGCTCGTCGAGGAAGGCAGCGACGGTTTCAACGTGATGTTTCCGTATCTGCCCGCGGGCCTCGACGATTTCGTGGCCAAGGTCGTGCCCGAGTTGCAGCGGCGCGGCATCTTCCGCCGCGCGTACGACGGGGCGACCTTACGCGAGCATCTGGGCTTGCCGAGGCCGGGCAATCGGTTCTTCGAGCAGCGCTGATCCGCGCATCAGTCTCCGGAGCGCAGCCTGCCGGCTTGTTCGGCGGGCAAGCCGTCAGCTTATCGTCGCGCCGCGTCGCGGCAAAACAAGAGCGCAGGGCACGATTCAGCGCTGCGCGAGCGCGACCTCGCGCTTCACCGCATGCCACGCATCCGGTCGATGCGAGCCGAACGCCAGCGCGAAGTTCGACGCCTGCTGTCCCACCGTGACGAGTTGCTCGACGACCTTCGGGTCCGAACAGCTTTCAGCGGTCTCGAAGCGCGTTTCCAGCGTGTTGACGGCGGCGCCGAAGGGCGTCGGCCAACCGCGCAGCGCGTGCACGATCGAGCGCAGCGACGTCAACACCGTGCCCGCCGCCTGCCAGCCATACGCGGTGACGATGCTGCCCACCGCGCGGCCGTCGAGATAGGGTCGCGCGTCGTCGCGCAACTCTTCGAGCGTGTCGAGCGCGTTCTTGACGAGACCCGAGATGCCGCCGTGATAGCCCGGCGTCGCGATGACGAGCGCATCGGCAGCGCGCACGGCTTCGATCAGTTCGCGCTGGGCGTCAGTGAGACCGCGCGATTCGGGCGCGTAGTGGGGCAGGCTGTACAGAAATGCGCCACCGAACAGGCGCACGCGCGCGCCGGCTTCCTCGGCGCCTTTCAGGGCGAAACCCAGCGCGCGCTCGGTCGATGATGCGGGACGTGTAGTGCCGCCGATTCCGACCACGAGCGGCCGGCGCAACGTTTCGATACGGGACAAGATGAAGACTCCGGACAGGGCGGGACGCCGCGCGGCGTGACTATTCAGCGGGCGTCCAAGACCGATCATCATAGCCAGCGGTTCGAGAAGCGGAAAGCATGAATCGAGCTAAGGTTATGCGCGAGGGCAAGTCCCGACTTGCGCGCCCTGCGCGTGGTGCATGGCGCACGACGTTCACGAGTAGAACGAAGGCTTCGGAATCCGCCCGTTCAGCGCCCAGTCTCCCAGGTCGCGCACCTTGTAGTCGATCGGATCGTGCAACGTATGCACACGCACGTTGCGCCAGAAGCGGTCGAGGCGCAATGCTGCAGTGGTCGAGCGCGCGCCCGTCACTTCGAACATGCGATGCGCGACCTCCAGCCCCGCGCGCGCCGCCGCCACCTTCGATGTCGCCACCGCCACGGCCACTTCGCCGCGTTCCTGTTCGGTCAGGTCGAGTCCGCGCGACCACGCGTGATCGAACGCCTGCATCGCGCGTTCGACGAGCAGCCGTGCGCCTTCGAGCGCGACCCAGAAGTCGCCGTAGTGCGCGAGCACGTAGGGATCGTCGGCGGGACGCTCGGCGGTCGATGCGATCCACGGGCGCGTCTGTGCGAGCGTCGCGTCGCGCGCGGCTTGCAACGCGCCTTCGCCGATGCCCAGATAGATGTGACACAGGATCGACTGCGCGAGCAGCGGCCGCAACGTCGCGAACGGGCTGGAGAGCGGTCCGGGCTGCAACAGCAGTTCGCCCGCCGTGATGGGCACCCACTCGAACACCACCGTGCCGCTGTCGGTTTGACGCTGCCCCATGTTGTCCCAGTCGTCGAGCACGGTAATGCCCGCGCGATTCGTCGGCGTCACGCCGATGAGTAGCCGCCCGTCGGCATCCAATGCGGAGGCGAGCAACTGGTCCGAATCGCGCGCGCCGGAACAGAAGCTCTTGCGGCCGTCGAACACATAGCCGCCGGAGTCATCGGGCAGGGCGCGCGTGCTCTTGTCGAGCGGATTGAGCGCGTTGCCCCAGAACCAGCCCTGCGCGACGGTCTCGCCCAGCCAGCGGCGATTCTGCGTGTCGCTTCCGAACAGACGGATGGTCGCCAGTTGCAAGTGATGGAACGCGAACAGATGCGCGAGCGAGCTGTCGACCTGCGCCATGCGGCGCACGACATCGAGGGTCGTCGACCAGTCGGCGCCGTCGCCGCCGAACGCCACCGGAATCGAAAGCCTGAGCAGGCCGCTCTCGCGCAGTAGGTCGCGTTCGCGGAAAGCGGTGCCACCGGTCTTGTCGCGCGCGGCGGCTGTCTTCGCCCATTCATCCAATACCGCGTTCAGCGGCTCGCGCCATGCGGCGTCTTCGGTACGACTCATTGCGCTTTTCTCCTGATGGTGACGGTTTCGCCGATGCAGAAAACCATAGATTGATTCGTTGGTTTGGCTTTTGGTGACTCGTTTGTAAGCTTGTGACGCTTCATCGACGACCACTGCTTCGCGCCCATCGCAGGCGCGAGCCGAAAGAGGAGAGCCCTATGAAAAATTTTCGCCGATCGCGAGCCGGCGTGCTGGCCATCGCGTTGAGCGCAGCGTTTGCGTCGCATGCCTTCGGCGCAGATCCGAACAAGCCGGAGATCCGTTTCGGCGCGACAGCCGGTCCGTACTCGGACCAGATTCGCTACGGTATCAAGCCGCAGTTGGAGAAGGAAGGTTACAAGGTGACGATCGTCGAGTTCAGCGATTATGTTCAGCCGAACCTCGCGCTCGCCGACGGCGCGCTCGACGCCAACGCATTCCAGCACGAGGTGTATTTGAAGAAGTTCTCGGCGGATCACAAGCTCGCGCTGTCGGAGCTGGTGAAGGTGCCGACCGCGCCCATCGGACTTTACAGCCACAAACACAAAAGTCTCGACGAACTGAAGGACGGCGCGACCGTGTCGCTGCCCAACGACGTCACCAACCAGGCGCGCGCAATCATCCTGCTTCAGCAACTCGGCTGGGTGACGCTCAAGCCGGGCGTCGATCCGGTGAAGTCGTCGGAGCGCGATATCGCGTCGAATCCGCACAAGCTCAAGCTCGTGCCGCTGGAAGCGGCGCAACTCCCGCGTTCGCTGGATGACGTCGACTATGCGTTCGTCAACGGCAACTTCGCACTCGCGGCGGGATTCAAGCTCACGGATGCGCTGCTGCTCGAGAAGATTCCGGCGTACTACCTGAACCTCGTTGCAGTGCGCACGGCCGATCTGAACAAGCCGTATGTGACGGACATCGCCAACGCGTACCAATCGGCGGAGTTCAGGCGGGTGATCGATGAGCGCTTCGCGGGCTTCTCGAAGCCCGCCAACTGACGCGGCAGGCCGCGGCCTTGCGCCGCGGCCGGGAATCGCACGCGCGTTCAAGGGCGCAGTCCTTCCACCGCTTCCAGTCGCGGCGCGGCATCGTCACGGCGATTTTTCGACAAGCGCGGATTGAACGCCGCATGCAACGCATCGCTCAGCAGATTGAGCGCCAGCACCGTCAGCGCGATCGCCGAGCCGGGCACCGCGATTATGTACCACGCGGTGCGCAGCGCTTCGCGGCCCGTGCCGACCATCGAACCCCAGCTCACCACATTCGGATCGCCGAGCCCGAGAAACGATAGCGCCGCTTCCGAGAGGATCGCGTTGGCGACGAGCAGCGCTGTCGAAACCAGAATCGGCGTCAGCGCATTCGGTAGGATTTCGATGAAGATCAGATGCGCATCGCTCGCGCCGAGCGCCACGCTCGCGCTGACGAACTCGCGCTCGCGCAGCACGATGAATTCGCCGCGCGTGAGCCGCGCGATGCTCGGCCACGCCGTCACGCCGAGCGCGAACACGATGGTCGCAAGCGAGGGTGTGAGTATCGCTACGAGGATGATCGCGAGCAGAAACGGCGGCACGGTCTGGAAGAACTCAGTGATCGCCATCAGCGTCTGGTCGATGAGGCCGCCGAAATAACCCGCGATCCCGCCGATCAGCACGCCCAGCACAAGCGCGATGACGGCCACCGTCGCGCCCACGTACAGCGAGACGCGCGCGCCGTGGAACAGCCCGGCGAGCAGATCGCGTCCCATCAGATCGGTGCCGAGCGGGTACGCGTGATCGGCGCCGGGCCATTGATAGGGCGCGGCGACCATGTCAAGTGGATCGCCGGGAAAGAGCCGGTTCGCCGACAACGCCGCGAACAACGCCAGCGCGAGCAAGACCACGCCGACGAGCGCGGACGGCTGGCGCAGGAAATGAAGCAGTTTCATCGACGCGACCTCGTGCGTGGATCGACGAGTCCGTAAAGCAGATCGACGATCAGATTGAGCAGGACCACCAGAAACGCGGAGAGCAGGAGCACGCCGACCAGCAGATTGACGTCGCGGCTCCTGATCGCTTCGAACGACAGTTGCCCGAGGCCCGGCCAGCCGAACACGGTCTCCACGATCACCGAACCGCCGATCAGCGCGCTGCCTTGCAAACCGAGCATCGTGAGCACGGGCAGCACGGCGTGGCGCAGCGCGTGATGCGTCGTCACGTGCCACGGCCGTGCGCCTTTCGCACGCGCCGTGCGGATGAAGTCTTCCTGCAAGGTCTCGATCATCGACGCACGCGCAAGCCGTGCGAAGATGGCGACGTAGTACAGCACGAGCGTCGCGGCGGGCAGCACGAGATGGCGCAGGTGATCGAGCAGCAGCGCGGCGCCCTGATGCGCGACGTTGGTATCGGCGATGCCGCCGATCGGCAGCCATGCGAGATGCACGCCGAACACCACGATGAGCATCAGCGCGGTCCAGAACATCGGCGCGGAATAGCCGAGAGTCGCGAGCGTGGACACGAACGTATCGACGAAACCATGCGGACGGCGCGCGGCGAGCACACCGAGCAGCAGCCCGAGGCTCACCGAGACGACGAGCGCCGTGCCGATCAGCGCGAGCGTGGCGGGCAGACGCGCGAAGATCAGCACAGCGACCGGCTCGCCGAAGCGAAACGAGAAGCCGAGATCGAGCCGCAGCGCATGTTCCACGTAATGCAGCAGTTGCCACGCGACCCCGTGATTCAGGCCATACGCTTCGCGCAATTGCGCCACGTATTGCGGAGACACGTTGCCGCTCTCGCTCGCGATGACATCGACGAGATCGCCGGGCATCAGCTTGAGCAACGCGAAGTTGAGCACCGTGGTCCCGAGCAGCACGAACACGAGCTGAAGCAGCCTGCGCCCGATCTTGCGCGAAGCCAGCGCCGAGGTGAGTTGCATGACGATCACGCCTTGTCGAACCAGACGCGCGCGAAGTTGGCGCGCGAATGGCTCGCGGTGTCGGTGACGTTGCGCAGGTTCTTTGCCCAGACGCCGAACCAGCGGAACTCGAACAGATTGATCAGCGACAGGTCGCGCTGCGCGATCTTCTGCAACTGAAGATACAGATCGCGCCGTTTGGCCGGATCGGTCTCCGTCTGCGCGGCTTCGATCACGCGATCCATTTCCGGGCTCGCATAGCCGGACGCGTTGAACCACGGCGTTCCGTTGGACGCCGCCTTCGACCAGTAATGCTGCTCGATGCCGATCTGCGGATCGAGACCGTCCGTGCCCCAGCTGCTGATGAGCTGGAAGTTGTAGTCGGTGAAGACGTTCTTGATCCAGGTCGGCAGATCCTGCCCGCGCAGATTCACGTCGATGCCTACGCGGCGCAGCGCCTGGCGCACGAATTCGCCGGTGCGGCGATAGTCGTCGCCATACGGGATGAAATCGTGGTCGAGCTTGAAGCGCCAGCCGTCGGCCTTCTTCGGATAGCCGGCCTTGTCGAGCAGTGCTTCGGCGCGCTTCGGATCGTACGGATACTGCTGCGTATCCGCCGTGTAGAACGCCTTCACGAGCGACGACTCAGGCCCCGTCGCCGGCGCCGCGTAGCCGCCCCAGACCGTCTTGACCAGCACGTCGCGATTGATCGCATGGGAGATGGCCTGACGCACTTCGAGCTTGCCGAGAATCGGGTCGCGCAGATTGGGCTCCAGCCAGAGCCACGCCGCGTAGCCGTTGTAACCCTCGCGCGAGACGATGAGACCGGGCAGCTTCGCGAGCCGGTCGGCATCGGCGAAAGTCACCGGGTTGCGCTCGCCGTACTGCGCCGCGCCGGTTTCGAGCGCGGTGGCGCGGCCCGAGACGTCCGGCGTGATCTTCCAGGTGATGCGATCCAGATAGGGCTGGCCCGGCGCCCAGTATTTCTCGAAGCGGTCCAGCACGATGCGGTCGCCGCGCGCCCATTCCGTGAACTTGAACGGGCCCGTGCCGACCGGCTTGTTGTTGTATGGATTGTTGCGGATGTCCGTGTTCTCGTAGAGATGCTTCGGCAGGATCGGCGTGCCGAGCGAGTCGAGAATGCCGAAGGTCGCGGGCGTCGATTTCGACAGATGCAGCACGACGGTATGCGCATCGGGCGTATCGATCTTCGTCAAATATTGCAGCACGCGCCGCGACGCCGGGCTGATCTTGAGCCACACCTCTTCGGCGGAGAATTTCACGTCGGCGGAGGTGAAGGGCTGGCCGTCGTGCCACAGCGCGTTCTGCCGTAGTTTGAAGGTCCATGTCAGGCCGTCCTGCGAGACGGTCCAGCTTTCGGCGAGCTGGGGACGCGGCTTCAGGTCCGGACCGTACTCGACGAGCCCATCGAAGACCTTGCTTGCCACCGCGCCGATCATCGTCGCGGAATTGACGAAGAAGGCAAGCGTCGGCGGTTCCGGATGGATGACCGCTGTGAGCGTGCCGCCGCGTTTCGCGCCGTTCAGCGTGATCGGCGTCGTTTCGGTAGCGGCCCAGGCGTTACCGGTGAAGACGAAGGGCGTCGCCGCGCCCGCGAGCAGCGCGCCCGCGCCCTTGAGCAGTTTGCGGCGCTTCAGATCGGCAACCGCGGCGCCCAGCGGATCATCGCGGAACAGAAGCGGCGAGGTTGAAGTCGGCTGCGGCTTGCTCTTGAAAGTCACGATCAATTTTCCTTGTATCGAATGAGAATAACGCGAGCGATGACGGCACGGCGTCGATCAGCGTGCGCGTGTAGGCGTGTTGCGGTGAGGTCCAGATGGAGGCGTGATCGCCGCTCTCGACGATGCGCCCCGCCTGCATCACTAGCACGCGATCCGCGATATAGCGGACCACCGAAAGGTCGTGCGAGATGAACAGCAGCGCGAGGCCGAGTTCGTGCTTCAGGTCGGCGAGCAGATCGAGGATTTGCGCCTGAATGGAGACGTCGAGCGCCGATACCGGTTCGTCGCAGATGACGAGTTCCGGCGCGAGCACGAGCGCGCGCGCAATGCCGATGCGTTGCCGCTGCCCGCCTGAGAATTCGTGCGGATAACGCCGCAGCGCCAATGCCGGCAAGCCGACCGCATCGACGATGCGGCGAATCCTCGCGTCGCGTTCGTGCCGGCTGGAGACGCCGTGAATCGCGAGCGCATACCCAAGCGTGCGCTCGACGGTATGACGCGGATTGAGCGAGCCGTAGGGGTCCTGAAAGATCATCTGCACTCGCCGGCGATAGGGCCGCAGCGCGCGCCTGATGCGATGCGTGACGTCTTCGCCATCGAACACGATGCTGCCGCCGGAAGGCTCGACGAGCCGCGTCAGCGCGCGCGAGAGCGATGACTTGCCGCATCCCGATTCGCCGACGAGGCCCACGGTTTCGCCGGCGCGTATGTCGAAGCTCACGCCGTCGACGGCGCGCACGCGGTGGTAATCGACACGTATATCGCGGGCTTCCAGCAGCACGCGGGGGTGCGTGGCTGCGGCGCGCGGCGCTTCCGCGCGCGGCGTGTCCGTGAGACGCACGTCGCGATAATGCAGTCCCGCGCCAAAATGCAGCGACGCCCCGAGCAGCGCGCGCGTGTACGGCTGCGAAGGCTGGGCGAACAGTTTCGCGCTTGCCGCCTCTTCGACCTTCGCGCCGTCTTTCATCACGACGACGCGATCCGCCCAGCGCCCGACTACGCCGAGATCGTGGGTGATGAGCAGCACGGCCATCGACAGTTCGCGCCGCAGCCGGTCGATCAGTTCGAGAATCTGCGCCTGGATGGTGACGTCGAGCGCGGTGGTCGGCTCGTCGGCGATGAGCAGGCCGGGACGGCAGGCGACGGCCATTGCGATCATCACGCGTTGCCGCTGCCCGCCCGACAGTTGATGCGGATAGTGCCCGTAACGGCGTTGCGGCTCGGGCAGGCGCACGAGTTCCAGCAGGTCGAGCGCTTCCTTGCGCGCGGCCTGCGCCGACATTGGCCGATGCAGCGTCAAGGCTTCCGCGACCTGTTTGCCGATCGGCTGAAGGGGGTTCAGCGAGGTCATCGGCTCCTGAAAGATCATGCTGATGCGGTTGCCGCGCAGCGCGCTCCATTCGCGTTCGGTTCGACCGAAGAGCGCTTCACCCTCGAAGCGGATCGCGCCTTGTACACGCGCCCGGTCCGGCAAGAGGCCCATGGTCGCGAGTGCGACCGTGGATTTCCCGCTGCCGGATTCGCCGACGAGCGCGAGGATCTCCCCGCGCCGGATCGTCAGATCGAAGGGGCGAACCGCGGCATGTCCGCCGAAGGTCACGCTCAGCTGGTCGATCTGGAGCAGGGGCGTCGAATCACTCATCGCGCTTGCGTCGCCGCTTCGTTCGACGGATCGCGAAAGCCCGCGCCCGTATGACGCGGCCCGAGCCGCGCGCCATCGCCGAAAAGCTTTTCACGCAGCGTTCCCTGCGCATAGGAAGTCTTGTAGATGCCGCGCGACTGCAATTCGGGAATGACGAGATCGATGAAATCCTCATAGCTTTCGGGCGTCACGGTGCGCGTGAGATTGAAGCCGTCGACGCCGGCTTCCTGCACCCAGGATTGCAGCGCGTCGGCCACCTGCACGGGATCGCCGACGATGGTCGTGTAGCGTCCGCCCAGTTGCATCTGGTCGAGCAGATGCCGCACGGTGACGCCGCGCTTGCCATCGGTCACGCGCTGCACCGACGATTCGATGCCGCGTCCCTTGTGGCCGCCCGGCGGGGCGAGTTCGTCATCGGGCGCGTACGTGGAATAGTCGATGCCGCTGCCCGCCGCGAAGTGTGCCAATCCTGCCTCGGGGCTCGCATACCGCGCGTATTCGGCGAACTTCTCTTCGGCCTCACGCTGCGTGCGTGCGACCACCACAGTGATGCCCATGATGATCTTCAGATCGGCGGCGTCGCGTCCGGCGGCGACGGCCTGCGCACGCAGCGCATCGACCAGCTTGCGCGTGCCTTCCTTGCTCTGGCTCGACACGAACACGCATTCGGCGTGACGCACGGCGAAAGCCTGACCGCGCCCCGACGATCCCGCCTGGAACAGCACCGGCGTGCGCTGCGGCGAAGGCTCGCACAGGTGATAGCCTTCGACGTCGTAATAGCGCCCGCGATGCCGCACCTTGCGGACTTTCGCGGGATCGGCGAACACGCGGCCTTCGCGGTCGCGCCGCACGGCGTCGTCCTGCCAGCTTCCTTCCCACAGCTTGTAGAGCACGTCGAGATATTCGTCGGCGCGATCGTAGCGCTCGTCGTGCGGGATCATTTCGGTGCCGCCCATCGCGCGCGCGGCGCTGTCGAGATAACCCGTCACGATGTTCCAGCCGATGCGGCCGTCGGTCAGATGATCGAGCGTGGAGAAGCGCCGCGCGAGCAGATAGGGCGCTTCATACGTGAGATTCACCGTGATGCCGAAACCGAGATGTTGCGTGGCGGCGGCCATCGCGGAGACGAGCATCATCGGATCGTTGACGGGCAACTGCACCGATTCCTTCAGCGTGACATCGACCGATTGCCGATAGATGTCGTAGACGCCGACGATATCCGCGATGAACAGTCCGTCGAACAGGCCGCGTTCGAGCAGCTTGGCGAGATCGGTCCAGTAGGAAAGCTTCCGATAGTCCGTCGAGCGATCGCGTGGATGGGTCCACAGGCCATGATTGATATGGCCGACGCAGTTCATGTTGAACGCGTTCAGAATGATCTGTTTCTTGCTCATGAAAGGGAACGGTGAGATTCACGCGACGCCGATGCGCCATTGCCCCGGCGGCAGCGTGCCGTTCACGGCGAAGTCGCCGACGATGCGGTCCTTGTAGATGCGCGGGTTATGCGACGCGATGGTGCGCGCGTTGCGCCAGTAGCGGTCGAGTCCGGCGGCGCGCAGCGTCGCGGAGGCGCCGAGCGCATCGAACACACTGGCGCTGGCATCGAGCACGAGTTGCGACGCGACGGTCTGCGCCTGCCAGATTTCGATCTCGGTTTCCGCGATGATCGCGAGCGCGTCCGGCCGCTCGAACGATGCCGCCGCGCGCTCCAGCGCACGCGCGGCTTGCGCGACGATGGCGCCGGCCGTCCAGGCGTGTGCGCGGGCGCGGCCGACGACCTGCAACAGTTGCGGATCGTCGGCGGCGCGCGGGGTCACGGCCGTGCTGTAGCTGCGCTTGCGGCTCGCGAGGATAGCGGCGGCATCGTTCGCGACCGCGCGGCCGATGCCCGCGAGCGTCGCCAGATGCACGAGCTGATAGAACGCCTCCGAGTACGGAAACGGGGCGCGGCCCCCGACGATCTCGCGCTCATCGACCTTCACGTGATTGAAGCGGCTTGTGCCGCTCGCGGTCAGCCGCTGGCCCATGCCGTCCCAGTCGTCGATCACTTCCACGCCGTCTGCATGACGATTCACCGTGACTGAAAGCTGAGCGTCGTCCGCGTCGGTTGCGCCAACGTGAATCCAGTCGGCGAATAGCGAGCCGGTCGTATAGAACTTCGCGCCGTTCAGATGCCAGCCGCTCGCGTTGCGGGAAAGCCGCGTCGCGAACTGGCTCTGGCGCGCTTCGCCGGTCTCGGACCAGGCCGCGCCGACGATCGCACCCTTGCCGAGGCGCGCGAGCCATCGCTCGCGGCGTTCGGCGGGACTGTCCAGCGCATGCTCGGTGAAGCCGAAATGCGCTCGCAGCGCCTGCGTGATGTTGGAGTCGGCTTCCGACAGTTCGATCAGTAATTCGAACAGTTCGACGAGCCGGATGCCTTTGCCGCCATATTCGCGCGGCACGCGCAGCGCGGTGAAGCCGGCTTCGCGCAGCCACGCGATCTCGTCGGCGGGCAAACGGCGTTCGAGTTCGCGCGTGACGCTCTGTTCGCGGATGCGCGCGAGGACGGGTCGAAAGGGTGCGGCGAGCGCCGCATAGTGCTCGGTTGGACCGGGGCCCCACGCAGCGCCGACGGCAACGCCGGAAGGCAGGGGAGCATTGCGATCGAAAGGCATGGCGCTCCGATGTATTTCGTGAAAGCGTCGATTATCTGCAACCCGTGCGTCAACGCTAAACGATGAATCATCAGAAGCTAAGCGCAATCGTCGCTATCTGACGGTATTCGACGCCGCGAAGCCGCCGGCATGTTCGATCGCTATATTCAAAGACGAAAAAGTCATTTCCGCGGCGCGGTGGACGATTTCATACTAAGGCGCTACTTGCTACACAAAGGGGAAAGCGACGAGCGACAGATCGATTGCCCGCGAAAGCTCCGGCGGAAGCGCGCCAGCCGTTCGGCACGGAGGACTGGTGGGCGGTCGCGATCGGCTTGCTGGCGACCGTGGTCGCATATGCGCTCTTCGCGTCGGGCGGCAGTATCAAGTGGCTGGCCGTCGCGCCCGCGAAGTGGTCGTGCGTCGGCCAGATCGCGGGTGATCTCGGCAAGCATGCGAGAGGATACGTCGCGCTCTTCATTGCGTTCGCGGCGGTGTTCTCGGTGTCCATCGCCGCGCTTGGGCTGCCGATCGGGCAATTCCTCGCGGGCTTTCTCGTTGTATTAAACGTATCGACGGCCACCTTCGCAGCAGGCGGATGGGCACAGGCAAGCAGCTATAACTTCGAGTCGCCGCTGATTGCGCTCGGGCTGATCGTCTCGAACGTGTTCAGCTTGCCCGCGTGGCTCGCGCCTGCGTTGCGCGTCGAGTTCTATATCAAGGTCGGCATCGTGCTGCTCGGCGCGACGCTGCCGCTTACGGCGATCGCGTGGGCGGGACCGGTCGCGATCGGGCAGGCGACCATCGTGTCGCTCGTGACGTTCTTCGTGATCTACGGCGTGGCGCACGCGCTCGCCATCGACAAGCGTTCCGCGGCCGTGCTAGGTGTGGGCGGCGCGGTCTGCGGTGTATCGGCGGCTATCGCGATCGCGGGCGCCGTGCGCGCGCGTCGCGAGCAGGCGTCGGTGGCGATCACGCTGGTGGTCATCTGGGCGATCGTGATGGTCTTCGCGCTGCCAGCCATCTCGCGGTCGTCGGCCGCGACATCTGGATCGGCATCCGGGCCTTCTTGCTCGCGATCGTCGCGACCACGCGCTGGGAGCGCGATCCGGCAAACCGGACAGATGGAGGAGATGCCGCAATCGCTCGAAGAACTGGAGCGCCCCATGATTCTGATGGTGTCTCCTTCCACATAGATGGCCGGTATGGGTTCGGGTGGACGGCCGCCGTCAGGCAGTGACCGGCCAACTCCTGTCATTCAGTTAGACGGCAGGATCGACACCCGGATGTCCCGTCGATCCAGATAGCGGCCGCTCGCTACTCCTCAGCCGGGAATGAGATGTTCTGCCTTCAGTCGCCCGAAAAGATCGAAGAACGCATCTGGCGTACTCTGGTAATCGAGGAACCCGGCCTTGCGGCTTTTAGTCATGTCCGTCACGACTTCCATCGGACGCCCAAGATCGGCGTCGGTGTGCCACCACGAAGCGAGCCGGTCGATGTCCGCCTCCAGCAGGCCGTACTTTGCGGCGACGTCGCGCCATTGATGCGCGGCGCCCTGCATGCGGCCTTCGAGTGGTCGCATGATGCCGTCGAATGGCGCTGCTTCAATGCCGAAATAATCGGCCAGTTGCGACCACATCGTCTTCCAGCGGAACACATCGCCGTTCACTACGTTGAAGTCCTCGTTGCGGGGCGCCTTGCTCGTCGACGCCCATTCGAGATGCCGCGCAAGCAGGCGTGCGTCGGTCATGTCCGTGAGGCCATTCCACTGCGCTGCGGAGCCGGGGAAAACGAACGGCTGCCCGGTATGTCGGCATAGCGTCGCGTAGACGGCGAGCGTCTGCCCCATATTCATCGCGTTGCCTGGCGCAAAGCCGATGACCGTGTGCGGGCGATTTCCCGATCTCGCACGACTTTCCTCGCATTGGACCCCGTACGATGCGGCTGAATGCTGCGCGCGTGATCGGGCCCGCGCATGAACTCATCCTGCTGACTATCGAAGATGTTACTCAGCATCAACTTGCCGTCGAACGTTTGCAGGCGGCGGATCGTCACAAGGATGAATTCCTGGCGATGCTCGGACACGAACTGCGCAACCCGCTCGCCGCGGTGGGTAACGGATTGGAAATCTGGGGGCGCGCAGATGTCGAGAAGGAAACACAAGATTTGGCGCGAGCGGCAGCGACGCGTCAGTTGCATCATGAGATCGGCCTGGTCAATGATTTGCTGGACGTGTCACGCGTGACGCGCGGCATCATCAAGCTCAGCATCGCGCCCGTCGATCTGGTGCAGATCGTCCAACAGAGCGTCACGGTGCTGCACGCCGAGGTTCAGGGGCACCAACACGAGCTCGTACTTTCATTGCCGACGCAGCCCATCCTGATCGATGGCGACGCCATGCGGCTCGAGCAGGTCGTCACCAATCTGTTGAGCAACGCCATCAAGTACACGCGTGCCGGCGGTCGCATCAGGATTTCGCTCATGGCTGAAAGCAGCGAGGCGGTCCTCATGGTGACTGATAATGGCATCGGCATGACGGCGGACTTTCTACCCAATATCTTTACTATTTTCGTTCAGGCGGAACGCACGCTGGACCGCAAGTCAGCGGGGTTGGGACTGGGTCTTGCATTGGTGCAACAGCTGGTTGAAATGCATCATGGAACCGTACGGGCGTCGAGTGAAGGTCTGGGTCAAGGCAGCGTGTTCGTGGTCCGGCTCCCGATATCGAACGCACAAACGCTGTCATCGCCCAAGCAGGATCCGGCTGATGACGCGATCGTGAGTGACGCAGCCAGGAAAATTCTTGTAGTGGACGACAACACCGATGCGGCCGAGAGCACGGCGATGGTACTGAGGCTCGACGGACATGACGTGAAGGTAGCGATTGATGGTTCGTCTGCCTTGCAGGTCGCAGCAGACTCCCGGCCGGACGTCGTGCTCCTTGACATTGGTCTACCGGACATGAATGGCTACGAAATCTGTCACCAATTGCGTACGATGCCCGAATGTGCCGGTACCTTGCTGATCGCGCTTAGCGGTTACGCGGGGGAGGAGTATCGCGAGCGCGCGAGACAGGCTGGGTTCCATCATTACATGGTCAAACCGGCCGATCTCTCCGAACTGAACCGCATCATGACGTCCTCTCGCGTGTCCTCAGGGTGAGCCGATAAAGACTGCGGGAATGCGTCAGGGGCAATCGGTACAAAGTCGCCACGTTAGATAAAAATTGAGCGGACCCCTTGCAACCCCGATCCTGCAATCAGCGCGCCGCATACGCTCATATACCGCCGAGCGCCAAAGGGGTTCGGAATGCTAACAACAGAAAGCTCAGGCGCCGCAGAATTGCTCGTCCGCCCAAATACTGGTAGCGGTTGGCGCGTAGCCCTCCCGCGACAGGAAGGAACGTTTGTCGTCTTTAGTACCGGCCAACAGCTCGTATCTCGGGCGTCGCATTTACACTAGGTGCAGGTGCGTCATGGGCGACGGTCGGCCAACCACCGGTTACGGCCATTTTGCGACGGTCGACGCTGCAACGAGAGGTCTACCTCAGCGACCGTTGTACTTTCCCCAGCGGACATTCAAGTCCAACGAACGACGGCTCGGTTCGGAGGAGGTCAGCGGTAGGTCCGTAGAGACCTTACGCTCCGACTCTGCGCGGGGCCGTCCGTAGCAATTCATGCAGCTCCCGCTTATAGAACCGAGCGAGCCCATTGGTGCCGTGGCCGCACGTATCCTCGCTCGCAGCGATAAGAAACAGCCGTCCGTTGCGCACGAGCTGCATCGCGCGCTCCATCAAGCCAGTCTCCGGCGGATAGCGTTCGTCGTCGGCGGCGTTAATGGAGAGGACGGCAGCTTCAATGTCTTCCAGGCCTGGTGCCGGATTATAGCCGCGTGCGGCACTCCACTGATATACGTAATCGTTGGCATCCAACGTGAACGGCTGAACCAACCTCGCATCCACATGATTGTCGGCAAGCTCCATCGTCGGCGCCGCCTTTTGGCAGGCGAGCGTCCCGCCGTTAGTGGCCAGCGAAAAAAACGCGTTGAGAAGGCGCAACGAACTGGGCTGGCTCTTGTAATTGCCGCCCCGGTACTCTGGGTCGTTTCGGACCATCTCAATGAGCATGCGGCGCAGCATCCAGTTGCGGCCGGACATTTCCGTCGGTTGTGACGCCATTGGCACGAGCGCGTCCATAAAATCCGGATACCGCACGCCCCACATCCAAGCGTGCATGCCGCCCATCGAGTTACCGATCAACAGGCGCAAATGCCTGATGCTCAGGTGCTCCGTCAGTAGCCGGTGCTGTGCGAGGACCATGTCGTCATAGTTATAAGCCGGGAATCGGTTGCGCAGGCCATCGGACGGCTTGGACGATCCACCCGCTCCTAGGGCGTCCGGAAGGATGATGAAATACTTCGTGGTATCGAGCGGCTGCCCGGGGCCGAACAACTCTCCCGCGAATCCGGGTGTCAGCATGCTAGCCCCAGTGCCCGTCGTGCCGTGAAGGACAAGGACCGGCTCACTGGACGGGTCGCCGATGGTTCGGTAGTGTAGCCGAACCTCTGGCATCACTTCGCCGGTGTGGAAACGGAAATCTCGTGCGATCCAGTCCCCTTCGTACGGCGCAGGATAGTCGGCCGCATTGCAATGTGTGGTTTGCAGCATTAGCGTGCGATCCGACCGATGCGTCACTTCGACATCGGCGCGAGGGTCTGAAGCGCGCCCCCTTGACGAGCTGACGCGTAGGCCGCGTCCATGACTTGCATCATGAGCTCTGCGTCGCGCAACGACGCGATGGGCGTTGCGCCAGTGCGGCATTCCGTGAGCACCCGCTTGACGAACAGCGGGTAGTAAATGTCAGTTTCGAGCTGGAGACGGCGGCTTCGGGTACCGGCAGAAGGGTTCTTTCTGTCCCGAATCTCGATCCGGTCGGGCCCGGATTTCGCGTACATATGATCGGATGCAAGCGTGAAGGAGAATTCGCGCTGCTCGTCTGGGGTACTGGGGAAGCTATATCCCGTTTCCACCAGGCCAATCACGCCGTCTTCGGTTTGCATGGTCAGCAGCGAATAGTCCTCAACGGCCCCTCGGTGCGTTCTTGCGTTCATGGTGGCGGACACTCGGTCGACCTCCTTGCCAGTGAGCAATCTAAACAGGTCAATGAAGTGAGTCGCAACATTAATTGTCGATCCGCCTCCTGAATAGAGAGGATCGAGGGCCCAGCCGGCGCCGGCCGCCTCGTATCGATTGGGCGGCCCAACGATGAAACGGAACGACATGTGGTTGAAGTCAGACGGTATGCGGCCCTCCGCATCTTCGAGCGAACTGAGCAACTCGCTCATTCGGAAGATCAGTGGCACCGCGCAATAGAGATTCGCTTGCTCGGTGAGTTCGCGAAGTCGGGTAACCTGAGACATGTTGACGCCGCACGGTTTCTCAAGCGCGAACGGAATGTTACGCGCGATCACGGCCTCCGCGAGCGACGGCATCTCAGAATGCCGTCCAAAGACGAACGCGAAATCGACTTCTTCACGCTCAAGCAATTCATAGGCCGACGAGTACAGCTTGCTTCCGAATCGGGCGGCAATCGCCTCGCCCTTGACATGCTCCGCATCCGACACGGCGACCACTTGAATTCCGGGCGCTTCAAGCGCATCAAGATAGAGCGGGACATGCCAATGGCTGACCTCCAGCAAAGCAACTCTCATGCGTATTCTCCTTTGAAATACCTATTCATCGCGGATCCGGTGTTGATCGTCCCTCGGGGCGGTAATCGAATCCTAGAAACTTAAGTGCATAGACAGCCTGCCCTCGATGCATAGAGCCCCCGTCCTGTGTGCGGCAGCCGCGTGCCTGCGCGGCGCGTCGGAGCGGAGTTGGCTCGGACGCATTGATGATGTCGACGACGATCGCGCCAGGCGCGAGCCGCTCCGGATCGACCGGCATGGCATCACCCACTTTCATGCCAAGCGGCGTGGCATTGATGACGACCTCGAATCCTTGCGGATCGGGTGGCCCTGAACGGACGTCGCAGCCGGTCTCGGCAGCAACAGTTGCCGCGAGGTCGGTTGCCCGATGTTCATCGATATCGGAAATGGTTAGCCTGCTAGCATCTGCGGACGCGACCGCAAATGCAATTGCGCTTCCCGCGCCTCCTGAGCCGACGAGAAGCACAGACTTGTTCGCAGGATGGTTGCCTTCCCACTGCATTCCAAGAACGCATCCAACGCCATCGAATATCGCGCCAACCCAACGTCCATCCGCCTCGCACCGAATGACGTTGAGTGCGCCAACCTGACGAGCAGTTGAATCTAGCTCGTCGACAAATTCCAGCATCCGTTGCTTATGGGGCATGGTGACCAGCATGCCCGAGAGATTACCCGTCGCTCGCGCACCACTGACAAAGGCGTGAAGGTTTTGCGCCTTCACCCAGAATGGAACGCAAACTGCGTCCACGCGCTGTTCAGCAAAGAGTTGGTTCAAAAATTGTGGCGACTTAGCTGCCGTCAGTGGATCGCCCACTAACCCATAGAGCCGAGTTGTTCCGGTGATATGTGGATCCATTGCTGCGTGGCCTTCGATGGTGGCTGATGGCGCAGTCTTGCCTGACTGCTCGGAAATGTGGCGCCTAAAGGCGCGTCGGAGAGAGTAGTAAGCCACTTTGATGACGAGTACCGCATCTCTTTTACGCAATCCGTTGATTGCGGTTTTGGACCATTCACGACGGTCAGATGCGCTGGGAGCACGTTATGTCATAAAAGCGGCAAATGGCTGTGACAGTCACTTCCAGGGCGCTGGAGGTACCTCAAGATCCCAAGTCCCGTAGACAGCAGGCTCGTTGATCTCGATAACCTCGAGGTCGTCGGAGCGCCACATCACGTTATGCGGTACCCCAGCAGGCTGCGACAAGCCGTCGCCTGCGCTAAGCGTCACGTCGCCCTCTACTCCCGCGAAACGGAACGTCACGGATCCGCGCAGCACATAAAGGTAATGCCCCGTCATGTCGTGCCAGTGCCAGCCAGTAGGATCAGTGAACGGCTTCAGCGCACGGATGTGCTTCGCCCCAACGCGACCGTTGGTTACCGCTGCGAGTCCTAGGTCGCGATACTCAGAATCGGCGCGCAGGCCCTCCTGGTTCCAGGGATTCTCGACTGCGGTGATGCGCGCAAACGCACTTAGAGAACGCGCGAGCTCGCGCGGGCCGTCGTAACGGGGTGTGTCTTCGTTATGCATGTGCATTTCCTGTCTGCGTGTCAGTGAAGTCGCAAGTGCCGCGAGCGCATTGTTTCTATTCGGTGATGCCCAGTTGCACCAAGCCGGGAACGGCTACGAACGCACCTGATTTCCGAGATGTTGCGCATCGGCAGTTTTGATTGATCCAGCCATCGCTTCGCCCCTCAAGCGCTCGTACTCGGCTTTGGGGACTGGGAGCGCATTGCGGTCGCCAAGGTCGTTGAGGCGCATGCGGTAAGTTTCCCGCGTCGTGAAAGCGGCGAATGCAGCCAAAAGACAGATGCCCAACGTTAGCGAGCCGATTTTCAGCGGAATGTTGGCGGTGCCGGGGGGCGCGACCGCTACGAAGAGTGTGGGCGTAAGTGCTGCAAGCGTCGTCCCAACGTGAGGTTGCCCCGCTTCAGCGGACAGATTTGCAGTTGGGTTCAATACGGTATTGATCCTCCGTTAAGCGTTGAGTCGCGGGTTGTCCACGGCCGGGTAGCGGGTCGCCTGTCTCGACCATGA
>Ga0160452_100059_pt1 | contig 146119 bp, 134 predicted proteins | sample HID1971I_E6MG_FD_108230 | JGI IMG/M metagenome (GOLD analysis project Ga0160452, IMG submission 108230) | Enriched millipede-associated microbial communities from UW Madison campus, WI, USA - HID1971I_E6 MG | ecosystem: Host-associated > Arthropoda: Insects > Digestive system > Unclassified ...
CAGGCGGGCATTAGCGTGGGACACGAGGACCTCCGGACTGGTGAAGACGTCAGACATCTCCACTAAGCCCGGAGGTCCTCCCTCCGACAACCGGAACTGGCACCAACCTCGTGGCCGGGTACAGCTAGGCCCTGCCGACGTCGCCGCCGTCCTCACACGGCGAGTTCGGCACCGGCGAGCGCCTCCAGCTGCCCCCAGACCCGCGCAGCGAGGTCGCCGTCGGGGGCGGCGGTGCGGGGCAGCGGGGCGATGCGCACGGGCCGGCCCCGCAGCGCGCCGGTGGGGGCGTAGTACTCGCCGCCGCGTGCCTCCGAGTCGCTCAGCGCGCGGACCCCCGACCAGGCGGCGGTGTCCTTGCCCTGCGCCCACGGCGTGGAGGGGTTGCGCTGGTACGGCGTCGTCGCGTCGCGCACGCCGGCGCGCTCCGGCGTCTTCGCGTCGACCCCGACCCCGGGCCTGCTGACGATCGACGCGACAGGAAGCCCCTGGGCGCGCAGCCGCCGGTCGAGCTCGAACGCGAAGACCTCCGTGACGGTCTTGGCCTTGACGTACGCGGCGATGGCCGTCCGCGGGACGGCCGCCACGTCATCGACCCGGGCCTTGGCGCGCGCGACGAATCCCGTCGAGGCGTGCACCACGCGCGGGACGGTGCCCTGCTCGCGGCCGGTGGTGGCGAGGGCGGGCAGGACGCTCGCGACCAGGGCGAAGGCGGCGACGGTATGGGTGCCGAGCATCATCGGCAGGCCGTCGTCGGTGACCTCGCTGCGGCCCATCGCCATGCTGCCGCCGTTGAGGAACATCCCGTCGATCCGAGGCAGCCGGGCGAGCTCGTCGGCGGCGCGACGCACGGACGCCAGGGACGCGAGGTCGAGGCCGACGACGCTCGCCTCGGCCCCCGGCACCGTGTCGCGCAGCGTCTGCAGGACGCGCTCCCCCTTCGGGGCGGAGCGGGCGGTGAGGACGACGCGGGCGCCGGCCGCGGCGAGCTGTTCGGCCGCGAAGTAGCCGATGCCGGCCGTCGCGCCGGTGACGACGAACGTCCGGCCGGTCAGGGCGGGCAGGCGAGCGGGGTCCCAGGGCATGATGCTCCTTCGATCGGATAACCTATCCATTTGACGGTATCACTCAACCGGATAGGTCATCCGCTTCGCCCCCCTAAGGTGGACGCGTGACAGCCAGACGCTCGGACGCCGCCCGCAGCCGCGAACGCATCCTCGAGGTCGCCCGCGGCCGCGACGCCGGCGAGCTGCGGCTCAACGAGGTCGCCCGCGACGCCGGCGTCGGGGTCGCCACCGTGTACCGGCACTTCCCGACGGTCCACGCCCTGGTCGAGGCGCTCTCGATGGAGCGCCTGGAGCTGCTCCGGGACCTCGCGAGACGCGTCGCCGCCCAGCAGCCGGCGATCGACGGGCTCGACACGTTCGTGCGGGAGGGACTGACCCTTCAGCTCGAGGACGGGGGGCTCCAGCAGGTCCTGCTCGCGTCGCACGACGACTCCGACCGCGCCCGCGACCTGAAGCGGGAGATCCAGGCGTCCTTCACGGACCTGTTCGAGCGTGCTGCGTCCGACGGCGCCCTACGGCCCGGGCTCACCACCGAACATGTCCAGCACCTCGTGTGCGGGGTCGAGCACGCCGTGCGGATCGGGCGGCCCGAGGACCGCGAACCCCTCCTGGCCGTCGTACTCGCCGGGATCCGCGCGCCACGCTGACGGCTGCTGACGGCTGCCGACGGCTACAGGCGGCTACAGGCGGACGCCGAGCAGCGCGTTCACCGCGCGGGCCAGCACCCCCGGCGCGCCCTCGTGGTCGGAGTCCGTGTCCCGGCCGGGCTCGAGCGCGACGTCGGCCCAGGCGTCCACGGCGGCCAGCGCCGCCGGGCCGTCGAGGTCGTCCGCGAGCGCGGCGCGCAGCGCGGCGAGGGCGGCGGTGGCGTCGGGGCCGCCGTTGCCGGACACGGCGGAGCGCCACCGCTCGAGGCGCGCGACGCCGGCGTCGAGGTCGGCGTCGGTCCACTCCCACTCGGTGCGGTAGTGGTGGCCCAGCAGGGCGAGGCGGATCGCCATCGGGTCCACCCCGGCGCGGCGCAGCGCGGACACGAACACGAGGTTGCCGCGCGACTTGCTCATCTTCTCGCCCTGGTAGGCGACCAGCCCGGCGTGCACGTGCACGCGCGCACCGCCGCCGCCCAGCAGGCGGTCGTGGGAGGTGGACATCTCGTGGTGCGGGAACAGCAGGTCCGCTCCCCCGCCCTGCAGGTCGAACGGCAGGCCGAGCCCGTCGCGCGCGATGACCGCGCACTCGATGTGCCAGCCCGGGCGGCCGGTGCCGAGGGACGCGCCGTCCCAGGACGGCTCGCCGGTCCGTTCGCGGCGCCACAGCAGCGGGTCGAGCGGGTCCTTCTTGCCCTCGCGCCGCGGGTCGCCGCCGCGCTCGGCGAACAGGGCCGCCATCGCGTGCGGGTCGAGGCGGGCCACCTGCCCGAAGTCCGGGTCGGCCGACAGGTCGGCGTACACGTCGCCCAGGCCGGGGTCCTCGCCGCCCGCGCCGGGCTCGACGGGGACGCGATAGGCCGCGCCGTCGGCCAGCAGCCGCTCGACGGCCTCGACCACGGCGGGCACCGACTCGACGGCCCCCGTCCAGGTCGCGGGCGGCACCATGCCGAGGGCGGTCATGTCCTCACGGAAGAGCGCCACCTGCTCGGCCGCGAGGTCGCGCCAGTCGACGCCGGTGGCGGTGGCGCGCTCCAGCAGCGGGTCGTCGACGTCCGTCACGTTCGAGACGAACGTCACGTCCTTTCCGGCGTCGAGCCACGCCCGGTGCAGCAGGTCGAACGCCAGGTAGGTGTTCGCGTGCCCCAGGTGGGTCGCGTCGTACGGCGTGATGCCGCAGACGTAGTAGCGGGCGGTGTCCCCCGGGGCCGGGTCCACGAGCCGTCCGGTGGTGCTGTCGTGCACCCGGACGGGCGTGCGACGGCCGTCGGCCGGTGCGGGGAGCTCAGGGATCTGCGGGGCGGGCCAGGAACGCACGCGCCCAGGCTACCGGCCGTCTCACCCGGTCAGGTCACGCGTTCAGGACGGCGCTCGGGCCTGGCCGGGTCCCGCGACCCGGTCAGACGACGATCCCGCCGTTCGCCGTGAGCACGCCGGTCAGCAGCAGCACGACCACCACGGCCGCGAGGCCGAGCCGGTACCAGACGAACGGCATGAAGGAGTGGGTGGTGATCAGCTTGAGGAAGCCGATGATCACGACGTAGCCGACCACGAACGCCACGAGGGTGGCGATGAGGGTCGCGCCCGCGCCGGGCGACCCGGGGGCCGGGTCGTCGCCGACCGACTTCGCGAGCTGGTAGAAGCCGGACAGCAGGACGGCGGGGATCGCGAGCAGGAACGAGTAGTCGGCGGCGGCCTTGCGGGTGAAGCCCATGAACAGCCCCGCCGTGATCGTGCCGCCCGAGCGGGACACGCCCGGGATCAGCGCCAGCGCCTGCGCGAAGCCGAAGCCGACGGCACGCTTCGGGGTCAGCTCGTCGAGCTTGCGCGTGCGGCGGCCCACCTTGTCGGCCCAGCCCAGCAGCAGGCCGAACACGACGAGCGTCGTCACGGTGATCCAGAGGTTGCGCAGGTACGTCTCGATCGCGTCCTGGAAGAGCAGGCCGAGCACACCGATGGGGATCGAGCCGAGCGCGATGAACCAGGCCATGCGCGCCTGCGAGTCGTGCGCGCCGAACCGCGCGGCCCAGTCCTTGCCGTGCGTGCCCACGAGGGACGTCCACCAGGCGACGCAGATGTCGCGGATCGTGCGCCGGTAGTAGAGCAGCACGGCCGCCTCGGTGCCGATCTGGGTGATCGCGGTGAACGCCGCCCCGGGATCGGCCCCTCCCAGCAGCTCACCGACGATGCGCAGGTGCGCGCTCGACGAGATCGGCAGGAACTCGGTCAGGCCCTGGACCAGGCCGAGCAGGATCGCTTCCCAGGCATTCACGGGCGGTCACACTACCCGGACCTGCAGGGTTTCCCGGTAGCCTGACCCGCCATGGAGCGTCGTCAGGTGGGCCGCACGGGCCTGCGCGTGTCCGAGCTCGGCCTGGGGACCATGACCTGGGGGCGGGACACCGACGACCTGGACGCCGCGGAGCAGCTGCGCGACTTCGTCGACGCGGGCGGCAGCCTCGTCGACACGGCCGCCACGTACGGCGACGGCGACGCCGAGCGCCTCATCGGCTCCCTCCTGGACGGGAAGGTCGGGCGCGACGAGCTCGTGCTGTGCACCAAGGGCGGCGTGCGCGCCGGCCGGTCCGGCGCCCGGGTCGACGCCTCCCGGGCGGGGCTCGTCGCGGACCTGGACGCCTCACTGGCACGCCTCGGCACCGACCACGTGGACCTGTTCCTCGTCGCGTGCCCCGACCCGGCGACCCCGCTCGCCGAGACCGTGTCCGCGCTGCGCCTCGCCGTGTCGTCCGGGCGGGCGCGCTACGTCGGGCTCTCCAACCACCCGGGCTGGGCGGCCGCCCGCGCGGCCACGCTCCTGGAGGCGGACGGCACCGGGCTCGCCGCGCTGGAGCTCGAGTACTCCCTGCTGCAGCGCGGGGCCGAGCGCGACGTCGCCCCCGCCGCGGACGCCCTGGGGCTCGGGCTGCTCGCCTGGTCCCCGCTCGGCCGCGGTGTGCTCACGGGCAAGTACCGGCGGGCCATCCCCGCGGACTCGCGCGCGGCGTCGGCGCACCTGGCGGCCTTCGTCGACCCGTATCTGGACGCCGCCGCGTCCTCGGTCGTCGAGGCGGTGGCCACCGCGGCCGACGGGCTCGGCCGCGCCCCGCTCGAGGTCGCTCTCGCCTGGCTGCTCGCCCGCGACTCCGTCGCCAGCGCGATCGTCGGCGCCCGGACGCCGGCCCAGCTGCGCGCCTCGCTCGCGGTCGTCGACCTCGACCTGCCCCGCGAGGTGCACGCCGCGCTCGACGACGTGTCCGCGCCCGCGATCGGCTACCCCGAGCGCTGGTAGGCCTGGCCGGGCGGCTCGGCGTCGGCCGTGCCCTCGGGCCTCACACCGGGCCCCTCGAGATCCGCGTCGAGGTCGGTGTCGAGCTCCGCGTCGAGGTCGTCGTCGCCCTCCTCGTCGCCGTCGTCCTCGTCGTCGCCGTCGTCCTCGTCGTCGCCGTCGTCCAGGAAGAACGGGGTCACCTCGGAGTAGACCTGGGCGAGCGAGTCCTCGTAGACCTCGAACGCGTCGGCCAGCACCTCGTAGGCGTCGTCGACCGCGGGGTCGTCGTCACCCCTGCGGGTCGACACCGCGTGGTAGTGCGCCTCGAGCGCGGCGACGAAGCGGTCCAGCGCGGCACGCGGGTCTGCGGTCATGCTCTGACGGTAGCGCCCCGAGGGGCACAATGGGCACACGAAAAACCGCCCGCGAGCACTTCGGGAGGACTGCGGATGGCTTCGATCCCGTCGACGACGCAGACAGGCGCGCGCTCCGGCGCGACGTCCGCCTGGCGCAAGCACGGACAGTACGAGTACCGCATGCTGACGATCGACCGGGGCACCAGCGTCCCGGACGCGCGCAAGCTGCTCACCGACGAGGCCGAGTACGGCCGGTGGGAGCTCGCGCGCACACGCCTGTACATCGGCGGCGAACGTCGGGTGTGGCTGCGCCGCAAGATCATCAAGGTCACGCCCACGTTCTGACCTCGGCCTCCCCGGCCGAGGGACACGCATGGACGCCACGTTCCGCAAGTCCCGCGCGCACGCGCCGCCCGGCTTCTTCGACACCGAGGCCGCCGGGCTGCGCTGGCTCGCCGTGCCGGGCGGCCCGCGGGTCGCCCGGGTGCTGGACGTCGGCCCGGGGCACCTGGACCTCGAGCGCGTCACCGCGGCGGGGCCGACGTCGAGCGCCGCGCGCGACCTCGGCCGCCGCCTCGCCGTCCTGCACGGCGCGGGGGCGGACGGGTTCGGCGTGCTGCCGCCGGGCGCCGCCCGGGGCTGGTTCGGCCCGCTCGACGACCCGCTGCCTATGGCGGCCGGGACGTGGGGCGACTGGCCGGCATTCTACGCCCACGCCCGGCTGCGGCCCGTCGCGGCGCAGGGGCGCGAGCGCGGCGTGCTCACCGCGCAGGACGCCGCCGCGGTCGAGCGCGTGTGCGGGCGGCTCGGGGCGCTCGCCGGCCCGGCCGCCCGCGAGGGTCCCGCGCGCCTGCACGGCGACCTGTGGTCGGGCAACGTGCTGTGGGCGCCCGGACCGGCCGGCTCCGCCGAGGCGGTGCTGATCGACCCGACCGCGCACGGCGGTCACCGCGAGGCCGACCTGGCGATGCTCGCCCTGTTCGGGGTGCCGCACCTCGACGAGATCGTCGCGGGCTACGAGGCGGTGAGCCCGCTCGCGCCCGGGTGGCGCGAGCGGACCGGCCTCCACCAGCTGTACCCGCTCGCGGTGCACGCCGTGCTGTTCGGCGGCGGCTACGTGGGGCAGACCCGCCGCCTGCTGGACCGGCTCGGCGCCGCCTGAGGCGGCCGGCTCAGCAGTCGCGCAGCAGACGGTCCAGCACGCGGGTGCCGAAGCGCAGCGACTCGGTGGGCACCCGCTCGTCGACGCCATGGAACATCCCGGAGAAGTCGAGGTCCGCGGGCAGGCGCAGGGGCGCGAACCCGTAGCCCGTGATGCCGAGCCGCGAGAGCGACTTGTTGTCGGTGCCGCCCGAGAGCGTGTACGGCAGCACCGTGGCCCCCGGGTCCTCCGCCAGGAGGGACGCGACCATCGAGTCGACGAGGTCGCCGGAGAACGGCACCTCGAGGGCGGTGTCCTGGTGGATCGGCTCCACGCGCACGGCGGGGCCCGCCAGCTCGCGCAGCGTCGCCATGCCCTCCTCCTCGTGGCCCGGCAGCAGGCGGACGTCGACCGTGGCCTCGGCCCGCCCGGGGATGACGTTGGCCTTGTACCCGGCGTCGAGCTGCGTCGGGTTGGACGTGTGCCGAACCGTGGCCCCGACGAACTTCGCCGCCGGGCCCAGCGCCGCCACGAGCGCGTCCACCGCGCCCGGGTCCTCGCCCTCGAAGGGCAGGCCCGTGAGGTCGGACACCCCGCGCAGCAGCCGCTCCACCGTCGGCGTGAGCGTGTACGGCCAGCGGTGCTGCCCGATCCGCGCGACCGCCGCCGCGAGCTCGGTGACGGCGTTCTCCGCGTTCACCTGGGAGCCGTGGCCGGCGCGCCCGTCGGCGACGAGGCGCAGCCACGCGAGGCCCTTCTCCGCCGTCTGCAGCAGGTACGCGCGCCGCCCGCCGACCTCCACCGAGAACCCGCCGACCTCGCTGATCGCCTCCGTGGCGCCCTCGAAGAGCTCCCGCCGGTGCCGCACCGCCCACTGGGCGCCGCGCACGCCGCCGGCCTCCTCGTCGGCGAAGAAGGCGACGACGACGTCGCGCGCCGGGCGGCGGCCCTCGCGGACCATCTGCCGCACGACGGACAGGATCATCGCGTCCATGTCCTTCATGTCCACGGCTCCGCGGCCCCACAGGAGCCCGTCGATCTCCTCGCCGCCGAACGGGTCGACCGACCAGTCGTCCGCCGCGGCGGGCACCACGTCCGTGTGCCCGTGCAGCACCAGCGCCGGCCGGGTGGGGTCGGCGCCCTCGAGGCGCGTCACGACCGACGTGCGCCCCGGCTCCGGCTCGAACAGCTCCACGTCGAGGCCCACCTCGGTGAGCAGCCCGGCGACGTGCTCCGCCGCGCGCCGCTCCCCCGGGCCCTCGCCGTTGCCGTAGTTCGACGTGTCGATCCGCAGCAGGTCGCGGCAGATGTCCACGACCTCCTGCTCGGCGGTGAGCTGCGTCGAGGGCATGGTCGGGGGCGTGGTCGGGCGCGGGGCGATCGGCTGTGACGTCACCCGCACACCGTACCGGCGCGGCAGCGCCGGGAGTCGAGCCCGGGGCGCCGCCGTCCGCACCGTGGACGGCGGTCGTCGCCGGGCCCGCCGCGGTGCCCGCGTGCGGCTACGACCGCAGCTCGGTGAGCGTCCCGTCGGCGTCCAGCACCAGCTCGGCGTCCAGCCCGAGGCGGTCGAGGAACGCCCGGTCGTGGCTCACCACCACCAGCCCGCCCCGATACGCCGACAGCGCCTGGACCAGCTGGTCGGTGCTGGCGATGTCCAGGTTGTTGGTGGGCTCGTCGAGAACCAGCAGCTGGGCGGGCGGGTCGGACAGCAGCAGCCGCGCCAGGGTGACGCGGAACCGCTCCCCGCCCGACAGGGTGGCCACCGGGCGACCGGCCTGGTCGCCGCGCACGAGGAAGCGCGCCAGCCGGTTGCGCAGCTCTCCGGGCGCGACGTGCGGCGCGCCGGCGCGGACGGCGTCGAGCACCGTGTGGTCGTCGTCCAGCACGTCGAGCCGCTGGGGCAGGTAGCCGACCCGGTCGGTGAGCGCCTCGGCGCGGGCGCCGGTCCCGACGTCGCCGGGTCGGTCGTCCGGGGTCGTCCCCGTCAGCCGCTCCAGCAGCGTCGTCTTGCCCACACCGTTGGGCCCGGTGAGGGCCACGCGCTCCGGCCCGGCGAGCACGACCTCGCGGCCGTCCGTGCCGCGCAGCACGGCGAGGCGCCGGCCGGCCGGCACGCCCGGGTCCGGCAGGTCGACGACGATGCGGTCGTCGTCGCGCACCGAGCGCTCGGCCGCCTCGACCGCCGCCCGCGCCGCGGCCTCCTTGTCGGCCGCCGCCCCGCGGCGCGTGCCCTGCGCCTTCTGGGCGGAGTTGCGCCGGTCGTTGATCACCGCCTTGACGTACCGGCTGTTCGCGGCGTCCTTCCGGCCCTGCCGCTCGGAGTGCGCGATGCGCTCCTCCGCCTCGATCCGCTGCCGCTTCTCCCGGCGCAGCGTCTGCTCGGCGTCGCGCAGCGCGGCGCGCGCCGCATCCTGCTGCGTGGCCAGGTACTCCTCGTACTGCGCGTAGGTGCCGCCGAACGTCGTCAGCCCGCCCGTGCGCAGCTCGGCCGTCTCGTCGACGAGCTCGAGCAGGGCGCGGTCGTGGGACACGACGACGAGCGCGCCGCGCCAGGTGCGCACGATCTCGTGCAGCCGGTCGCGGGCCGATCCGTCCAGGTTGTTGGTCGGCTCGTCGAGCAGCGCGACGTCGGCCCCGCGCAGCCGTACGCCGGTGACGGCGACGAGCATCGCCTCGCCGCCGGACAGGGTGCCCACGGGGCGGTCGAGCACGCCGTCGGACGCGGGCAGACCCGCGCCCGCCAGCTCGGCGAGCGCGCGCTCCTCGGTGTCCCAGCCGTCGCCGACGACGTCGAACAGCTCGGGCCGCACGTCGCCGTCCGTGATGGCGCGCACGGCGTCGACGACGGCGCGCACGCCCAGCAGGTCGGCCACGGTCGCGCCGGTGTCGAGGGTGAGCCGCTGCGGCAGGTAGTCCGCGACGCCGGACACGCTGATCCGCCCCGAGGTCGGGCGCAGGCGGCCCGCCACGAGGCGCAGCAGCGTGGACTTGCCGGCGCCGTTGAGGCCCACGAGGCCGGTGCGGCCGCGGGAGAACGCGCCGGACACGCCGGCGATCGGGGTGGCCCCATCGGGCCAGGAGAAGGTGACGTCGTGCAGGACGACGGAGGGGTGGGTGACAGGCACGGAGGCGCTCCAGGAAGGGCGTGGGGACGGCGGACGACGGGTGCGTCGACGCCGCTCCCGCACGCCGGCGGCAGGGCCGGCGGGGAGCCTCGGGGTCGACGCGCTCAGGCGGTCGTCTGGATGCCCGTCATCGCGGTGGTGCGCCTCTCGTCCTGGGGCCGTCCCCTCTCACGCGCGGCGGAGGCCGCGGGGACGGCGACGACGATGCCACGCCGCCGTGCCCCGCGGCAACCCGAAAACGAGGTCGGTCAGGCGGCGGACGCCTCGGCCGGCCACGGCTCGCTCGGCTCGCGCGGGTCGCCCGGCACGTAGGACGCCACCCAGGAGTCCTGCAGCACTCCCCGCTGCGCGCCGAAGCGTCGCAGCAGGCCCTCGTACCGGAAGCCGAGCTTCCACGCGACCCGCCGCGACGCCCAGTTGCCGACGTTCGCCCTCCACCGGACCACACCCAGGTCCAGCCCCTCCGGGTCGACGGCCCAGTCGACGACGAGGCCGGCGGCCGCCGTCGTGAGACCACGGCCCCTGGCGTCCGGGGCGCACCAGAAGCCCAGCTCACCGGACGACTGGACGCCGGGCGCGCCCTCGTGGGACATGCCGACCATGCCCAGCACGGGGCCGTCGACGCCCCCGGGCGCGCGCACCGCCCAGGTGAAGTCCTTCTCCTGGGCCCAGCCGTCCGCGACGAAGCGGTCGACGAACCCCTCGGCGTCCACCCGCGTGTACGGCGCGGGCACCGTGGTCCACCGCGCGATGACGGGGTCGGCGCAGATCTCGGCGATGCGGTCGACGTCCGCGACCGTCGGGACGGAGAGGCGGACGCGGTCGGAGGCCAGGACGAACGGTTCCATCCGCGCATGGTGGCACGGGGCCCCGACGGCTTCACGCTATTTGTCCGGAGTCTCCTCGGGAGCGTCCGCGGCCCCACGGTCGCCCGGGGCGGGTCCGGCCTCGGGCGGGTGGACCATCGGGGCGACGGCGAGCGGCCCGGCGCCGAGCCCGGCGGGCTCGTCCAGCTCGGGGTGCGGCCGGTCGCCGCGGAGGGTGGAGAAGACGGTCCACGCGACCGCCATGAGCGGCACCGCGATGATCGCGCCGAGGATCCCGGCGAGCACCGTGCCCGCGGTGACGCCGAGGCCGATGACGAGCGGGTGCAGCGCGACCTGCTTGCCCATGATGAGCGGCTGCAGCACGTGCCCCTCGAGCTGCCCGATGAGCGCGATGCCGATCGTGACGATGAGGGCGGTGACGATCCCGTTGGCCGCGAGCGCCACGACGGCCGCGATGATCATGGCCAGCGGCGCGCCGATGAGGGGGATGAAGGCGCCGATGAACACGAGGACGGCCAGCGGTGCGGCCAGCGGCACCCCGAGGATGGTCAGCAGGATGAAGGCCAGGACGCCGTCGGAGAACGCGATGATCACCGTGCCGCGCGCGTAGCCCGAGAAGCTGTACCAGCCCGCACCCGCCGCGGCCTGCCACCGCGTGCGGTGCTGCTCCGGGATCTGCCCCAGGAACCACCGCCACATCTTGCCGCCCGACGCGACGAAGAAGACCGTGCAGAAGATGGACAGGGCGAAGACGGCGAACCCCTCGAACACCGAGCCGGCGCTCTGGGCGGCCTGGCTCACGAGGGAGTCGGCGTTGTCCGTCAGCCACTGCCGGCCCTGGTCGATCCACTCGTTGATCTGGTCGACGGTCACGGACAGCCCGAACGGCCCGCTCTCCAGGTACTGGAGGATCTGCTGCACGCCGGTGTCGAACTGGCCGGCGAGCTGCTCCCACTGGCCGGCCACGGACGCCACGACGTACGTGATCAGGCCGCCGAGGACGAGGAACGCGCTGAGGATCGCGAGCCCGGTGGCGAGCGGGCGGGGCATCACCTTGGCGTAGAAGTCCGCGACCGGGTTGAGCACGGACGCGAACACGAGCCCGAGGAACACGGCGACGAAGACGAGCTGGATCTGCACGGTCGCCCAGAACACGAGCGCCACCGCCGCCGACAGGGCGATGAGCCGCCACGACCAGCCGGCCGACGTCCGCAGCCAGGCAGGCACGTTCTCGTTGGAGCGCTTGGCCACCCGTGGTCTCCTCTCGCCGACCGTGCTCCCCAGTGTGCCCGTACAGGCGGGCGGGGGCGACGGCGCAGGGGCGTGTCGGCCGACCCGGCCGAACCCGGTGCAGGAACGACGAAGGCCCCCCGTTGTGGACCGGGAGGCCTTCGTCGTCGCTGTCTCAACGAGTGTCCGGAGGGGGACTTGAACCCCCACGCCCGATAAAGGGCACTAGCACCTCAAGCTAGCGCGTCTGCCATTCCGCCACCCGGACGAGTGGACCTCGACAGCGCCTCGGCGCCGTCTCGGTGCGGGGAAAAACATAGCACGGGCAGGGAGGGCTCTCGCAAACCGCGCCCCCGCTGCGACGGTCCGCCGGACACGAGCCCGAACGGCCGGGGCGGGAGTCGGTGGCGACGTGTAGCGTCTCGCCCGCCCAGGACCAACCGGTCAAGGGTGAGGAACTGGACGGGTCGCCGAGCGCGTCGAGCACGGGCCGGCTCAGAACAGGAGCGCCGCAGGTCATGATGGGTGGGCACCACGCCGCGTCGGGAGCGGCCGCCTGGGTCGCGGTCACGTCGACGGCACCGTTCGCGCTCGGCTGGCACCCGGTCTCCGACGTCGGGGTGATGACAGGCGCGCTGGTCTGCGCCGGCGCCGCGCTGCTGCCGGACGCCGACCACCACAGCGGCACCATCGCGCACTCGCTGCCCCCTGTCTCCGAGGGCGTCACCAAGCTCGTCGCGACCGTCTCCGGCGGGCACCGCAACGGCACCCACTCGATCCTCGGCATCGCCGTCTTCACCGCGATCGCGTGGGTGATGGGCATGGTCTCGATCCGCACGGAGGCCTTCGACGAGGTGCTGGTCGGCCCCGGGATCATGGCAGTGCTGCTCATCGCCTTCGCCCTGCGCGCCTGGAAGGTCACCGGCGGAAAGCGCTGGTGGACCTGGACGCTGTCGCTGCTGCTCGCCGCCTGCGTGGCCGTCTTCGCGCCCGAGGAGTGGAACTGGATGCCGCTGGCCGTGGCGCTCGGCTGCGCGGTGCACGTGGTCGGCGACCTGCTCACCACTGCTGGCGTCCCCCTGCTGTGGCCGCTGAAGTTCCGCTCGCCCTACTGGGTGCGCCGGTACCGGGTGCTGCCGTTCGACGACGTGTGGCGCGACGGCGGCAACCTGTCCCTCCCGATCCTCGGCGACGCCGGGTCGTGGCGGGAGTGGGCGGTCATGACGCCGGTCAGCCTGTACGCCGTCGTGGGCGTTGTCTGGGCGGGGCTGCAGCAGATGGGATACGACACGCAGCCCGTGTGGGAGCAGGTCACCGCCTGGGCGGGCGCGCTCGGCTCCTGACGCCCCCTACGCGGCGACGGCGGCGCGCAGCCGCCGGTCCTCCGCGGCCGCCCCGGGCAGGGACAGGCGCGGGTCGTCGGCCGGGCGCCCGACCAGCACGGACTCGAGGTAGCGCCGGTCGGCGTCGAGGCGGAGTTTCGCGTCGGACGTGGGGGTGCCGTGCCCCGGGACCAGGACCGCGCAGCGCGCGACGAACGGAGCGAGGCGGTCCAGCCCGGCCAGGTAGCCCGCGACGTCGCGCCGAGCGCCGCCGCCGGTGACCTCGCCGCCGGTGACCTCGTCGCACGGCAGCGGGAGCTCGACGTCGCTCAGCACGTCGCCCGCCACCAGCACGCGGCTGCGCGGCAGCCAGACCGCGGCATGCCCAGGGGCGTGCGCGTCGTGCGGCACGACCTCGACGGGCGGCAGGAGGCCGCCCGGGTCGGGGATGCCGCGCTCCCCCGGCGGGAGCGGCACGACGCGCCCCATCAGCTCCAGCGCCTCAGGAGCATGCCCGGCGCCGCCGTACCGCTCGGCGTCGGCGGCGGCCTCCGCGAGCAGCCGCGCCCGGTACCGCCGCGCCACGGCCGCGGCCCGCGGCGTCGCCCACCGGGGCACGCCGGCGCCGAGGCGCGGGTGCCACAGCAGGTGGTCGTGGTGGGCGTGGGTCGCGAACCCCGCGACGAGCCGCGCGCCCCGGGCACGCACCTCGTCGGCGATCGCGACGAGCTCGTCCGGCTCCCAGGCAGGATCCACCAGGAGCGCCGCACGCGCGCCGTCGGCGCCCCCCGCGGGCGGCGCGAGCACGAGCGTGCTCGTGGTGCTCAGGCGCCGGCTGGTGCGGACCAGGACCTCCTCGACGTCGCCGTCCCCGTCGACGACCGGCACGAACCCCATCCCCGCACCCTACGGACCGCCCGGGGCGCGGACAGGCCCCGTCGAGGACCAGGGCGACAAGAGACTCGGAAAAAGGCGTGCGCCCCGCGGCGCCGGGCTGGCATGCTCCCCGCAGGCGGCACGCGATCGGCGCGGGCCCGCACGCGAAGGAGGGCAGATCGATGGACGACGTCGTCATGCGCGCCCTCCCGGAGGCTCTCCGGCGGGCGGTCACCACCCGATCCTGAGGGGCCGTGCTCGAGCTCCTCGACCTGACCAGGAGTCTCGCGTGCACCAGCACACCCCTTTCTCTTCTCCTTCTTCTGCTGCTTCCGGCTTCGCCCTCACCACCTCGCCCTTCGGGCCGTCCGGCGACGGCGACCTCCCCGTGGAGCCCGGCGCCGACCAGCGGTGGTCCACCTGGACGGCGGTCACCAAGGGCCAGCGCGGCCCCGAGCCCCGACCGGACTGGGTCGTCACCGCCGACGCCGCGCTCGACACCGAGCTGGGCGTCCTCAAGACCGGCAAGGAGGCGGACGTCTTCCTCGTCGAGCGCGCCGTGCCCGGCGACCCCGACCGCCGCAGCCTGCTCGCCGCCAAGCGGTACCGCGGCCGCGACCACCGCCAGTTCCACCGCGACGGCGAGTACACCGACGGCCGCCGCGTGCGCCGCACCCGCGACCAGCGCGCGATCGAGGACCGCAAGTCGTCGTGGGGCAAGGCCGTCGCCGCCACCCAGTGGGCGGACGCCGAGTTCCTCGCCCTCGCGAAGCTGTGGGACGCGGGCGCCCCCGTGCCCTACCCGGTCCAGATCGACGGCACCGAGCTCCTCCTGGAGTTCGTCGGCGACGAGTCGCCGGACGGCGCGGTCGAGGCCGCGCCCCGGCTCGCCCGCACGCGCCCGGACCCGGAGCTGCTCGCCGACTGGTTCGACCAGCTGCGTCACGGCATGGGCGTCATCGCCCGGCTCGGCTGGGCGCACGGCGACCTCTCGCCGTACAACATCCTCGTGGACGGCGCCGAGGACGGCGGACGCCTCGTGATCATCGACCTGCCCCAGGTCGTGGACCTCGTGGCGAACCCGTTCGGCGCGGACCTGCTGCACCGCGACTGCCGCAACGTGTGCACCTGGTTCGCCGCCCGCGGCCTGGAGGTGGACCCGGACGAGCTGTTCGCCGACGTCTTCTCGCAGGCCTGGTGAGCCCGGGCCCGGCGAGCCGGGTCACGACGTGCTGCCCGCCGCGCCCTCACGCCCCGCCGAGGGCGCGGCGCAGCACCCACCGGGGCAGGCGCCCGCTCGTCGCCGCGGTGTCCCCGACCCGCTCGAACCCGACCGACTCGAAGAGGGCCACCGTGCCCACGAACGCCGCGCTCACCGGGACGCGTCGGCCCGGCTCCGGCTCGACCGGGAAGCCCTCGACGACCCGCGCACCGTGGTCGCGGGCGTAGTCCACCGCCGCCGCCAGCAGCCCGCGGGCGATCCCGCGGCGGCGGTACCCCGGCCGCACGACGAAGCACATCACGGCCCAGGTGGTCGGCCACGCGTCCGGGTCGATCCTCGGGAGCACGCGCGTGCGCTGGAGGGACGAGGCAGCGGACCTCGGCGCGAGGCCCACCCATCCGACCACGGGGCCCGGGACGTCGCCCTCCTCGTCGTCGAGGTAGGCGAGGAGCCCGGGGGCCGGGTCGCGCCCCGTCAGGTCGCGGAGGTGCTCGCGTCGACCGCCGGCCGGCAGGCCTGTCGGCTGGCGCCAGTGCAGGCACCAGCAGGCCTCTGCGCGGCCGCGCGGGTTGAGCACGGTCGCGACGTCGTCGAACCGGTCCGCGCCGGCCGGCTCGATCCGGAGCCCGGAGGTCATGCCCGCCACGCTAGGCCCCCGCACCCACAGCGGCCTCGAGTCCGCCTCGGAACGGGCCGCGGTGGGCCCCGCCCGCCCCGGCCGGCGCGCCGTCAGCCGCCCGCGCCCACGCTGTTGTCCGGGGCCCCGTCTCCCGGCGGCAGGTCGCCGCGCTCCGTGCCTCCCGTAACGCCCGTGCCTCCCGTGACGCCCGTGCCTCCCGGGTCCGAGGGCGTGCCCTCGACCAGGGCGTCCAGCTCGTCGTGCGTCGGGACGCGGACGTTGCCGGCGGCCTCGTGCAGGGCGTCGTGGTCGGCGGCGCTCCCCGAGATCCGGACCAGGACGTCGTCGCGCACGACGACGTACTCCTCGGCCTCTCCCGCCGTCCTGCGGAACGCCCCGTCCTCCGGCGTGCACGTCACGGGCCCGTCGAGCTCCCCGCCGGAGACGTCCGTCACCGCCCCGTCCGCGCAGTCGTCCGCGCTCATCGCGCCGCCGACGGCGGTGAGCAGGAACGCGCCCCCGGCCGGAGCGCCGAAGACCAGCGAGAAGCCGTCGGCGCCGTAGACGCCCGCCGCGATCGGCACGGCCTCGAACCCGGCGGCCGACGTCGTCAGCACGTGCTGCGGAGCGGAGCCCCACCGGTCCGCCGCGGCGGCGATCTCCTCGAGGGAGGCGGGCGCGTCCGAGGATGACGACGGCGTCGGGGAGGCGTTCCCCGTCAGGCCCGCGCACGCGCTCAGGGTCAGCAGGACGACGGCGGCGGACGCGAGACTCCGCGCGCGACGAGGGCTCATGAGCGGTGATGATGCCACGGCGCTACCGTGAACGGATGGGTAGCCCGGCGACCGGCACGTACGACGACGAGGCACTGGCGTCCTTCCTCGCGGACCTCGCCCTCGTGCTCGGCGCCGAGGACCTCGAGGCCGTCACGGACCGCTACGACCTCCCCGCCCTCGCCGTGGGCCAGGAGAGCTCCGTGCTGCTCACCTCCCCCGAGGAGGTGCTCGACCTGTCGCGGCAGCGCCCGGCCGCGGCCCGGGCCCGCGACGCGGTCGCGGTGGTGCCCGAGCTGGGCGCCGTCGAGGAGGTCGGCTGGGGGCTGCTCTGGGTCGACGTCCGGTGGTCCTATCGCGACGAGCTCGCGGCGGAGAGCGCGAGCGAGCGGTGCCGCTACCTCCTGCGCCGCGGGCGCGGGACGTTCGCCGTCTGTGTCGTCGCGCCCCTCGACTGACCGCCCGCCCCCCTTCCCCTCGGGACCCGTCCGTGCTTCTATATAAGTACCCACTTATGATCTTGGAGGAGCGGACATGACCATCACCATCGACCCGGTCGCCACCGCAGGGCTGGTGACGCGGGAGATCCGCACGGGCGAACGGGACGGCGCGCCCACGAAGATCGCCGTCGCCCGCCGCACCTACGCCACCGACCGCGCCGACCTCTGGGACGCGCTCACCTCGCCCGAGCGGATCCCCCGCTGGTTCCTGCCCGTCACCGGCGACCTCACCGTCGGCGGGCGGTACCAGCTCGAGGGCAACGCAGGCGGCACGGTCGAGCGCTGCGACGCCCCGGGGAGGTTCGCCGTCACCTGGGAGTTCGGCGGGTCGGTCTCCTGGCTCGCGGTGTCGTTGTCGGAGGCCGACGGCAGCACCGTCCTCGAGCTCGTGCACGAGGCCTCCGTGCCGCAGGAGCTGTGGGACCAGTACGGCCCCGGCGCCACGGGCGTCGGCTGGGACCTCGCCCTCATGGGCCTGGGCCTGCACGTCGCGGACCCCGGCACATCTCTCGACCCGCAGGTGGCCGAGGCGTGGTCGCTCTCCCCCGACGGCGTGGCGTTCGCCCGCCTCGCCGCCGCGGGCTGGGCGGACGCCGCGATCGCCGACGGCGACGACCCGGACGCCGCCCGCGCCGCGGCCGGGCGCACGGTCACGTTCTACACGACGGCGCCGGAGGCCTGATGTCCCCTGCCCCCGCGCCGGGGGGCGTGGCCGCGGGCGGCCCCGGGCCCGCCGGGGCCGCGCGGCGGGGCGTGTTCGAGGCCCTCGGCGACCCGGTCCGGCGGCGCCTGCTCGAGCTGCTGGCGGACGGGGGCGAGCGGCCCGCCGGCGCGCTCGTCGACGCGCTGCGGGCCGAGGCGCGCATCTCTCAGCCCGCGGTCTCGCAGCACCTGAAGGTGCTGCGGGACGCTCGTCTCGTCACCGTCCGTGCCGACGGCACGCGCCGGCTCTACACCGTCGACGACGCCGGCCTGGACGTCGTGCGGCTGTGGCTGGCCCGCTTCGCCGACCCGTTCACCCAGCCTCTCGACGCCCTCGGCACCGAGGTCGCCCGCGGCCGGCGCGCACGCCGTCGCGCGGCCGGAGCGGGCTCCGACGACGCGGCGAGCGCCGCGGGCTGACGGCAGCGCTCCGCGGCGGAGCCGGGCGGCCGTCACCGGAAGTCCCGCGACCGGGTCGCGACGGGCAGCCGCAGCGGTGCGAGGTGCTCCGCGAGCAGGTTGACCGCGCCGTCGGCGCTCTCCACCCGGCCGCGGACCACCATCGCGGGGGCCGCGCGCGCCACAGTGCGAAAGCGCCGCCACAGCCCGGCGGAGCAGATGACGTTGAGCAGCCCCGTCTCGTCCTCGAGCGACAGGAACGTCACGCCGCCCGCCGTGCCCGGGCGCTGCCGGTGCGTCACGACGCCGCCCACCGCCACCCGCCGGCCGGGCTCGGTGGCGCACACCCCGGCGACGGTGAGCACCCCCGCCCGCTCCAGGCCCTCGCGCACGTGCTCCAGCGGCGACGTCGAGCCCGGGGTGATCCCGGTGGCCCAGGCGTCCGCGACGTCCACCTCGACCGGGGTCATGCCCGGCAGGGTCGGGGCGTCCACCCCGACGGACACGCCCGGCAGGGTGCCGGGACCCTCCTGCCCGAGGGCGCCCGCCGCCCACAGCGCCTCTCGCCGTCCGGCGCCGAGGCCCTCCGTGGCGCCCGCGGTCGCGAGACCCTCCAGCTGGGCGGTGCTGAGCCCCACCCGGCGGGCCAGGTCGCGCAGGTCGCGGAACGGGCCGCCCTCCTCCCGCTCGGCGACCATCCGCTCGGCGAGGTCGTCCCCGATGCCGCGCACCGCGGACAGCCCGAGCCGCACCGCGAGCGCCGGGTCCGGGTCCGGCCCGAAGCCCGCGTCCCGGGGGGCGGGGGCTGCCGCCCCTGCCTCCGCCAGCCGCTCCACGCCCGCGAGCGCCCGCGAGGCGTTGACGTCCGGGCGCAGCACCTGCACGCCGTGGCGGCGCGCGTCGGCGGCCAGCGACTGCGGCGAGTAGAACCCCATCGGCTGTGCGGCCAGCAGGCCCGCGTAGAACGCGGCCGGGTGGTGCACCTTGAGCCACGAGCTCGCGTACACGAGGTAGGCGAACGAGTAGGCGTGCGACTCGGGGAAGCCGAAGTCGGCGAACGCCTTGAGCTTGTCGTAGATCTCCTCGCGCACGCCCGCGTCGTCGACCCCCTTCGTCCGCATCCCCTCCAGGAGCCGGCCGCGCAGCTCCTCCATCCGCTCGACCGACCGCTTGGAGCCCATCGCCCGGCGGAGCTGGTCGGACTCCTTGGCGCTGAAGCCCGCGACGTCGATCGCCATCTGCATGAGCTGCTCCTGGAACAGCGGCACGCCCTTGGTCTTGGCGAGCGAGCTCTCCAGCAGCGGGTGCAGGAAGGTCACGGGCTCCCGGCCGCGCGCCCGCTCGATGTACGGGTGCACGGACCCGCCCTGGATGGGCCCCGGGCGGATGAGGGCGACCTCGATGACGATGTCGTAGAACTCCCGCGGCTGCAGGCGCGGCAGGGTCGCCATCTGGGCGCGCGACTCCACCTGGAACACGCCGACCGTGTCGGCCGCGCACAGCAGGTCGTACACCGCCGGGTCGTCGTCGGGCAGGCCGTGCAGCGTGAGGCGCTCCCCCGTCCGCTCGGCGATCGAGTCGAACGCGTACCGGATGGCGGTGAGCATGCCCAGGCCGAGCAGGTCGAACTTCACCAGCCCCGCGTCCGCGCAGTCCTCCTTGTCCCACTGCAGCACCGTGCGGCCCTCCATGCGGGCCCACTCCACGGGACACACCTCGATCACCGGGCGGTCGCACATGACCATCCCGCCGGAGTGGATGCCCAGGTGGCGGGGCAGGCGCAGCATGCGGTCGGCCAGGTCGAGCACCGGGCCGGGGATCTGCCCCTCCTCCTCGGCCGACGCCGGGCGCCGGCCGGGCACGACGTCGTGCGAGTCGTCGGCGCGCCGGACCTCGCCCTCGTCCGCCGCGACCGGGTCGACGACGCGCCCGGCCCCGCGCGCGGCGGGGCCCCACAGTGCGTCGGTCCGCGCGTCCTTGGCGGCGGTCCGGTTCGGCGGCTCCCCCGGCGCGCCCCCGGTGCCCGGGGAGCCGGCCGCCGCCCGCGCGGCCCGGACCGCGGCGTCGGCGGCTGGGCTGACCGGGTCCGGGCCGCGCAGCGACCCCCAGCGCTCGATGGACTTGCTCCAGGCGTCCTGCTGCCCGACGTCGTACCCGAGGGCGCGGGCGGCGTCGCGCACGGCCGAGCGCGGGCGGTAGGAGATGACGTTCGCCACCTGCGCCGCGTGCGTGCGCCCGAACTTCGCGTAGACGTGCTGGATGACCTCCTCGCGGCGCCCGGACTCGATGTCGATGTCGATGTCCGGCGGGCCGTCCCGCTCCGGCGCGAGGAAGCGCTCGAACAGCAGGCCGTGCTTCACGGCGTCGACGGCGGTGATGCCCAGCGCGTAGCAGACCGCCGAGTTGGCGGCGCTCCCGCGGCCCTGGCACAGGATGCCCTCGCGCCGGCAGAACTCCACGAGGTCGTAGACGACGAGGAAGTACCCGGGGAAGCCCAGGTCCTCGATGACGCGCAGCTCGTGGTCGATCTGCGCCCAGGCCCGGGCGCCCCCCGGCCCGTCCGGCCGGCCCGCGCCCCCGGTCCCGCTCTCTGCCCCGGGTCGGGGACCGTAGCGGTCGGTGGCCCCGCGCCGCACCAGCTCGCGCAGCCAGGTCGCCTCGTCGTGCCCGTCGGGCACCGGGTAGGGCGGCAGGTCCGGCGCCACCAGGCGCAGGTCGAAGGCGCACTCCGCCGCGAGCGCGGCCGCCGCGGCGACGGCCTGCGGGTGCCGCCGGTGCAGCGCCCGCATCTCGCCGGCCGAGCGCAGGTGCGCGGTCGGGGCGCCGGGCAGCCAGCCGTCCAGGCCGTCCAGCGAGGACCGCGCCCGCACCGCGGCGAGCGCCCCCGCGAGGTCGGCGTCGCGCGGCCGGGCGTAGTGCGCGTCGGTGGTCGCGACGAGCGGCAGGCCCGCGTCGTCGGCCAGCCCCGCGAGCGCCGCGTGCAGGTCGGCGTCCCGCGGGTCGCCGGTCGCGGTGATCTCGACGGCCACGGCGTCGCGGCCGAAGACGTCGACCAGCCGGTCGAGCTCGCGCCGCGCCGCCCCGAGGCCGCCGCCCGGGGCGGTGAGCGCCTGCCGGACGGCACCCTTGCGGCACCCGGTGAGCACGAGCCACTCGCCGCCCGCCTCGGCGCCGAGCCGGTCGAGGTCGTACCGGGCCTTGCCCTTGACCCCCGCCTCCAGGTGCGCGGTCGCGATCGCGCGGGACAGGTTCCGGTAGCCCTGGTCGCCGCGGGCCAGGACCAGCAGGTGGGTGGCCCGCGGGTCGGGGACGCCGGTCGGCGGGTCGAGCACCGGCCTGCTCCCGGCGGTGCCCGGCGCCGCCCCGGGCGTCAGCGGGGCCGGCAGGTGCAGCTCGGCGCCGAAGACGGTGGGCAGCCCCACCTTCCGGGCCGCCTCCGCGAAGCGCACCACCCCGTACAGCCCGTCGTGGTCGGTCAGCGCCAGCGCGTCGAGCCCGAGCCGCGCGGCCTCGGCCGCCAGCTCCTCGGGGTGCGACGCGCCGTCGAGGAAGCTGAACGCCGAGTGGGCGTGCAGCTCGGCGTAGCCGCTGCCCCGCTCCCGGCGCACGCCTCGCTCCTCGGCCCCCACCCTCCGCCGCACCTCCGCCTCAGTCATAGAACGCCTCCACCTGCCAGGTGCCGCCGGACTGCGCCAGCAGCAGGGCCCGGCCGTCGTCGAGCACCGCCTGCAGGTAGACGCGTCGGGCCCCGCCGCCGGACCACCAGCGCTCGGCGAGCGGCCAGGGCCCCGCCCAGCCCGTCACCGCCGTGACGTCCCGCGCCCCGCCCCGACCGGCCGGGCGCTCGACGGCGGCGGGCTCGCCGCTCATCGCGAGCCGGGCGTCCACGACGACGTCGCGGCCCGCCGCGTCGAGCAGGCGGGCGGGCACCGGCTCGTCCGGCAGGCCCGCGGGCGCGGGGCTCGGCAGGGCGCCCGGCCAGGGCAGGTCGGGGTCACGACCGGCGTCGCCCTCCGTGCCGAAGGGGACGAGCCGCACCCGGTCCCGGGGGCCGCGGCCGCCCTGCAGCTCCACCGTGAGCACGGCGTGCCCGCCGAGCAGGCCCTGCACCCGCCCGAGCGCACGCCGGGCGCGCTCGCCCTCGCCGGCGTCCGCCCCCCACAGGCCGGGCTGGTGCGTCGTCGCCGGGACGACGTCCTCGGCCGCCAGCGCGAGGTGCGCGATCGGCGCGACGACGGGGTCCGTCTCTCCCCCGCGCCTCCCGGACGCGGCGGTGAGCCACCCCTCGAGCTGCCAGCGCACCCGGTCGGTGATCCGCGCCGCGCTCATCCCGCCCGCGGCGGCGTCGTCCGTGCGCCACACGCGCTCCAGCACCGCGCCCTCCCCGTCGCCGCCGACGTCGTCCCCGCCGAGGTCCCCGCCCGCCGTCGTGCGCGCGGTGATGCGCAGGCGCCCGCAGGCGAGGCCGCGGGAGGCGAGCAGGTCGTGCAGCGCGGTGGCCAGGCGGCGCGCGGCGAAGGTCGCGACGTCGACCCGCAGCGCGGGCGGGTCGAGCTCCTCCGCGACGGCGAGGTCCTCCTCGACCCGGCGGCGGGCGGGTGGGCGCAGGTCCTCCCCGCGGGCCAGGCGCTGGGCCCACGCGCCCAGGTCGCCGAAGCGGGCCTGCACGCTCGCGGCGGGCAGGCGCGCCAGGTCGCCGAGGGTGCGCAGGCCGAGCCGCCACCACAGCCCCGCCGCCTCGCGGACGGCGGCCACCCCGGTCGGGTCGCAGACGACGTGCACCAGCTCCCCCACGGGGCGGTCGGCGAGGAACGTCGCAGCCCCGCCCGGGGGCACGACGGCGTCCTCGCGGGCGGCGAGCACCGCCGCGAGCAGTCCGTCGGCCACGCCCACCTGGCTCTCGTGCCCGGTGCGTGCGGCGACGGCCCCCACCAGGGCCTGCGCCAGCGCGAGCTCGGAGCCGTGGTAGCGCGCGGCCCCGCCGGCCGGCAGCAGCAGCAGGCCCGGGCGCGCCACCTCCAGGCCCGCGACCACCGTCTCGGCGGCGAGCGCCACCGGCTCGAACTCGCGCGCGTCGCGGGCGTCGTCGGCCGGCAGCAGCGCCACCTCGGGGCAGCGTTCCTGCGCCTGCCGGCGCCGCATCCCCCGCCGCACCCCCTGGGCGCGGGCGACGGCCGAGACGGCCACGACGCTGTGCCCCGCGCCCGTCCCGCCGCCCGAGCGCGCGCCGAGCACCGCGGCCGGGACGTGCGCGTCCAGGCCGGCGGCGGTCAGTGCCGCCACCACCGGCCAGTCCGGGACCCACAGCGCGGCCGTGCGCGTCCCGCCGTCCGGCCCGGACCTCCTGCCGTCCGGCACCCCGTCGCCCGCCATCACGCCACCCGCAGGCGGGGCCCCGGCGCGGCCCGGTCCCCGGCCCGCCGGTCGACGTCGTCCCCGTCGGTGCGCGGGCCGGCGACGGCGCCCGCCGCGACAGGGTCGCCCCCGACGACGCGCTCGACCCGCAGCGGCACGTCCACCTCGATCTCGACCGGCCGCGCGGCGGCGCCTCGACCGGCGCGGCGCACGCGCAGGGTCCGGCGGCGCAGCCACCCCGCACCGTGGTCGACGCCGGACCAGGTGCCGCCCCGTGCGTCGAGAGTCACGTGCGCGCCCGGCCATGCGGCCTGCGCCACCAGCACCGCGCCCCGCTCCCGGGCGCGCGCGGCCAGGCGACGACGGTCGGCGTCCAGCAGCGTGGCGCCCGGCCCGACGACCACCACGTCCATCCCGTCGAGCAGCGCGGCCACCGCGGCCGGCGCGTCCGGGCCGGGGGCGGGCACGAGGACGGTCCGGCCGAGCGCGATCCCCGCGTCCGCGGCCGCGAGCATCCCGACCGCGGGCGCGCCGACGAGCGCGACCCACGAGCCGGACCGCGACGCCTCGGCCAGCAGGGCGAGCAGGAGCGTCGTCGAGCCGCGCACGGCGAGCACCGTGCCGGCGGGCAGCCCGCCCCCCGGCAGGAGCGCGGCCAGCCCGGGGTGCACCGGCAGCAGCCGGCCGTCGGGCTCCGCGGGCCTCCCCCACCCCGTGCGCTGCTCCGCCGCCCGGAGCGCCGCCCGGGCGGCCGCGGCCCGGTCCGGGGCGGGAACGGGGGCAGGGGCCGCGGTACGCGGAGGGGCGACGACCGTCACGCGACCTCCTCCCGGGCCCGCGGCGCGGCGAGCACCCGACGGACCAGACCTGCACGACGCGCGACGTCCGGCGCCGTGTTCGAACGTCTGTTCGAACACTGTCAGTAGACGTCGCGCCGACGGCGCCTGTCAACCGCGCAGGTCGGCCGCGCGGGCCGGTCCTCGACCACCCCTGAGGCCGACCCTCGACCCGACCCGCAGGCCGAGCGCAGGCACCCTCGCGCGGCACGCTTCCTGTACGCTGCACTCGACATACCGCGCAGTCGGTATGTCGATCCGGGCGCCCCGCGGTCCACACTGGGGGCGCCAGCACCGACGACGAGGAGGTCGTGCCCGTGCCGCCCACCGGCGTCCCGCCACGCACCGCCGCGCGCCCCGAGCCCGGACCTGCGCACCGCGCCCGTGCCCGTGCCTGTCCCCTCGCCGTCGCCTCCGCACCGTCGTCCCACCGAGGAGAGGACCCCGCATGACCGAGCAGGCACCCCAGCCCCGCACCGCGATCGTCACGGGAGGAGCCCGCGGCATCGGCGCCGCGACCGCCCGCCGCCTGGTCGCCGACGGCCGCGCCGTCGCCGTCCTCGACCTCCTCGAGGAGCAGGCGGCCGAGACCGCCGCCGGCATCGTCGCCGGCGGCGGGCGCGCGATCGGCCTCGGCGTGGACGTCGCCGACGCCGCGGCGGTCGAGGCCGCCGTCGCCCGCGTGACGGACGAGCTCGGCGCCCCGACCATCCTGGTCAACAACGCCGGGATCCTGCGCGACAACCTGCTGTTCAAGATGTCCGAGGACGACTGGGACGCGGTGCTGCGCGTGCACCTGCGCGGCGCGTTCGTGATGTCCAGGGCGGTCCAGGCGCACATGGTCGCGGCCGGGTGGGGCCGCATCGTCAACCTGTCCAGCACGTCCGCGCTGGGCAACCGCGGCCAGGCGAACTACTCCGCCGCGAAGGCGGGCATGCAGGGCCTCACCAAGACCCTCGCGATCGAGCTGGGCAAGTTCGGCGTCACCGCCAACGCCGTGGCACCGGGCGTCATCGCCACCGACATGATCGCCGCGACCGCCGAGCGGGTGGGCGTCTCCCTGGAGGACTTCCTCGCGGCCGCCGCGAAGGACGTGCCCGTCGGGCGCGCGGGGCGACCCGAGGACATCGCCGCCGCCGTGGCGTTCTTCGCCTCCGAGGAGGCGTCGTTCGTCTCGGGCCAGGTGCTCTACGTGGCGGGCGGGCCGAAGGCATGAGCGACGCCCCCGGGACGCCCGAGGCGCCGTCGACCGTCCGGGTCGCCTCGCCCGCCGCGCTGGCCGACGCCGTCGGACAGCGGGCCACCGGCGCGTGGTTCACGGTCGACCAGGCGCGCATCGACGCGTTCGCCGACGCCACCGAGGACCACCAGTGGATCCACGTCGACCCCGAGCGCGCCGCGTCGGGCCCGTTCGGCACGACGATCGCCCACGGGTTCCTCACCCTGTCCCTGCTCCCCCGGCTCGCCTCGTCGCTGGTCGAGGTGGGCGGCGTCGCCATGGCGATGAACTACGGCCTCGACAGGGTGCGGTTCCTCCACCCCGTGCCCGCCGGCTCCCGCGTGCGGGCGACGACGGAGCTCACCGCCGCCGAGCCGGTCGCGCAGGGCGTGCGTCTGTCCTCCACGGTGACGGTCGAGATCGAGGGCGTCGACAAGCCGGCGCTCGTCGCGCAGGCCCTCGCCCTGTACGTCCCCCGGACGGAGCGCTCCGAGGCGCGGGCCTAGCCCGCCCGGTCGAGCAGCTCCGCGGTCGCCGCCCAGAGCCGGACCTCCCGGGCGGCGTCGCGGGCGAACGGCGCGACGTCGCGCTCCCGGGCCTTGACGACGAAGGCGCCGTCCCGGAGGTGGCTCCACCGGTCGTCGAGGACGACGGACGCGAGGGCAGGGCCGGACCGCTGGGGGGACGAGACGCCCGGGAAGCGCTCCAGCGCCCGGCCGACCCGCTGCACGCCCGGGCCGTGCTCCCGCGACAGGCCTGTCCCGGGCATGCCGTCGTGCTGGGCACGCAGTCGCTCGTCGGGTGACCGTCAGCCGACGCGCTCCAGCACCATCGCCATCCCCTGCCCGCCGCCGACGCACATGGTCTCCAGGCCGTAGCGGCGGTCGGTCGCCTCGAGGCCGTGGAGGAGCGTGGAGGTGAGGCGCGCACCGGTCATGCCGAACGGGTGCCCGACGGCGATGGCGCCGCCGTGCACGTTGAGCCGCTCCGGGTCGACGCCCAGCTCGCGGGCCGAGGGGATCACCTGGGCGGCGAACGCCTCGTTGATCTCGACCAGCCCCATGTCCTCGATGCCCAGGCGGGCGCGGGCCAGGGCCTGCCGGCTCGCCTCGACGGGGCCGAGGCCCATGATCTCCGGCGACAGGCCGGTGACCCCCGTGGACACGATGCGGGCGAGCGGGGTCAGGCCCAGCTCCTCGACCACCCGGTCGGAGACCACGACGACGGCGGCGGCGCCGTCGTTGAGCGGGCAGGCGTTGCCCGCCGTCACGGTGCCGTCGGGCCGGAACACGGGCTCGAGGGTGGCGAGCCTCTCCACGGTGGTGCCGGGCCGCGGGCCGTCGTCCGCGGTGACGAGCGTGCCGTCGTCGAGCCGCACGGGCGTGATGTCTCGCTCCCAGAACCCGTCGGCGATCGCCTTGGCGGCCCGCTGCTGGCTGCGCGCGGCGAACTCGTCCTGCTCGGCCCGCGTGACGCCGTGCAGCGCGGCGACGTTCTCCGCGGTCTGCCCCATCGCGACGTACGGGTCGGGGAGCAGCCCGTCGGCCCGGGGGTCGCGCCAGACGGGCGCGCCGCCCTCGGCGCGCTCCGCCGTCCGCTCCACGGCGGCGGCGAACCTCGGGTTGGTGAGGACGACCCCGGGGATGTCGTCGCTGGAGCCGACCGCCATGCCGCTGACCGACTCGACGCCGGCGGAGACGAACACGTCGCCCTCCCCCGCCTTGATGGCGTGGAACGCCATCCGGGTGGTCTGGAGGCTGGACGAGCAATAGCGCGTCACCGTGGTGCCCGGCACGGTGTCCCAGCCGGCCAGCACGGCCACCACCCGGGCCAGGTTCATCCCCTGGCGACCGCCGGGCAGGCCGCAGCCCAGCATGAGGTCGTCGATGCGGGCCGGGTCGAGCCCGGGGACCTTCTCGACGGCCGCCCGGACCATCCGGACGGCGAGGTCGTCGGCGCGCACACCGGCCAGCGACCCCTTGTAGGCGCGGCCGATCGGCGAGCGCGCGGTGGCGACGATGTACGCCTCGGTCATCATGTCTCCTTCGACAGGTCGTCCTGGTCGGTGTGCTCGTCGGCCCGGTGCCGCTCAGACGAACGCGGCGTGGCCGGTGATCTCGCGCCCGACGATGAGGTTGTTCATGTCCCGGGTGCCCTCGAACGTGTACACGGCCTCCGCGTCGGCGAAGTAGCGGGCGACCCCGTGGTCGAGCTGGATGCCGTTGCCCCCGAGCGACTCGCGGCACAGCGCGACCGTCTCGCGCATCCGGGTCGTGACGAACGACTTGGCCATCGCCGCGTGCGCGTCGCGCTGGGTGCCCTCGTCCTGCATCTGGGACACGCGGACGCAGACGGCGAAGCTCGCGGTGACGTTCGCGAGGGCCGTGGCGAGCTTGTCCTGGATCAGCTGGTAGCTGGCGATCGGGTGGCCGAACTGCTCGCGCTGCCTCGTGTAGGCGACGGCGGCCTCGTAGGCGCCGATCATGGTGCCCAGCGACTGCCACGAGACGCCGTCGCGCGTCACCCGCAGCACCTTCGCGACGTCCTTGAAGCTGTCGATCCCCTGCAGGCGGTCCGCCTCGGCGACCTCGACGCCGTCGAGCACGATGTCCGCGTTCTGCACGATGCGCAGCGACTGCTTGCGCTCGATCTTCGTCGCGGTGAAGCCCGGGGCGCCCTGGCGGACGAGGAAGCCCTTGACCTGGTCGTCGGCCGTGTCCTTGGCCCAGATCACGACGACGTCGGCGAACGTCGCGTTGCCGATCCAGCGCTTGGCGCCGTGCAGCACCCAGGTGTCGCCGTGCCGGGTGGCGGTGGTGCGCAGGCCCTTGGCGGTGTCGGAGCCCGCGAGCGGCTCGGTGAGGCCGAAGGCGCCGATGAGGTCGCCGCGCGCCATCGGGGGCAGCCACTGCTCGCGCTGCTCGGGCGAGCCGCCGAGGCCGATCGAGCTCATCGCCAGGCCGCTGGAGACCCCGACGAACGTGCAGAACGAGGAGTCGACCCGGGCCAGCTCCATGCCGACCCAGCCGCGGAACACCGCGGAGCTGGTGAAGCCGGCGGTCTCCGACCAGGCGGCGCCCACGGTGCCGAGCTCGGCGAACGGCTTGAACAGGTGCACCGGGCAGTCCGACCGCTCCCAGTAGTCGTCCGCGATGGGCCGCACCTCGCGCTCCATGAACTCGCGGACGGCGAGGACCTTCTCCTGCTCGAGCGGCGTCAGCAGGCCCTGGAAGCCGTAGAAGTCGGCGTCGAGGGCCGACGCCGCCCAGGTCTCGGCCGTCGGGGCGGCCGTCGTCGAGACGGACGTGGTGGTCATGGTCTGCTCCGATCGTCGTCGATCTCGCACCGCCCGTGCGCCACGGTGCGCGTTCCAGGGTCAGTGTGCATCATCCTGGAATATGTTGCACCATCCCGGCGGCCCGGCGCTAGGCTGCGGACATGTCCTCGCCGGAGCCGCCGACCAGCACGCCGACCAGCACGCCGGTCGACTCCTCGATCAGCGCCGTCGGGCTGCGCGCCGCCCCGACCCGGCTGTCCGCCCGCCTCGCCGACACCACCCACCCCGACGCGCGCCGGGCGTTCGACCTCGCCCGCGAGACCTTCGTCTCCGGCGGACGCATCGACATGGGCAGCCTCGCGACGGCGCTCGGCGTCGATCGCACGTCGGTGTTCCGCTGGGTCGGCAACCGCGACGCGCTGCTGTCCGAGGTGCTGTGGTCGCTCGCCGTGCCCACGCTCGGCCAGGCCGACCGCGCCACGGCCGACCTCGAGGGCGCCGAGCGCGTCGCGGCGCTGCTGACCCGGTTCGCGGGCGACCTCATCGCCGCCGGGTACTTCCGCGAGTTCCTGCGACGCGAACCGGCCCGCGCCCTGCGCCTGCTCACCACCAAGGCGAGCCCGATCCAGCACCGCTACACCGCCACCGCCGAGTGGCTGGTGCGCACGCACCTCGGCGACGACCCGTTCGACGGGGCCATCGACCCGCCGACGCTCGCCTACCTGCTCGTCCGCGTCTCGGAGTCGTTCACGTACGCCGACCTCATCGCCGGCGAGGAGCCGAGCCCCGACGACGCGCGCACGGCGTTCCGCCACCTGCTGCGCGTCGCCTGACACCCCGGCGCCCGCCACGGCGTCCCCGGGCCCCTGGCCGCGTCCCGCCCCGAAGGAGAACCGATGCCCCGCGCCCACCACCCGTTCCCCCTGCGCTGGAACGACAACGACCAGTACGGCCACGTCAACAACACCGTCTACTACGAGGCGATGGACACGGCCGTCAACGCCTGGATGATCGCCCACGGCGGGCTGGACCCGGCGGGCGACACGATCGGGCTGTGCGTGGCGTCGTCGTGCGAGTTCCGCGCGGCGGCGTCCTATCCCGAGGAGCTCGAGGTCGCGATCGGGGTCGAGAAGCTCGGGCGCACGAGCCTCACGTGGGACCTGCACATCCTGCGGGCGGGCGGCGACGCCGCCGAGCCGATCGCGCTCGGCCGGTTCACGCACGTCTTCGTCGACGCGACGACGCGGCGCCCGGTGCCGCTCCCCGACACCCTGCGCACCGCCGTCACCGCTCGGCTCGTGGAGCCGGGCGGCACCGACTGACACGCGCCGGCGGCGCGACCACGACCGGGGGACGACCATGGTCGCCAACATACCGACCGCGCGGTACGCTCGCCAGGTCCTGACGACGTGACGACGGAAAGCAGGTCGACGATGACCGACGTGCCCGGCCTGGACCGAGCCGGACTGACCCGCTGGCTGAGCGGCGCCCACCCCGACCTGCTCGGCGAGCGGGACGGCGCGCTGACCGCCCGGGTCGTCGCGGGGGGCCGGAGCAACCTCACCTACCGGGTCGACGGCGCACGCCGCCCCCTCGTCCTGCGGCGGCCGCCGCTCGGGCACGTACTGTCCAGCGCGCACGACATGGCCCGCGAGCACCGGGTGATCTCGGCGCTCGCCGACGCCCCCGTCCCCGTGCCGCACACCGTCGACCTCGTCGACGACACCGCGGACGGCCACGTGACGGGCACCGTCTTCTTCGTCATGGAGCACGTCGCGGGCACGGTGCTCGCCCGGCCGGAGCAGAACGCGGGCTACACCTCCGGCGGGCTGCACGCGCTCGGCCTCGAGCTCGCCACGACGCTCGCCGACCTGCACGCCGTCGACCCCGCCGCGGTGGGGCTCGCCGACTTCGGCCGACCCGCCGGGTACCTGGAGCGCCAGCTCGCCACGTGGCGCCGCCAGTACGACGCCTCCCGCTCCCGCGAGATGCCCGCCCTCGACGCCCTCCAGGACGCCCTCGCCACCCGGCTGCCCGCCGGGCCGCGGGACGGTCGGGGCGCGATCGTGCACGGCGACTACCGCCTCGACAACGCGATCGTGGCGGGCCCGCCGGACGCCCCGCACGTCGCGGCCGTCCTCGACTGGGAGATGGCCACCCTCGGCGACCCGCTCGTCGACCTGGGCATGCTCGGCCTCTACTGGGACATCAACGCCGTCACCGACGGGCACGGCGCCACCAGCGCCGTCGCCCCCGGCGCCGGGTACCCCGGGTTCGACGAGGTCGTCGACGCGTACGCCGCGCGGTCCGGCGCGGCCCTGCCCGGGCTCGGCTGGTACCGCGCCTTCGCGGCGTACAAGCTCGCGGTGATCCTCGAGGGGATCCACTACCGCTACCGCGCCGGAGACACGGTCGGAGACGGGTTCGACCGCATCGGCGAGCTCGTGGCCCCGCTCGCGGCCGACGGCCTGGCCCACACGAGCGGGACCACGACGGGGACGGTGGCCTGACATGGACTTCGCCCCCGACGCGCGCACCGCCGACCTCACCGAGCAGGTGCGGGCCTTCCTGCACGAGCGCGTGCTGCCCGCCGAGCCCGTGCTCGACGGCCAGCTCGCCGGGACGCCCGGGGCGTGGTCGTTCCGCCCGGTCGTCCGCGAGCTGCAGGCGGCCGCCCGCGACCAGGGTCTGTGGAACCTCTTCCTCCCGGCCGGCGGGCCCACCGGGCCGTACGGCGCCGGCCTGACGAACCTGCAGTACGCGCCGCTGGCCGAGCTCACCGGCTGGAGCCCGCGCCTGGCCCCGGTCGCCCTCAACTGCGCGGCGCCCGACACCGGCAACATGGAGCTGCTCGCCCACTTCGGCACCCCCGAGCAGCGCGAGCGCTGGCTCGAGCCCCTCCTCGACGCGCGGATCCGGTCCGCGTTCTGCATGACCGAGCCCGACGTCGCGTCGTCGGACGCCACGCAGATCGGCACCCGGGTCCGCCGCGACGGCGACGACCTGGTCATCACCGGGCGCAAGTGGTGGTCCACGGGCGCGATGAACCCCGACGCCGCGCTGCTGGTCGTCATGGGCAAGACCGACCCCGAGGCGCCCCGGCACCGCCAGCAGTCCATGGTGCTGGTCCCCCGCGAGACCCCCGGCGTGACGATCGTGCGCCCCCTCACGGTCTTCGGCTACGACGACCGCGACCACGGCGGGCACGCCGAGATCCTCTTCGACGACGTCCGCGTCCCCGCCTCCGCGCTCCTGGGCGGCGAGGGCGAGGGGTTCGCCATCGCCCAGGCACGGCTCGGGCCCGGCCGGATCCACCACTGCATGCGTGCCCTCGGCACGGCGGAGCGCGCCCTGGCGCTGGCCGGGGACCGGGCCCGTGGGCGGGTGGCGTTCGGCCGCCCGCTCGCCGAGCAGGGCGTGGTCCGCGCGTGGGTCGCGGACGCGCGGATCGAGGTCGAGGCCCTGCGGCTGCTCGTGCTCAAGACGGCCTGGCTCATGGACACCGTCGGCAACAGGCAGGCGATGACCGAGATCCAGGCGATCAAGATCGCCGTGCCCCGCGCGGTGCAGACGATCCTCGACCGGGTCGTGCAGCTCTTCGGCGCGGCCGGGCTGTCCGGGGACCAGCCGCTCGCCGAGATGTTCGCCGGCGCGCGGGCCCTGCGCCTGGCGGACGGACCGGACGAGGTGCACCTGAACGCGCTGGGCCGGGCCGAGCTGCGCCTGTGAGGGCCGGCCGCCGCAGCCCGCGAGCCCCGGCCGCAGTCCACCATCGACGACGAGGAAGGACTTGACATGACCCACACCCCCGACGAGGCCGTCGACGGCCTCGGCTTCGGGACCCTGTCCCTGGCCAGCATCCTGGCCGAGACGGCCACACGCTCCCCCGAGCGCCCCGCGCTGCACTTCATGGGCAGCACCACCCGGTACGGCGAGCTGTGGGCGCAGACCCGCGCCTACGCCGGCGCGATGGCGGCGCGCGGCATCGGCCGCGGCGACCGCGTCGCCGTCGTCGTGCCCAACGTGCCCGACTTCCCGCGGGTGTTCTACGCGGCGCAGGCGCTCGGCGCCGTCGTCGTGCCGGTGCACCTGCTGTTCAAGGCCCGCGAGATCGAGTTCGTGCTGCGCGACAGCGGCGCCGACCTGGTCGTGGCGGCAGCCCCGCTGCTCGCCGAGGCGCTGCCCGCCGCGCAGGCCGCGGGCGTGCCCCTGGTCACCGTGCTCGCGCCGCCGGTCGCCGCCGGCGGGCCCGACCTGCCCCGCCTCGAGGACGAGGCCGCGGCCGCCGATCCCGTGGCTCGCCACGCGCCGGTGCACCCGACCGACGCGGCGACGATCCTGTACACGAGCGGCACCACCGGCACGCCGAAGGGCGCCGTCGGGTCGCACCTCGCCGCCGTCGAGCAGGTGCACTGCTCCCTCATCGACTCCTTCGACCTGCGGCCGGACGACGTCGTGTTCGGCGGGCTGCCGCTGTTCCACGCGTTCGGCCAGATGGCCGTGATGAACATGACCTTCCGGGTCGGCGCGTCCGTCGTGCTGCTGCCCCAGTTCGACCCGGACGCCGCGCTCCAGCTCCTCGTGGCGCACGGCGCCACCGTGTTCACCGCGGTACCGACCATGTTCGTCGGCATGATCGAGGCGGCGGGGCGCACGGCCGCCCGCCCGCCCCTGCGGTACGCCGTCTCCGGCGGCGCGGCCCTGCCGACGACGGTGCTCGAGGCCTTCTCGGAGGCCTACGGAGCGGAGGTGCACGAGGGGTACGGGCTCACCGAGACGTCGCCGTCGGTGTCGTTCAACGTGCTCGGCGAGCCGATCCGCCCGGGCACCGTGGGCCGGTCGATGTGGGGCGTGGACGTGGCCGTCGCCGACCCGCTCGTCGAGCCGCGGGTGGAGCTGCTGGCCGAGCCCGGCGCGCTCGGCGAGATCGTGGTGCGCGGCCACAACCTCATGAAGGGCTACCTCGGGCGCCCGGACGCCTCCGCGGCGGTCGTGGCCGACGGCTGGTTCCGCACCGGGGACCTCGGCACCGTCGACGCCGAGGGGATCATCACGATCGTCGACCGCAAGAAGGACATGATCATCCGCAACGGCTACAACGTGTATCCGACGGAGGTCGAGTCGGTCCTGGTCGGCCACCCCGACGTGGCGCTGGCCGCCGTCTTCGGGCTCGACGACGCGGTGCACGGGCAGGAGATCCACGCCGCCGTCGTCGCCGCCGACGGGCGCACCGTCGACGCCGAGGCCCTGCGCGAGTACGTGCGCGACCGCGTCGCGGCGTTCAAGTACCCCCGCGTCGTGCACGTGGTGGACCAGCTCCCGATCGGCCCGAGCGGCAAGATCCTCAAGCGCACGCTCCAGGACCGGTTCGCGTCCTCTCCGGCGAGATTGAGAGGCGAGCCCGCGAGATAGAGAGGGCACGGACCACAGGCTCTGTGGTCCGTGCCCTCTCTATCTCGCCGCGCTCTACGGGGCGGGGATGCCGTCGTTCTCGAGCGGCACCGGCTCGGCGTCCACCGCCGAGACGGTCTCGCCGTCCACCCGGTAGGTGGCGCCGACGAAGTCCTGCACCCCGTCCTGGACGACCGCGATGCCGACCCCGTCGTACGCGGCGTGGTCGTCGGCGCCGAAAGTCAGCGGCAGGATGCCGTTGCCGACCAGCTCGCCGGACTCCACCGCCTCGACCAGGGACTCGCGCGTCGGGTCCTCCCCCGCCTTCGCGAGCGCCTCCGCGAAGACGTAGCCGAGGCTCATGCCGTAGACCGTGTTGCCGTCGAACGCGGCGCCGTCGTTGTACTCGTCGTTGATCTGCTGGAACAGCTCGTACCAGTCCCCGCCGGGGCTGTTGGGCAGGTAGTTGGCGCTCACGAAGCCCTCGAGGAGCTGCGGGCCGACGTCCTCGCCCAGGAACCCGACGAGCGTCGGGTAGTCGCCGCCGGACGACGAGGCGTACCACCGCGGGAACCAGCCCATCTGCGCGGCGGTGCCGAGCGCCATCGCCGTGAACCCGTTGATGGTGGCCAGCAGGTTGATCTCGCAGCCGGCCTCCTTCATCGCGCCGATCTGCGCCGTCACGTCCTCGTTCGACGTCGAGTACGTCTGGGCGCTGGCCACGCCGTCCGGGCCGAGCGCGAGCTCCACCCCCTGGAGGAAGGTCTCGCCGAAGTCGTCGTCCTGCCCCAGCACGCACACCACGGCCCCGGGCTGCTCGTCGGCGGCGTACTGCGCGAGCGCGGCCCCCTCCACGACGTAGTCCGCGTTGAAACCGAACGTGTTCGGGTACTCCTCCGGCTGGTTCCAAGACGTGCTGCCGGAGGACACGAACAGGTCCGGCACCCCGTTCTGGTCGAGGTAGTCCAGCACCGAGGAGTGGGTGGGCGTGCCCAGCCCGCCCAGCACGGCGAAGACGTCGTCCTCCTGGACGAGCTCGCGCACCACGGTCTGCGTGGTGGCCGGGTTGTAGCCGTCGTCCTTCACGACGTACTCGATGGTGCGGCCGTTGATCCCGCCCTTCTCGTTGACGTAGTCGAAGTACGCCGACGTCGCGGCCGAGATGGACGAGAACCCGGCGGCCGCCGGGCCGGTCAGCGGCTGGTGCGTGCCGACCGTGACCGTCGCGTCGTCGATGCCGGGCGTCGCGGCGGCCGGGCTGCTGCACGCCGTGAGCGTCAGGCCGACGACGACGGCGGAGGCCGCGGCCGCGGCCCGCAGGGCAGGCGAGGGGGTGGGCGTGGGGGTGTGATTCCGCATCGGAGTCACCTCTCTGTGATCGGTTGCGGGTCGGGTCGGGTGTCGGACGGCGGGGGGAGGGCGGGCGCGGGCCCGCGGGTCAGGCGGCGGGCGAGGCGTCCGCGCGGGCCGGCGGTGGCCGCCGCGAGGCCGCCCGGCCAGGCGAGGGTGACGGCGACGAGGAGCGCGCCGAAGACGGCGACGGCGAGGTTGCCGGACAGCCGCTGCGCGACGTCGGCGGGCAGGCCCGACACGGCGGTGTCGACGAGCCACGGCAGCAGCACGACCAGCGCGGCCCCGGCCGCTGCTCCCCCGATGCTGCCGAGGCCACCGACGACGACAGCCACCAGGAGCAGCAGGGAGAACGCGAGCGAGTAGCGGCCGGGGCCGACGTTCTGCGTCACGACGGCCAGCACGGCCCCGCCGAGCCCGGCCGCCACGGAGCTCACGAGGAAGGCACCGACCTTGACGCGGGCCGGCGAGACGCCGGCGAGCCGGGCCGCGACCTCGTCGCCGTGCACGGCTCGCATGCGCAGCCCGGGCCGGCCGGAGCGCAGCACGACGAGCGGGGTCACGACGACCGCGGCGACGAGGACGGCGATCCAGGCGTGCCACTGCTCCACGACCATCAGCCCCGCGAGCGGCGCGGGCACGCCCTCGAACGGGACGCTCAGCCCCTGGTCCTTGCCCAGCCCGGGGACCTGCGTCGCGAGGGCGGGCAGCGCGATGACGAGGGCGAGCGTCAGGCCCGCGAGGTAGGGGCCGCGCAGGCGCGCCCCGGCGAGCCCGAGCAGCCCGCCGACGGCGCCCGACAGGACCAGCGCCCCGAGCATGCCGAGGGCGAACCGGGCCGGCCCCCCGAGCCCGGCGTCGGCGGCGGGCGCGCTCGCGAGGGCGTACCCGTACCCGCCCGCGGCCATGAGGACGGCGTGCCCGACCGAGAGCTGGCCGGTGAGGCCGACGAGCAGCGTCAGCCCCGCCGTCGCGCAGAACGTGGCCGCGACGACGGCGAGCTGGTAGTTGCGGAACGGGTCCAGGGCGAACGTCGCGGCGAGGGCGAGCACCGTGAGCAGCAGGGCGCGCAGGACGATCGTCCGGATGCGGGTCGGGGTCATGCGGTCCGGGCCTCCCTCGTGGCGAAGATGCCGCCGGGGCGCACCAGCAGCACGACGGTGAGCAGGGCGAGGACCGCGAGGGGCGCCAGCCCTGCGGAGGCGTAGCCGGTGACGAGGCTGACGAGCACGCCCACGACCAGGCCGCCCACGAGGGCCCCGGCGGGCGAGTCGAGGCCGCCGAGCACCGCGACGGTGAACGCGTGCACGAAGAGCACGTCGCCGGAGTGGGCGTTGAGCCCGAGCTCCGTCGGCACCAGGAGCAGCACCGCGAGCGCCGCCACCGCGCACGAGAGCATCCAGCCGACGGTGACCATGCGCGGGACGCGGACCCCCAGCAGGCGCGACACCTCGGGCGCGACGGCCGAGGCCCGCAGCTGCAGGCCGAGGGTGGTCCGGTTGAACAGCAGGCCCAGCCCGACGACGACCACGAGCGCCACGACGAGCACGAACAGGTCGTAGCGGGAGAGCACCGGGACCGTGCCGACGTACAGCGGCGACTGCGAGAGCACCGGCGTCATGGGCCGGTGTTGCGGGCCGACCAGGATGCCCAGGGTCGACTGCAGCACCATCACCAGCCCGATCGCGACGATCATCCCGGGCAGCGGGGTACGACCGGCCACGTGCCGCATGAGGCCGCGCTCGACGGCGACGCCGAGCAGCGCCCCGGTCACGAGGGCCGCCAGGAGCGCGAGCACGTACGACCCGGTGGCCTGCTGGACCGCGAACGCGACGTACACGGCCACGACGGCCATCGCCGCCTGCGCGAAGTTCACGATCCGGGCGGCGCGCCAGATGATGACGAGCGACAGGGCGAAGAGCGCGACGACGAGGCCGCGGGCGACGCCGGTGGAGACGAGCAGGACGAGCCGGTCCATGGATACCTCTCAGAAGCCCAGGTAGGCGTGCCGGAGGGCGGGGTCGGCGGCGAGGTCGGTCGCCGGGGCGTCGGCGACGACCTGCCCGAGGCCGAGCACGACGCCGCGGTCCGCGATCGACAGCGCGCTGGTGACGTTCTGCTCGGCGAGCAGGACGGTGAGCCCGGTGGCGTCGGCGGCGGCCCTCAGGACGGCGAAGAGCTGCGCCACGACGCGTGGGGCGAGACCGAGCGAGGGCTCGTCGAGCAGGAGCACGCGCGGGCGGGAGATCAGGGCCCGGGCGAGGGCGAGCATCTGGCGCTCGCCGCCGGACAGCTGGTGCCCGGCGCTCGCGCGGCGGCGGGCGAGCGGCTCGAACATGCCGTACATCTCGTCGACAGCCGCGCGGCGCTCGGCACGCCCGGGGCGCCGCCACAGCGCGCCGAGCTGGAGGTTCTCCTCGACCGTGAGCTCCGCGACGACGCTCCGCCCCTCGGGCACCTGGGCGAGGCCGCGCCGCGACCGGTCCTCGACGCTCACCGCGCCGAGGTCGTCGCCGTCGAGCAGCACCCGCCCCGCGCGGGGCGTGAGCAGCCCGGACAGGGTGCGCAGCACCGTCGTCTTGCCGGCCCCGTTGGCCCCGAGCAGCGCCACCACGGCACCGGGCGCGATCTCGAGCGTCATCCCGTCCACCACCGGTGCCCCCGCGTAGCCGACGACGAGCCCGTCGACGGCCAGCGCCGCCGTCATCGGGCCGCCTCCAGCCCGAGGTAGGCCGCCTCGACCGCGGGGTCGGCGCGGACCTCGTCCGGCGTGCCGGACGCGACCACCCGCCCGAAGTCGAGCACCACGACGCGGTCCGCGACCTCCATGACGAAGTCGACGTGGTGCTCGACGAGGAGCACCGAGCGGCCGGCGCCGACGAGGCCGCGCACGAGGCCGGCCAGCTCGCGGATGTCGTCGGGGCCCAGCCCGCCCGCGGGCTCGTCGAGCAGCAGCAGGCGGGGCCGGCTCACGAGCGCGCGGGCGAGGGCGACCCGCTTGCGCACCGGGTAGGGCAGCGCGTCCACGACCACCTGCGCGACGTCGAGCAGCCCGAGCCGCTCCAGCGCGGCCCGGGCGGCCGCGACGTCGGACCCGCCCCGACCTCGCCCGGCGACCGGGACCTGGACGTTCTCCAGGACGGTCATCCCGCCGAAGAGCCCGAGACCCTGCAGCGTGCGCGCCACACCGTGCTCGAGGAGCCGGGCCGTCGACGACGGCGCCGGCCGGCCGTCGATCCGCACGGTCCCGCCCCGGGGCCGCACCAGGCCGCAGACGACGTTGAAGACGGTGGTCTTGCCGGCCCCGTTGGGCCCGATGAGGGCGACGACCTCGCCCTCGCCCACCGTGAGCCCCACGCCGTCGAGCGCGGTCAGCCCGCCGAACGTGACGGTGAGGGACTCCACCTCGAGCCGCGGGACCTGGGCCGCGGCCCGGTCGTCGGCCGCTGACGGGCCGGACGTCACGTCCGGTCGCGCGGCGGCCGCCGGGGGGATCGACGAGCGGGACATCGGCACCTCTTCGTGTCGGGTGCGCCCACGATAGCCGAAAAACCGACTGGCCGGTATGTCATTCTGGAGAATGTTGCACGACGGTGACGAGCGGGCCGCTCAGCGGTGGCCGACGCCGGCGGTCATGCCGCCGTCGACGACGAGCTCGGCGCCCGTCATGTAGGCGGAGTCGTCGCTCGCGAGGAACACGACCGCGCCGGCGAGGTCGTCGGTCCGCCCGCCGCGCCCGAGCGGGATCGGCAGCCAGCTCGGGTCGATCCGGCCGGTCATGGCGGTGTCCACCCATCCCGGGTGCACGGAGTTCGCGCGGATCCCCGCGCGCCCCAGCTCGACGGCGACGGACTTGGTGAGACCGCGCACGCCGAACTTGGCCGCGACGTAACCGTGCAGGCCTTCGCTGCCGAAGAGCCCCTCGACCGACGAGATGTTGACGATGGACCCGCGCCCGGCGGCGCGCATGGTCGGCACCACGGCCTGGCACCCGAGGAAGGTGCCGGTGAGGTTCACCGCGATCACCGCGTCCCACTTGGCCCGGGTGTAGTGCTCGAGCGGCCCGGCGTTCGCGATCCCGGCGTTGTTCACGAGCACGTCGAGCGCGCCCCAGGCCCCCAGCGTCGCGGCCACGACGCGCGCCCAGGCCTCCTCGTCGGTCACGTCCAGCGGCTCGAACCGGGCCCGGTCGCCGAGCTCGGCCGCGAGCGCCGACCCCTCGGCCTCGAGCAGGTCGGCGACGACCACGCGCGCCCCCTCGGCGTGCAGCGCGCGGACGTACGACTCCCCGAGCCCGCGGGCGCCCCCGGTGACGACCGCGACCCGTCCGTCCAGGCGCCGGCTCACGCGCCCTCCCCCGGGGACGCGACGCGGACCACGAGCCGGCCGGTGGTCCGGCCGTCCGCGAGGCGCTGCACCGCGGCGGGCGCGTCGTCGAAGCCCACGACGCCCTCGACCACGGGCCGCACGCGACCGGCGGCGGCGAGCTCGGTGAGCCTTGCGTGCGCGTCGTCGACGAGGTCGGGACGCCGCTGCTGGTAGAGCGCCCAGTGCAGCCCGAGCACGGCGTAGTTCTTCACCAGCGCGTGGTTGGCGCGCACCGGCGGGATCTCGCCGCTGGCGAAGCCGACGACCACGATCCGCCCCTCGAAGGCGATGCAGCGCGTGGACTGCTCGAACGAGGTGCCGCCGACCGGGTCGAAGACGACGTCCGCGCCCGCCCCGGCGGTCAGCTCCTTGACCCGCGCGGCGAGGTCGCCCCCGTCGACGTCGCGCACGATCACGTGCTCCGCGCCCGCCGCCCGGGCCACGTCGGCCTTGGCCTCGCTGCCCACGACGCCGACGACGCGCGCGCCCGCGGCCGCGCCGAGCTGGCAGGCCGCCGTCCCGACCCCGCCCGCGGCGGCGTGCACGAGCAGGATCTCCCCCGCCCGCAGGCCGGCGCGCCGGTGCAGGCCGAACCAGGCGGTCTGGTAGGCGATGGTCAGCGCCGCCGCCTGCGCGTCGTCGAGCGTCTCCGGAGCGAGCCGCACGGCCTCGACGGGCACGGTGGCGTACTGCGACAGCACGCCGATCGTCGACCCGACCACGCGGTCGCCCACCGCGACCCTCGTGCCGGCGACGCCCGGCCCCAGCGCCGCCACGTCGCCGCACAGCTCGATCCCCGGGACGAACGGGAGCTCCGGCTGCACCTGGTACCGGCCGCGGGACAGCAGCGCGTCGGGGAAGTTCACCGCGACCGACCGCACCCGCACGAGCACCTCGCCGGGGCCGGGCTCCGGGACGGGGACGTCCGCGAGCTCGAGCACGTCGGACGGCTCCCCGTGGCGCACGACGCGCCAGGCGCGCATCGTCGCCGGGGTGCCGGTCGCCGGGGTCGAGGTGTCGACGGGGTCGGGGGTCGGGCGGGGCAGCGTCGTCATCGTCGCTCTCGTCTCGTCGGGTCCCGCCCGCGGAGCGCCCGGGGCGGCGTCGGTCAGGTCGTGGAGGTGCGGATCCCGCGCAGGAACAGCTCGGTGAGCTGCTGGGCCACCTCGGTCTTGGTCTCGGGCCCCTCGGGCGAGTACCAGTGCGACAGGTAGTGCACGTCGCTGAAGAAGTGCGCGACGAGCAGCGGGCGGGGCACGTCCGTGCGGAAGACGCCCTCGTCCTGGCCGCGCCGCAGCAGGGCCGCGAACTCGTCGTGGTACTCGCGCCGCCGCTGGGTGACCTCCTTGAGCCGCGGCTCGGCGAGCATGTGCATGCTGCGGAAGAAGACGGTGCCCTCGGGCAGGAAGTCGATCGACGTCTCGACGACGTCGACGCACACGGCACGCACGACGTCCTCCACCGGCCCTCCCGCCGCGACGATCTCGTCCAGGTGGGCCTTCTGCAGCGACAGCATCCGGTCGTAGATGGCGAACAGCAGGTCGTCCTTGGACTGGAAGTAGTGGTACATCGCGCCCTTGGTGACGCCCGCGGCCTCGACGATCTGCTGCACGCTCGTGGTGGCGTACCCCTGCGTGGCGAACAGGTCCAGGGCGGCCGCGGTGACCCGCTCGGCGACGTGGGTGCTCCTCATGGCCCCCATCCTTCACCCCACCGGCCCGATGCTCGCGCCACCGTCGATCCGGAGCGTCTGGCCCGTCACCCACGCCGCGTCGTCGGAGAGCAGGAAGGCGACCGGCCCGGCCACGTCGACGGGCTCGCCGAGGCGGCCGAGCGGGTAGCGCGCGACCGCCTCGTCCTCGTGCCCCTCGTAGAGCGCCCGGGAGAAGCGTGTCCTCACGACGGCCGGGGCCACCGCGTTGACGCGGAGCGCCGGCGCCAGCTCGTGGGCGAGCTGCTGCGTGAGGTTGATCAGGGCGGCCTTGGACGCCCCGTAGAAGGCGATGTTCGGGCTCGACGACGTCCCCGAGACGGACGACACGTTCACGATCGAGCGGCTCAGCCCTGCGGCGACCGTGTCGCGCGTCCACTCGAGCGCCGCCACGACGTTGACCTCGAGGATCTTGCGCGCCACGCCGGGGTCCACCTCGAGCACCGGGCCCCAGGCCGGGTTGATGCCGGCGTTGTTCACCAGGTGGTCCAGGCGCCCGTGCCGCTCGGCGACGTGGGCGAGGACGGCGGCCCGGTGCTCCGGGTCGTCCACCTTGCCCGCGACGCCCGAGGCACGCTCGGGGCCGAGGGCGGCGACCGCCTCGTCGAGCGCGTCCTGCTTGCGCCCGGTGAGGACGACGGCGGCGCCCTCGTCGACGAGCCGTCGCGCCACCGCCAGCCCGATCCCCCGGGTGCCGCCCGTGACGAGCGCGACCCTGCCTGCGAACCTGAGCACCGTCGCCTCCTCGCGCCGCCCGAGCGGGCGTACCGTCTGGTCGGTTTGCGCGTGCACCGTACCACGGCACGCCCGCGTCGCGCCCTGGCCAGCACCGCCGCCGGTCGGGCAGCATGACCCGCATGGACTTCGACCGCCCGCTTCCCCCCGACCCGTACTCGCTGCTCCCCGTGCCCGCCACGTTCACGCTCAAGAGCATGGACGTCACCGAGGGCGAGCCCCTCGCCGTCGACTTCAGCGTCGACGGCGCCGACGTGTCGCCCCACCTCACGTGGTCCGGCGCGCCGGAGAGCACCCGGTCGTACGTGGTGACCTGCTTCGACCCGGACGCCCCGACCCCGTCGGGGTACTGGCACTGGACCGTCGCCGACCTGCCCGCCGACGTGACGTCCCTGGACCGCGGCGCCGGCGCCGTGGGCGGGGCCGCGCTCCCCGCCGGGGCGTTCCACGTGCCGAGCGACGGCGGGCGCCTCGGTTTCGAGGGGGCCGGCCCGCCGCCCGGCGACCACCCCCACCGCTACGTGTTCGCGGTGCACGCCCTCGACGTCCCGTCGCTGGGCCTGTCCGAGGACAACAGCCCGGTCCACGTCGCCTTCAACGTCTACTTCCACGTCGTCGCGCGCGCCACGCTCACGACGACCTACCGGCGATGAGCGGCGCGACGGCCGGGCTCCCGACGCTCGGCGACCTCCCCTGGGCCCCCGCGCTGGAGCGCCCGGACCTGCTCGCCGACCCGGTGCGGGCCGCCCTGGAGTCCTGGGCCGACGGCGACGCCCGGGTGCGCGGGCAGGTCGCGGTGGCCGAGATCGACCCGGACCACGCGGACACCGCCACGCTGAACGACGTGCACGGCCTGCCGCCCGAGGCGTCCGCGAACTGCGTCGTCGTGGCAGGCCGCCGGGGGGACGTCGAGCGCGTCGCCGCGTGCGTCGTCACGGCCACCACGTTCGCCGACGTGAACACCCGGGTGCGCAAGCTGCTCGACGCCCGCAAGGCGTCGTTCCTGCCCACCGACCGCGCGACGGCGGAATCGGGGATGGAGTACGGCGGCATCACGCCGGTGGGCCTGCCCGCGGGGTGGCGCGTGCTCGTGGACGCCCGGTTCGCCGAGCCCGGCGCGCTGGCGCTGATGGGTTCGGGCGTGCGCCGGTCCAAGCTGCTCATGCCGGGCGAGCTGCTGTGCTCGATGCCGCGCGTCGAGGTGGTCGACGACCTCGGCGTGGCCCGCGGCTGACGACGACGCCCCGCCGCCCGGCCTCGACGGTCGGGGGGCGGGGCGCGGTCACCTCCGGTGCCTCGGCACTCCGGTCCTCAGCGCGCTGGTCCTCAGCACTCCGCGCGGCCGCGGCGCCAGTAGCCCATGAAGGCGACGGCCTTGCGGTCCACGCCCTTCTCGGAGACGAGGTAGCGGCGCAGGGTCTTGATCGAGCCGGCCTCGCCGGCGAGCCAGGCGTACAGCACGGTGTCCTGGGCGAGCGGCTTGCCGGTCGCGTCGACGGGGACCTCCCAGAGGATGTCCGCGTCGATGTCGACGTCCGGCAGCTCGCCGTCGAGGTCCACGCCGGCCGCCGTGAGCGCCGGGCCGTCTGCCTCGGTGGCCAGCAGCTCGGGAGCCGAGGGCGCGTCCGACGACGGACGCACGCCCATGGCGAGCAGCCGGTCGGCGGCCGCCTGCACGGCGGGCACCAGGACGTCGCCGTGCTCGCGGTCCTCGCGCGGCAGCCAGGAGATCCGCACGCCGGCGGGCGCGGCAAGGGTCCAGCGGTCCTCGCGGTGCGGCACCTCGAGGAAGACCTCGCCGACGGCGTCCTCGGGGAGCGACTCGCAGATCGCCGCGATCGCGGGGACGGCGGTCTCGTCGCCGGCGAGCAGCAGCGCGTGGCTGCGCGCCGGCGGGTTGAACTCGAGCCCGCCGTGCGGCCCGTCGGTGTACGCGGCGTTGGGGCCCATGATGACGAGCGGGGCGCCGGGCTTCGCGCCGTTGGCCCAGCGGGACGCGGGCCCGGTGTCGCCGTGCAGCACGATGTCGACGTCCACCTCGCGCAGGTCCTGGCGCACGGCCCGGACGGTGTACGTGCGCAGCGGGTTGCGACGCTCCTCGGGCAGCGCCCGCCAGGACGTGAACCAGTCGGGGTTCTGCCGGTCCAGGTACTCCCAGCCGCCGCACGGGGCCGGCAGCAGGAACTTGATCCGCTGGTCGCGGCCGTTGTCGGCGAACCGGTCGAGGTCGTCGCCCGTGAACGTGACCCGGATGAACGACGGGCACAGCCGGGTGACCCGGGAGACCGTGACGTCGAACATGCGGTACGGCTGGGCGGGGGCCTGGCCGGCGTCCGGCGCGGGCTGGTCGGCGCGCTGGGTCGCCTCGACGGTCTCGGTCACGGTGGTAAGCCTAACCTCACCTCGCCGGGGGTCCGCAAGCCCTGGTGACCGTCGTCACACGCTCAGGCGTCGTCGGCCGCGGGCACGCGCACCACCACGACCGGGCACGCCGAAGTCCGCACCAGGGTGTGCGTCGCGGACCCCAGCAGCAGCGAGGCGAAGCCGCCCCGGCCGCGCGTGCCCAGCACCAGGCGCTCGGCGCCCTCCGCCTCGCGGTGCAGCGCGCGCACGACGTGCCCCTCGCGTGTCTGGCCGACCACCTCGACGGACCCCGGCGGCGCACCGCGCTCCCGCAGCCTCTCCTCCACGCGGCCGAGCGCCCGTTCCAGCACGGGGCCCGCGTCGGCCTCGGTGAGGTCGTGCGCCTCGTGCTCCGTGGGGCCGCGCGACGTCACCCACTCGGTGACGCCGGGGCGCCAGACCACCACGACGCGCAGCGTCCGGCCGAGCTCCCAGGCGGAGTCGGCGGCGGCGTCCAGCGCCAGCCCGGCGGGCTCCGAGCCGTCGTAACCGACGACGACGGGGGCGTCGGCGGGCAAGTCGGGCGGCACGCCCTCGGCCGGCACCACGACCACCGGGCAGCGCGCGTGCGCGGTGACCTGCAGCACCACCGTCCCCCGGGTCGCCTCGTAGAGCCCGCCGTGCCGCGTCGCGCCGAGCACGAGCGCGCCGGCGTCCCGCGACACACCCACGAGCGCCGAGGCGGGCGAGGCGTACTCGACGTAGGTCTCGGTCTCCACGCCGGGCGCGACGTCGCGGGCGCGGGCTGCGGCCTCCTCCACGACCGGCCAGGCGCCGCCGTCGCCCCGCTCCCCCAGGTCGTCCCCGTGGGGTCGTGCCGCGACGCCCGTGTCGTGGGCGTCGCGCACGTACACCACGCGCAGCGGGACGCCCCGCGCGCGGGCCTCCCGCGCCGCCCACGCGAGGGCGACGTCGGCAGGTTCCGACGCGTCGTACCCGACCACCACCGGGCCGGCCGCGGGCTCGCTCACCCTGCCATCGTCCCCCGGCACGGCCCCGCTCGAAAGGCGACGCACGACGTCGGGAGGCGTTCCCGGCAGGGTCAGGCGGTCGCCCGCCCGCGGGTCCGCCAGAGCAGGTAGACGAAATAGGGCGCGCCCAGCAGCGCGGTGCCGAGCCCGGCCGGGATCTGCCCCGGAGCGATGACGACCCGGCCGAGGGTGTCCGCCGCCGACACCAGGACGGCGCCGATGAGGATCGCCACCGGCAGCACCCGCGCGTGCCGGGCGCCGACGAGCGCGCGGGCGGCGTGCGGCGCGACGAGGCCCACGAACCCGATGACGCCCACGGCGCACACGGCGGCGGCCGTCGTCAGCGCCGCGGCGGCGAGGAGCACCAGGCGCGAGCGGTCGACGGCGAGGCCGAGCACGCGTGGCGTGTCCTCGTCGAGCGCCAGCACGTCGAGCTCGCGGCGGTAGGTCGCGGCGAGCGGCACCATGACCAGCAGCGCCAGGGCGACGGGCAGGAGCTGCTCGAGGGTGCGCCCGTACGTCGAGCCCGACAGCCAGGTGAGCGCGAGATTGACGTCCCACGGCGCGATGACGAGGACGACGAGGGTGATGAGCGCCGTCGTGCCCGCCTGCGCGCCGATGCCGACCAGCACCAGGCGCTCGGAGCCGAGGCCGCCGCGGGCGGACAGCAGGTACACGAGGGCGAAGACGGCGAGCGCGCAGCCGCCGGCCGCGGCGGACATCGGCCAGATCCCGACCCCGGGCACGAGCAGGATCATCAGCACGGCCCCGAGCCCCGCGCCCGACGTCACGCCGAGCAGGCTGGGCTCGGCGAGCGGGTTGCGGCACACGGCCTGCACGATCGTGCCGGCCAGGGCCAGCGCGGCGCCCGCGAGCACGGCGGCGAGCACGCGCGGCACGCGCTGGTCGAGCACGAAGCTCACCTGCCGCCCGGCCACGCCCTGCGCCCAGTTCGCCACGTCGCCCAGCAGCACGACCCGGTCGCCCAGCAGCAGGCCCGCGACCACGGCCGCGACGAGCGCGACGCCGAGCACCACGAGGACCGTGACGACCCGCCCGCGCGAGCGGGGGCGACCGAGCGCCCCCCGGGCGCCGCGCGCGCCGGCGCCCGCGTCGCGCAGCCGGCGGGCCATCCACACGAGGATGCCGGCGCCGAGGACGGTCGTGACGACCCCCGTCGGCACCACGACGGACGCCTGCCCGGGCAGGATCGCCCGCAGCAGCACGTCGGAGCCGAGCACCACCACGACGCCCACGAGCGCAGAGAACGGCAGGAGCAGCACGTGCCGCCCCAGGCCGGGCACGCGCCGTCCGACGAGGCGGGCGATGACGGGCGCGGCGAGGCCCACGAACCCGATCGGCCCGGCGACCGTCACGGCGATCGCGGCGAGGAGCACGGCGGCCACCACCGCCAGCACGCGGGTGCGCCGCACGTCGATGCCGAGCACGCGCGCGGCGTCGTCCCCGAGGCCGAGGAGGTCGAGCCGCCGCGCGAGCAGCAGGGCGCCCACGACGCCGACGGCGATGACCGGCGCCGCGAGGCTCACCGTGCGCGTGCCGGACTGCACGATGCTGCCGCTGCCCCACGCGAACAGACCGGTGGTCTCCTGCTCGAAGAGGACGAGCAGCACCATCGTGAGCGAGTGCAGCGCGAGCATGATGGCCGACCCGGCCAGCACCAGGCGGGTGGGCCCGTCCGCGCCGCCGCGGGCGAGCGCGAGCACGAGCGCGGCGGCCGCCAGGCCGCCGACGAACGCCAGCCCGCCCTGCAGGTAGAACGGCACGGACAGGCCCAGGGCGGCCGCCGCGACCACGGTGACGTACGCGCCCGCGTTGACCGCGAGCGTGTCCGGCGAGGCGAGCGGGTTGCGCGCCACCGACTGCAGCACCGCGCCGGCCACGCCGAGCGCGACCCCGACGAGGAGGCCGGCGAGCAGCCGCGGCAGGCGGGACGAGACGAGCACCGCGACCGTGCCGTCGGTGTCCGCGCCGACGGCGGCGCGCAGGACGTCGAGCGCCCCGACGTCGGCCGTGCCCTGCGTGAGGTGCACGGCGGCCAGCACGAGCACGGCGACCACGGCGAGCGCGAAGGCCGCCACGACCCGCACCGGCGCCGCGCGCCGCGCGGGCGCGTCACCGCCCGGCCGGCCGACCGCCGTCGTCACGCTCGCGCCGTCCACCGTGCCCGCCCTGGCGCCCGATCCGCTGCTCACCGTGCCCGCGCGCCGATCAGGCGAGCGCGTCGACGAGCGCGTCGATGTACGCCGCGCCCGAGAGGGGCCCGCCGAACATCCAGATGCCGTCGGGGATGCGGTGCACGTCGCCCGCGGTGACGAACGGCAGCTGCTCCCAGACCTTGTTGTCCTTGAGACCGTCGGCGAACGGGTCCGCCTCGGAGTCGTTCGCGGCGTACACGAACTGGACGTCGCCGAGCTTCGTCAGGCCCTCGACGTCGGTCTGCGCGAGGCCGTAGTCGGGGTCACCGCCCTCGGTCCAGGCGTCCTTGAGGCCGACGGCCTCGCCGAGCGCGCCGAAGAACGACCCCGGCGTGTACATGCGGACCGACACCGTGCCGTTGGCGACCCAGCCGTCCGCCATGGCGAACTCGGCGCCGCCGAGCCCGGCCTCCTCGAGGGCGGACGTGCCCTCGGCCACCTTGGCGTCGAAGTCCGCGAGCGCCTGGGTGGCCGCGTCCTGCGTGCCCGTGACCTCGCCGAGGGTCGTCACGGTCTCGCGCATGTAGCCGAGCGGGTCCGCGCCGTCGGAGCCGCGCAGCGTCAGGACCGGCGCGACCTCCTCGATCTGCGCGATGACGTTCTCCGGCAGGTCGGTGGTGGTCACCACGAGGTCGGGCTCGAGCGCGGAGATCGCGTCGAGGCTGGGCTCGCCGCGCGTCCCGACGTCGGGCGTGCCGGCGTCGATCGGCGCCACGGTGTCCCAGGTGTTGTAGCCCTCGACGTCCGCCTGCCCGGCGGGCTCGACCCCGAGCGCCACGAGGTTCTCGGTGAGGCCCCACTCGAGCGAGACGACGTCGGTCGCCGGGGCGTCGAGGGTGTGCTCGCCGCGCTCGTCGGTGTAGGTGACCGGGCCGCTCGCGGCCGACGACTCGGGGGCCGCCTCCGCCTCGGGGTCCTCGGTAGTGCCGCACGCCGCGAGGGCGAGGGCGGCGACGGCGGCGGTGACGCCGGCGAGCAGCGGTCGGGTCGGGATGCGCATGGGGTCTCGGTGTCCTTCGAGTCGGTGCGCCGCGGGATCGGGCGCGACGGTGCCGGCGACGCGCGCCGAGCAGGAGGTGGGGAGGTGGGGCGGGAGGTCGGTGGGGTGCGTCAGGCGCGGGCGTCGTGCCGGCCGACGGCCTCGCAGCGGGTGCGGCCCGTCTCAGGGTGGGTCGTCACGTCGACGCGGATGCCGTAGACGTCGGTGAGCAGCTCGCTGGTGAGCACCTGGGCGGCCGGGCCGGACGCCCGCACCTCGCCCCGGTGCAGCACCACGACATGGTCGGCGACGGCGGCGGCCTGGTTGAGGTCGTGCAGCACGACGCCGACGGCGACGCCGTGCTCGGCGGCGAGGTCGCGCACCAGGTCGAGCAGCTCCACCTGGTAGCGCAGGTCGAGGTACGTGGTGGGCTCGTCGAGCAGCAGCACCCCGGTGTCCTGAGCGAGGCACGTCGCGAGCCACACGCGCTGGAGCTCGCCGCCCGAGAGCTCGTCCACGCCGCGCTCGGCCATCTCGGCGACGCCGGTGACGTCCATGGCGTGCGCGATCGCGCGCGGGCCGTCGGCGTCAGCGGAGCGGAAGCGGCCGCGGTAGGGGTGCCGGCCGTACGCGACGACGTCGCGCACCGTCACGCCGCTGGGCGTCGGGTGGCTCTGCGACAGCAGCGTGACGCGGCGCGCGAAGTCCTTGGGGTGCAGCGCGAGGGCGTCCGTGGTGCGCTCGCCGGCCTCCGCCGCGTCGCCGTCCGCGAGCGTGACGGTGCCCGCGTCGGGGCGGTGCAGCCGCGCGAGCGAGCGCAGCAGCGTGGACTTGCCGGACCCGTTCGGGCCGAGCAGCGCGGTCACGGCGCCGGGGCGCAGCTCGATCTGCGCGCCGTCGACGACGGTGCGCCGGTCGTAGGAGAGGCGCAGGCCGCGCCCGGCCAGCGCGACGCCGGCGCGGGGCTCGACCACGGGGGGCGCGGACGGCACCAGGGTCTGACTCACGTAGGTGAGGCTAACCTTCGCCTGCGGGTTTCGTCATCCCCCTGTTGCGTAATTCCGTGTGACGCGGGTCACCGGGGACCGGCCCGCGGGACACCCCTCCGCTCCTGTTGACACGAGCACCGACCTTCGACAGGGTGGTCGAACTGGTCTAGACCAATGGAGGTTTCCATGACCACCGTCAGACGACGACTCGCCGCCGGGACGCTCACGGTCGCGACGCTCCTCGCCGCCGGCGCGACCGCCACCGCGTCCGCATCGCCCGCCGCCCGGGACGACCTTCCCACCGTCAGCCCCGCGCCGCAGGAGATACGGCGATCCGACCACGACCTCCGCCTCTCCCGCTCCGTGGACGTCGTGGTCGGCGACGACACCGACGAGGCGGCGCGCAGCGCGCTCGAGGAGGCGCTGCGCGGGCACGGGGTGCGCACCGTCGTCCGCGACGCGGACGACGGTGCCGGGCACGGCACCGGGCACGGCGACCGCCACCGCGGGGCGGTCCGCGTTCTGCTGGGCGACGCCTCGCGCGCCGACGTCGGGGCCGCCCTGGGGCGCGTCACGGTGCCCGACCACGACGAGGCGTACGCCGTGAAGGTCGACGGCCATGGCGGACGCGGCACCGTCGTGCTCGCCGGCTCCGACGCCGCCGGGCAGTTCTACGCCGTCCAGACGCTCGAGCAGCTGCTGGTCGAGGGCCGGGGCGGCACGAGCGTCGCCGGCGCCACCGTGCGCGACTTCCCGGCGATGCCGCTGCGCGGCACGATCGAGGGCTTCTACGGCGAGCCCTGGACGCACGCCGAGCGGCTCGACCAGCTGGCCTTCTACGGCGACGTCAAGGCGAACACCTACGTGTACGCGCCGAAGGACGACCCGTACCACCGGGAGAAGTGGCGCGAGGACTACCCGGCGGACAAGCTCGCCGAGCTCGCGGAGCTCGTCGAGACCGCCACCGCCAACCACGTGCGCTTCACCTTCGCGCTCTCGCCGGGCAACAGCGTCTGCTACTCCAGCGACGACGACCTGGCCGCCCTGGAGCGCAAGTTCCAGGCGCTGTACGACGTCGGCGTGCGGGCCTTCAGCATCCCGCTCGACGACATCGACTACTCCACCTGGGCCTGCGACGCCGACCGGGAGGCCTACGGCGAGCCGTCCCCCGCGAACGCGGGCAAGGCGCAGGCGGATTTCCTCACCAAGGTGCAGCAGGGCTGGATCGAGACCCACGACGGCGCCCGGCCGCTGCAGATGGTGCCGACGGAGTACTACAACACGACCGAGTCGCCGTACAAGGCCGCGCTGCGGGAGATGGACCCCGACGTCGTCGTCATGTGGACCGGCAACGACGTCGTGCCCCAGTCGATCTCCGTCGACCAGGCGATCGAGGCGGACACCGTGTTCGGCGGCCCGACGTTCCTGTGGGACAACTACCCCGTCAACGACTACGGGCAGACGAGCGGGCGGCTGCTGCTCGCCCCGTACGACAAGCGCGAGCCGGGGCTGTCCGACCACCTGGCGGGCCTGGTGTCCAACCCGATGAACCAGGCCGCGGCGAGCAAGGTGGCCGTGTTCGGCATGCTCGACTTCGCGTGGAACGACCGCGGGTACGACCGTGACCGCAGCTGGACCGAGGCGATGCGCTACCTGGCCCACGACGACCGGGACGCGGTCGAGGCGCTCCTCGCCTTCGGCGACCTCAACCACCTGGCGCCGAGCTTCGGCGACCCGTGGCAGCCGCAGGCGCCGGAGCTGGCCGCCGACCTCGACGCCTTCTGGCAGCGCTGGGAGTCCGGCGACCGGCAGGCGGCCGTCGACGGGCTGCGGGCGCGGGCGGCGCTCATCGCCGACGTCCCCGAGACGCTGCGGTCGGCGGACGTCGACCCCGCGTTCGTCTCCGACGCCGCACCCTGGCTGGACGCGACGGACCTGTGGGGCGACGCGCTCCTCGCGACGCTCGACGCCGCCCAGGCCGACGTCGACGGCGACGCGGGCACCCGGGACGCGCGGCTCGCCGACGCGCAGGCGTCCGCCGAGGCGGCCGCGCAGGTGATCGTCGACCCGCCGGACAACCGGTGGGGCGCGGCGCCCGTCAAGCTCGGCGACGGCGTGCTCGACACGTTCCTCGACGACCTGGGCGCCGACCTGAGCTCCTGACCTGGTCGGGACGCAGGGGCGAGGGGTCGGCACGTGCCGGCCCCTCGCCCCGTGCCGACCCGCCGGGCCCGCACGGCGGGTCAGTGCGCGGCGGTCCCGGCCGGTGGTCCGTCGGCGGGCCCCTGGAGCCACATCACCCCGAGCGCGTGGAGCATCGCCGCGGCGCCCGCGCCATGCATGACGGCCCGCTCCCCCAGCGCCGAGTAGCGCGGGCGGCGCACGTCGCTCGGCGGCAGCCGCCGGGCGAGCTCCGCCTCGACCGTGTCGAGGAGCCGCGGCCCCGCCCGGCGGACCGGGCCGTCGATGACCACGTCCGCGACGTCGAGGATCGCGACCTGGGCGCAGATCAGCGCCGCCAGCCCCTCCGCGGCGCGGCCCACGCGGGCGGCCAGCGCCCGCAGCTCCGCCGGCGCCGGGCCCGGCCCCAGGGCCGCGACGTCGTCGAGCCGTTCGAGCGGCAGCCCCTCCAGCACGGCGGGCAGGCCGGCGACCGTCTCCAGGCAGCCGCGCCGCCCGCACGAGCAGAGGCGGTCGCTCACGCCGAGGTCGATGTGCCCGACCTCGCCCGCGCGCTGCCGGTCGCCGAGGTGGACCCGCCCGTCGAGCAGCGCCGCCGACCCGACGCCCGTGTCGACGTGCAGCACGACGACGCCCGCGCCCGGGGCCCCCTGGTGGGAGACCTCCGACAGCGCGACGGCCGTCGCGTCGTTCACGAGGACCACCTCCTGCCCGAGGGCGGCGGACAGCGGCCCGGCCAGGTCCACGTCCTCCCAGCCGAGCTGCAGGGCCTCGGTGACCCGGCCGTCCGGGGAGACGATGCCCGGCACGGCGACACCGACGGCGAGCACCTCGCGGCCGTCGCGGTCGGCCAGCCCGGCGAGCAGCGGGGCCAGCGCCCCGACCACCTGCTCCACCGTCGGGTCCGCCGGCAACGACGCCCGCGCCGTCGCGTCGATCGTCCCGTCGAGCCCGCCGGCCCCTCCGCGCACGCCGCCCGGCGTCACCTCGACCATCAGCAGGCAGGGGTGCTCCGTGTCGACCCGCAACGGCGTCGCGGGCTTGCCGCGCCCCTGGGGCCGGCCCGCGCCCTCGACGACCAGGCGCCGGGCCACCAGGTCCTGCACGATCTCCGACACCACCGCCCGGGCCAGCCCCACCGACCGGGCGATGTCGGCCCGCGAGACGTCGCCGGCGCCGCTCAGCACGCTCTGGAGCACCAGCCGGGTGTTGCGCTCGCGCAGCCCGGCGGGGGTCGCCTTCTGGGCGACGCGCACCGGTCCCGACGTCATCGACCCTCCCCCGCGACCCGGCGGCGGGCGCACCCTTACCCGGCCCCGTAGACCGCCAGCTCCTGCAGATGGAGGCTATAGGCATTGCTGGTGTTCCCGAACCCGGTCACCCGCACGTACCGGTAGCGACCCGACACGGTGTACCGGTCGCCCACGTCCGTCTGCGGGGCGTGCGCGGTCTTCTCCGCCAGCAGCGTCCAGGACTGCCCGTCGGCGCTGCCCTCCACGCGGTAGAGGTAGGACCGGCGGTCGGCGTAGTACGGCGTCACCCGCACCGCCGACAGGTCATGGGCGGCGCCCAGGTCGACCTGGAGCGACGACGGCTTCCCGTTGCACGCCGTCGGGAGGCAGAACCAGCCCGTGCTCAGGTCGGCGTCGACCGCCTTGGCCGGCTCCCGGCCCGCCTCCGCGCTCGTGGCCGTCACCGGCGCCCCCTCGCTGAGGGGGGTCGGCGGCGGAGAGTCGCAGGCCAGCGTCGGCACGCCGAAGGACAGCGCGTCGAAGTAGCGGTTGGCGTCCGACTGGTCGACCTGCAGGCGCAGCTGGCGCACCCCCGTGACATCGACGTCCAGGCGGACCCCCGCGGTGTCGGAGCCCGAGGGGCCGCTGCGGAGCACGCCGGTCTGTCGCAGCAGCCTGCCGTCGCCGTAGACCCGCACGACCACGTCGCCGTCGGCGGTGTGGTTCATCGCGTCGTCGATGCCGACGAGGGACGTGAGCCGCTGGCAGGTGCCGCCGAGCTCGAAGCGCACGTCGGCGTTCGAGTTCGTGCCCAGCCCCGTGGCGTACGCGACCCCGTCGAGCCGGATCGGCGCTCCGTCGCCGGCCGGGGTGGCGTCCGTGACGGTGTCCCGCGCCACCGGGTGCAGGCCGTCGTGGTTGCGGGACGACGAGAACGCGAGGTCGCTGAGCTGGTAGCGCCCGGGCGACGCGACCGGCAGCACGGCGGACGCCGTCCTGACCTGGGACCCGTCGGCCCGGTCGAACCGGACGGTGACGTCGACGGTCACCTCCTCGGTGCCCGCCGGCAGCGCGGCGGCGCGCCGGACGGTCCAGGTCTGCTCGGCCGTCTCCCCCGGGCCGATCTCGTCCGCCTGCTCGCCTGTCGGGACCACCTCGACCCCGGCGGGCGCGGAGACCTCGACGCGCACCCCGGTGGCCGCGGCGTAGTTGTTGGTGTTGGTCACCGACGCGGTGACCTGCGCCGCGTCCGGTCCGGAGCCCGAGCCCGTGACCGAGCCCGTCGGGCGCAGGGACAGCGGCACGTCGTAACGGTCGTCCTGCAGTCGCCGGAGGGTCCGTGACGCCTCCCGGTAGGCGCTGCCCGACGGCGCGGTCGGGTACGCCGTGCGGTCCGCGATCCACTCCTCCGCCATCGCGTCCCAGTCGATGTCGGGCACGGCCTCGCCGGTCTCCAGGTGCGCGTGCAGCGCGTCGAACAGGCGCTGCCAGCGCGGCGCGTAGTAGTCGTCCAGCAGGCCGGACCACTCGCGGTAGGCGTAGTCGTGCAGGTCGGTGGACGCGAAGCCCCAGGAGGTGATCAGCCGGCGCGCGTCCTGCTCGAGGCCCGCCGCCTCCTGCGGGTCGCCCGCCGCGGCGCGGGCCTGCGCCACCCACGGGCCGACGAGGAAGTGCTCGTCGGTGCCGACGAGGTCGTCCAGCCCGCGGACGTGGTCGGTCCAGGACCGTGTGAGGCGGTCGAGCTCGTCGAGGTCCCCGGCCTGGTAGGCCGCCTGGATCTGGGGCAGCAGGGTGCGGGACCGGTCGGCCACCGACTGCCGCGCCACGTCGACCAGGTCGTACCGGTAGGCGGCGCTGCCGCGCAACGCCGGGTCGACGTCGAGCAGGGCGGGCAGTGTCTTCGCGAACGCCGCCGGGTCGTAGGCGAAGGCGGCCTGCGCGTAGGTGTGCGGCCGCGTGGTCGACAGGCTGGGCGTCGCCGCGAACAGGCCCCCGTGTCCCGAGGACCGGCCACCGGTGGGCGGGATCGAGTACGCCGTGTCGGCGAGCACCCGCCACGCCCTGCGGGCCGCGGGGTCGACCCCGCCGTAGCGCGCGTCGGCGTAGTCGTCGAACCACCGGTCCAGGTCGACCGGGCCTTCGTGCCAGGGCAGCTCGGCGAGGAACTCCATCGCGACCGGGTTGTTGCCGCTCGCCTCCGGCAGGATCGCGACACCGTCCAGCGCGCTGCCCGGGCGCTCCAGCCAGGCCCAGAACCGCTCGTTCCATGCCTTGATCGGCGCACCCACGGTCGAGTTGCCACCGAAGTTCCAGATGGACCCGAACGCGTAGGGCGTGCCCTTCCAGTCGGCGTCCCGGTCGGGCTTCAACGCGCGGTCGGAGAGCCCGTCCACCACGAGCATGCGGGTCCTGTCGATCGCCGCGACCGTCTCGGGCCGGGGGTTGCTCTGCCAGCCGAGGATGACCCAGATCGCGCCCGGGCGGGCCGCCTCGAGGGCGTCCTGCACCGCGACCGACGCGTCGCCCACGGGGATGTCGCCGGCGCGGCCGCCCTCGTGCAGCAGATCCATCTTGAACATCGTCGACGTCCCCAGGACGCGCTCCTGCACGGCGTAGTACCGCGCCGCGACACGGTCGAAGGTCGGGTCCGTCGGCGCCAGCCAGTCCGGCCGCGTGAAGCCGCTCCAGGTGCCCTGCGGCACGGTCTTGGCGCCCGGGTTGCGCTCCTCGAAGTCGGTCGGCACGGTGCCGAAGTACCCCGGCAGCACCGGCGTGATGCCGAGCGAGCGCATCCGGTCGGCGATCCGGCGGCCGAGGTCCGCGCGCTCCTGGATCAGCCGCTCGCTGACGGGCGCGGTGAAGCCGGACATGTTCTGCAGCAGCCACCACGGCTGGTAGCCGGGGCTCGGGACCCACTGCCGCATCTCCTGCGCCGAGTAGCCGAACGACTGCAGCGTCTCGGCGTAGACGGCGTCGGTGCCGACGGGCATGAACATCTCGTTCACGCCGTGCAGCGCCGCCACGTCGATCGCCCGCTCCCAGTCCTCGAAGGAACGGAAGGGACCGGAGTAGCCGTCCTCGGTGTCGTTGCCGGAGAACCGGTGCGCCACCAGCGACGTCTGCGTGATCGGCTCGCGCGGCAGCGGCAGCCGGGGCGGGAGGTCGAGCTGGTCGCCGGTCCAGGAGACGTCCGCCTTCGCGACCTCTTTGAGGTACCAGTTGACGCCCATGAGCAGGGCCGAGGTGCTGCTCCCCTCGACGACCGGCCGGCCGCCGCGCGCGGCGACCCGGAAGGTCTCGCGCCCGTCGTCGGCCGCGATCGTGGCCAGGCCCACCTGACCGGCGAACCGCGGGCCGACCACCCGCCGCAGGACGTCGTGTGCGGGCCGGGTGTCGAACGACCCCGGGCCCGCCACCGTCCGGGCCGCGACGTCGTCCTTGCCGGGTGGTGCGGCGCCGGCGGTGCCCGCCCCGGTCACGGCGAGCATCGCGACGCCGACCAGCGTGGCGAGCGCCTTCGTGGAGAACTGCCGCAGCGTCGTGCTCCCGACCATGGTCTGCCCCTTTGCAGCGATTATGATCGCGGCCCAACCTAAACCCGCCCCGAGGGCCGGTCAAGAGGTCGCGGGCGCCTACCGCCGAGGGCCGCCCGGGTCTCGTATGGTGCGGCCATGACCGACGACACGGGACGAGCAGTCATCGCCGACCTGAACGTGATCCCCAACCCGGAAGCGGTGGACCGCACGGCGATCGTCGAGCTCGGAGGCGTCCAGCAGTTCGTCTCCATCCGCGGCCGGGACCGCTCGAACCCGGTGCTCCTCGTCTGCCACGGCGGGCCGGCGGTCCCCTCGCTCCTCTCCTCGTGGATCTGGCAGCGCGGGGTGGAGGACTACTTCACCGTCGTCAACTACGACCAGCGCGGCAGCGGCAGGTCCGTCGTCGGCGTCGACGACGACACCGACCTGAGCGTGGACCGCTACGTGGACGACCTCGTCGAGCTGATCGGCTGGCTGCAGGGCGAGCTCGGCGTCGAGCAGGTCGGCCTCCTCGGGCACAGCTGGGGCTCCATCCTCGGCGTCCTGCTCGCCCGGCGCCGGCCCGACCTGCTCTGGGCGTATGTCGGCGTCGGGCAGGTGATCTCCGGTCCGGACAACGAGACCGAGGTCTTCGCCCACGCCGTGCGCAGCGCCACCGCCGACGGGAACGAGGAGGCGCTCGCGGAGCTGCGCGCCCTCGGCGACTACCCCGGCGACGAGCTGCTCACCGTCGAGCGGATCGTCGTGTGCCGCCGATGGGCGCAGCACTACGGCGGTCTGTCGGCGCACCGCGCGGAGTCCCTCTACTTCTCCGGGTCCGAGTCGCTGTCGCCGCACTACTCCGCCGACGACCTGGAGCTGATCGGGCGGGGCCAGGCGATCACCCTCCCCCGCGTCCTGTCCGACGTCCTCGGCTTCGACGCGAGCGACCAGGTCGAGTTCGACGTGCCGATGGTCCAGTTCCTCGGCCGCCACGACTTCACGACGCCGACCGCCCCCGTCGAGCGGTGGTTCGCGCGCGTCACCGCGCCGTCGAAGGACGTCCTGTGGTTCGAGCACTCCGCACACCTGTGCATGCACGAGGAGCCCGGCCGGTTCGTCGTCGGCCTGGTGAACCTGGCGCTCCCGCACGCCGGGCGGTGATCGCGGTCGTCCGGCGCGGGCGCCCGGCCCGGCACGTCTAGCGCGTCGCCCAGAACGCCACGGCCGAGGCGGCGGCGACGTTGAGCGAGTCCACTCCCCCGGCCATCGGGATGGTCACGACGACGTCCGCGGTCTCGACCGCCCCGCGCGAGAGCCCGTCGCCCTCGGTGCCGAGCACCATCGCCAGGCGCTCGGGCGGGTCGGCGACCAGGCTGTCGAGGGAGACGGCGTCGTCCGACAGGGCCAGGGCGGCCACGGTGAAGCCGTCCTCCTGCAGGGCGCGCAGGCCGCCCGGCCACGACTCCAGACGCGTCCACGGCACCTGGAACACCGTGCCCATCGAGACGCGCACCGACCGCCGGTAGAGCGGGTCCGCGCAGCGCGGCGAGACGAGCACGGCGTCGACCCCGAGCGCGGCGGCGGAGCGGAAGATCGCGCCCACGTTGGTGTGGTCGACGATGTCCTCCAGCACCGCGACGCGGCGCGCGCCCCGCCCGCCGCGCGCGCCGGTCACCAGCTCGTGCACGCTCGGCAGGGTCGGCCGGTGCATGGCCGCGAGCGCCCCGCGGTGCAGATGGAAGCCGGTGATCTGCTGCACCACGTCGTCCGCGCCGACGTACACGGGCACCTCGGGGTGGGCGGCGAGCACGTCGGCCATCGAGTCGAGCCACTTGTCGGCCATGAGGAACGACCGGGGCCGGTGCCCGGCCTCGAGCGCGCGCCGGATCACCGACGACGACTCCGCCATGTAGAGCCCCTCGGCGGGCTCCCGGACGGAGCGGAGCTTCACGTCCTTGAGGTCGGTGTAGTCGTGCAGGCGGGGGTCGGCGGGGTCGGTGACCCGGGTCACGCGGCCGGCGTCGGCGACCCGGGCGGTGCTGCTGGGATCGGGGGTGCTCACCGGGGCATTCTCCCCCGTCGCCTCAGCGCCCGAGCACGTCCTCGAGGGTGCGCGGCGCCCCGGACGCGCGCCACGCGCCGGGCGTCGTGCCGTACCGGCGGACGAAGGCGCGGTGGAAGCCCGGCCCGGAGTCGTACCCGACCCGGCGCGCCACGCTCGCGACGCTCGCCCCGGGCTCGCGCAGGAGCCGCGCGGCGGCGTCCATGCGGCACCCCGTCACGTAGGTCATCGGGGGCTCGCCCACCGTGCCGGCGAACCGCTCGGCGAACGACGACCGGGACAGGCGCGCCACGGCGGCGAGCGACCCCAGCGTCCAGGGGTCGCCGGGCGCCGCGTGCACGGCGCGCAGCACCGGGCCGAGCGCCGGGTCGCGCAGGGCCGCGATCCAGCCCGACGCCGGCTCCTCCGCCTCCAGCCAGCCGCGCACCACGTGCACGAGCAGGACGTCGGCCAGCCGCGCGGTCACGACGTCGGTGCCGGGCCGCGGGCGGCGCACCTCGTGGTCGATCGCCTCGACGACGGCGCGCAACCAGCCGCCGTCGCCCTCGACCTCCGGCGCCCGCAGCACCGGCGGGAGGCTGGCCAGCAGGCGCCCGGCGCCGGGGTCCGTGAACCCCACCGCCCCGCAGACGAGGGTGGCCGGCCTGCCGCCCCCGTCGATGCGCAGCTGCTCGTACCGTTCGGCGACGACCGTCCGGTCGATCTCCCACAGCCCCGTGGCCGGGTCGTCCGACGCCCCGGTGATGCGGTGCCCGGTGCCGTGCGGCACCAGCACCAGGTCGCCGGGCCCGAGGTCGTGCCGCTGCCCCTCGACGTCGACCACCGCCCGGCCGGCCAGCAGGAGGTGGAACATCGTGGTGCCCGGGAGCGGGGGCAGCGCGATGCCCCACGGCTCCGTGAACCTGCCCGTGGAGCAGAAGACCGCGACCATCTCCAGGTGCCCCAGCAGGTCCGCCCACGGGTCCTCCTGCGGGAGCCCTGCACCGGGGACCGGGAGCAGCGTCACGTCGTCGGCCATCACGCCATCGTGAGGCTTGCCGGACGATCGGTCAAGAGACCAGGATGTCTTCTCATTGTTCGTCCGGCCGAACCTCGACAGTCTGGATCCAGACGCAGGGACCGCCCGGGGACCTGCTCGAGACGGAGGTAGATCATGGACGTCCTGGTGGTAGGAGCGACCCGAGGCAGCGGCCTCGCCGTGACGCGTCGGCTCGCGGCCGAGGGGCACACCGTGACGGCGTTCGGGCGGACGGCGAGCACCGCGTTCGCCGCGCCGGTCCCCGGGCCGGGCGTCGTGCGCCCGGTCGACGGCGACGCGCTGGACCCCGACGCGGTCGCCAAGGCCGTCGCGGGGCACGACGCCGTCGTCGTCACGCTCGGCATCTCGGACAACCCGCTCGCGGTCCAGTGGCTGCGCCGCGCCGGCACCGCGCTGGACGTGCGCTCCCGCGGCACCGCGGTCGTGATCGGGGCCATGCGCGAGACCGGCGTGCGCCGCCTGGTCGTGCAGACCACGTACGGGCTCGGGGACTCGTGGCGGCATCTGGACCTCACGTGGAAGCTCGTGTTCCGGTTCGTCATCGGCCGACAGTTCGCCGACTCCGGCCGGCAGGAGGAGGCGGTGCGTGCGAGCGGCCTCGACTGGACGATCGTGCGGCCGGTCTCCCTCACCGACGCCGACCCGGACGGCGGGCCGGAGGCGCCGGCCCGCGTCACGACCGACGACACCCGGCGCGGGCTGAAGGTCTCCCGGGCGCAGCTGGCCCGTGCGCACGCCGACGCCCTCGCCGACCCGGCGACCGTCGGCGCCACGCTGAGCGTCTCGGCGTGACGAGGGCGCGACCGGGCCGGGCTGTCGGCCTGTCGGGACGACGTGCCAGGATCGTCCGGTGACCCAGGACGTGACGCACGACACGACTCCCCCCGCCCCGGCGCCCGCCGTCGTCCTGCGCGACCGCGCGCCCGCCGACCTGCCCGCGCTGGCGGAGGTCCTCGCCGCCCAGCAGCCGGCGTCCGGCTACCCGCACCGGTGGCCGCTGCCCTTCCCCGTCGAGGAGTTCCTCGTGCGCCCGGACGAGGAGCGCGCCTGGGTCGCGGAGCTCGGCGGCCGGGTCGTCGGGCACGTCAGCGTCACGACCGTGCCCGACGACCGGTTCGGGGCCATCTGGTCGGCCGGGGCGGGCCGGCCGGTCGCCGAGCTGGGCTGCGTGTCGGTGCTCTTCGTCGGCCCGGCGGCGCAGGGCCGCGGCGTCGGCGGCGCGCTGCTCGACGTCGCGGTGGCGCACCTGCGCGACCAGGGCCGCACCCCGGTGCTCGACGTCGACGACCGCGAGGGCGTCGCGCACGCCGTCTACGTGCATCGCGGGTGGCGCGTCGTGGGCGAGGCCCGGTTCGACTGGCAACGGCCCGGGGCGCCGCCCGCCCGGCTGCTCGTGCTGCCCTGAGGCGGCACGAGCGACCGGCGGACGACGCCCCGTCGTCGGACCCGTGACCGGGGGCTAGACCCCTGCCGGGCCGACCGCCACGTCCTCCTCGTCCACCACCGGGGCGCTGAACTGCGACGCGTACAGCCGCGCGTAGGCCCCGCCCGCGGCGAGCAGCGTGTCGTGGTCGCCCTGCTCCACGATCTGCCCGTGCTCCATCACCACGATCGCGTCGGCGTCGCGGATCGTGGACAGCCGGTGCGCGATGACGAACGACGTGCGGTTCGCCCGCAGCGCGTTCATCGCCTGCTGCACCAGCACCTCGGTGCGGGTGTCGACCGAGCTCGTCGCCTCGTCGAGCACGAGGATCTCCGGGTCGGCGAGGAACGCGCGGGCGATGGTCAGCAGCTGCTTCTCGCCCGCGGACAGCGACGTCGCCTCGTCGTCCAGCACGGTCGCGTACCCGTCGGGCAGCGTGCGCACGAACGGGTCCACGTGGGTGGCCTCCGTGGCCGCGAGGAACTCCTCGTCGCCCACCGTGGCGTCGTCCCGCACGCCGTACCGCAGGTTCTCCTCGATGGTGCCCTTGAACAGCCAGGTGTCCTGGAGCACCATGCCGATCCGCGAGCGCAGGTCGTCCCGCGTCATCGCGCGGGTGTCCACGCCGTCCAGCGTGATCCGGCCCTCGTTCACCTCGTAGAACCGCATGAGCAGGTTGACCAGCGTCGTCTTGCCGGCGCCCGTGGGCCCCACGATCGCGATCGTCTGGCCCGGCTCCGCGACGAGGTCGAGGTGCTCGATCAGCGGCGTCTCGGGGTCGTAGGAGAACGACACGTCCTCGAACGCGACCCTCCCGCGCACGTGGTCCAGGCGCCGCGGGTCCGCCGGGTCCGGGTCCTGCTCGGGGGCGTCGAGCAGCTCGAACACCCGCTCGGCCGACGCGACGCCCGACTGCAGCAGGTTCATCATCGACGCGATCTGCGTGAGCGGCTGCGTGAACTGGCGCGAGTACTGGATGAACGCCTGCACGTCGCCCAGCGAGAGCTGGCCGGAGGCCACGCGCAGCCCGCCGACGACGGCGACCACGACGTAGTTGAGGTTCGCGAGGAAGCCCATCGTCGGCTGCATCGTGCCGGAGATGAACTGCGACTTGCGGGACGCGTCGTACAGCGCGTCGTTCTCGGCGCCGAACTGTGCCGCGGCCGCCTCCTGGCGCCCGTAGACCTTGACCAGCGAGTGACCGGTGAACATCTCCTCGACGTGCGCATTGAGCCGGCCGGTCGCCGCCCACTGCGCCACGAACTGCGGCTGGGACCGCTTGGCGATCTGCATGGTGAGGATGACGGACAGCGGCACGGTGACGAGCGCGACGAGCGCCAGCACCCATGAGATCCAGAACATCATCCCGAGGACACCGATCACCGTGAGCACGGACGTCACGAGCTGCGCGAGCGTCTGCGTCGTCGTCTGCGCGACGTTGTCGATGTCGTTGGTGACGCGCGAGAGGATCTCGCCCTTGGCCTGCTTGTCCACATAGCTCAGCGGGATGCGGTGGAGCTTGGCCTCCACCTCGTCGCGCAGGCGCCGCATCGTGTTCTGCACCGCGATCGTCATGATCCGCGCCTGCAGCCAGCCGAAGAGGAACGCGCCCAGGTAGATCGCGAGCACCCACAGGAGGATCTCGCCGAGCCGCGAGAAGTCCACGCCCTGGCCCGACACCACGTTCGGCAGGGAGGAGATCAGGCCAGCCTGGGCGTCGTTCCCGGAGGCGCGCAACATGGCGGCAGCCTCCTCACCAGTGGTCCCTGCCGGGACGTCGGCAGCCTCCAGCCCCTTGCCGACCACGCCGGCGAAGATGACGTTGGTCGCGTCGCCGAGGATCTTCGGGCCCGCCACGGTGAGCGCCACCGAGACGACACCGCACAGGGTGAGCAGGACGACGCGCGCCCGCTCGGGCCGCATCACCCCCGCGAACCGCTTCAGCGACCCGGTGAAGTCCATCGCCTTGGCGCCCGGGGCGCCGCCGCCCATGCCCATCGGGCCGCCGCCGCGGGGGCCGCCCGCCGGGCGCGCGCCCGCTGCGGGCGCCTTGCGTTCGGTGCTCATGCCGCCTCCTCGAGGGACATCTGGGAGGAGACGATCTCCTGGTAGGTCTCGTTGTCCGCGAGCAGCTCCGCGTGCGTGCCGCGCCCGACGATGCGGCCGTGGTCCAGCACGAGGATCTGGTCGGCGTCGCGGATGGTCGCCACCCGCTGGGCGACGACGAGGACGGTCGCGTCCTGCGTGCGCGGCCGCAGGGCGGCGCGCAGCCGCGCGTCCGTGCTGTAGTCGAGCGCCGAGAACGAGTCGTCGAACAGGTAGACCCGCGGCCGGCGCACCACGGCCCGCGCGATCGCGAGCCGCTGCCGCTGCCCGCCCGAGAACGTGGTGCCGCCCTGCGCCACCGGCGCCTCGAGCCCCTCGGGGAGCGCTTCGACGAAGTCACGCGCCTGCGCGATCTCGAGCGCGGCCCACATCTCGTCCTCGGTCGCGTCGGCCTTGCCGTAGCGCAGGTTGTCGGCGATGGTGCCGCTGAACAGGAACGCCTTCTGCGGCACCAGCCCGAGCAGCGAGCCCAGGTCGCCCGTGGACAGGTCGCGCACGTCGACGCCGTCCAGGAGCACCCGGCCGCCGGTCACGTCGAAGAGCCGCGGCACGAGGCTGAGCAGCGTCGACTTGCCCGCGCCCGTGGAGCCGATGATCGCGGTCACCCGGCCCGGGGACGCGGTGAGGGCCAGGTCGTGCAGCACCGGCTCGTCCGCGCCCGGGTACCGGAACTCGACGCCCTCGAACCGCACCTCGCCGCGCGGCCCCTCGCCGTCGGCCAGGGACGTGAGGCCGACCGGGGCGGCCGGCTCGGTGACCGAGGTCTCCGTGCCGAGCACCTCGCTGATGCGGCCCGCCGCCACCGAGGCCCGCGGCACCATCATCACCATCATCGTCGACATCATGACGGCCATGAGGATGTACATGATGTAGCTGAGGAAGGCCATGAGCTCGCCCACCTGCATCTGGTTGGTGTCGATGCGCTGCGCGCCGAACCACAGCACGGCGACGCTCGACGCGTTCATGATCAGCATGACCATCGGGAAGGCCAGCGCCATGAGCTTGCCCGCGTTCAGCGACGTGTCGTACAGCGCCTCGTTGGTGGCGCCGAACCGCTCCAGCTCGCGGCGCTCGCGGACGAAGGCGCGCACGACGCGCAAACCGGTGATCTGCTCGCGCAGCACGCCGTTGATCGCGTCGATCCGCTTCTGCATCGCCTTGAAGTACGGCACCATCCGCCACATCAGCAGGCCCATGGCGACGCCCAGCACCGGCACCACGACGAGCAGCAGCCCGGACAGCTCGACGTCCTCCTGCAGCGCCATGATGACGCCGCCGACCAGCATGATCGGCGCCATCACCATGATGGTGAAGGTCATCAGCACGACCATCATCACCTGCTGCACGTCGTTGGTCGTGCGGGTGATGAGCGACGGGGCCCCGAACTGCCCGAGCTCGCGCGCGGAGAACCCCTGCACGGAGTCGAACAGGTCGCGGCGCACGTCGCGGCCGAGCGCCGTGGCGGCCCGCGCGCCGAGGAAGACCGCGCCGACGGCGCAGACGACCTGGGCGAGGCTCACGACCAGCATCCAGCCGCCCACGCGCATGATGTAGGCGGTGTCACCCTGCGTCACGCCCTGGTCGACGATGTTCGCGTTGAGCGACGGCAGGTAGAGGGAGGCGAGCGTCGCGAGCAGCTGGAGCACCAGCAGCAGGCCGACGGCGCCGGCATAGGGGCGCAGATAGGTCCGCGCCAGGGAGACGAGCATCAGGGCTCCTGGGGGTGGGGGGTGCGGGGCGAGGCCCCGGGGGGATTCTGGGTCACTGCGGGCTCGGGGTCTCGCTCTTTTCCTGCTCCCCGCGATCCTGCGCGATGCCGTGCACGAGCGCATCGGCGACCACGCGGGGCGAGGGCGCGGGCAGGAGGTGGTCGACGCGGGCGTGCGTGCCGGCGATGCTCGCCTCGATGAGGGCCACCGCGACCTCGACGGGCACGCGCAGGCGGTGCTCGTCGGGCTGCAGCACCCCGATCAGGCCGGCCACCGTGGCCTCGCGCTGCTGCTCGCGCTGCCGCGCGAGCTGCGCCCGGAACTCCTGCACGTGCTCGGGCTCCACCTGGTCGCGGGCGCCGGTGCGGTGGTGCAGGGCCCGGAGCACGCCCATCCAGCGCATGACGTCGGTCATGCGCCGCCGGCCGAGCTCGATGACGCGCTCGAGCCGTTCCTCGAGCGGCAGCTCCCGATCGATCGCCGCCAGCTCGGCGCGGGTCTCCACCGGCCCGGAGGCCCGGTGCAGGCCCTCGACCGCGACCGCGCCGATCAGGGTGTACTTGTCGCCGAAGGCGCGGAACAGCGTGCCCTCGGCCACGCCGGCGGCGTCCGCGAGCTCGCGGGACGTCACGTCGACGCCGAACTCCCCCACGAGGGGCATGACGGCCGCGGCGATCGCCGCACGGCGGTCGTCCGGCGCCATCGGAGCGGCGCGACCGCTCGACTTCAGGTCAGGACTCACGTGGGACACCGTAAATGAGTGAGCACTCACTCCGCAAGGGACCGGCGCGACCCGACGTCACCGGCCGCCCGGACACGGCGAGAGGGCCGCCACCCCGACGGGTGACGGCCCTCTCGACCGGTGCGCGCGGCGGCGCTCCGGGCGCTCCTACTGCTGCGGCTCCTCCGGCTCGCCGCCCAGGGTGCGCGGCTGCGTCCCCGGCGACGGCGGGGCCGTGGGGCCGTCCGCGGGGCGCTGACCGCGCGTCGCGTTCGGGTCGAACGGGGCACCCGAACGGGTGCCCGCGCTCGTCGCGTCCGCCGTGGCCGCCTCGGCCTGGCGACGGGCCTCGGCGAGCGCCTCGCCCGGGTCGGTGAGCGCCGTCTCCGGGAACGCCGTCCGCTGCCGGGGGGCGCGCTCGCCCTCGTCCTCCGACGGAGGGGTCGGGATGCCGGGCGTGCCCGGCACGCCGCCGAAGCCCTGGGCGATGGAGCCGAGCGCCGCCGTGAACTCGGTCGGCACGACCCACAGCTTGGACGCGGTGCCGTTGGCGATCTGCGGCAACATCTGCAGGTACTGGTAGGCGAGCAGCTTGGGGTCGGCGTCGCCCTGGTGGATGGCGTCGAAGACCTGCAGGATCGCGCGGGCCTCACCCTCGGCCGTGAGGATCGCCGCCTGGGCGTTACCCTCGGCCCGCAGGATCTGGGACTGCTTCTCGCCCTCGGCCGTGAGGATCTGCGACTGCTTGACGCCCTCGGCCGTGAGGATCGTGGCGCGCCGGTCGCGCTCGGCACGCATCTGCTGCTCCATCGCGCCCTGCACGCTGGCGGGCGGCTCGATGGACTTCAGCTCGACACGGTTGACGCGCACGCCCCAGCGCCCGGTCGCCTCGTCCAGGACGCCGCGCAGCTGGCCGTTGATCTGGTCGCGGCTGGTGAGCGTCTGCTCGAGGTCCATCGAGCCGACGACGTTACGCAGCGTGGTGACCGTGAGCTGCTCGATACCGGTGATGTAGTTGGCGATCTCGTAGACGGCCGACTTGGGCTCGGTCACCTGGAAGTAGATGACGGTGTCGATGCTCACCACGAGGTTGTCGCTCGTGATCACCGGCTGCGGCGCGAACGAGACGACCTGCTCGCGCAGGTCGACGCCGGCGCGCACCCGGTCGATGAACGGCACGAGCCAGTGCAGCCCCGGCTCGAACGTGTGCCGGTAGCGCCCCAGGCGCTCGATGATCAGCGCCGTCGCCTGCGGCACGACCCGCACCATCTTGAACAGCGCCACGACCACGAAGATCACGAGCGCGAGAATCACGATCCAGAGCACGATGGTGCCGGCGGTTGGGTCGGACACGGTGGTCCCTTTCTGTCGACGTCAACAGGTCTGCCGGCAGGCCGGCAGGGTGGTGCGCCGCGCGAACGCGGGTCAGGCGGTGTGCTCGGGCTGGGAGTGCGACGACGGGACGGGCTCGACCACGGCCGTCGCGCCCTCGATGCGCACGACGCGCAGCTCGGCGCCCTCCGGCACCCGCGCCGTCGAGTTCGGCACCCCGTCGTCGACCAGCCGCGCGCTCCAGACCTCGCCCGCCAGCTTCACGCGCCCGCCGGTCTCGGTGATCTCGGTGAGTGCCACGGCCGGGCGCCCCACGTGGGCCGCGACGTTCGTCTCCATGAGCGGCACCCGCTGCTTGAGGTGCTGCAGCAGCCACGGGCGCAGCACGAGGATGAGCAGCAGCGCTGCCACGCACGCGACCACGAACTGGAGCCACACGGGCCCGCCCGCGGCGGCGGTCACCGCGCCGGCGACGGCGCCCCCCGCCAGCATGATGAAGACGAGGTCCAGCGAGAGCATCTCGATCGCTGCGAGCACCAGCGCCGCACCGACCCACCACAGCCAGGAATCCATGGTCACCTCCGCCACGCCCTGCGCCGGGGCCGGACTGCCGCGGCCACAGGGTTTTGCACAGACTTTACCAAGTTTTCCCCGGGCCAGGGAACGGTCAGCGACCGGCGGGCCGGGCGGCGCGCGCCAGCCAGCGGCCGCCGCCGTGGGCCACCATCAGCGGCGTCCCGAAGGCCTGGGAGAGGTTGTCCGCGGTGAGCACCTCGTGGATCGGGCCGGCAGCCTGGATGCCGCCGCGGCGCATGAGCATCAGGTGCGTGAAGCCCGGCGGGATCTCCTCGACGTGGTGCGTCACGAGCACCAGCACGGGCGACGCCGGGTCGGCCGCGAGCTCGGAGAGCGCCCCGACCAGCTCCTCGCGCCCGGCGAGGTCGAGGCCCGCCGCGGGCTCGTCGAGCAGCAGGATCTCGGGGTCGGTCATGAGGGCTCGGGCGATCTGGACCCGCTTGCGCTCCCCTTCGGACAGCGTGCCGTAGTAGCGGTCCGACAGGTCCGCGACGTCGAACGCCGCGAGCAGGTCCTTGGCGCGCTGCTCGTCGAACTCCTCGTAGGTCTCCTGCCAGCGGCCGGTGACCCCGTAGGCGGCCGTGAGCACGACGTCGCGCACGGTCTCGTGCCCCGGGATGCGGTCCGCGAGCGCGGCGGAGGCGAAGCCGATCCGCGGGCGCAGCTCGAAGACGTCCACCCGGCCCAGCCGCTCCCCCAGGAGCTCGGCCGACCCGGCGGTCGGGTGCGAGCGCGCGGCGAGGATCTGCAGCATCGTGGTCTTGCCCGCCCCGTTGGGGCCCAGGACCACCCAGCGCTCGCCCTCGTTCACCTGCCAGTCCACGCCGTCGAGGATGGTGGTGGTGCCGCGTCGTACGGTGACGCCCTGCAGGTCGAGAACCGCGCTCATGAGGCCCGACCCTACCCGAGCGCCGCCCTTCGCCCGGACGATCGCCTCGCCCTGCGGACGCGCTTCCCGGACGTCTACTGTGAGCCCCGTGGAGACCGACCCGAACACGCTGCCCCGCAGCGTCGTGCTGGCGCTCTGGCTGCAGACGGCCGGCGCCGCTCCCGGTGTCGTGGTGCGCAGCGTGCAGGGCGACGACGAGCCGCACGGCGTCGTCGGGCTCCCCGGGGCGGACGACGCCGACCTGCGCGACCTCGTCACCCGGTGGCTCGAGGGCCCGCGCGAGGTGTGCGCCCTGCTGCCCGCCCCGGGCGACCTCAGCGGCGTGCCGGCGGCGGTGAGCACCGAGGCCGCCGACGCCGGGGAGTGCGTGATGGTGACCACGCGGGCGGGCTCGTGGGCGGCCGTGCCCGCGGTCACCGCGTTCGGCAGCGCGCTCGAGCCCGGGCACCTCGTCGCATGGCGGGTGCGCCCCGTGCCGGCGTGGTCGACGCTCGTCGCGGGCACGCTCGGCTCCCTGGCCGACGCCGAGCGGGAGCTGCGCACCTGCCTCGTCACCGCGACCGACGCCCTCGACGCCCTCGACGTGGCCCGCTGGCGCGACGACGCCGCGGACGCGATCGAGCGGCTCCGCGGCGGCACCACCGACGGCTGGCCCGTCCCCAGTCTCGACGGACGGCGGGCGCGGGTGCTGCAGCTCGCGACGCGCCTGCTGGCGATCGTCGACCTCGCGACCGTCGACGAGGGCGGCGCCGTCAACGTCTGGCAGTCCGACCAGCGGGCCACCGCCCTGCGCGAGGTGGAGCGCACCGCCCGGCGCGCGCTGAGCGCGGCGACGTACGGCGCGGTGGACTGACCCGCTCCGCGACCTACGGTCAGCCGGCGAGGACGCCCCGGTACACCTCGAGCGTGCGCTCGCCCACGGCCTCCCAGGAGAACAGCTCCTCGGCCCGGCGGCGGCCCGCCGTGCCCATCGCCGCGGCCCGCGCGGGATCGTCCAGCACCCGCCCGAGCGCGGCCGCCAGGTCCGCCACGAACCGCTCCGGGTCCAGCGGCGTGCCCGTGCCGTCGTCGGCCTGCTCGATCGGCACCAGCGCCCCCGTGACGCCGTCGTCGACCACCTCGGGGATGCCTCCGGTCGCCGTGCCCACCACGGGCAGGCCGACGGCCATCGCCTCCAGGTTGACGATGCCGAGCGGCTCGTACACCGACGGGCACACGAAGACGGTGCTCGCCGCGAGCACGGCGATCAGGTCGGGGCGCGGCAGCATCTGCTCGATCCAGACGACGCCCGCCACGGCCCCGGCGCCTCCCGGGCCCGCCTCGCCGGTGCCGCCGCGGGCGCGGCGCAGGTCCGTGACCAGGCCGCGCACCTCGGCGAGGAGCTCGGCCGTGTCGGGGGCGCCCGCGCAGAGCACGACCTGCACCTCGCGCGGGAGCCTGGCGGCGGCGCGCAGGAGGTAGGGCAGGCCCTTCTGCCGCGTGATCCGCCCCACGAAGACGACGGCCGGGCGCTCCGGGTCGATGCCGAGGTCGCGCACCACCCGCTCGGCCTCCGGGTCGCCGTCGGCGGGGCGCCGCCAGCCGGCGAGGTCGATCCCGTTGTGCACGACGTGCACCCGCGCCGGGTCCAGCTCCGGGTAGACGCGCAGGATGTCCGCCCGCATGCCCGCCGAGACCGCGATCACGCCCGCGGCGCCCAGGTAGGCGGTGCGCTCCGCCCACGACGACAGCGCGTACCCGCCGCCGAGCTGCTCCGCCTTCCACGGGCGCAGGGGCTCCAGCGAGTGCGCCGTCACCACGTGCGGCACGCCGTGCAGCAGCCCGCCGACGTGCCCGGCCAGGTTGGCGTACCAGGTGTGGGAGTGCAGCACGTCCGCGCCCGCCACGTCCTGCGCCATCGCCAGGTCCACGCCGAACGTGCCCAGCGCCGGGTTGGCGCCCGCGAGCTCGGCGGGCGCGGCGTAGCCGGTCACGCCCGCCTCGGCCTCGTCCGCCGGGCGCGGCCCGTCGAAGCACCGCACCCGTACGTCGAGGTGCCGCCGCAGCACGGCGGCCAGCTCCGCCACGTGCACGCCGGCGCCCCCGTAGACGTGCGGCGGGTACTCGCGGGTCAGGACGTCGACCCTCGTCGGGGCGGGGCCGGTCGGGGTGCCCTGCTCGGGGCTCTGGGGCGTGCTCACGCGGCCAACCTAGCGGCGTCGTGAGCCGGTCGCGGACCGGGGCGCACGCCGGGCGGGAACTCGTGGGGCGGGTCGCGGGCGCGGCGGGCCACGACGCCCTAGGGTCAGGGGCATGGCGTCGACCCAGCCCCGCGTGCTCGCGATCGTCCTCGCCGGGGGCGAGGGCAAGCGCCTCATGCCGCTCACCGCGCACCGCGCCAAGCCGGCGGTCCCCTTCGGGGGCATCTACCGGCTCGTCGACTTCGCGCTCTCCAACGTCATCAACTCGCACTACCTGCACGTCATCGTGCTCACCCAGTACAAGTCGCACTCGCTGGACCGGCACATCTCCAAGACGTGGCGCATGTCCTCGCTGCTCGGCAACTACGTGTCGTCGGTGCCCGCGCAGCAGCGGGTGGGCAAGCACTGGTACCTCGGCTCGGCGGACGCGATCTACCAGTGCCTCAACATCATCGAGGACGAGCGGCCCGACATCGTCGTCGTCGTCGGCGCCGACCACGTGTACCGGATGGACTTCTCCCAGATGGTCGAGTCGCACGTCCAGTCCGGGGCCCGCGCCACGGTGGCGGCCATCCGCCAGCCGATCGCGATGGCGGACCAGTTCGGCGTCATCGAGGTCGACCGCGAGGACCCGACGCGCATCACCGAGTTCCTGGAGAAGCCGGAGAGCCCGGTGGGGCTGCCCGACTCCCCCACCGAGGTGCTGGCCTCGATGGGCAACTACGTGTTCGACGCCGACGCCCTCGTCGAGGCGGTCACCAAGGACTCGGCCGACCCGGACTCGCGCCACGACATGGGCGGCGACATCATCCCCGCGTTCGTGGCCCAGGGCACCGCCGGCGTGTACGACTTCATCCGCAACGACATCCCCGGCTCCACGGACCGCGACCGGGACTACTGGCGCGACGTCGGCACGATCGACGCCTATTTCGAGGCGAACACCGACCTCATCGCCGTGCAGCCCGTGTACAACCTGTACAACCAGGACTGGCCGCTGCTCACGGGCTACACGGGCCTGCCGCCGGCCAAGTTCGTGCACGCGGGCCCCGGCCGCCTCGGGCACGCCGCCGACTCGATCGTCTCGCCTGGTGTGCTGATCTCCGGCGCGACCGTCGCAGGGTCCATCCTGTCCCCGGGCGCGCACCTGCACTCCTGGGCCACCGTCACCGACGCCGTCGTGATGGACGACGTCCAGGTGGAGCGGCACGCCCAGGTGCACCGCGCCATCCTCGACAAGAACGTGGTGGTGACCGAACGGGCTCGGGTCGGCGTCGACCACGAGGAGGACCGGGCCCGCGGGTTCACCGTCTCGGAGTCGGGGATCACCGTCGTCCCGAAGGGCTCCGTCGTTGCTTGATCCCGCTCCCCGCACCGCCCCCGCAGCCGTCCCCGACGAGGAGGTCCGGCGGCGCCTCGTGGTGACCGACGTCGACTCGACGTTCATCACCGCCGAGGTGATCGAGCTCCTCGCCGACCACGCCGGCACGCGCGCGCAGGTCGCCGAGGTGACCGAGCGCGCCATGCGCGGCGAGCTCGACTTCGCCGGCTCGCTGCGCGAGCGCGTCGCCACGCTCCGCGGGGTGCCGGTCGAGGCGCTCACGGCCGTGCGCGAGGCCGTCGTCCTCACGCCGGGCGCGGCCGACCTCGTCAGCGAGGTGCACCGGCGGGGCTGGGAGTTCGGGCTCGTCTCGGGCGGCTTCGCCGAGATCCTCGCCCCGCTGGCCTCCGCGCTCGGCATCGGGCGCTGGCGCGCCAACCGCCTCGAGGTCGCCGACGGCGTCCTCACCGGCCGCACCGTCGGGCCCGTCGTCGACCGCGCGGACAAGGCCGCCACCCTGCGCCGCTGGGCGCGCGAGTGCGGCATCGAGATGGTCGACACTGTCGCCGTGGGCGACGGCGCGAACGACCTCGACATGATCGACGCGGCCGGCATCGGCATCGCGTTCGCGGCCAAGCCGCTCGTGCGCGCGCAGGCACCGTTCAGCGTGGACGGCCCCCGGCTCGACGCCGTGCTCGACGTCATCGACGAGGTGGACGCCGCCGCCGGTCGGGCACCCGCGACCCCGCACCCGTAGCGCCGCGCGCCCGGCAGGGCCAGGATCGGACCCATGGCGACGACGGTCGAGACGAACGCGCTCAACACCATCGACGAGTCCGAGCGGCACGGGCGGCCTCGCGACCTGTTCTGGCCGTGGTTCGCGGCCAACGTGTCGGTGCTCGGCCTCGGCTACGGCGCGTACCTGCTGGCGTTCGGCGTCTCCTTCTGGCAGGCCGTCGTGGTGGGCCTGGTCGGCATCGTCGCCTCGTTCCTGTGCTGCGGGTTCATCTCCCTCGCGGGGCGGCGCGGCTCGGCGCCGACCATGGTGCTGAGCCGGGCCGCGTTCGGCGTCGACGGCAACCGGCTGCCCTCGCTCCTGTCGTGGATCCTCACCGTGGGCTGGGAGACCGTGCTGGTCGCGCTCGCGACCCTCGCCACCGCCACCGTGCTCGACACCCTCGGCTGGGGCGGCGGCACCGTGACCCAGGTCGTCACGCTGGCCGTGGTGGCGCTGGTCGTGGTGACCGCCGGGATCTTCGGGTTCCAGCTGGTGATGCGGCTGCAGCAGGTCATCACCGTGCTGACGGCCGTGCTCACGGTGGTGTACGTGGTGCTCGTCGCGGGCCACATCGACTGGGCGACGGTCGCGGCGATCCCGCCCGGGCAGGCGCCGCAGGTGATCGGCGGCCTGGTCTTCATGATGACCGGCTTCGGCCTCGGCTGGGTGAACATGGCGGCCGACTACTCCCGCTACCTGCCCCGCTCCGCGTCCGGGCCCGGCGTCGTCGGCTGGACGACGTTCGGCGCCTCCCTGCCACCCGTGCTGCTCCTGGTGGCCGGCCTCCTGCTCGCCGGCTCCGACGCCGCGCTCGCGGACGCCATCGGCGCCGACCCGATCGGCGCGCTGGCGGTGCTGCTCCCCGACTGGTTCCTGGTCCCGTTCATGGTCGTGGCGCTCGCCGGGCTGATCGGCGGCGCGGCGCTCGACATCTACTCTTCCGGCCTCGCGCTCCTGTCGCTGGGGCTGCCCGCCCCGCGCTGGGTGGCCGCGGCGATCGACGGCGTCCTCATGGTGCTCGGCGCCGTCTACGTCGTCTTCGTCGCCGACGACTTCTTCGGCCCGTTCCAGGGCTTCCTCATCACGCTCGGCGTCCCGATCGCCGCGTGGTGCGGGGTGCTGCTCGCCGACATCGCGCTGCGCCGCCGGGACTACGCGGACGCCGAGCTGGGCGACCGCCGCGGCCGGTACGGCAGCGTGCGCTGGTCGGCGGTGGGCCTGGTCGTGGGGGGCACCGCCATCGGCTGGGGCCTCGTGACCAACACGTACGCCGGGTGGCTGTCGTGGCAGGGCTACCTGCTCGAGCCGCTGGGCCTCGGCGGCCGCGACGGGCAGTGGGCCGGCGCCAACCTCGGCGTGCTGGTGGCGCTCGCGCTCGGGCTGCTCGGCACGTTCGTCCTGTCCGCCCGGGCCGTGCGACGGCAGGAGGCGGCGTGAGCCCCGGGGCGGCGGGCGCCGCGCTGGTCGTCGTCGACATGCAGGCGGTCTTCGCCCGACCGGGCAGCCCGTGGGCGTCGCCCGGCTTCGAGGCCGCGGCCGCCGGCGTGCGGCGGCTGCTGCCCGCCTTCACCGGCCGCACCGCGTGGACGCGCTACGTGGCGCCCGCGACCCCGGAGGGGGCCTGGCGGGAGTACTTCGCGCAGTGGCCGTTCGCCCTCGTGCCCGCCGACGACCCGCTGTACGCGTTCGCCGACGGCCTGGACCCGGCGGGCGCCCCGGTCGTGACCGCCACCACGTTCGGCAAGTGGGGCCCGGAGCTCGACGCGGCGACCGGGCACGCCGCGGAGCTGGTGGTGGCCGGCGTCTCCACCGACTGCTGCGTGCTGTCCACCGTGCTCGCCGCGGCGGACGCCGGCCGGCGGGTGCGGGTCGTGGCGGACGCCTGCGCGGGCGCGAGCCCCGCGGACCACGCGCGGGCCCTGGACGCGATGCGGCTCTACGCGCCGCTCGTGGACGTCACGACGGTGGACGACGTGCTCGGGGCGGCCTGACCGGGCGCAGCGCAGCCCGGGCGTCCGTCAGGACGGACGGCCGACGTGCACGAGCCGGGCCGAGCCGCGGCCCCAGTCGGCCCAGGGGTGCTCGGCCGACTCCAGCACGGAGTAGGTGGCCGTCGGCACGCCCACGCGCACCTGGGCGAGCGCCGCGGGCTCGGAACCCTCGGCGGCCAGGTAGGCCGCCGTCGCGGCCATCGTCGGCTCGTGCCCGATGACGAGCACCGTGCGCGTCGACGCCTCGACCCCCCGCAGGAGGCCGAGCACGTCGCGCACGCTCGCCTCGTAGAGCTCGTCACGCACCTCGAGGGCGGTCCCGGACGAGCCGTCCAGGTGGGCGGAGGCCAGGTCCCAGGTCTGCCGGGTGCGCACGGCCGAGGACACGAGCGCGACCTGCGGCAGCAGGCCGGCCGCGGTGAGCGCCATCCCGACCCGGCCGGCCTGCTTGCGCCCGTTGAGCGCCAGCGGCCGCCGGTCGTCGGGCAGCACTCCCTTGCCGGGCTCCGCCTTCGCGTGGCGCAACAGCACGAGGCGCCAGGTCGGCGCGTCGCCCTCGGCCTGCGTTACCGCTCTCATGGGCTCCGTCTCACAGGTCATTCCGGGGGTCGCTCCGGGCGTCGACCCGTCACTGACCCATCGCGTGCACACCACCGTCGACGTGGACGATCTCACCGGTCGTGGCGGGGAACCAGTCCGAGAGGAGCGCCACGACGGCGCGCGCAGCCGGCTCCGCCGTCGTCTGGTCCCAGCCCAGCGGCGCCCGCTGCGGCCAGGCGTCCTCCATGGTCGCGAACCCCGGGATGGACTTCGCGGCCGTGGTACGGATCGGCCCGGCGGAGACGAGGTTACACCGGATGCCGTGGGGCCCGAGGTCCCGCGCCAGGTACCGGTTGGCGGACTCCAGGCCCGCCTTCGCCACGCCCATCCAGTCGTAGACGGGCCAGGCGAACGTCGCGTCGAAGGTGAGCCCCACGTAGGCGCCGCCGGACATCAGCGGGCGGGCCGCCTCGATGAGCGACTTGTACGAGTAGGTGGAGACCTGCAGCGCCGTGGCGACGTCGCCCCACTCGGCGGACAGGAAGTTGCCGCCCATCACGGACTGCGGGGCGAAGCCGATGGAGTGCACGACGCCGTCGATGCCGTCGACGTGCTCCTTCACCCGCTCGGGGAGGGCCGCGAGGTCCTCCTCGCTCGTCACGTCGAGCTCGACCACGGGCGCCGTGACCGGCAGACGCTTGGCGAAGGCCTGCGTCAGCTTCATCTGGCGGCCGAAGGAGGTGAGGACGACCTCGGCGCCCTCCTCCTGGGCGAGGCGGGCCGCGTGGAACGCGATCGAGCTGTCCGTGAGGACGCCGGTGATGAGGAGCTTCTTGCCGTCGAGCAGAGCCATGATGACCTTCCGGTTGTGCTGAGGGTGAGCGTAGCGAGGGTGGTGTCGGCGACCCGTCGGTGACATGTCAGTGCCCCATGCCGAGGCCGCCGTCGACCGGGATGACCGCGCCGGAGACGTAGGCCGCGGCGTCCGAGGCGAGGAACTCGACGACGCCCGCCACCTCCTCGGTCGCCGCGAACCGGCCCGCGGGGATGCTGGCCTTGTACTGCTTCTGGGTCGCCTCGGGCAGGGCGGCGGTCATGTCCGTCTCGACGAAGCCCGGCGCGACGACGTTCGCCGTGATGCCGCGGCCGCCGAGCTCGCGGGTGATCGACCGGGCCATGCCGACGAGGGCGGCCTTGGACGAGGAGTAGTTGACCTGCCCGGGCCCGCCGTAGAGGCCGACGACCGAGCCGACGAGGACGATGCGGCCCTTGCGTGCGCGGATCATGCCCTTGGACGCGCGGCGCACGCAGCGGAACGTGCCGGTGAGGTTGACGTCCAGCACGGTCTCGAACTCCTCGTCGCTCATGCGCATGAGGAGCTGGTCGCGCGTGACGCCGGCGTTGGCCACGAGCACCACGACCGGTCCGAGGTCCGACTCGATGCTCGCGAACGCGGCGTCGACGGCGGCGCTGTCGGTGACGTCGGCCACGTAGCCGTGCACCCCGGCGGGCAGGTCGCCGCCGCGGTAGAGGGTGGCGACCGTGTCCCCGGCCGCGACGAAGCGCTCGGCGATCGTCCGGCCGATGCCGCGGGCGGCGCCGGTGACGACGACGACCCGGCCCGTGGGGGCGGCACCGGCGGCGGTCTCCGCGGTGGGCTGAGAGGCGGGGGCGTCGGTCACGGGGTCTCCTCGGCGGTCGCGATCATGGTCGGCTACGTGTCGTGCGGGCTTGTCGTGCGGGGCGGCCGGGCGGCGGCCGACGCCCAGGTGACGCTACCCCGACGGGGCGGCCGTGCAGGGTCGCGGCGCGTCACACGTCGTCGCGGCGGTTTGTCGGATCCCTACAACTCGGCGCCCTCGGCGGCCGGCCCGGGGCCCCCGAGGGCCGCCGTAGACTGGCCGGGTGAGCAACGCCCGCGCGACCTCGCCCGGTCCGCGCCCCTCCGGGAACCGCCGCCATCCGGCGGGCCACGCCGCCGAGGTCCCCTCCATCACCAGCGCCCCGGAGCCGCTGGAGGAGGACCAGGCGCGCCGCACCCGGCGCTACCTCGTCCAGATGGGCATCCGGATCGTCTGCTTCCTCGGCGCCATCCTGGTGGACGTCGGCTGGGTGCGCTGGACGCTCGTGGTCGCGGCCGTCGTCCTGCCGTACTCGGCGGTGCTGTTCGCCAACGCCGGGCGCGACCGCGTCTCCTACGACACCTCGCCGATGACCGAGGTCCCGCAGGTGCCCCCGGCGGCGCTCCCCGCGCCCGACCCTGCGCGGCCCGAGTCCTACGACGCCGCGGGTCACCGCGTCCTCGAGCACCAGGACGACGTGCCCCACGCGACCGAGGACGCGCCCGACCCGACCGACCACCCGACCGACGAGACCCGTGGAGAAGATCGCTGATGGACGTGCTCGGGACGGGCGCCGACCCGGTGGCGGGAGAGCTGGTCTGCTCCGCCAAGGGCTGCCGCGCGGAGGCCGCGTGGGGGCTGCTGTGGAACAACCCGCGGCTGCACACGCCCGAGCGCCGCAAGGTCTGGCTCGCGTGCGACGACCACCGCGAGCACCTCGAGCAGTTCCTCGGCGCCCGCTCGTTCTGGAAGCGGACCGTCCCCGTCACGGAGCTCGACCGCGCGTGAACACGACTCCCTCCCCCGCCGCCCCGCGCACCGTCCGGCAGTGGGTCGTCCTCGGCCTCGGGGCCGTGCTGCTGGCGGCGTTGTGCGTCCTCGCCGCCGTCTGGCAGTGGCACCGGTACACCTGGCGCGAGGCCCAGATCGACCTGGTGAAGGAAAACTACGCGAGCGCGCCCGCGTCCCTCGACCAGCTGCTGCCCGAGGCGGGCGCGGACCTCGACCCGGGCGACGAGTGGCGCCCCGCGGTGGCCACCGGCACGTACCGGCCCGAGGACACCGTGCTGCTGCGCAACCGGCCCGTCGGCGGTGAGCCCGGCTTCCACGTGCTGGTGCCGTTCGAGACCACCGGGGCCGACGGCCGGCCGCTCGTCCTCGTCGTCGACCGGGGGTTCGTGCCGCTCGGCGAGGACGCGAGCAGCCCGTCGTCCGTCCCCGACCCCCCGAGCGGTCCGGTCGAGGTGACGATGACGATGCGACCCGACGAGCCGACGTCCGACCGCGGGACCCCCGCGAGGCAGGTCCAGGCCATCAACACGGACCAGGTGCTCGCGGCCGGGCCGGACGGCGCGGCCTGGGCCGAGGGCGAGACGGTCGGCGGCTACGGTCAGCTGCGCAGCGAGGACCCGGCCGCCGCCACGACTCCGGGGGCGCTGGAGCAGCCCGACACCGACCCCGGCTCGCACCTCAGCTACACGGTGCAGTGGTGCATCTTCGCGCTGGGCGCGCTGGGCGGCTACGTGGTGCTGTGGCGCCGCGAGACCCGTCCCGTGCGCGTCACGGCCGGCGACCTCCTCGCCGCGTACGACGGCCCCGACCCGGACGGGTCAGGGAGCGCCGGGAGCGCTGTGCGTCCCGTCCGCCCGCGCCGGCGGAAGGTGGACGAGGACTACGAGGACGCCCTGCTCGACGCCGCCGAGCAGGACACCGCGGAGCAGGACACCGCGGAGCCGGCCCACGAGCCTCAGGCGAGGGACACCAGCTCCGCGTAGTCGGCGGACCACAGGTCCTCGTCGCCGTCGGGCAGGAGGAGCACGCGCTCCGGGTTGAGCGCGTCGACCGCGCCGTCGTCGTGGGTGACCATCACGACGGCGCCCTCGTAGGTGTCGAGGGCGCCGAGGATCTCCGCGCGGGACGCCGGGTCGAGGTTGTTCGTCGGCTCGTCGAGCAGCAGGACGTTCGCGCTGGAGACGACGAGGGTCGCGAGCGCGAGGCGGGTCTTCTCGCCGCCGGACAGCACGCGCGCCGGCTTCTCGGCGTCGTCCCCGCTGAAGAGGAACGACCCGAGCACCGAGCGCACCTGGGTGTCCGTGAGGTCGGGGGCGGAGTGCCGCAGGTTCTCGACCACGGTGGCGTCCATGTCCAGGGTGTCGTGCTCCTGGGCGTAGTAGCCGATCTTCAGCCCGTGCCCCGGCACGACCTGTCCCGTGTCCGGCTCCTCCACGCCGCCGAGGATGCGCAGCAGCGTCGTCTTGCCGGCGCCGTTGAGGCCGAGGATGACGACCCGGGAGCCGCGGTCGATCGCGAGGTCCACGCCCGCGAACACCTCCTGGGACCCGTAGCTCTTCGACAGCTCGGTGGCCGTGAGCGGCGTGCGGCCGCACGGGGCCGGCTTCGGGAACCGCAGGTGCGCCACCTTGTCCGCGCGCCGCTCCCCCTCCAGGCCGGACAGCATGCGCTCCGCGCGCTTCATCATGTTCTGCGCGGCCGTGGCCTTGGTGGCCTTCGCCCGCATCTTGTCCGCCTGGGCGAGCAGCACCCCGGCCTTCTTCTCCGCGTTCGCCCGCTCGCGGCGCCGTCGGCGCTCGTCCTGCTCGCGCTGCTCCAGGTACGCGTCCCAGCCGAGGTTGTACTGGTCGAGCTCGCCGCGGTTGGCGTCCAGGTGGAACACCTTGTTCACCGTGGCGCGCAGCAGGTCGACGTCGTGGCTGATGACGACGAACCCGCCGCTGTACGACTTGAGGTAGTCGCGCAGCCAGACGATCGAGTCGGCGTCGAGGTGGTTGGTGGGCTCGTCGAGCAGCAGCGTGTCGACGCCCGAGAACAGGATCCGGGCGAGCTCGATGCGCCGCCGCTGGCCGCCGGACAGGGTGTGCAGCGGCTGCGCGAGGACGCGGTCGTCGAGGCCGAGGTTGCTGGTGATGCGGTGCGCCTCGGACTCGGCGGCGTACCCGCCGGCGGCGAGGAAGCGCGACTCGAGCTTCGGGTACCGCTCCATCGCCGCGGCCTGCGTCTCGGCGTCGGCCGACGCCATGAGCCCCTCGGTCTCGCGCATCTGGGCGACGACGTGGTCCAGCCCGCGGGCGCTGAGCACGCGGTCCATCGCGACGACGTCGAGGTCGCCCGTGCGCGGGTCCTGCGGCAGGTAGCCGATGTCGGTTCCCCGGGTGATCTGCCCGGCCGCGGGCAGGTTCTCCCCCGCGAGCGTCTTGGTAAGCGTCGTCTTGCCCGCGCCGTTGCGGCCGACCAGGCCGATGCGGTCGCCCGGGGCGATGCGGAACGTCGCCTCGTGCAGCAGGGTCCGGGCGCCGAAGCGCAGCTCGACGCCGTGGGCGGTGATCAAGGCAGGGGTGTCCTTCGAGAGATCGGTGGGGGGGCCTCGGCGAGTCTAGTGCGCCGGGCGTCGTCGCACGACGACATAGGTCACACCCACCGCGGGCGGGCGCCCCGGTGGTCCGGTGCGCCCGCCCGCGGCGGTCGACGAGGTGCGCTGCCGTCAGCGACCCTGGTGCTCCGGGTCGCCCAGCGCCGTCATCTTCTCGTAGTTCGCGTCCGGCCCCGACGGCGGCGTGAGCGCGTCCGCCGCGGCCCACCGCGAGGCGGTGGCGCCGAGGGTGTAGCGCAGCTCGACCCCGCGGCGCACCTTCGACAGCGGCAGCCAGGACGCCGGGTACTCGCGGTCGTCCATGCGCAGGGACTGCACGAACGGCGCGTCCGTCGCGTCGCCCGACGTGGTGAGGCGCAGCGGCTTGTTGCCGAGCCACACGGTGGTCGCCGGGAACTGCGGTGTCGACAGCGCGACCCCGCCCGAGGTGCCGACCGTCGGGAACATCCCCAGCGCGGCGAAGACGTACCAGCTGGACGTCGCGCCCATGTCGTCGTTGCCCGGCAGACCGTCGCGGCGCGTGGTGAACGCCGTGTCCATGATCTGCTGCACGACGTACTGGGTGGCGGCGGGCTTGCCGGCCCAGTTGTAGGCCCACGGCGCGGCGTGCGCGGGCTCGTTGCCGATGTAGAGGCCCTGCGAGTCCTGCCCGCCGTTGAGCTGGCTCAGGGTCGGCGTCGCGGTGAGGTCGTCGTCCACCGAGAACAGCCGGTCGAGCCGCGCGACCGCCGCCTCCTTGCCCCCGGTCGCCTCGATGAGGTCCGACCAGGCGTACCCGAACGACCAGAAGTAGTTGGGCTCGGTCGACTCGTGGAACGACCCCGTGGTCAGCTCGCCGAGCTCGCCCGGCGTCGTGGGCGCCTGGCGCGCCTTGATCGTGCCCGTGGAGGTGTCGACGATGTTCCGCCACCAGCCGGCGCGCTCGACCAGGGCGTCGAGGTCGGCGTCGCTCAGGGCGACCCGCGGGTCGGCCTTGACGTCCTTGGGCAGGTCGGCGAGGAAGGCCGCCGCGGCCCGGTCGCTGGTGTAGCGCTCGATGTTGGCCGAGGACGCGTCCGGGTAGTAGCCGTCGCGGAGGTACTGCTCCGCGGCGGACATGCTCGCGCGGTCGTTGCACGTGCTCGTCGGGTCGAAGACCGACTGCTTGACGAGCGCCCCCGCGGCGACGAGGTCGAAGTCGTCGACGCCGAACGCCTGCACGCCCGCCAGCACGGGCAGCGCGTTGTCACCGGCCATCGGCGTCGAGTCGTCGCTGCCGTCCACCCAGTGCGGGAACGCGCCGCACTGCTGCGCGTCGACCACGAGGGACTGCATCATCTCGGCCGACTCCTTCGGCGCGAGCAGCGCGAGGAGCTGGGCCTGGGAGCGGTAGGTGTCCCACATCGAGAAGCTGGTGTACTGCGTCCGGTAGCTGCCGGTGCTGCCGTCCGGGCGCCGGTAGTCGTAGTCCGCGACGTTCGCGACCGGCCGGTCCTCGACGCCGCCCGTGGCGTCCACGCCGCTCGGGTAGGGCTTCGCGGCCTTCATGCTGCGGAAGTCGCCGTTCACGTCGGAGTAGACGGTGGGCGAGCCGAAGACGCGGTAGAGCGCCGTGTAGAGCTGCACGAGGTCGTCGCGCTGCGCGGCCGACAGGGCGGCCGGGTCCGCGGCGCGGTCGACCTGGACCGTGTTCAGGCGCTCGTTCCAGTCCTGGGCCGCGTCGGCGCGCACCGTGTCGAAGCCGCCGTCCGGGTTCTCGGCGTCGAGGTTGAGCCGCGCGTTCGCGACGCTCACCGACGAGATGCCCGTGCGCATCGTCAGGGTGCGGTCGGTGTCGGTGAGGTCGTACTGGAAGACGCCGCCGCCGTTCTTGACCGTGTTGACGGTGGAGCCGTCGGCCTGGGCGCGGAGCGGCTTGTCGAGCTCGCCGTAGAAGTAGACGGGCGCGTTCCACCTGGTGCCGTAGGGCGTGCAGAACGCCGGGGCGACGGTCTTGCCGGAGATCGTGCGACCGTCGTCCGAGACCTGGAGCGAGACGTTCTCGGGCTTCACCTGGACGGAGCCGCCCTGGTTGGTCCGGGCGTTGACCCGCATGTCGAGGGCCAGGAAGCCCTGGTCCGCGTCGGGGAACGTGAAGCGCGCCATGCCGGTGCGCTGGGTGGCGGTGAACTCGGCGTTCACGCCGGTGTCCAGGCCGACCTCGTAGTAGCCGGGCCTCGCGGTCTCGGTCGAGGTCTTGAAACCGACCGCGCTGACGCGGTTGCTGCCGCTGACCAGCGGCGTCGCCGCGGTGCGCGGCATCATCGCCACCGCGCCCTGGCCGGGGCAGCCGACGCCGCTCAGGTGCGTGAGGCTGAAGAAGTTGATGGACCCCGACGTCGCGTCCGCGCCGACGAGGTAGCCGCCGGAGCCGTTGAAGTCCTTGCGCGGCATGTCCGGGCCGAACGTCACGGCGCCGAACGGCACCTGCGCCCCGGCGTTCACGTTGCCCGCATACCCGCTCGCCGGGTTCACCGCGGTACCGATCCGCGGGTCGACGAACTGCGTGAGCTCCATCTGGTCCCGGTGGTGCGGTGGTACGGCGCCGGAACCGGCCGCCGCAGCTGAGATCTGGCTGCCGAGACACAGGCCGCCCACCATGACGATGGCGACCAGGCTCCTCGGCCAACGTGACAGACGCATCGTTGCGCTCCCGTGAACCCGCCGGGCCGACCCTGTTGTCGCCGCGGTCTGCGCGAGGCTATGGCACCACTGTCGCCCCGGCAAACCGTGCCTCCGCCGGGACTGGCAGGCGCGACCGTGGCGGCGCCGTGCCGACGCTAGGGTGGTCGCGTGACCATCCCCGGCGTGCCGTCCGCCTCCGCGTGCGCCCGCGTGCGCCCGCTCCGGTGACGGCTCCGGCCCAGGGCGTCTCCCGCGCGACGTCGGCCCTGCTCGTCGTCCTCGTGGTGCTCGCCGGCCTCGGCGCCCGGCTGCTGCTGCCCCCCGCGACCGGGAGCCCGGTGGGCGACGCGCTCTACGCGACCCTCGTCGTCCTGCTGGTCGCCCTGGTCCGGCCGCGCACGCGGCCGCTCGTCGCCGCGGCGGTGGGCCTCGCCCTGTGCGCGGCGGTCGAGGCGGCGCAGCTGACCGCCGTCCCCGCCGAGGTGGTGGAGCGCCTGCCGCTCGCGCGGTACGTGCTCGGCACGACGTTCGTGCCCGCCGACCTCGCCTGGTACGCCGCCGGGGCGGCGGTCGGCGGGTCGCTGCTCGCGCTGGTCGCGCCCCGGGCCCTGCGGGTCGACGGGCTGCTGCGGCACGTGCGCGACGACGACGAGCCCGCCGCGCGCCGTCGGCCCCGCGCGGCGGTCGTCGTGCCGGTCGTGGTGCTCGTGCTGCTCGCGGCCGCGGGCGGCGGCCTCGCCTGGATGCTGCGCCAGGAGGCGGGTGCGCTGACCACTCAGGTCGCGGCCGCGCGGGAGACCCTCGACGACTCGGTGGACCGGGTCGCCGACGACGCGGTCCGGCCCGCCCTGGCGGAGTCGATCGACCGCGCCGAGGCGGTGCTGGCGGCGACGCCGCTGCTCGAGCGGCGCCCCGGCGACGCCGACGACGAGCGCCGGCGGCTCGAGCGGGACACCGCGGCGGTGCAGCGCTCGCGCCTCGACTTCGCGCGCGCCGAGGTGACCGAGGCGCGCGACGCCCTCGACCCGACGGCCGCCCGGGCCGAGCAGGTCCTCGCCGCGGTCGACGCGCTCGACGCCGACGGTAAGGCGGCCGACGGCGCGGTCCGGTCCGCCGCGAGCGCCGCGCTCGTCGACGCCGAGGACGAGCTCGCCCGGACCGCCGACGACCGCCTCGACGGCGCCGGCGTCACCGAGGTGGAGGCGGCCTCCGCGGCCCTCGGAGCGCGCCTCGACGAGCTGGGCTCCGCCACGACCGACCTCATGGCCGCGCAGGACGCCGTCGTCTGCCCCGAGCCGGACCAGGTGTGGTTCCCCGAGACGGGGCGGCTCGCGAAGGACGAGCTCGCGGCCGTCCCGTGGGCGCCCGGCTACTCCGTCCGCGCCGACCTCCTCGACGGGCTCGTCGCGCTCGACGACGCCTTCCGGGCGGAGTTCGGCCGGCACCTCACCGTCAACTCGGCCTACCGCAGCCACGCCCAGCAGGTCGCGGTCTACGACCCCCAGAACCCCAACCCCCTCGCGGCGCCGCCCGGCTGCTCGAACCACGGCCAGGGCACCGCCGTCGACCTGAGCGTCGGCCCGGCCGGGTTCGACAGCACCACCTACGCCTGGCTGAAGGAGCACGCCGAGCCGCTCGGCTGGACGCACCCCGACTGGGCGGAGCCGGACGGCCGACTGCCGGAGCCGTGGCACTGGCAGTCCGTGAAGACGCCGGTCGACTACGGGGCGTGGCTCACGGCCCCGTGAGGCGGCGGACGTCGATCGCGGTCTCGGTCGCGCCGGCGCCGTCCCGCTCGACCCGGAACACCGGGCGTCCCGGGCGCTCGCACACGGCCTCGACGGGCACGCCGTCCACGAACCGCAGGGCGGCGTACTCGTCGACCGCGTACCCGCCCGGGAGCGCGCCGGAGGCCACCCAGCCCCGGTAGGCGTCTCGCCGGTCGGGCTCGCCCAGGTAGTGCGGGCAGGCGCTGCCGGGCAGGAACCCGAGCCCGTCGTCGAGGGGCGCGAGCGGGCCGAACGAGTCCGTCGACGAGGACTCGAACCAGCAGTTCATGCCCGCGCTGATGCCCGCCAGGACGGTGCCCTGCGCCGCGGCCCGCGCCAGCAGGTCGGGCAGGCCGTGCCGCCGCCAGACGACGAGCAGGTTCGCCGTCGAGCCCCCGCCGACGTACACGACGTCCTGCTCCAGCAGCATCTGCGGGTCGGCGTACCCCCACGGCTCGTGGCAGAACAGCGACAGCACCGACGTGCGGGCGCGTCCCGCGAACGCGTCCTCGAACCGCCGCGCGTACCCGAGGTCGTCGCCGCTCGCGGTCGGGACGAAGCAGACCCTCGGGTTCGCCTTGCCGGTGAGGTCCAGCAGGTGGTCGTCGAGGGCCGAGGACCCGTCGTCGGACATCGAGAAGCCCCCGCCGCCGAGCGCGAGCACCGTACCGATCATCTGCGTCGCCATGGCCGCCACCCTAGGGAGCGCTCCCGCCCGCGCGCCCCTCATTTCGCGGGGCGGCCACCGTGGCGCCGACCTACCGTGTGCTCGTGACCTTCAACGAGGGCGGGCAGTTCGAGGGCGGCCGCGTCCGCAAGGGCCGCGGGCGCCGCGGGGCCGTCGTGGGCGGGGGCATCGGCGCCCTCGTGGTGGCGCTGCTGGCCGTCTTCCTCGGCGGCGGCGACCTGGGCCAGCTCACCGGGGCGCTCGGCAGCGCGGTCCAGCAGGGCGCGGGCGAGCCCGTCGGCGAGGGGCAGGAGCAGTACATCGACGACTGCACCGCGCAGGAGGCGAACACCGGCCGAGAGTGCCGGCTGTCCGCGACGGTGCAGTCGCTGGACGCCTACTGGGGCAGGGTGCTGCCCGAGCAGGCGGGGGTCCGGTACACCCTGCCGCCGGTCGAGAGCTTCTCCGGCTCGACGACGACGGGCTGCGGCGCCGCGTCGAGCGCGACGGGCCCGTTCTACTGCCCGCCCGACCGGACCGTGTACGTCGACCTGTCCTTCTTCGACCAGCTGAGCTCCCGGTTCGGCGCCGAGGGCGGGCCGCTCGCGGAGATGTACGTCGTGGCGCACGAGGTGGGGCACCACGTCGAGCAGCTCAGCGGGGCGATGGACGCCGCCGACCGCGGCGGCAGCGGGCCCGAGTCCGACTCGGTGCGCATCGAGCTCATGGCCGACTGCCTGGCCGGCATGTGGGCGGGGTCCGCCGCGACCGAGGTCGACCCCGACACCGGCGTCACCTTCCTGGACCCGATCTCGCAGGCCCAGCTGCGCCAGGCGCTCGACGCGGCCGCCGCCGTCGGCGACGACCACATCCAGCAGCAGGCCACCGGGCGGATCAGCCCCGAGGGCTTCACCCACGGCACCTCGGACCAGCGGGTGCGCTGGTTCACCGTGGGGTACGAGGGCGGCACCATGGCCGACTGCGACGCCCTGTCCGCGCGCACCCTCTGACCGCCTCCCGGTGCATCCCGGCAGGCCGGACCCTACGATCCGATCATGGGCGACCCGCCGGACCTGCACACGATCCTCGTGACCGGGGCGGCCGGACCGGCGGGGCGGACGCTCGGCGCGCAGCTCGCCCGGCGCCCCGACTCCGGCCGCCGCCGCGTGGTGGGCGCCGACCTCTCCCCTGTCGCGCTCCCGGGCTTCGCCGCGGTCGAGCACGTCCCCGCCGCCGTCGACCCCGCCTACGACGCGGCGACCCTCGAGCTGCTGGCGCGCCACCGCCCCCGCCTCGTCGTGCCGACCGTCTCCGACGAGCTGCCCCGGCTCGCGGTGCTCGCGCGCGCCGCCGGGCTCGGGGACGCGGTCGTCCTCTCGGCCCCCGGCCCGACCGCCGTCGCCGACGACAAGCTCCTCACCATGTGGGCGCTGGACCGCCTCGGGGTCGCGGTGCCCCGGCACGCCCCCGCCGGCGCCCTGGCCTCCGCGGCCGAGGCGCTCGCGTGGGGCGACGGTCCCGTCGTGGTCAAGCCCCGCGTCGCGCGCGGGGGTCGCGGCGTGCACGTCGTGGAGGACGCCGACGACCCGGTCTGGTCCGGGCTCGACGCGTCCTGGGTGGTGCAGGCCTTCGCGCCGGGCGTCGAGTACAGCCCCCAGGTCTACCGGTCGCCCGCGGACGGGCGGTGCGTCGTCGTGGTGCTCGAGAAGACCGGCCGCAAGGAGGGCCGGGTCGGCAACGCCACCACCGTCGAGCGGCTCCCGGACGGGGCCGTGCCCGACGTCGCGGAGCTGGCCGCGCAGGCCGCGGAGGCGCTCGACCTCGTCGGCCCGCTCGACATGGACGTGCGCCGGCTCGCCGACGGCACGCCGGTGCTGCTCGAGGTCAACGCCCGGTTCGGGGCGGTGTCCGCCGGGGCGCCGGAGCTGCTGGACGCCGTGCTCCGCCGCTGGCCGGGCTGAGCCGTGACCTCCATCCTCGACGCGTTCGTCCTCGTCCTCGGCACGTCGCTCCTGGTCGTCGGCGTGCTCCGGCTCGCGTTCGTCCCCGCCGCGCTCGTCTTCGAGGCCCGGCGGCGCCGCGACGACCCCGGCCCCGCCGGCTGCGGCCCGCAGTTCGCCGAGGCGCCCCTGGTGAGCGTCGTCGTGCCCGCCTTCGACGAGGCGGTGGTGATCGAGAACTGCGTGCGCTCCGTCCTGCGCAGCGAGCACCCGGCCCTCGAGGTGGTGTGCGTCGACGACGGCTCCTCGGACGACACGTTCGCCCGGATGCAGGTGCTGGCCGCCGAGCACCCCCAGGTGCGGGCGTTGCGGCAGGACAACGCCGGCAAGGGCGCCGCGCTCAACACCGGCATCGCCGCGACGCGGGGCGAGGTCCTCGTGCTCGTCGACGCCGACGGCCTGTTCCGACCCGACACCGTGACGCGGCTGCTGCGCGGCTTCCGCGACCCCCGGGTCGGCGCCGTCTGCGGCAACGACCGCCCGGTGAACCTCGACCGGGTGCTCACCCGGCTCCTGTCGCTGATCAGCCACGTCGGGACGGGCCTCATGCGCCGCGCGCTCGACGTGCTGGGCTGCCTGCCCGTCGTGTCGGGCAACATCGGCGCGTTCCGGCGCGACGTCCTCGAGGACGTCGGCCCGCTGCACACCGACACGCTCGGCGAGGACATGGAGCTGACCTGGCGCGTGCACCGCGCGGGATACCGGGTCACCTTCGCCCCGGACGCGCTCGTGTACGCGGAGTCCCCGTCGACGGTCCGGGGGCTGTGGCGCCAGCGGGTCCGGTGGGCGCGCGGGCTGCTGCAGGTGACGGCGCTGCACCGGTCGATGATCGGCAACCCCCGGTACGGCGCTTTCGGCCCCTACCTCGTCTACAACACGGCGGCGCAGGTCGTCGCGCCGTTCGTCCAGGTGCTGGCCATGGTGGTGCTCGCGACCCTGCTGGTCGTCGACGGGGGGTCCTGGGTGCCGACGTCCTGGTGGGGCTGGATCCTGTTCGTCGGGCTGCCGCTCTCGCTCGTGCTGCTGCTCCTGGCGGTGCTCCTCGACCGGGCCCCCGGCGACCTCCGGCAGCTGTGGACCGTGCCCCTGTGGCCGGTCTACGCGACGATGATGACCTTCGTCGTGCTCGACGCCGCACGGCTCGAGCTCGGGAACGCGGAGAACCGATGGAACAAGCTGGACCGCAGCGGGACGGTGTCGGTGCGCGGCCTCGTCGACGACGATGGCCCTGGATCCTGACGGTCGCGCTCGCGCTCGGCGCCACCGTCGGCGCGACCGTGCTCGTCGCGCGCCCCTGGGAGGAGGTCCCGCCCACGATGCGTCCCACGGTCGTCCCGGACGAGGAGCGCTCCGTCAGCGTCGACTTCGGCATCGTGACCGACCCGGACACGGACTGGGCGGCGATCGACCTGCACCTCGACGCCGCGGCGGCGAACGGCGTCGAGCTCAACGCGGGCCGGGTCGAGTTCACGGCGTTCGACTGGCCCGCCCACCCCGAGACCGCGGCCGAGCCCGGCACCGACCACCTCTCCCGCGCGGCCCGCGCCCTGCACGAGTCCGCCGACGGCACCACCCGGCAGGTCGGGCTCATCGTCGACGCGTACGTGCCCGAGTGGATCAAGGCGGACCCCTCCGTGGCGGGCGTCTCCGCCGACGGGCGCCGGTCGCCGTACCAGGCGTCGGCCTCCGAGCTCGCCCACGGGGACGTCGGCGACCGGCTCGTCGAGTACGTCGCGGCCCTCGGCGAACGCTACGACCCGAGCCGCGTCGCCGTCACCGAGCTCTTCCTCAACCAGTACAGCTTCGGCGCCGACGACCTCGAGCTGTACCGCGAGATGACGGGCGCCGACGACTGGCCGCGCGACGCCGACGGCGAGATCGACGAGTCCGCGCCCGAGCTCGGCATCTGGCGCTCGGAGGTGATCGCGGACCTGCTCACGCGGATGCGCACGGCGCTGGACGGCGTGCGGGGCGGCGAGGGCACGCAGATCGAGCTCGCGATGGACGTCCGCGTCGACTGGGACGACCCGGCGGCCGGGGCGCCGTCGAGCGGGCACGACTACGAGATCCTCCTGGGGGCCGCCGACCGGCTCGTCGTCTGGGCGTACGTCGGCCCGCGGGACCACTCGCCCGCGGAGGTCGAAGGGCTGACCGCCGACCTCGAGGGGGCGGGCTTCGACATGTCGCGCTTCACGATGTCGGTCGGCCTGTGGGCGGGGTCGGCGGACGCCGACCCGCCCCAGGTGATCTCCCCCGAGCTCATGGTGGAGACGCTCGGGGCCGCGGCCACGCACGGGGTCACGGACGTCAACGTCACACCGCTCTCGCACCTGTCGGACGCACACTGGGAGGCGCTGGAGACGGCCTGGGGCGACAGCACCCCGTGAGCGGTCAGGGCTGCGCCGTCGCGCCCGCCGCGTCGAGGTCCGGCAGCGTGACGTCCACCTCCGTGCCCTGGCCCGGCTCGCTGCGGATCGTCAGCACGCCCCCGTGGTCGTGCACGATCTGGTCCACGAGGGAGAGACCGAGGCCGACCCCCCGCACGCGGAGGCGCCGGGTCTCCCGGGAGCGGTAGAAGCGCTGGGTGACCCGCCCGAGCTCGTCGGCGGAGATCCCGGCGCCCTCGTCCGTCACCCGCAGGCGCGCGAGCCGCGACCCCCCGGGGACCGACCCGGCGGTGACGGTGACCCACACCCGCCCGCCCCGGTGGCTGTACTTCACGGCGTTGCTCAGGAGGTTGTCGACCACCTGCCCCACCCGGTCGGCGTCCGAGACGAGCGGCACCGTCGGGTCGCCCTCCACCACGACCTCGACGCCCGCGGCCTCGGCCACGGGGAGCTGGGTGGCGACCGCGTCGCGCACCACACGGACCAGGTCCACGTCCTCGGCCGCCAGCGTGTACGACCCCGAGACGATCTGCGCGCTCGTGAGCAGGTCGTCGACCAGCGAGCGCAGCCGCCGCGCGTTGCGCTCCACGACGGCCAGGTACTCCTGCTGCTCGGTGTCGAGCCGGCCGCCCTCCAGCCGCAGCAGGTCGAGGTAGCCGAGGATCGACGCGAGCGGGGTGCGGAGCTCGTGGCTCACGAGCCCGATGAACTCGTCCTGGGAGCGGTCCTGCTCGTATCGCGCGGTGATGTCCGTGAGCACGACGAGATAGCCCGCCGGGAGCTCGGGCGCGCGCCCCGACAGCGCCGGCCGCTCGGTCACGGTGAGCTCGACGTGCCGTCGGGCGCCGTCGGGGAGCACGACCTCCCAGTCCCCCACCTGGGTGCCGCCGTCGACGGCGCGGCCGAGCACCACCCGGTTCGCCGCGTCCGCCGCCCGGGGCGCGCCGGGCTCCGCCAGCCTCGCGGCCAGGGCGTCCTCGGCGACGAGGCCCGACACGTCCGTCCCGACGAGCTCCCGCTCCGGCCGCCCGACGATCCGCTCGCCCCCCGGGTTGACGGAGACGATCCGGCCGGCGAAGTCCGTCGAGACGAACCCCTGCTCCGTCGCGGCGTCGAGGATGCCGCGCAGGGTGTCCCGCGAGTCGCGGAGCCGTCGCGCGCCGGCGGCGAGCTCGTCGCGGGCGCGCTCGAGCTGCCGGGCCTGCCGCCGGGCGACGCTGACGATCCCGTGCGTCCCCACCGCGACGAAGCCGAGGATGAGGAGGCCCACGACCGCGTGCACCACCGGCGGCACGCGCCCCGGCGCGTCGATCGGCCAGACGACCGGGGCGAACAGCACCGCGGCGGCCCCGCCGAGCCCGACCACCACCCCCCAGACCCCCGGCTGCAGCGCCAGGCTGACCACCGGCATGACGATCAGGACGTCGAGCGCGGAGAGGCTGTACCCGGAGCCTGCCCCCATCATCCCGATCGCGAGGATCTGCACCAGCGACAGCGCGTACTGCCACGCCCGCGGCCAGCGGTCCCAGCGCCCGAGGCTGCCCACCAGCTGGACCGCCGCCACCAGCCCGGTCGACACCACGAGGAAGACCGGGGTCCTCGGCTCCGGCGCCCACCACCGGTCCACGCTCGCCGGACCCCACATGACGAAGACGACGACCGCCGCGAACGAGACCGTGACGGGGACCTGGCGCAGCCCCACGGCGTCGTCGACGAACCAGGCGTCGAGCGCCCGGCGGTAGACGGCGACCGCCCCCCGCCGCAGCCGGCCGAGCATCAGGGTCCGCTCCCGTGCTCCCCGGCCTCCTGCCCGTCGACCGCGACGTGCGGGCGCACGGCCCTCGCGGTCGCCACCGTCTCGCTGGCCCGCACCGTCTCGAGCGGCTCCACCTCGCGGGCCGGGCTGAACCGCGCCCAGTAGCGCGCCGCGGCGCGCACCACGTCGGGCTGCATGTACTCCCGGTGCGCCTGCGACACGTACGCCGCGAGCATCCGGATCTTCGTCTCGACGAAGCCGTCGACGGCGACGAACCGGTTCGGCGCGAAGTCGACCGTGGCCGACGGGCTCTGGAAGCACCACAGGCTCGGGACCTGGCGGGCCGCGACCTGCACCGCCTCGTTCACCGCCCGGTGGTCCTGGTGCCGGTCGCGCGCGCTGTGCGTGTAGACCCGGTCCGGCACCGTGTCCGCGACGACGTCCTCGATCGCACTGATCAGCCCGTCGGCCGGGTCGAGCCGGGTGTCGGGGAAGTCGAGGTGGATCAGGCGTGCCCCCACGACCGCGGCGGCCGCCACCGCCTCACCGTGCCGTGCCGCGGCCCGCCCGCCGACGGCGCCGCCCGACAACGTGAGGATCACGAGCTCGTCCCCCGCCTCGGCGTGCGCGGCGAGGGTGGCGCCGACGCCGATCTCGACGTCGTCCGGGTGCGCCCCGACCGCCAGCACCCGCTGCCGGGACGACTCCCGCTCGCGCCGGGCCCGATGTGCCAGCTCGGTCGCCCGCTCCACGACCCTGGAGGCGGTCACGGGCTTGACCAGGAAGTCGTCGGCGGCCTCGCGCAGCGCCGCGACCGCGTGGTTCACCGTCGGGAACGCGGTGACGATCATGACCGGCAGCGTCGGGTCGATCGCCCGCACCTCCGGCAGGATCTCCAGGCCGGAGCGGCCCGGGAGCTGGATGTCGCTCACGAGGACGTCGTAGGTCGAGCGGCGCAGCGCGGCCAGCGCCTCCTCGGCGTCGGCGGCCAGGTCGACCAGCATCCCGCCGTAGCGGCCGAGCGCGAGGCGGAGGAACTCCGCCGCGTCGGGGTCGTCCTCGAGCACGAGCGCCCGGAATCGGTCGTCGGACAACGGTCCTCCCCTCCCGGCCCCGCCTCGCTCGTACGGTACGCGCCGCGGGGCGGGACCGCGCGGGAACGCACGCCCCGACCTGCGCCGGGGCGTGCGTCGTCACCGTCCGTCGTCGGGCCGCCCGTCGCCCGGCCACGCTCCGCCGAGCCGGACCCGCGCCTCCCGGCCCGCGGACGCCTCGGCCACGCGACGGCCGAGCTCGTCCGCCGACAGGTCCGCGCGCTCGCCGGTCGCCGGGTCGGTGACCGCGAGCACCCCCGCAGCCGCCTCGCGGGGACCCCGCACCGCCAGGAGCGCGTCCCGCCTCCCGCGGGCGAGACGGACCCGGTTGCCGAGCGACCCGTCCGCCTCGACGCGCACCCGCGCGCCGCGACGGCGCAGCGCCCGGGCGGCGTCCTCGACCTCCGCGCCGCCGACCGGGAGGAGGCACACCTGCACCGGGGCCAGCCAGACCGGCAGTCGGCCGGCGTGCTGCTCGAGCAGGAACGCCACCATCCGCTCCATCGACCCGACGGTGCCGCGGTGGATCATCACGACCCGCTGCCGCGAGCCGTCCGCGGCGGTGTAGCCCAGGTCGAACCGCTCCGGCTGGTTGAGGTCGAGCTGCACGGTGGCCAGGGTCTCCTCGTGCCCGCGCGCGTCGCGCACCTGCACGTCGAGCTTCGGCCCGTAGAAGGCCGCCTCCCCCGGCCCGTCCGCCCAGGGCAGGCCCGAGGTGTCGACTGCCGCGCGCAGCCGCTCCTCCGCCTCCGCCCACTGCTCGGGGCCGCCCAGCCACCGCCCGGAGCCGTCGCGGCGGGACAGCCGGACGTGGTCGACCTCGATGCCGAGCACCCCGAGCACGTCGAGGACGGCGTCGAGCGCGGCGCGGACCTCGTCCGAGACCTGGTCGGGACGGCAGAAGACGTGGGTGTCGTCGAGGTTGATCTGCCGCACGCGCGACAGGCCGCTCAGGACGCCCGACCGCTCGGCGCGGAACATCGCCCCGAGCTCGTGGTACCGCACGGGCAGGTCGCGGTGGCTGCGCGGCTCGGCCGCGTAGAGCTGGGCGTGGTGCGGGCAGTTGGCCGGCCGCAGGACCAGCGGGTCGTCGCCGCCGTCGTCGAGCGCCGGGAACATGTCGGCGGCGAACTTGCCCCAGTGGCCCGAGCGCTCGAACAGGGAACGCTTGCCCAGCACGGGGGTGTAGACCGGCTCGCAGCCGCCCGCGAGCGCGACGTCCTCCGCGAGCCGCTCGAGCTCGCGGCGCACCACGGCGCCGGCCGGCTGCCACAGCGGCAGCCCGGGCCCCACGACCGGGCTGGTGGTGAAGATCCCCATCGCCGCCGCGAGGTCGCGGTGGTCGAGGACGGCGGGGGCGGACGGGTCGGGGGCCGGAGAGTCGGGGGCCGGAGAGTCGGGGGCCGGAGAGTCGGGGGCGGTGCTCATGTCGGTGCTCCTTCGGGAGGGAGCCGCCCGGGTACGACGAAGGCCCCGGAGCGAGCTCCGAGGCCTGGACGGGGTGCGTGCAGCAGCGTGCAGCGGTCAGTCGGCGCCGGAGGTGTCCGGCGTCGTCGTGACCAGTGCGCTGCGCATGGTGCCGACGCTACCCACGGCGCCGCGACGCGGTCAACGGCGATGCGGGTCGGCGTCGGAGTGCTCGTCAGGTGGCGAGCGAGCCGCGCACCACCGAGTCGCCCGAGTGTGCGGGGTCGCCGTCGAAGTGCTCCTCGGACACGTCGACGACGGGGTACGCGGTGAGGTCGAGGCCCTCGGGCACGTCGAACCGTCCCTCGTCGCCCTCGAGGACTCCGAGGCTGACGAGCCCGCTCACGTCGGGCTTGAGCAGCCACACCTCGCGATAGGTGCCCTCGGGGGCGGGCGCGTCGATCGTGACGACGACCTGCCGGCGCCCGTCCGCCTCCTCCTCGACGACCGCTTCGCCGGACGCGCCCTGCCAGTCCGGCAGAGGGCCCAGGGTGGCCGTCGCGATCGTGGTCTCAGCGGGCTCGGTGGCCCGCCTCTCCCAGAGGACGCCGCCGACGGCTCCGAGGACCAGTGCCGTGGACGCGGCGACGAGCGCCGGCCACCAGGCGCGCGGCCGGCGCCGCGGCGAGAGCTCGTCCTCGGGCGCGGTGTGCCCGGCATCGTGGGAGGTGTCGGCACGCTGCGCGGCCGGGGCCCCGGCGTCCGGCGCGATGGTCTCGGGCACGTCGGTGAGTGCGAGCTCGGCGTGCACGCGCGTCCAGACGTCCGGCGCGGGTGGCACCAGCTCGGGCTCGGCGCCGCCGGGCCGGGCGACGTCCACGACCCGCGCGAACCCCTGGACCGCGCGCGTGCAGGGGGCACAGCCGTCGAGGTGGACGCGCTGCTCGGGCTCGAGCACGTCCTCGCCGAGCGCGTAGAGCGCGAGCGTCTCGTCATCGATGTGGGGCACCGTCCACCTCCAATCGGTCGCGGAGCCTGATCAGGCTCCGTCGTACGTGGCTCTTGACGGTACCGAGCGGGAGACCGAGCTCCTGCGCGATCTGCACGTGGGTGAGGTCACCGAAGAAGGCCAGCCGCAGGATCGTGCGGGCCGGGTCGCCGAGCCGCCGGAGCTCGTCGTCGATCAGGATCTTGTCCGCGACTCGGTCCACGGAGGACTCGGGGCCGGGCACCGGGTCCGGCGCGCGGCGGGCGGCGTCCTGCGCCCGACGGACGCGGGAACGGGCCTCGTGCGCGTCGGCGACCGTGTGGCGGGTGATGCCGACCAGCCAGGCCGGCAGGCGGGCCCGTTCCGGGTCGAACCTCGCGCGGCCCCGCCACGCGGCGACGAACACCTGCTGGGTCACGTCCTCGGCGTCGGCGCGCGAGCCGAGGGATCGCAGCGCCATGGTGTGGACCAGCGCGGACCAGGACTCGTAGGCCTCCGCGAGGGCGGACTCGTCACCCTCGGCGAAGCGTTGCCCGAGGCGCCGCACGGCGAAGTCGGCGTCGTCGGGCGCGTCATCGTCGGCGTTCAGAGCGCTTCCTCGGGCTCGGGCGGTGTCCCTGGCGCAGAGCTGCCACCACTTTGGGACACCGCCGATCGTAGGGGCGGGCGCCCCGCCGGACCAGTGGTGCCGGGTGGGCTGCCGGCACCGTCACCCTTCCGGGGTCGCCGTGACCACGACGTTGTCCGAGTAGGAGCGGGCGGCGGCGTCCCACGTGCCGCCGCACGTGACCAGCACCAGCCGGGCGGGCCCTGACCGGTCGAACAGGTCCTCGAAGGACAGGTCCGGCTTCGGCTCCGACCGCACCTGCGTCACTGTGTAGTTGTGGGTGCGGCCGTCCGACGTGCGGACGTGCACCCTCGTCCCGGGCTCCGCCCTCGTGAGCCTGGCGAACGGGCCGACACTGTCCACGTCGTCCACGTGCGCGGCGACGACGGTCGCGCCGTGAGGGCTCGCCGGCGCCGGGCCGAACCGGTACCAGGCGGCCTCGTCCGCCGACCCGGGGAGGGCCATGCGGCCCCGGTCGTCCACGCCGGCCGCCACGACGGGGACGTCGATACCGAGTCCAGCGACCACGATCCGCTCCGGCGCGGGAGGCGTCGCAGCGGCCGCGTCCTCGGCCGCACGCACGGGCACCCCGGGCCGGCTGTCGGGCAAGGGATCCTCGGCGACGGCGGGACGAGGGTCGTCGCCGGTGCGCTCGGCCGGCGCGGACGCACCCGCGCACCCCGTGAGAAGGAGCGCGAGGACGACGGCCACGCCGCGGGCGGGGCCTGAGCCGGCCGCCCGCGACGCGGCGCTGCGGTGGTGCGACGTCATCGACGACGCCCGGCGTCGGGGACGAGCTGCGCAGGGCGGTGTGCGCGCTCGCGCAGCGCCTTGACGAGCATCACGGTCGAGACCAGGACGAGGAATCCCACGAACGCACCGCCCGCGACCAGGGCCACCGAGCTGAACGCGCTGCTCGGAGCCTCGAAGTCGGCCGCGAGGCCGGACGTCCCGGCGGGCACGCCACCGGGCGAGGAGTGGAGTCCGTCGATCGTCTGGGTGGCCAGCGCCAGGGTGTCGTCCTCGAGGCTGCCCCACGCGTACGCGATCGTGTTGACGCCGTCGGCGACCTCGACGTCCGTCGGGCCGAGCACGGGGTCGGTCGTGCCCGCGGCCGCCACGGACGCGGAGACCGTGCCCGCCGGCAGGTCCAGGACCTCCTCGTCAGGGTTCTCCAGCCCGCTGATGACGGCCTCGCCCCCGGCGAGCACGTCCACCGCCGGCGCGGCAGCCACGTGCCGCACGGTCAGGCGTCCTTCGCCGGCTCCGGTCGTGGACGTGTCGTTGGTGAAGAGGGTGGCGGTCGGCTGCCCGTCGGCGTCCAGGTGTGCGACGGCCGTGTAGTTGTTGCCTGCCTCGAGGTCCAGATCGATCGGTCCGATCACCGGGTCGCCGGTGTCCTGCGCGTCCGGTGCGGTGACGGCGACCGAGTAGGTGCCGGCGGGCAGGTCCAGCGGCCCGGCCATGTCACCGGGCTCGAAGTCGTCGACGGTGAGCTCGTCGTCCACCCAGACGTCGACCGGGGTGTCCGGCACGCCGTGCATGACCGACAGGACCGCCCCGTCGTCGGTGTCGGCTGCCGCGGGGGCCGCCAGGCCGATCGCGGCCAGCCCCAGTGCGGTGAAGGTCGTGGCTCCCACAAGAGCGACGCTGCGTCGAGCGGTGCGTTCCATGATGCCCTCCAGGTCGTGGACCTCCGGCGGTCCGGACGTCCGGTGCTGACACCACTCCTTCCGCCCGAAGGGCGACGGCGGATGCACCTGACCCAGAGAGAGATGGTTCGCGTGCCGTGCCGCCGTCATCGGGCCGACCACGCCCGGCCCACCATATGGCTAGCCTGGCTAGCGATATTCGTGGGTGGTCCACCCGCGCCCGGCCTCGGTCCGGCACGCCGAGGTGCCCTGCCGCACCACCCCGGCAGGACACCTTCGGCACGCGCCGCTCAGAGGTCGAGAGGGCGCAGCACGGCGGTGATGCCGTGCGCGATCTGGGCGTTGCCCTTGTTGATGTCGAGCTTGCTCGTGACCAGGAACGGGTTGACGTCGTTGCGGTCCTGGTCCACCAGCCGCACCAGGGGCAGCCACCGGCTGAGCACGTCGACGCGGAACGTCGCACCCTGCGCCGTGGCCAGCGCGGCGCCGTCCGACCGCAGCGCCTGGCGGGAGGAGATCGTGGCCCCCGGCACCACGTGGTAGAGCAGCACCTGCTCCACCGCGTCGATCCCCACCGCTCCGGCGATGCGGTTCAGCACGCCGGACTCCGTCCGTTCCCACCGACGGGTGAGGTCGAAGGCCACGAGCTGGAAGGCCCGGTCGTTCGGGAGGAACGCCGTCACCGGGACGGTGCCGTCGGCGAGCACCGCGACCGGGCTGTCCGGCTTGGCCGCCAGGACCGCGGCGACCGCCTGGTCCACCACGTCGAAGTCGTACCAGTTCCGGTCGAACGTGTCCCCGTCGGCCGCCAGGACCGAGGCCAGGCTGGCCGTGCCGGCAGGCCGCGCGGCCGACGGAGCGGCCGACGGTACGGCCGCCGCTGCCGGGGCGACGACGGCCGTGGCGACCAGCCCGAGCATCGCGGCGCACGCGGCGCCCACCGTGGTCCGAAGTGTGTGTCGAAGCTTCATCGTCGACTCCCTCGTCGATCCTCCGGTGCCCCGCCGACGGCGAGACACCAGGGGCACGCGGACGGCACCCGCCTCCTCTTCGTCCTGATCCAGGCCTGCGGATGCAGCCCGTACGAGCCCGGGAGAATGCAGGGGGTGCCCGTGCCGCCTGCGCTCCACGCCGACCGTCGACTCACAGCAGGTCCATAGCCACGCGCTACACCCGTCCCAGGGCCGCTTCCTAGCCTCCGGGACACAGGCCGCCTGCCGGGTGGCCACGATCCAGGGAGTCGAGGGTGTTGTTGCAGCGCTCACGGTCGTCTGTCACCGCGCGGTCGTCGGTGATCCCCGAGGACCCGAGTACGGGTCAGGAGGACGGCACCGGTCAGGAGGACGGCACCGCGCGCCGCGGCCGGGTCGCGGCGCGGCTCCGTGGCACCCGCCCGCGGCGCCGCGCGCTGGTGGTCGGCGTGATCGGCCTGCTCGTGCTCGTGGCCGCGCTCGTCGTCTACCTCACGGTCCTGCGTCCCCGCGCGGCCGCGCCGGAGGCGGCCGCCGCGCAGACGACGACCGCCCAGGCCGGCACGACGACGTTCGAGCAGGCCGTCACGACCACCGGCACGCTCACGCCCGCGGTGCAGGAGGAGGTGTCCTTCGAGGCCGCCGGCACGGTGCAGTCCGTGAAGGTGGCCGAGGGCGACACGGTCACGAAGGGCGAGGCGCTCGCGACGATCGACACGCTCCAGCTCGACGCCGCGCTCGCTGAGGCGAACGCCTCCCTGGCCCAGGCGCAGGCGGACCTCGCGGACGCGGAGGACGCCGACGACGGCTCGGACACCGCGGAGGCCACCGTGGAGGCGCGGGAGTCCGCGGTCGCCGTCGCCCAGCAGGCGTACGACGACGCCGACGCGGCGATGTCCGACGCGACGCTCGAGGCGCCCGCCGCCGGGCTGGTGACGTCGGTCGGGGTCGCCGTGGGCGACGCGGTGGGCACGTCGGGGTCGGGGTCATCGGGCTCGTCGAGCGCCTCGGCGCCGGGCGCCTCCACCGGTGGGTCGGCCGGCGGCTCCACGACGGACACCTCGGGCTCCTCGGACGCGGCGGCGTTCACGATCGTCGGCACCGACGCGTGGACCGTGGACGTGAGCGTCGGCGAGTCGGACGTCGCGTCGATCGCGGCCGGCGACCAGGTCGAGATCGCCTCGGACGACCTGGACGAGACCGTCTTCGGCACCGTGACCGAGATCGGCAGGCTGCCCTCGACGACGCAGGGCGCGGTGGCCTACCCCGTGACGGTCACGGTGACCGGTAGCCCCGAGGGCCTGCACGACGGGGTCTCCGTCGACGTCTCGATCGTCACCGAGCGCCGCACCGACGTGCTCGCGGTCCCGGCCGCCGCGGTGACGACGGGCGACGACGGCGCCTCCGTGGTGACGCTGGTCGCGGACGACGGCTCGACCTCCGAGCAGGCCGTCGAGACGGGCGAGACCTCCGGCCAGATGGTCGAGGTCACCTCGGGCCTCGCCGAGGGCGACTCCGTGCAGTACACCGCGTTCACCCCGGGAGCGGGCCAGGGCGGCGGGCAGGGCGACCTGCCCGAGGGCTTCGACCCGTCCCAGCTGCGCGGCGGCGGGCAGGGCGGCTTCCCCGAGGGGTTCGACCCGTCACAGATGGGCGGCGGGCCGGGCGACGGGCAGAGCGGCGCGCGGCCGGGCCAGGGAGGGAACTCGTGACCGCGCCGGCGACCACCGGCGGCCTCGCGGTCCCCGCCACCGCGCCGGTCATCGACCTGCACGACGCCCGCAAGACGTACCGCACGGGCGACCTGGAGTTCGAGGCGCTGCGCGGCGTCGACCTGCGGATCGAGCGCGGCGAGTACGTCGCGATCGTGGGCCCGTCCGGCTCGGGCAAGTCGACCCTCATGAACGTGCTGGGCTGCCTCGACACGCTCACGTCAGGCGGCTACCGGATCGCGGGCGACGACGTGGACGACATGGACGAGACCGACCTCGCGAGCGTGCGCAACGAGCAGATCGGGTTCGTGTTCCAGCAGTTCAACCTGCTGCCCTCGCTGTCGGCGCTGCGCAACGTCGAGCTGCCGCTCGTCTACCGCGGCGTCGCGCCGGCCGAACGGCGCGAGCGCGCCACCGAGGCGCTGGAGCGGGTCGGGCTCGGGGACCGCACCGCGCACCGGCCGGGGCAGCTCTCGGGCGGGCAGCAGCAGCGCGTCGCGGTCGCCCGCGCCCTGGTGGGCGAGCCGGCGCTGGTCCTCGCGGACGAGCCGACGGGCAACCTCGACTCGCACTCCACCGCGGACGTGCTCGACCTGTTCGACGCGCTGCACGCGCACGGCCGCACGATCGTGCTCATCACGCACGAGCACGAGGTCGCCGAGCGGTCCCGCCGCGTGGTGCGGGTGCTCGACGGCCTCATCACGGCCGACGGACCGAGCAGCCGGGCGGTGGCCCCGTGAGCTGGTCGGAGACCCTCGTCACCGCGTGGCACGCGATCCGCGCGCACACCATGCGCTCGCTGTTGACGGTGCTCGGCATCCTCATCGGCATCGCCGCCGTCATCCTCACGGTCGGCCTGGGCCTCGGCACGCAGAAGGACGTGTCGGAGGACATCAGCTCGCTCGGGTCGAACCTGCTCATCGTCACCCCGGGGTCCTCGACCGACTCCGCCGGGGTGCGGGGCGGGTTCGGCTCGGCGTCCACGCTCACCGTGGCGGACGCGGAGGCGCTCGGCTCGGACGTCGCCGTGCCGGACGTCGCCGCCGTCACCGCGGAGAAGGAGTCGTCGCAGTCCCTCGAGGCGGGCGACGCGAACTGGACGACGACCGTCACCGGTGTGACGGGCGACTGGCTGGGCGTGCGCTCCCGCGAGCTCTCCTCCGGCGATCTCGTCGACGCCGCCTCCACCGACGAGGTCGTCCTCGGCCCGGAGACGGCGACCGAGCTGTTCGGCTCGACGGACGTGGTCGGCCGCACGGTGAGCATCGCCGGGACGACGTTCGACGTCGTCGGCGTGCTGGAGGCCGCCGGGTCGAGCGCGTCGGCCGACCTCGACGACGTCGCCGTCGTGTCGATGACGGCGATGACGTCCGGGATCACGGGCGGCACTGACACGTCGGTGAGCACGATCTACCTCAAGGCGACCGGCACCGACGCGATCTCCGCGGCCTCCCAGGAGGCGCAGTCCCTGCTGCTCGCGCTGCACGGGGCGAGCAGCGCCGACGCCGCCGACTTCACGATCGACTCGCAGGACTCGCTCGTGTCCACGGCGACGTCGGTCTACCGCACCCTCACGGTCCTGCTCGCCGGCGTGGCGGGCCTGTCCCTGCTCGTCGGAGGCATCGGCGTCATGAACATCATGCTCGTGTCCGTCACGGAGCGGACCCGCGAGATCGGCCTGCGCAAGGCGCTCGGCGCCCCGCCCGGGGCGATCCGGCGCCAGTTCCTCACGGAGGCGACGATCCTGGGCGTCACGGGCGGGCTCGTCGGCGCCGGGCTCGGCGTCGTCGCCGCCCTCGCCCTGCCGGCCGTGCTCGGCTCCTCGATCGTCGTCTCGCCCGTGGCGGTGGTCGGCTCCCTCGCCGTCGCGCTCGCCATCGGGCTCGTGTTCGGCGTCTACCCCGCCGTGCGCGCCGCCCGCCTCGCGCCCATCGACGCGCTGCGCAGCGAATGACCGCGCCCGTGCCCCGTCCGGCCCTCTCCCCCACACCGTCCCGGCCCTGCCCACCCTGGAGCCTCCGATGAACCCCCGCACCGCTCTCCCCCGCGCCGCCGCACCGCGACCGCGCCGCCCGCGGGCCGCGCTCGCCGCGGCCGGCCTCCTCGGCCTCGCGCTCGCCCTCGCCGCCTGCTCCGCCCCGGGCGACGCGACATCCGTCGCCGCGTCCGACGCCGCCTCGCCCGGGGCCGCCGAGCGGGGCGGCGCCGCCGACGGCGCCCCGCAGGCCGGCGGCCGCGCCCCCGGCGTCTCCGGCGAGGTCGCCGCCGTCGACGGCACGACCGCGCAGGTGCAGGACGACGACTCCCAGACGGCGGTCACCTGGTCGGGCGACACGACGGTGACGGTCGCGGTGGACGGGTCGCTCGACGACGTGACCGAGGGCGCGTGCGTCCTCGCCGTGACGGGCGGCCTCGGCGGCGGCGGGGGCGCCTCGGCAGCCACGGACGGCACGGCCGGCACGGCCGCCGCGGCGAGCACGGCCGCGACGAGCGTCACCGTCAGCGAGCCGGTGGACGGCGAGTGCGCGGCCGGGGCCGGCGGCGGGTTCCCCGGCGGCGGTCAGGACGGCGGCGAGCGCCCCGACGGCGCGCCCTCCGACATGCCGTCCGGTCAGCCGGAGGGCATGCCGAGCGGAGCCCCGTCCGGCGCGCCGGACGGGGGCGGCCGCGGGCCTGGTGGCGGCTTCGGCGGCGTCACCGCCGGGACGGTGACGTCCCTCGACGGGTCGACGATCACGGTGAGCGCGACCTCGGGCGACGGGGAGTCGGCCGAGGAGACCGTCACGGTCGACGACGCCACGACGTACACGGTGCAGCAGGCGGGCTCGGGCGACGACGTCGCCGTCGGCGCGTGCGTCACGGCCCAGGGCGAGAGCGACGACAGCGGCACCCTGACCGCGACCAGCCTCACCGTCTCCACCCCCGGCGACGACGGCTGCACGAGCGGGTTCGGCGGCGGCCGGGGCGGGTTCCCCGGCGGGTCCCGCGACGGCTCCGACGGCTCCGACGGACAGGGCGGTGACGGCGATGCGTGACGCCGCCCGTCGTCGGCGCCGCGCCACGCGACGCCGCCTGGTCGCGGCGGGCGTCGCCGTGGTCGTCCTCGGCGCCGGGGGCACCGCGTTCGCCCTGCGGCCCTCCGACGCCCGCTACCGCACCGCGGCCGTCACCACGGGCGACGTCGCGCAGCACGTGTCCGTGAGCGCGACCGTCGCGTCCGCGACCCGGGCGGACACCACGTTCGGCGCGTCCGGGACGGTGGCGTCGGTCGCGGTCGCCGCAGGCGACCGGGTCGAGGCGGGCGACGTCCTGGCGACGCTCGACGCCGACGAGCTGCAGGACGCCGTCGACGACGCCACCGAGACGCTGGCCGAGGCGCAGCAGACGCTCGCCGACGACCTCGACGCGCAGGCGTCGGGGACGAGCGGCACGACGAGCACGAGCTCGGGGTCCGGGTCGGGGACAGCGACCGCGGACGTCGAGCCGAGCGCGGCGACGTCCGGGTCCGGGGACGCGACGGGATCGGCCGCGTCGGGCGGCGAGTCGGGCGGCGAGTCGGGCGGCGAGTCGGGCGGCGCGTCGGTGCAGCTCGTCGCTTCGGCGAGCACCTCGACGTCCACCTCGGCCGCCTTCCTGCCCGTCGCGAGCCCCACCGCGTCCGCCGACGACGCGGCCGGCCTCGACCGGGCGGTCACGAAGGCCCGCGCCGCGCTCGCGACCGCCGCGAAGGACGTGCAGGCGGCCCAGGACGCGCTGCTGGCGGGGTACGAGTCCGTCGAGGACGCGCTCCTCGACGGGACGACGGCGCTCGGCACCTCGGGCGACGCCGTGACCGCGGCGACGGGCGACGACGGCGCCTGCGCGGCCGTGCTCGCGTCGGGCGGCGACGAGGACTCCGGCGGGCAGACCGCGGACGACCAGGCGTCGGCCGACGACCTGCAGGCGTGCGTCGACGCGATCGTCGCCGCGCAGGAGGCGCTCGCCGCGTCCGACGCCGCCCAGCGGGCGACGGGACAGGCGCAGCGGGCGCTCGCCGACCTCGTCGCCGACCTGGACGACGCCGTGACGACCCTCGGCGAGAAGGCGGACGCGCTCGACGCGGCCGCCCGTGCGGTCCAGGACGCCGACGCGTCCGGCTCCGGCTCGGGGGCGGCGTCCGGGTCCGGCGGGTCCGGCGGCGGGAACGGCTCCGGGTCGGCAGGCGGGGGCGGCACGGCGGCGACGCCCGACCGCGGGACGGGCGCCGGCGACGGTGCGTCGCAGGGCGCCGACGACCGCGCGACGGGCGGCTCCGGTCCGTCCGCCGCCACGGGCGGGGCGGGCGACGGCGCCGCGGGTCGGTCCGGCACCGACGACACGGCGGGCGGCTCGTCCGCCGCCGGTGCCGGCACGAGCGGTCTCGGGGGCTCCGGGGCGGCCTCGGGCACCGTGACCGCCGAGCGCATCCTCGCCGACCGGGCCGCGGTGACGGTCGCGCGGAGCCGGGTCGACGTCGCGAAGGCCGCGGCCGCCGCGGGCACCCTCACCGCGCCGGTCGCCGGGACCGTCGCCCAGATCGACGTGTCGGCCGGGGCGACCGTGGGCACGAGCGACACGGCGGTGACGATCCTCGGCGACGGCGGCTACGTGCTGTCCACGACGCTGGACCTGGCGGAGGTCGGCTCGGTCGAGGTGGGGCAGCCGGTCACCGCGACGGTGCCGGCGACCGGCGCCGAGTACACGGGCACCGTGAGCAGCGTGGGCGTCCTCGACGCGTCGGAGACGTCGACCCCGTCGTACGCGGCGACCGTCGCCCTCGACGCGCCCGACGGCGACCTGCCCGAGGGCGCGTCCGCGTCGGCGACCATCGAGGTCGCGACCGTGGAGGGCGTGCTCGTCGTGCCGACGTCGGCGGTGACCACCGACGGCTCGACGACGACCGTCCGCGTGCTCGACGGCGGCGACGTCCGCACGGTCGCGGTGACGGCCGGGGCGGTCGGGCCCGAGCGCACCGAGGTCACCGACGGGCTCGCCGCCGGGGACGAGGTCGTGCTCGCCGACCTGGACCAGCAGATCGTGCAGGACGACGACGAGGAGGAGTCGAGCGGGCTCGGCGGGCTCGGCGGCTCCGACGAGGTGAGCGGGCCCGGTGGGTCCGGAACCGAGGGCGGGTTCCCGGGCGGCGGCATGCCCGGGAGCTTCCAGCCGCCGTCCGGCACGGCACGCTGAGTGCGGACGACGGTCACCGGCTCTCGCGGGGCAGCCGCACGGTGAACGTCGTCCCGGCCGTCGCCCCCGGCGTCGTCCGCTCGCCCGCCGTCGCCGACCGGACGGCGACCGTGCCCCCGTGCGCCGTGACGATCGCGTCGGCGATCGCGAGGCCGAGGCCCGTCGACCCGCCGGCGCGGTTGCGCGCCGCGTCCCCGCGCGTGAACCGGCGGAACAGGGTGGGGCGCAGGTCGGCGGCGATGCCCGGCCCGTCGTCGGCGACCTCGATCACGACGTCGTCCGCGCGGCGCGCGAGGCGCACCGACACGTGCGTGCCCGCCGGGGTGTGCGTGCGGGCGTTGGCGAGCAGGTTCGCCAGGACCTGGCGGAGGCTCGCCTCGTCCCCCGTCACGAGCAGCTCGTCCTCGCCGGGTCCGGCCGCGTCGTCGGCGCTCCCGCCGTCCTCGCCGTCCCCTGGCAGGGCGAGCGTCCAGGCGTGCGACGGGCTCGCCGCGTGCGCGTCCATGACCGCGTCGACGGCGAGCGTCGCGAGATCGACGGGCGCCCGGTCGAGCGGCCGGCCGGCGTCGAGGCGCGCGAGGAGCAGCAGGTCCTCGACGAGGGCCGTCATGCGCAACGCCTCCGACTCGATCCGGTCCAGCGAGCGTGCGGTGGTCGGCGCGAGGTCGTCGGGCGCGCGACGCACCAGCTCGGCGTAGCCGCGGATCGACGCCAGCGGCGTGCGTAGCTCGTGGCTCGCGTCGGCCACGAAGCGCCGCACCTGCATCTCCGAGTCGTGCCGGGCCTGCAGCGAGGTCTCGACGTTCTCGAGCATCCGGTTGAGCGCCGCGCCCACCGTCCCGACCTCGAGGCGCTCGTCGGTGAGCCGGTCCGGGACCCGGGGGATTCCCGCGATCGCCCCCTGGGCGAGCTCCAGCTCCGACACGCTCCCCGCGGCCGCGGCGACGTCGTCGAGCGGGCGCAGGGAACGGCGCACGAGCCACGCACCGACGAGGACGGCGGCGACCAGGCCCGCGACGCCGAGCGCCGCCTCGACCAGGACGAAACCGTGCACGGTCGTGTCGACGGTCGCGGTGCTGGTCGCGACGACCGTCGGGTCACCGTCGTCGGTGGTCCGGTGCACGGCCCGGAACGCCCCGAGGCCGGGGACCTCGACGTCGTGCGCACGACCGTCCGCGGGCACGGCCTCGAGGGCCGCGACCTGGTCCTCGTCGAGCGCGGTGCGCTCGAGGGACTCCGTGACGTGCTCGGCGAGGACGATCTCGTCGTCCGAGTACCGCACGACGGCGCTGCCGGGACCGATCCCCGCGGGCAGCTCGGCCGGGTCGTCGACGACGGGCAGGTCGCCGGGCGAGGGCGGCCTGACGGGCGCCGACCCGGTCCGCTCGTCGGCCGGGGGCCGCACCACGGGCCCCTCCGCGAGGCGTCGGCCTGCCTGCTCCAGCTCGTGGTCGGTCTGCGAGACGAGCTGCGAGCGCAGCACCGCCGTCGACACCGTGGCGAGTCCGGCGGTGACGACGAGGACGACCGTCGCCAGCACGAGGACGAGGCGGGTCCGCAGGGCGGTGGGGCGGGCAGGTCGTTCAGCCACGGGGCCCGCCAGGGACCTTCGCGGGCTTGAGCACGTACCCGACGCCGCGCAGCGTGTGGATCATCGGCTCGCGCCCCCGGTCGATCTTGCGGCGCAGGTAGGAGATGTACAGCTCGACGATGTTCGCCTGGCCGCCGAAGTCGTAGTGCCACACGCGGTCGAGGATCTGCGCCTTCGACAGCACCCGGCGCGGGTTGCGCATGAGACAGCGCAGCAGCTCGAACTCGGTCACCGTGAGCTGGATCTCCGCGCCGTCGCGCCACACCTCGTGCGCGTCCTCGTCGAGCTGCAGGTCGCCGACGACGAGCACCCCGTCGTCGGAGGCCGCGACGGCGCCGCCGCGCCGCAGGAGCCCGCGCAGCCGGGCGACGACCTCCTCCAGGCTGAACGGCTTGGTCACGTAGTCGTCGCCGCCCACGGTGAGCCCGGCGACGCGGTCCTCGACGGCATCGCGGGCGGTGAGGAACAGCACCGGCATCGTGGCCCCCTGTGCGCGCAGGCGGCGCAGCACCGTGAACCCGTCCATGTCGGGGAGCATGACGTCGAGCACGACGACGTCAGGCCGGTCCTCCCGGACCGCCCGGACCGCCGTGCCCCCGTCGGGCGCCGCGGACACGTCCATCCCCTCGAGCCGCAGCGCGGACGTGAGGAGCTCGGCGAGGTTGGGCTCGTCGTCGACCACGAGGACGCGGACGGGAGACCCGTCCGCCCGGGTGAGGCGCGGCTGATCGAGACGCCCGACGGGCACGGGGGCAGAGGTCATGGGCCCAGGCTGCCCGCGCAAGCGCTGGTCTTCCTGGGCCGAACCTGTGCGTCGCCTATGACTTCGGCCCGAGCACGGACGGCAGGTCGGCGACGCTGTCGACGACGTGCGTGTGCGGCGCCGCCGCCAGCACGTCGCGCGGCACTCCCCCGCTGAGCACGCCGACCACGAGGCCGGCGCCGGCGTTCGTCCCCGCCTCGAGGTCGAGCACGGTGTCGCCGACGGTCAGCACCCGGCGCACGTCGGTGACCCCGGTGCGCTCCATCGCCCGGTGCACCATGTACGGCGCGGGCCGGCCGGCGGGCACGTCGTCGGTGGTGATCACGGCGTCCACCACGCCGTCGGCCCAGCCCAGACGCTCGAGCAGCAGGCCGGTGACGTCCGCGGAGAACCCGGTGGTCAGCGCGATCCGGGCCCCCTGGTCGCGCAGCGCCGCGAACGCGTCGAGGACGCCGGGCATCGCGATGGGCGGGGTCGCGTCGTAGGCCTCGCGCAGCAGCCGCTCGAAGTCGGCGAACGCGGGCTCGACGGCGGCCGGGTCGCCGCCGAGCCCCAGCAGGGACCGGATGGCGGTGCGCTTGTCGGCGCCCATCCAGCGGGCCACGTCGGCGACGCCGGCGGTGCTGCCGTGCCGGCGCACGGCGTCGTGCAGCGCGCGGTAGACGGCGCCGCCCTCCTCCACGGTGGTGCCGGCGATGTCCAGGGCGGCGAGGTCGATCACGAGGGGTCCTTCCGGTCGGGCGAGCTGGGGTGGGGTGTCGGGTCGGGTCGGGCCGCTCACGCGGCGACCCCGGCGCGGTCGAGGACGTCGGCGGCGAGGCCGAGCCCGGTGGTCATGCCGATGCCGGTCGTGACGGTGGCGACGTGCACCCCCGGCGCGGGCTCGGCGACGAGGAACTCCCGGCCCGGCACCGTGGCGTACGTGCCCTGCCAGCGCTCGACGACGGTCAGGTCGTCACGCCCGAGCAGGTCGCGGCCGAGGCGCAGGAGCAGGTCGTAGCCCTCCTCGTCCTGGAACACGGGCGCGTCCGTGGCGCGCAGGTGCGTGTCCCCGAGGATCAGGCTGCCGCCCTGCGGGGTCGCCATGAGGTTGACGTCCCAGGCCGCGCCGGAGGGGTCCGCGGCCGCGAGCTCGGCCGCGACGGCCGGCGCGGAGGGGAGCGCGGCGAGCGCCGCGTACCGGACCGTCGACCAGCCGGTGAGCAGCGGCGTCGTCAGGCCGAGGGGCCCGAGGGGCCCGGCGGGGCGCACGCGCAGCATGTGCAGGCGGCACCGGCGCAACCCCGCGTCCTCGGCCACGTCGGGCAGCAGCCGGTCGAGGTCGTGGTGGGCGGCGACCACCACGACGTCGGCCTCGAGCGTGCCGCGGGTCGTGTCGACCCGGCCGGGCGCCACGGCGCGGGCGGCCGTCCGCCAGCGGACGTCCACGCCGCGGGCCTCGAGCCAGCGGGCGAGGGCGGGGGCCGCAGCGCGGGGGTCGACGAGGAGGTCCAGCGGAAGGTGCGCTCCCCCGACCACCGGGTCCGGGCGCACCGGGACCGCCGCCCGCGCCTCGGCGGCGTCGAGGAGGCGGACCTCCTCCGGCCCGCGCTCGGCGGCGAGCTCGCCGAGCAGCCGCAGCTCGGCGGCGGTGCGCGCGACGACGTGCGTGCCCACGGGCGCGACGTCGAACCCCGCCGCGGAGCCGAGACCGAGCCACCGCTCGCGGGCGGCGAGCGCGTATGCGCGGGCGGGCCCGACCTGCGCGGTGACGCCCACGTGCCCGAAGTTCTGCACCGACGACCCGACCACCCCCGCCGCCTGCTCGACCACGGTCACCCGGTACCCGCGCCGGAGGGCCTCGGCGGCGACGCCCAGGCCGACCACCCCCGCCCCCACGACGACGACGCGGCGGCCGGTCGCCGCGGACGGGACGGTTCCCGCGGACGTGGCGGAGGTGCTGGTCGTGGTCATCGGGTCCCTCCCGGGGCGTGGTCGTGGACGAGGTCGTTCACCGCGCGGCCACCTGGGCCGGGTACGGTCCGGGCGTGACCAGACAGACCCCGCCGGCGAGGTCGTCGGCGCAGATCGTGCGCGTGCTCGCCGACGAGCTCGCCGGCCTGCCGTCCGGCACGCGGGTGGCCTCCGAGGCGGAGGTCGGGCAGCGCTTCGGCGTGGGGCGCGCCGCGGCGCGGGCCGCGCTGGGCGAGCTGGAGCGCCGGATGCTGGTGAGCCGCATCCAGGGCCTCGGCACCTTCACCCGCCGACGCGTCGACTACCTGGTCGCGCCCGGCCGGGCGCCGTCGTGGAGCCGGACGCTGCGCGAGGCGGGCGCCTCGCCCCGCACCGTCGTGCTCGCCTGCGACGCCGTCCCGCTCCCGCCGGACGTCGCCGCGGCGCTGGAGGTCGCTCCCGGCACCCGCGGCTTCCGGCTGGTGCGCCGGTCGCACATCGACGAGATGCCCGCCGCGTGGGGCGTCGAGTGGCTCGTCGCCGACCTCGTGCCCGAGCTGCCCGCCGCGCTGCGGCTCGAGGAGTCGCTGGACACGATCCTGCGGCAGACGGCCGGGGCGCGACCCGAGCGCGCGTGGACGCGGGCGAGCATGGAGCCCGCGCCCGAGGAGGCGAGCGAGGGGCTGGGCTGCCGGCCGGGCGACCCCGCGTGGCTCATGGCGAGCCTCGCGCGCGACGGCGCGGACGGCCGCCCGCTGCTGTCCACCGAGCGGTGGGTGCGCGCCGACGCGGTGCGCGTCGTGCTGGAGCTCGGGCACGGCCGCGACGGCTGAGCGAGCCACCGGCGCCGGGGCGCTCACGGCACCACCGCCGCGCGCGGCGCCGTGCCGGCGGGCCCGGTGAGGAGGGCGCCCACGTCGGCGAGCGGCGCCGCGGGCGTCACGAGCTCGCCCCACGGCACCACGTCCCGCGTCCGCTCCAGCAGGCCGAGCGCGGCCCGCAGGTGGCGGGGCTCGTAGTTGTGCACCCCGGTCACGGTGAGCCAGCCCCGCACCACCCGCTCCGGGTCGAGCGGGACGGCGGGGGCCGGCGCGACGGACCCGGCGAGGACGAGGCGCCCGCCGACGTCGAGCGCGTCGAGGCTCCGGGCCACCGCCGCGCTCGCGCCGGAGAGCTCGATCGCGACGTCGACGGGCCCGACCGGCTCGTCGGTGCCGACCGCTGCCGTGGCGCCGAAGCGCGAGGCGACCTCGCGCCGGGCGGGGTCGGGGTCGGTGACGACGACGGTCGCGGCCCCGGCGTCCACCGCGGCCACGACCGCGGCCACGCCGAGCATGCCGGCGCCGCTGACGAGCACGCGCCGGCCGGCCAGCAGGCCCGCCGCCTCGACCGTGGCCATGACGGTCGCGGTGGCGCACCCGGCGGGGGCGGCGAGCGCGTCCGGCACGGTCACGGGCACGCGGGCGATCGTCGCGCCGACGGGCAGCACCAGGTGCCGGGCGTACGTGCCGGACAGCGGCCAGGCCGAGTCGAACGCCTCGTGACCCACCTTGCGCACCGACCGGCACTTCGCCGTGCGGCCGTCCCGGCAGCGGTCGCACTCCCCGCAGGCCACGGTGACGCCCCAGACGACCCGGTCCCCCGCCGCGAGCGCCCCGCCGTCGTCGCCCACGGCGCCGCCGGGGCCGACCTCGACGACCTCCCCCACGGCCTCGTGCCCCAGCACGGACGGGGCCGGCGACGCGCGGCGCCCCGAGACGGTGTGCCGGTCGCTGCCGCACACGGTGGCGAGGAGCACGCGGACGAGCACCTCGCCGGGCCCGGGCGCGGGGAGCGGGACGTCGACCAGGCGGACGGCGTCGCCGCCCTCCCACAGGGCGACGGTGGTCAGGACAGCTGAGCGCGGATCCACCCGGAGAGCCTTTCGATGAGCAGGACGACGACGAAGACGAGGAGCACGATCCCGCCCGCCACCTGGAAGTGGAGGGTGCGGACCGCCTCGAAGAGCAGGAACCCGACGCCGCCGGCGCCGACGATCCCGAGGATGGTCGAGGTGCGGATGTTCACGTCCAGGAGGTACAGGCCCGATCCCACGATCGAGGGCATCCCCTGCGGCAGCACGGCCGAGAACAGGACCTTCCACCACCCGCCCCCGACGGACCGGACGGCCTCGGCGGGGCCGGGCGGGATCTCCTCCACGGCGTCGGCCACGAGCTTGCCGAGGAAGCCGATCGACCCGATGCCGAGCGCGACGGCCCCCGCGACGGGCCCGAGCCCGACCGCGGCGACGAAGACGACCGCAAGGATGAGCTCGGGGACGGCGCGCACGACGAGGATCACCGTCCGCGCGGCGCCGTACACCAGCGGGTGCGGCGCCACGGTGCGCGCCGCCAGCAGTCCCAGCGGCAGCGACAGCACCACGCCGATGCCGGTCGCGGACAGCCCGATCGCGAGGGTCTGGAGCAGCGCCTCCCCGAGCGCGGGCCCGAGCGTGGTGAGGTCCGGCGGGAACGTCCGCCCGGCCACGGCGAGCAGGCCCGGCACGGAGGTCACGAGGGTCACGGGGTCGATTCCCAGCCGGACGAACGAGACGACGAGCAGGAGGGCGGCGGCTCCGCCGGAGGCGAACCGGACCGCGCGGTCGCGGACGTACCGGGGGTGCTTCGGCGCGAGCAGCGTGCGGCGGATCGCGACGGACAGCAGCTCCATGCCCGCGACGAGCACGAGGATCACCAGCACGATCCCCATGGCCTTCGGGTAGACCAGGCCGCGCAACGCGTCCTGCAGGGCGAAGCCGATGCCGCCGGCGCCGACGAAGCCGAGCACCACGGACGTGCGCAGGTTGATGTCGACGCGGTACACGAACGCCGACACCCAGGCGGGCACGACCTGCGGGACGACGCCATTGAGAAGCTCTCGCACCCGGCCCACGCCCACGCTGCGCACGGCCTCGCGCGGGCCCGGGTCGGCGCCCTCGATCGCGTCGGCGAACAGCTTGCCGAGCATCCCCACCGAGTGCAGGGCGAGGGCGAGCACCCCCGGCAGCACCCCGAGCCCCAGCGCCCGCACGAACAGGACCGCGAACACGAGGTCCGGCACCGCCCGGCAGAACGTGATGACGCCGCGGGCGACCGCCGCCACCGCGGGGTGCGGTGTCGTGGTGCGGGCCGCGAGGAAGGCCAGCGGCACGGACAGCACCGTCGCCAGCACCGTGCCGAGGAACGCCATGAGGACCGTGTCGAGGGCGAGCGTCGCGATGCGGGCGGGGTCCGACAGCTCCGGCGGCACCATCCGCCCCAGCAGGTTCGCCACGTCCTCGCCGCCCGCGACGAGCGTCGGCAGGTCCAGCCCGATGGCCGACGACGCGACGAGCGTCAGCAGGACGGCGCCGCCGGCCAGCCAGCGGATGGTCCGCAGGCGGCGGTCCACCGGCGGGCGGAGCGGGTCGGGGCGCCGGCCGTGGCCGCCGACGCCCGGGCCCTCGCCGTCCGGGCGGGGCGGCGCCGTCGGGGCGGGCGCCACGGGGGCGGCCGTCATGCCGCCACCGCCGAGGGCTCCACCCGGCGGTAGATCGCCATCGCCTCGTCCTTGGTGAGGCCGGCCGCGGGCCGGTCCAGCACCTTCTCGCCCTGCCGCAGACCCACCAGGCGGTCCGCCCAGCCGAGGGCGAGGTCCACCTGGTGCAGCGTGCACAGCACCGTCAGCCCCTCCTCCGCGCAGACCCGCACGAGCAGGTCCATCACGGTGCCCGCGTTCTCCGGGTCGAGGGAGGCCACCGGCTCGTCCGCGAGGACGAGCTGCGGGCGCTGCATGAGCGTGCGGGCCAGGGCCACGCGCTGCTGCTGGCCGCCGGACAACGTGTCGGCGCGCTGGTATGTCTGGTCGGCGAGCCCGACCCGCTCGATGTGCGCCATGGCCTCGGCCCGCATCCGGCGCGAGTAGGTGGAGACGCCGTAGCGCGGGCCGCGCACGCGGCCCAGCCCTCCGACGAGCACGTTCTCGAGGCACGTGAGGCGCCCCACGAGGTTGAACTGCTGGAACACGAAGCCGACCTCGGTGCGCAGGTGCCGCAGCTCGCGCGACGACGCGCGGTCCACGCGCGTGCCCGCCACCGTCACCTCGCCGCCGCTCGGGCGGTGCAGGCCGTTGAGGCAGCGCAGCAGCGTCGACTTGCCGGAGCCGGACAGCCCCAGCAGGACGACGAGCTCGCCCCGCGCCACGTCCAGGTCCACCCCGGCGAGGGCCGTGGTCCGTTCGAACTCCTTGCGGAGGCCGCGGACCCGCACCAGGGGCTCGTCGATGTCCGGCACGATCAGCCCTCCTCGCACTTGTCGGACTTCGTGATGGCGCAGACCTCGCGCGTGCCGTCGTAGTCCGCGTCCTCGGCGGGCACGAAGCCCCACGCGTCCTCGTCGGTGAGCAGGCAGTCGCCGTCGCAGTAGCCGTGCTCGCGCAGGTAGTCGGCGTTGGCCTTCTCGGTCAGCAGCGCCGTGAGCTTGTCGTTCACCTCGGCGCCCAGCGCGTCGTTGCCGACGAAGAGCGAGCCGGAGATCGTCTCGGACCTCCAGACCTCCTTGAGGTCGCCCTGCGCGATGTCGCCGGCGGCGGGGAGCGTGTCCTCGACCATCGACTGCATGGCGAAGCCGACCTCGCAGTCCCCCGACGCGACGGCCAGCGCGGACGCGTCGTGGCCGCCCGCGTACACGGGCTCGACCCCGGCGGCGACGTCCTTCTCCGTGCCGGAGGCGATGACGCCCGCGTCGATCAGGCCGGCCGTCGGGTAGAGGAAGCCCGACGTCGACCCCGGGTCGACGAAGCACACCGTCTTGTCGGCGAAGTCCTCCAGGCCGTCCACGGCGTCGTTGTCGCCCTGGGTGATGCCGAGGGAGTAGTAGCCGGGCTCGGCCCCCTTCTCTGCGATGACCGACGCCAGCGGAGTGACCGCGGCGTCGTTGTGCGTCGCGAGGACGTACCCGAACGACCCGAGGAAGGCGAGGTCGACCTTGTCGGCGATGAGGCCCTCGATGACGCCGGCGTAGTCGGACGCCTGGCTGACCTCGACCTTCGCGCCCGTCTCGTCCTCGAGCATCGCGATGATGGGCTCGTACCCCTCGGCGAGGTTCGTCGAGTTCTCCGCCGGGATGGCGCCGAGGCGCAGCACCTCCGGGAAGCCCTGGTCGGTGGTCCCCCCGCCGGCGGACGCCGTGCCCAGCGACCCGCAGCCGGACAGCGCGAGGGCCGCGACGCCGGCGAGCGCGACGGCGGCGAGAGTGGTCCTGGTGGTCTTCATGTCGTCTCCGGTGATGGCTCTCCGCGTGGGCGCCGAGGCCCGGCGCCGACCAGGAGTCTGGGAGCACGCGACGACGCGGCGACCCCGGGAAGGTGAACGACGGGTGAAGCCTCGTTAACCGTCTCGCCAGGTCGTCCGGACAACATGCCCCCGTGCCACCTGTCCCCGCGTCCTCCACGCTCCGCCCCGCGCCCGGTGCCCCCTGGCCGCTCGGCGCCCCGCCCTCCGAGTGGACGCTCGCCGGCGTCCGCGCCGTCCTGCCCGACCGGGTCGTGGACGACGCCCGGCTCGTCGTGCACGACGGCCGCCTCGCGGAGGTGGGAGTGCGCCCGCCGGGCTTCCGCGCGGACCTCGACGGCGGCGGCGCGTGGTGCCTGCCCGCCCTCGTCGACGTCCACACGGACGTGCTCGCGCACGAGCGCCGGCCGCGGCCCGGTGCCGACCTGCCGCTGGACCTGGCGGTGCGGACGGCCACGGACCGGCTCGCCGCGCACGGGGTCCTCACGGCGTTCCACGGGGTGCCCTTCGGGGAGCGGACCCCGGTCGGCCTCGTGGCGGGCGACCCCGGCCCGGGCCCGGTGCTGGCGGAGCTGCGCGACCCCGTCGCGGCGTCGGCGGGCGCGCGCGTCCTGCACCGGCTCGACGTGCGGTGCCGCGCAGGGCTGGCCGACCTCGAGGCCGCCCTGGCCGGCGACGTCGGCGACGTGCCGCCGCTGGTCTCCCACGAGGACCACACCCCCGGCATCGGGCAGTACGCCGACCCGGCGACCATGGAGCGCTACCTCGTCGAGCGCGAGGGCATGCCGCCGCGCGACGCGCGACGCCACGTGGCGGCCTGGCGGGCCGAGCGCGAGGACCGCGCAGACGTCGCGGCCGAGGCGCTCGGCCGCCTGCGGGAGCTCGCCGGCGCCGGCCGGGTCCGGCTCGCCGGCCACGACCCGGAGACGCGGGCCGACGTCGAGGCGCTGGCCGCGCGCGGCGGCGCCGTCGCGGAGTTCCCGACGACGCTCGAGGCCGCGCGCGCCGCCCGGGAGCACGGGCTGCACGTCGTGGCCGGCGCGCCCAACGCCGTGCGGGGCGCGTCGCACACCGCCAACGTCTCGGCGCGCGAGCTCGTCGCCCGCGGCCTGGTGGACGCGCTCGCGTCCGACTACGTCCCGTCGTCCCTGCTCGCCGCGGTCGACGTCCTCGTCCGTGAGGGGCTGGCCGACCTGCCCGGCGCCGTGACGCTCGTGACGTCGGGGCCCGCGCGGGCCGCCGGCCTCCACGACCGCGGGACCCTGGTCCCGGGCGCCCGCGCGGACCTGCTGATCGTCCGCCGCAGCGGCCACTGGTCCACCGTGGTCGCCGCGCTCCGCGCGCTGCCGGGCGCGCCCATCTAGAGGTTCAGGCCCAAAGGCTCAGGCCTCGATGTTCAGGTCGGGGCCCGCTCCGGCCCCGGGCGACGGCGTCGAGGCGTATTCCTCTGGTCGGAGATCGATGTCAGTGCTGGCCGCCTTCAGACACCATCGTCGAGTTCTTCGCCCTGTGGCATGCGAACCGACTCCCCGCCGACATACCGCAGGCAGCGACGGCGAAGGTCCCGCCCCCGTGGGGGGCGGGACCTTCGCTCGTGAGGGATGCCTGATTCGTCTGTCAGACGTTGAAGCCCAGCATCCGCAGCTGCTCGCGGCCCTCGTCGGTGATCTTCTCCGGGCCCCACGGCGGCATCCAGACCCAGTTGACGCGGAACCCGTCGACCAGCCCCTCCAGGGCCTGGCCCGACTGGTCCTCGATGACGTCGGTCAGCGGGCAGGCCGCGGACGTGAGGGTCATGTCGATGGTCGCCATGTTGTTCTGGTCCACCTGGATGCCGTACACGAGGCCCAGGTCGACGACGTTGATGCCCAGCTCGGGGTCGATGACGTCGCGCATGGCCTCCTCGACGTCGGCGGCCGTGGTGGGCGTCGGTGCCGCGACGGGGCGGGTGCCCGCGTCGGTGGTGTTCTCGGTCATCGTCTCCTCCGGTGTCCGGTGGTCCGGTACGTCATCCTGCCAGCGCGCCGCTGCGCGCCAGCGAGTCCTTGAGCGCCGCCCAGCCGAGCAGCGCGCACTTGATGCGGGCGGGGTACTGCGAGACGCCGGTGAACGCGCTCGCGTCCCCCAGGGCGTCGAGCGCGTCGTCGTCGTCCAACCCCTTGCCGCGCGACGACATGAGGTCGTGGAACACGGCGTCCAGGCGGGCGACGTCCGTGAGGTCGTGCCCGGTGACGAGCTCCGTCATCACCGAGGCCGAGGCCTGCGAGATGGAGCAGCCCTGTCCCTCCCAGGACACCCCGGCCACCGTCGACCCGTCGACGTCCACGCGCAGGGTGATCTCGTCGCCGCAGGTCGGGTTGACCTGGTGCGACTCCCCCGACCGGTGATCGCCCGGCGCCTCCACGAGCCCCCGGCCGTGCGGGCGCTTCGCGTGGTCCAGGATCACCTGCTGGTACATCTGCTCGAGCGAGCTCACGTGCCTGCCTTCTGCCTCGTCCGGTCCTGCCTCGTCCTGATGCGGTCCGGTCCTGTTCAGTCCACACCGAAGAACGCGCGCACGCCCGCCAATGCTTCCCGGAACGCCGCGATCTCCTCCGCGGTGGTGTACACGGACGCGGACGCGCGTGCCGTCGCGGCCACCCCGAACCGGCGGTGCAGCGGCTGCGCGCAGTGGTGGCCCACCCGCACCGCGATCCCCCGGTCGTCCAGCACCTGCCCGACGTCGTGCGCGTGCACGCCGTCGACGACGAACGACACGACCGCGAGCCGGTCGTGCGCGTCCGCGGGGCCGACGATCCGCACCCCCGGGATCTCCCCGATGCGCACCAGCTCGGCCGCGAGCTCCCGCTCGTGCCGCGCCACCCGGTCCATGCCCAGCTCGCCCAGCCACTGCGCCGCCACGCCCATGCCGACGGCCTGCGCGACCATCTGCGTGCCGGCCTCGAACCGCTGCGGCGGCGGCGCGTACGTCGTCTCGGCCATCGTGACGACCTCGACCATCGAGCCGCCCGTCGTGACGGGCGGCATGGCCTCGAGCAGCTCGCGGCGCCCGTACAGCGCGCCGACGCCCGTGGGGCCGAGCATCTTGTGCGCGCTGAAGGCGGCGAAGTCGACGCCGAGGGCGTGCAGGTCCACCGGCAGGTGCGGCACGGACTGGCACGCGTCGAGCACGGTGAGCGCCCCGACGCGGCGCGCGGCCGCGACCAGCTCGGCCACGGGCGCGACGGCACCGGTCACGTTGGACACGTGCCCGAACGCCACCACTCGGGTGCGGTCGGTGATCACCCGGTCGGCGTCCGCGAGGTCGATGCGCCCCTCGTCGTCGACGCCGAACCACCGCAGGACGGCGCCCGTGCGGGCGCACAGCTCCTGCCACGGCACGAGGTTGGCGTGGTGCTCGGCCTCGGTGACGACGATCTCGTCGCCCGGCGCCAGCCGGAACCGCTCGGCGGCCGCTCCCCCGCGCCCGGCGGTCGCGTTCGAGAACGCGTAGGCCACGAGGTTGAGCGCCGCCGTCGCGCCCGGGGTCCAGACGATCTCGTCCGTGTCGGCGCCCACGAAGCCCGCCACGGCCGCCCGGGCGTCCTCGAACGCCTCGGTCGCCTCCTCGGCGAGCTGGTGCGCCCCGCGGTGCACGGCGGCGTTGCGCTGTTCGTAGAAGTCGACCTCGGCCTCGAGCACCACGTTCGGCTTCTGCGAGGTCGCGGCCGAGTCCAGGTAGACGAGCGGCCGACCGCCCCGCACCGTGCGCCCGAGCAGCGGGAAGTCCGCCCGGACGGCGGCGAGCTCCGCCGCGCCGAGGGTGCCGGGGTCGTGGGACCCCGGCGTCCCGGCGGGGCGCACGGTGTCGGTGGTGGTCATGGTGCTCCTCCTGGTGACGACTGCTGACCGCGAGGGTCAGGCCATCGTCGCGCCGGTGCCGACGTACTTGTCGTAGCCGTTCTCCTCGAGCTGCTCCGCGAGCTCGGGGCCGCCCTCCTCGGCGATCTTGCCGTCGACGAAGACGTGCACGAAGTCGGGCTTGATGTAGCGCAGGATGCGCGTGTAGTGCGTGATGAGCAGCACGCCGACGTCGGTGTTCGCCTTGGCGCGGTTCACGCCCTCCGACACGACGCGCAGCGCGTCGACGTCGAGGCCCGAGTCGGTCTCGTCGAGGATCGCGAAGTGGGGCTTGAAGAGCTCCATCTGCAGGATCTCGTGGCGCTTCTTCTCGCCGCCCGAGAAGCCCTCGTTGACGGAGCGCTCGGCGAAGGTCGAGTCGATGCGGAGGTTCTCCATCGCGCCCTTGACCTCCTTGCCCCACGTGCGCAGGGCGGGCGCCTCGCCGGCGATCGCGGTCTTGGCGGTGCGCAGGAAGTTCGCCACCGACACGCCCGGCACCTCGACCGGGTACTGCATGGCGAGGAACAGGCCGGCGCGGGCGCGCTCGTCGACGGTCATCGCGAGGAGGTCCTCGCCGTCGAGCGTCGCGGTGCCGGAGGTCACCGTGTACTTCGGGTGTCCGGCGAGGGCCGAGGCGAGGGTGGACTTGCCGGAGCCGTTCGGCCCCATGATGGCGTGGGTCTCGCCCGACGTGATGGTCAGGTCGACGCCGCGCAGGATCGGCTTGGCGCCTTCCTTGGTCTCGACGCTGACGTGCAGGTCGCGGATCTCCAGGGTGGGCATGCTTCGTGTCTCCAGGTCTGTGTTGCGAAGAGTCTGAGTGGTCGAGGCGGTCAGGAGGCGACCGCGAGCGGCTCGTCGACGTCCACGAGGACGCGGTCGCCGTCCACGGTCACCGGGTAGACCGGCACGGGCTGCGTCGCGGGCAGCTGCACCGGCTTGCCGGTGCGCAGGTCGAACTGCGACCCGTGCAGCCAGCACTCGACGAGGCAGCCCTCGACCTCCCCGTCGGACAGGGACACCTGTCCGTGCGAGCAGATGTCGGACAGGGCGTGCCAGCCGCCGTCGGCGTCGCGCACGACGGCGACCGGGACCGGGGCCCCGTCCTCGCCGTCGAGCTCCACGAGCATGGCTTCCTCGGGGGCGAGGTCGTCGGCCATGCAGGCCAGCTGGGAGGTCATCGCGCGGTCACTCCGCCGTGGCGGGCGTCGCGACGCCGGTGATGACGCTCATCGACTTCTCCAGCTCGGCCTCGATCGAGGCGAGCAGGCGCTCCTCGACCGACGCGACGCCGATCTGGTCGATCAGCTCGGCGAAGAAGCCGCGCACCACGAGGCGACGGGCGTCGACCTCGGGGATGCCGCGAGCCATGAGGTAGAAGAGCTGCTCGTCGTCGAACCGGCCGGTCGCCGACGCGTGCCCCGCCCCGGCGATCTCGCCGGTCTCGATCTCGAGGTTCGGCACCGAGTCGGCGCGGGCGCCGTCGGTGAGCACGAGGTTGCGGTTCAGCTCGTAGGTGTCGGTGCCCTCGGCCTCGGCCTGGATGAGCACGTCGCCCACCCACACCACGTGGGCGCCCGTGCCCTGCAGGGCGCCCTTGTAGGTGACGCGCGACTTGCAGTTCGGCACGGCGTGGTCGACGAACAGCCGGTGCTCCTGGTGCTGGTCGGCGTCGGCGAAGTACAGGCCGACCATCTCGACCTCGCCGCCCTCGCCCGTGAAGGTCGCGTCGGGCGTGAGGCGCACGACGTCGCCGCCGAACGTCACCACGACGTGCTTGAGCTTCGCGTCGCGGCCCAGGCGGGCCCGGTGGCTCGAGGCGTGCACGGCCCCGTCCGCCCAGTCCTGCACGGTGACCAGCGTGAGGTGCGCGCCGTCGTCGACGACGACCTCGACCGTCTGGGTCAGCGTGGCGTCGCCGCGGTGGTCGATCACGACGACGGCCTCGGCGTGGTGCTCCGCGTGCACCAGGAGGTGCTGCGCGGTCGGCTCCTTGGTGACGCCCTCGACCCGCACCGACGTCACGTCGGTCGCGACGGCCTCGGCCGGGATCGTGACGACGGTCGCCTCGGCGGCCGCGTTCCACGCCGTGACGGCGGTGCGGTCGCCCGGCTTGCCGGCGGTACCCAGGCGCGGGTCGTCCTTGCCGACGATCTCGACCTTGACCTCCGGCGCCTCGACGACGGTCGTGAGGACGCCGCCGGCGCCGAGCTCCTCGCCGAAGAGCGGCTGGAGCCGCGCGACCGGCGAGAACCGCCACTCCTCCTCGCGCCCGCTGGGCACGGGGATGTCGGCGAGGTCGAACGACGTCTTGCGCTCGGCCCGCGACCCGGCGGGGACGACCCCGACGCCGTGGGTGTGGGCGCCGTCGGCCACGGCGCGGGTGTGATCGGTAGTGATGGCCATCAGCCGACGGACCCTTCCATCTGCAGCTCGATGAGGCGGTTGAGCTCGAGCGCGTACTCCATGGGCAGCTCGCGCGCGATGGGCTCGACGAACCCGCGCACGATCATGGCCATCGCCTCGGTCTCCTCCATGCCTCGGGACATGAGGTAGAACAGCTGGTCCTCGCTCACCCGCGAGACCGTCGCCTCGTGCCCCATGGACACGTCGTCCTCGCGGACGTCGACGTACGGGTAGGTGTCGGACCGGGAGATCTGGTCGACGAGCAGCGCGTCGCACAGCACCGTCGACGCCGAGTGCGCGGCGCCCTCGAGCACCTGCACCAGGCCGCGGTACGACGTGCGGCCGCCGCCGCGGGCCACGGACTTCGAGACGATCGACGACGACGTGTGCGGTGCGGCGTGCACCATCTTGGCGCCGGCGTCCTGGTGCTGGCCCTCGCCCGCGAAGGCGATGGACAGCGTCTCGCCCTTGGCGTGCTCGCCCAGCAGGTAGATCGCCGGGTACTTCATCGTCACCTTGGAGCCGATGTTGCCGTCGACCCACTCCATGGTGGCGCCCTCGGCGGCCGTGGCGCGCTTGGTCACCAGGTTGTACACGTTGTTCGACCAGTTCTGGATCGTCGTGTAACGCACGCGGGCGTTCTTCTTCACGATGATCTCGACGACCGCGGAGTGCAGCGAGTCGCTCGAGTAGATCGGCGCGGTGCAGCCCTCGACGTAGTGCACGTAGGAGCCTTCGTCCGCGATGATCAGCGTCCGCTCGAACTGGCCCATGTTCTCCGTGTTGATGCGGAAGTAGGCCTGCAGCGGGATCTCCACGTGCACGCCCGGCGGCACGTAGACGAACGAGCCGCCCGACCACACGGCCGAGTTCAGCGCGGCGAACTTGTTGTCGCCCGACGGGATGACGGTGCCGAAGTACTCCTGGAACAGCTCCGGGTACTCGCGCAGGCCCGTGTCGGTGTCCACGAAGATGACGCCCTGCGCCTCGAGGTCCTCACGGATCTGGTGGTAGACGACCTCGGACTCGTACTGCGCGGCGACGCCGGCCACGAGGCGCTGCTTCTCCGCCTCCGGGATGCCGAGCTTGTCGTAGGTGGCGCGGATGTCCTCGGGCAGGTCCTCCCAGCTGGCGGCCTGCTTCTCCGTGGAGCGCACGAAGTACTTGATCCGGTCGAAGTCGATCCCGGTGAGGTCGGCGCCCCAGTTCGGCATCGGCTTCTTGTCGAACAGGCGCAGCGCCTTGAGGCGCGCCTTGAGCATCCACTCGGGCTCCTTCTTGAGCGCCGAGATGTTCTTGACGACGTCCTCGTTCAGGCCACGCCGCGCGGCCTCGCCCGCGGCGTCGCTGTCGCGCCAGCCGAACTGGTACGCACCGATCGAGGCGATGATCTCGTCATCGGTCCGCTTGTCGGTGCCCTGCTCCGGTGCCGCCTGGGCGGCGTCCTGGGTGGGAGCGCTCATCGTGTTCCTTCCTGCGTGCCGCGGGTGCGGTGGGCCGGGGTGGGGAGGTTCTGGGTGGAGATCGTCGGGACGTTCGTGACGCAGGCGTGCGCGCCGCCCGCGATCGTGGCCAGGCGCTGCACGTGGGTGCCGAGCAGCTCCGAGAAGGCGCGGGCCTCCGCCTCGCACAGCTCGCCGAACTCCTCGGCGACGTGCTGCACCGGGCAGTGCCCCTGGCAGAGCTGGACCGTCGACAGGAGCGGGCCGGCCACCGGGCGCACCGAGGCGGCGTACCCGTCGGCCGAGAGCAGGTCGGCCAGCTGGCCCGCGCGCTCCTCGGGGTCCGTGGCCGTGAGTCGCGGCGCGTAGCGCGCGACGACGGCGTCGTACCGGTCGGCCGCGAACCGCGCCACCGCCTCGGTGCCACCGGTCTCGCGCAGGTACCGCATGACCTGGGCCGCGAGCTCCGAGTAGCCGCCCGCGAGGTCGGACTGCCCGCGCGCGCTGACGACGTACCGGCGGGCGGGACGGCCGCGGCGGCCGGAGGACGGGCCGGCCTCGTGCACGGCGATCGTGCCGTCCTCCTCGAGGCAGGCCAGGTGGCGTCGCACGGCCGCGGAGGTGAGGCCGAGCCGCTCGGCCAGCTCGCCGGCGGTCACCGGCCCTTCGCCGGCGACGAGCTCCAGGACGCGGCGGCGCGTGGTGCCGTCGGCGTCGGGGGCGGCGTCGAGCGCGTGCAGGTCGACGCGTACGGGCGTGCGGTGGGCCGTGCTGGTCACCATGCGCTCACCCCCGTGCGAGTCCTAGACCGCCGGGGGCAACCCTCACCCCGGCGACGTCGTCGATATAGGTAACATCCTTGTTGCGTAATCCAGGATGTCAAGCAAGGCATGCCTCACCGGGGGCCGACGGGACCGGGATGTCGCGAACCTCACTCGTCGGTGACGACCCGCCCCTCGATGACCTCGCCCGGGCCGCCGCCGGGCCCCTGGCGCCCGAGCGCGCGCAGCTTCACACCGAGCGCGATCATCACGATCCCGATGATCACCGCGAACACGCCGATCACGATGGACAACCCCACGATCGCGTCGGCCGGGTTGACGAAGCACACCACCGCGAGCGCGATCAGCAGCAGGCCGGCGAGCAGGTTCCAGATCCACGACGCCCCGCCGCGCCGGCGCATCGCCGGGACGACGAACAGCTGGAGCAGCCCGAAGATCAGCGCCCAGATGGCGACGAGGATCAGGACGACGCCCAGGAAGACCTTGGGCAGGAACAGCAGGAGCGCGCCGAAGACCAGCGCGACGATACCGATGCCGGTGTTCACCGACCCGGCCGACGTGCCGCGCCGACGGAGCCCGTCGACGATGCTCACCAGGCCGTCGACCAGCACGAACACCCCGAAGACCTGCACCAGCAGCGTCGGGGTCTTGTCCGGCAGGAAGATCGCCAGCAGGCCGAACAGCAGCGCGAGCACGCCGCGCACCACCGGCCAGTACCACAGGCGCCGGGCCAGCGCGGCGACGTCCTGCGGTGGGGTGAACGTGTAGAAGGTCATGGCGGTCCTGCTCCTCGGGTCGTACGTACCGCGCGTCGCCCCGGCCGGGCGACTCCGTAGAATCTTCCGGTGCCCACCTCGATCGCGCCATCGGGCGCGGACGGCGCCACGTCGTCCGCCCGCCCCGCCGAGGACCCCCGCGCCGACGGCGCCGGAGCCGCCGTCCACGTGCGGGGACTCGTCAAACGCTACGGCGGCAGGGACGTGGTCGCAGGACTCGACCTCGTCGCCGACGCCGGCGCGGTGACGGCCGTGCTCGGGCCGAACGGCGCCGGCAAGACGACCACCGTCGAGTGCTGCGAGGGGCTGCGCTCCCCCGATGGCGGCAGCGTGCGCGTGCTCGGCCTCGACCCGGTGGCCGACGCCCGCGCCCTGCGACCCCGCGTCGGCGTGATGCTGCAGGACGGCGGCCTGCCCACCGGCGCCCGCGCGGGCGAGGTGCTGCACCACGTCGCGGCGATGTACGCGGCCCCGCGGGACGTGGACGAGCTCGGCGAGCGCCTCGGGATCGGCTCTTTCGCCCGCACCACCGTGCGGCGGCTCTCCGGCGGCCAGCGCCAGCGGCTCTCCCTGGCGGCGGCCGTCGTCGGGCGGCCCGAGGTCGTGTTCCTCGACGAGCCGAGCGCGGGCATGGACCCGCAGAGCCGGCACGCGGTGTGGGGCCTCGTGCGCGAGCTCCGCGACGAGGGCACCGCCGTCGTCCTCACGACGCACCTCATGGACGAGGCGGAGGACCTCGCCGACCGGGTGCACGTCATGGACCACGGCCGCGTGATCGCGACCGGCAGCGTCCCCGAGCTGCTCTCCCCCGACGCGCAGGACGACCGCACCCTGCGGTTCGACGCCGTCCCCGGCCTCGACCTGACCGCGGTGGGCGCGGCGCTCGGCAGCACGCTCGACGGCCCGCTCGACGGCACGCTCGACGGCCCGCTCGACGGCACCGTGGCCGGCGGCCCCGGGGCGTGGACGGTGACCGAGCCGCAGCCCGGCTCGTACGTCGTCACGGGCCCCGCCGGGCCGCGCGCGCTCGCCGCGCTCACCGCATGGCTCGCCGACCACGACGTCCTCGCGAGCCGCCTCACCGTGGGCCGCCGCACGCTGGAGGACGTCTTCCTCGACCTGACGGGACGGCACCTGCGATGACCACCACCACGGGCACCCCCGCCCCGTCCGCGCTCGCGGCGCCGGCCTGGCGCCGCGTGCTGGCCCAGGCCGGGTTCGAGACCCGGGCCGTGCTGCGCAACGGCGAGCAGCTCCTCGTCACGATCGTGCTGCCGGTCCTGGTGCTCCTCGGCCTGACGCGCACCGGCGTCGTCGAGATCGACACCGGCGGCCTGGCCCGCATCGACTTCGTCACGCCCGGCGTCCTCGCGCTCGCCTGCGTCTCCACGGCGTTCACCTCCCAGGCGATCGCCACGGCCTTCGACCGCCGCAACGGCGTGCTGCGGCTGCTGGCGACGACGCCGCTCGGCCGCGGCGGGCTGCTCGCCGGCAAGCTGCTGGGTGTCCTGGCGGTCGAGCTGGTGCAGGTCGTGGTCATCGGCGCGGTCGCGCTCGCGCTCGGCTGGCAGCCCGCGGCCGGCGGGATCCTCCCGGCGATCGGCATCGGGCTGCTGGGCACCGCGTGCTTCACCGCGCTGGCCCTCCTGCTGGCGGGGACGCTGCGCGCCGAGGGCGTGCTCGCGCTCGCCAACCTCGTCCTGGTGCTCCTCGTCGTCGGGGGCGGGCTGCTGGTGCCGCCCGAGCAGCTGCCCGGGCCCCTGGCGCAGCTCGCGGCGTTCCTGCCCTCGGGCGCTCTCGGCGAGGCGATGCGGGGCGCGCTGCTCGGCACGGGGGTGCCTCCGCTCGCCGTCGCCGTGCTCGCCGCGTGGACGGCGCTGCTCGCCTGGGCTGCGGCCCGCTTCTTCCGCTGGCAGTGACCGGCGCGGGACCGGGCCTCCCCCGGGTCAAGGTCACACCGCGGAGGCCTCGCAGGCGCCCGGAGCGCCCGCGCCGGGGCGATAGCGTGGACCCGTGACCTCGTCGAGCCCTGCCGTGCGCCCTGCCTCCGAGGCCGGGTCGGGTGCCACGTCCGACCGCGCCGGATCTCCCGACCGCCTCGCCCGGTTCCGTTCCTGGACCCGCGGCGTGCTGCTCGCGAACGTCATCGGCCAGATCCTCATCATCGGCACGGGCGGCGCCGTGCGCCTCACCGACTCGGGCCTCGGCTGCTCCACCTGGCCGAACTGCGAGCCCGGACAGTTCACGCCCGCGTTCCACCAGGCGTCGACCATCCACCCGTACATCGAGTTCGGCAACCGCACCCTGGCGTTCGTGCTCGGCATCGTCGGCCTGCTGGTCCTCCTGCTCGTCGTGACCGACCGGAGGCGGCCCCGGTCGTACCGGACCCTCGGCGTCGTGCCCCTGGCGGGCGTGATCGCGCAGGCGGTCATCGGGGGCGTCGTGGTGCTGCTGCACCTGAGCCCGGGCTGGGTCTCGCTGCACTTCGGCGTCTCGGCCGCGCTCGTGTGGTTCAGCGCCTACCTGCTGCACCGGCACGGCGAGGGCGACGCGCCCCCGGAGCGGATCGCCGGGCGCGGCGTCGCCACCGTGGGCGCCCTCCTCGGGCTGCTCCTGGTCCCGGTCGTCACGCTCGGCGTGCTCGTCACGGGCTCCGGCCCGCACTCCGGCGACACCGAGGTCGGCTACCGCCTGGCCCTCGACCCGCTGACGGTCACGCGCGCCCACTCCGGCACCGTCTGGCTGTTCACCATCACCCTCGTGGTGCTGCTCGTGCTGCTGCACCGTGCGTCGGCCGGCCCGCGGGTGGCGACGGCGCGCAAGGCGGCGTGGCTGCTGCTCGCGGTGACGCTGGCGCAGGGCCTCATCGGGTACGTCCAGTACTTCACGGGCCTCCCCGAGCTCCTCGTGGGCATCCACCTGGTGGGCGCCGGCTGCCTCACCTGGGCCACGGCGAACGCCGTGCTGCGGCTGCGCACCCGCGCCTGAGCGCGCCGCCCGTACCGCCGCCACCTCCCCCCACCGTGATCGCGCCGCGCTACGGTGCTGGCGTGCGCATCGAGGTCGACGGCCGCCCCGCGACGGCCGAACAGGTCGCGTCCACCGACGGACACTTCACCGCCATGCAGGTGCGCGGCGGGGGCGTGCAGGGCATGGAGCACCACCTGCGACGACTCGACGCCGCCCACCGCGAGATCTTCGGCCGCCAGCTCGACGGCGAGCGTGTCCGCGGGCTGGTGCGGCACGCCCTCGCGGGGCAGGCGGACGCCTCGGTGCGGGTCGTGCTGCGCCACCGGGACCACGTCGCCGTCCAGGTCGACGTCCCCCGCCACCCGCCGGCGGCACCGCAGCGCCTGCGCTCCGTCCCGTACCTGCGCCCGTTCGCGCACCTCAAGCACCTCGGCGGCTTCGCGCAGGCCGAGTGGGCCCGCCGCGTCGGGCGGGAGGGCTACGACGACGCCCTGCTCACCGGGCCCGGCGGCGCCGTGGCCGAGTCGACGATCGCGAACATCGGGTTCGTCGAGCCGGACGGGAGCGTCGTCTGGCCCGACGCCCCGCACCTGCACGGCACCGGCCTCGCGCTCGTCGAGGAGTCGACGCCGGGCCGGCGCCGCCCGGTCCACCTCGACGAGCTGAGCGGGTTCGCCGGGGCGTTCCTCGTGAACTCGATCGGGATCGTGTCCGTCACGTCCGTCGACGGGGCCGACCTGCCCGACGCGACCGCGCACGTCGAGGGGATCCGGGCCCGGGTGGCCACCCTGCCCTGGGACCCCGTCTAGCCACGTGACGGCGCCGCGCGAGGCCGTGACAGCGCCGTGACAGCAGGCTGCGAGCGCCGCCGCGCAAGGTAGGTGCCATGACCACCACCGCGATCGAGGCCGAGGGCCTCGTCAAGATCTTCGGCGACAACCGCGCCGTGGACGGGGTCGACCTCCGGGTCGACACCGGCACGGTCTACGGGGTGCTCGGCCCGAACGGGGCCGGGAAGACCACCACGATCCGCATGCTGGCGACCCTCCTGCGACCCGACGCCGGCCGCGCCTCCGTCTTCGGCCACGACGTGGCGCGCGAGCCGTTCGTCGTGCGGCAGCTCATCGGCGTGACCGGACAGTACGCGTCCGTCGACGAGACGCTCAGCGCCACCGAGAACCTGCTGCTGTTCTGCCGCCTCAACGGCCTCAAGGGCGCCGCGGCGACGCGCCGCACCCGCGACCTGCTCGAGGAGTTCCACCTCACCGACGCCGCCGCGCGCCCGCTGAAGAACTTCTCGGGCGGCATGCGCCGGCGACTCGACCTCGCCGCGAGCCTCATCGCCCAGCCGCCGCTGCTCTTCCTCGACGAGCCCACCACGGGCCTCGACCCGCGCACCCGCGCACAGATGTGGGAGACCATCCGCCGCCTGGTCGAGACGGGCTCCACCGTGCTGCTCACCACGCAGTACCTCGACGAGGCCGACCAGCTCGCCGACCGCATCGCGGTCATCGACCGCGGGCAGGTCGTCGCGGAGGGCACCGGCGACGAGCTCAAGTCGTCCGTGGGCCAGCAGTCCCTGCAGCTCACCCTGCTGCAGCCCGAGCACCTGCCGGCCGCGCTCGAGGCCGTGCAGGAGGTGCTCGGCGTCGCCGCCACCCCGTCCCCCGAGGCCCGCCGGCTCACCGTGCCCGTCGCCGACCCTGCCCGCGTCACGGACGTCCTGGTCCGCCTGCGCGGCGCCGGCGTCGACCTCGACGGGCTGTCGATGGACAAGCCGACCCTCGACGAGGTGTTCCTGACCCTGACCGGCCACGACGCGACCGACCAGGCCGCCACCGCCGCCGGCTCGCCCGAGCTCGAGGAGATCTCCGCATGACCACGCTCACCACCGCCCCCAGCGCGCGTCCGGCGCCGGGCGCGCGCATCGTCCCCGGTGCCGAACGCACCCTGCGCAACCGCGTCACCCTCCGCCAGGGCGTCGCCGACTCGCTGGCCATGGCCCGCCGCGGCCTGATCAAGATCCGCCGGACGCCGGAGCAGCTCATCGACGTCACCGTGCAGCCGATCATCTTCACGCTGATGTTCACGTACATCTTCGGCGGCGCGATCGCCGGGAGCGTCGAGGCCTACCTCCCGCTCATCATCCCCGGCATCCTCGTGCAGACCGTCATCACGACGTCGGCGGTCACCGGCACCCAGCTGCGCGAGGACATGGACAAGGGCGTGTTCGACCGGTTCCGGTCCCTGCCCATCGCCCGCATCGCGCCGCTGGCCGGGGCACTCCTGGCGGACACCGTCCGCTACCTCATCGCGACGACGCTCACCATCGTCATGGGCCTGATCATGGGCTGGCGCCCGGGCGGCGGAGTGAGCGGCGTGCTGCTCGCCGGGCTGCTCGTCATCGTCTGCGCCTGGTCGCTCAGCTGGATCTTCGCGTTCCTCGGCGTCATTGCCCGGTCCGCGTCGTCGGTGCAGGGCATCTCGTTCCTGGTGCTCTTCCCGCTGACGTTCCTGTCCAACGCGTTCGTCAGCGTGGACACCATGCCCGGCTGGCTGCAGGGCTTCGTCAACGTCAACCCGGTGTCGCACCTCGTGACCGCGGTGCGCGACCTCGCCAGCACCGGCAGCGTGACCGGACAGGTCGGCATCGCGCTGCTGAGCTGCGCCGTCGTCGTCGCGATCTTCGCCCCGCTCGCCGTGCGGAGCTACATGAAGAAGGCCTGAGCGGGACCGCCCCCGAGCTCCTGGTCCGCCTCGCCCGCGAGGCGGACCAGGAGCTCTTCCGCGCGCGGCACCAGGTCGGCGCGTCCCAGCGCGGCGGCCCGCTCCTCGGCCGCCCGCACCACGGCCGCGCCCGTGCCACCGAGGGAATCGGCCACGGAGCCCCGCAGGTCGACCAGCCGGAGGGCGGGCAGGTCCTGGCGCGCGCCCAGCCGGCCCGCGAGCGCCAGCAGCTCCGCGCCCGCGGCCACGCGGTCGGGGTCCCGCCGCCCGGCGCGCCCGTCGCCGAGGCAGGCCCAGTAAGCGACGCCGATCGACGACGTCGCGAGGACCGGCCGGTCGACGAACCCGCGACCCGCGCCCCGCACCCGGCGCCCCACCTCGACGATGCGCTGCACCAGGCCGCCGTCGTCCGCCGCGCCCGCCTGGACCCGCCGCACCAGCGTGGCCGACGCCGCCATGAGGAACCACGGGGCGGCGTCCCCCGGTGGCTGGCCCGCGCCGAAGGTCGCGACCGACCGCGAGAAGTGCTCCAATGCCGCGTCGCGGTCCCCGCGCAGCCACGCCACCTCGCCCCGCCCGAGCTCGAGCACCGCGACGGACTCCGTCGCCTGCGCACCCCGGCTCCCCTCGAGCGCGTCGGCCATTCCCGCGACCGTCGACTCGGCCGCTGAGGGATCCTCGAGCGTCAGTGCCGCGCTGAGCTCGATCCACTGGACCTGACGCTGCATCTCGTCGGCGCCGATCGCCACCAGCCCCTCCCGCGCCGCAGCGACCCAGCCCGCGGCCGCGGCGGCGTCGCCCTGCTCCGTCATGAAGGAGGCCACCACCATCGCCGTCATCGCGGTGGCCGCGGGGTCCTCCAGGCGGCGGGCGACCTCGTAGGCCGTCCCGGCGAGCTCCACCGCCCGCGCCAGCTCGCCGTCGTTCTCCCGCTGCTGCGCCTCGAACATGTGCGCCAGCAGCGACGTGTACCCGTCGTCGGACCGCTGCAGCCGTGCGAGCACCTCGGCGATCTCCTCCGGCGACCGGGCCAGGACCAGGCCGGCCAGGTCGCGGGTGCGCGATCCCACGGACCGGCTGGTGCGCAGCAGCCGCCGCAGGCGCGCCAGCGGCCGCGCCGCCCGCTCGGGCGCCCCGAAGACGGACGCCCCGGCGATCACCACGAGGGCGATCGCCGTGGCGTCCGCGTGCTCCTCCGGCACCTGCCAGCCGGCGAGCGAGTCGAGCACGACGGGCGCGAGGCCGACGACGCGCTCCTCGGCGCCCCGCGAGGTCCAGCTGCCGAGCAGCGCGACGAAGCCGTGCACGACGGCGTCCGGCCGCGCCCTGTCCACCGCGCGGCGCACCGCGAACAGGAGGTTCTCCTGCTCCCGGGCGAGCTCGGCCACCGCCTCGCGCTGCCCGGGCGTCAGCAGGTGCGAGGCGCAGCGGCGGGCGACCGTCGTCGACCACCCGAGCACGGCGTCGTCCGTCGCCGCCTCCTCCCGCGAGGCGGCGAGCCGCAGCAGACCGAACTCCCGCACGGTCTCGACCATGCGGTACCGGGCCGCCCCGTCCGCCTCCTCGACCCGCACCAGCGACTGCAGCACGAGCGCGGCGACGTCGTCGTCCACCTGCCACCCGGACGCGGCCGGCACCAGCGCCCGCGCCGCCTCCGCCGAGAAGCCGTCCGGGAGGACGGCGGCGCGCCGCCACAGCGCCTGCTGGCCGGCCGAGAGCAGGTTCCAGCTCCAGTCGAGCACCGCCTCGAGCGTGCGGTGGCGGTCCGGGACGGAGCGGTCGCGCACCCGCAGCAGGGCGAACCGCTCGTCGAGCCTGGCGTCCACCTCCGCGACGCTCAGGGTGCGGACGCGCGCCGCCGCCAGCTCGATCGCCAGCGGCAGCCCGTCCAGACGCTCGCAGAGGCGGGCCACCGCCTGGTGGTCGAGGAGGGCGTCGGGGCGCACGGCGCGGGCCCGCTCGACGAACAGCCGCACGGCAGGGCCGCCGTCGGCCTCCGCGGGGTCGGAGCCGAGCGGCGCCGGCGCATACGTGACCTCGCCCTCGAGCAGCAGCGGGGTCCGGCTGGTCGCGAGCACCCGCAGCCGCGGGGACGCGTCGAGCAGCGTCGCGGCCCACCGGGCCGCGCCCTCCACCACGTGCTCGCAGTTGTCGAGGACCACGAGGGCGTCGGCGTCGCGCAGCCGGGCCGCGACCTGGCTCGCCAGGTCACCTGCCTGGAGACGCTCCGCCAGACGCAGCGAGCCGGCCCCCGGCACGATCCCGAGGGCGTCCGCGAGCGCCAGCACGACGTCGTCGTCGGCGCGCACGCCGACCAGCTCGACGACCACCACGAACGGCGTGCGCGCGGCGGCCCGGCGGGCGACCTCCTGCGCGAGCCGGGTCTTGCCCAGCCCGCCCGGCCCCAGCACGGTGATCAGCCGGGCTGCGTCCAGCGCGTCCCGCACCGCCGCGACGTCCGCGTCGCGCCCGAGCAGCGGCGTCGCGTAGGTCCGCAGGCCGCGGGTCGTCCCCGCGGCCGGCACGCCGTCGGTGGGGACGACGGCGTCCGACCCCGGCCACGCGACGGGCACCCCGTGCCCGTCTTGGCCGGGGCCGCCGACGGCGGCGAGCTCGTCGTAGAGCGCGACGGTCGCGGGTCCGGGCTCGCTGCCCAGCTCCCGCACCAGCACGGACCGCAGGCGCGTGAACACGCGGAGGGCCTCCGCCGGCCGGCCGAGGCCGCCGAGCGCGCCCATGAGCGCACGGGCGGCGTCCTCGTCCGTGGGGTCGGCGGCGACGTCCGCCCCGGCGAGCTCCGCGACGACGGCGTGCTCCCCCGCGGCCTCGGCCGCGTCCCGGCGCACGACCCGGAGCTCGTCGCGCCAGCGCTCCGCGACGGTCGCCAGCTCGCGCGCCACGGCGGCGAACTCGCCGCCCTCGAGGTCGCTGCCGGGCGTCCCGGACCACAGCTCGAGCGCCCGCCCCGCGACCGCCGCGGCGACCGTCGGGTCCCCCGAGACGACCTCCCGGCGGGCGTCGGTCAGGGCGTCGCGCACCACGGCCAGGTCCGAGGCGACGCCCAGGGCGTACCCCGTCTCGGTCGCGCGCACGACGCGGCGCCCGGCCACGGCGCGCAGCCGCGAGACGAGGTTCTGCAGCGCGGCCCGCGGGTCGGCGGGCAGGTCCTCCTGCCAGAGCCGGTCGACGAGCGTGGCCGAGGAGATCCCGTGGTCCCCCGCGAGGGCGAGGAGCACGACCAGCGCCGCCGACCGCGCCCCGCGCGGCGCGCGACCCGCACCGTCCGGCCCGAGGACCCGGACGGGGCCCAGGACGCGCACGCCGGGGCTTCCCGACGCCGCCGGGGCGTCGTCGGGACCGGCGGCGGGGTCGGTGGCGGCATGCACGCCTGTGGAGCCTACCGGCCCTCAGGCCCCGCGCCGGGAGGGCCAGGGCGCGTCCGCCGGCCGCAGGGACGCCCAGCCCCCCGCCCGGCTCGCCGCGGCGGCGAGGATGCCCACCACGGCGGACGGGTTGTGCAGGCTGCCGTCCAGCACTCGCGCCACGGCCTCGTCGAGGGGCACCCACCGCACCTCGATGCCGGCCTCCTCGCCCGTGCGGGTGTGGCGGGAGACCGCCGGCACCTCGCCCAGGCCGCGGGCCAGGAAGACGCGCACGGCCTCGTCGCTGCTGCCGGGCGAGGACGCGAAGTCGGCCAGGACGTGCCACTGCTGCGCGGTCGCGTCCGCCTCCTCGGCGAGCTCGCGCGCTGCGGCCTCGACGGGCGGCTCGCCGTCGACGTCGAGCAGGCCCGCCGGGACCTCCCAGAGCTGCGCACGCACGGGGTGCCGGTACTGGCGCAGCAGCAGCACCCGGTCGGCGTCGTCCAGCGCGACGATCGCGACCGCCCCGGGGTGCACGACGTACTCCCGCGTCACTGTGCCCGCGTCGCCGAGGTCGACGTCGTCGCGCACCAGGTCCACGATCCGGCCGCGGTGCAGCACCTCGCTGCGCACGACCGGGCGCGGGGCCGCCTCGTCGGCGACCGACGAGGCGCCCCCCGCCGCCACGGGCGGCACCGTCACGCCTGGCCGCCCTGGCGCACGAGCGCCGCCGCGACCAGCCCCGAGAAGAGGGGGTGCGACCGCGTCGGGCGCGACTTGAACTCGGGGTGGGCCTGCGTGCTCACGTAGTACGGGTGCACGTCGGCCGGCAGCTCGACGAACTCGACGAGCTTCGAGTCGGGCGACGTGCCGGAGAACACGAGGCCCTCGTCCTCGAGCTGCGCCCGGTAGGCGTTGTTCACCTCGTACCGGTGGCGGTGGCGCTCGGAGACCCGCTCGCTGCCGTACGCCTTCGCGACGACGGACCCGGCGCCCAGGTGCGCGTCGTAGGCGCCGAGCCGCATGGTGCCGCCCAGGTCGCCGTCGCCGCCCACGATCGCGAGCTGCTCGGCCATCGTGGCGATCACCGGGTGCGTGCTGTTCGGGTCGAACTCCGTGGACGAGGCGTCCTCGAGGCCCAGCACGTTGCGCGCGTACTCGATGACCATCGACTGCAGCCCGAGGCAGATGCCGAGCGTCGGGACGAGGTTCTCGCGCGCCCAGCGCAGGGCGCCGATCTTGCCGTCGATGCCGCGCACGCCGAACCCGCCGGGCACGAGCACGGCGTCGACGCCCTCCAGCGCCTCCTGCGCGCCCGCCGGCGTCTGGCAGTCGTCCGCGGCCACCCACCGGATCCCGACCTTGGTGTCGTTGTCGAAGCCGCCGGCGCGCAGCGCCTCGGTCACCGACAGGTACGCGTCGGGCAGGTCGATGTACTTGCCGACGAGCGCGATCTCGACGTTGTGCTCCGGCTCGTGCACGCGCTCGAGCAGGCGGTTCCAGCCGTCCCAGTCGACGTCGTGGAACGGCAGGTCGAGGCGCCGGACGACGTACGCGTCGAGACCCTCGGAGTGGATGACCCGCGGGATGTCGTAGATGCTCGGCGCGTCGGCGCAGTTGATCACGGCCTCGTTGTCGACGTCGCACATGAGCGCGATCTTGCGCTTGATGCCGTCCGGCACCACGCGGTCGGAGCGCAGCACGATGGCGTCGGGCTGGATGCCGATGGAGCGCAGCGCCGCCACCGAGTGCTGGGTGGGCTTGGTCTTGAGCTCGCCCGACGGGCCGATGTACGGCACGAGGGAGACGTGCAGGAAGAAGCAGTCGTCGCGGCCCAGCTCGTGCCGCACCTGGCGGGCGGCCTCGAGGAAGGGCTGGGACTCGATGTCGCCCACCGTGCCGCCGATCTCGGTGATGATCACGTCGACGTCGGGGCCCGCCTGGTCGCGCATGCGCGACTTGATCTCGTCCGTGATGTGCGGGATGACCTGCACCGTGTCGCCGAGGTACTCGCCGCGGCGCTCCTTGGCGATCACGCGGGAGTAGACCTGGCCGGTGGTGACGTTCGAGGAGGCCGGCAGCTCGATGTCGAGGAACCGCTCGTAGTGGCCGATGTCGAGGTCGGTCTCGGCGCCGTCCTCGGTGACGAAGACCTCGCCGTGCTGGAACGGGTTCATCGTGCCCGGGTCCACGTTGAGGTACGGGTCGAGCTTCTGCATCGTGACCCGCAGGCCTCGCGAGCGCAGGAGGCGCCCGAGCGAGGAGGCCGTGAGGCCCTTGCCGAGCGACGATGCCACACCGCCCGTCACGAAGATGTGTCGCGTCTGGTGCGTCGCACCCGTACGGCTGGAGGAGCGGGGCTGGAGTCTGTTCGCGGTGTCGGCCACGGAACTCCATCCTAACAGCGGCTCCGGCGGCGGCACGCGGGCCGCGCGGTGGGTCAGGTCACTCCGCGGTTCTCGCGCGACGTCGCACGATCCCCGTCACGGCGGTCCGGTCGGCGAGCAGGAACCCTCCGACCACGACGACGCCCGCGACCAGGGCGGCGAGCGCCCCCACGCCCAGCGCCGGGAGGATGCCGGCGTCCGCGGGGAGCAGCGCGCCGGAGACCAGCGACCCCGCCCCGGCGCCGAGGGTGGTCGCCACGACGAGCACCGTCAGCGTCCGCGGGACCCCACGGAGAGCGTCGGCGCCGGCGAACCGGCCCACCGCCGCGAGCAGCCCGGCACCGGCCACCGTCATCCCCAGCGACGTCGCCAGGCCCAGCTGGGTGAGGACTCCCACCTGGTCCCGCACCCCGGTCGCCGCCGGCAGGGCGAACGCGGCGCCCGCCACGACCACCCAGCCGGCCGCCGTCACGACGACCGCCACGCGCTGGTGGTCGATCGCGTACAGCGCGCGCGACAGGTGCAGGACGAGCGCGAACCCGACGATCCCGGGCGCCATCCAGGCGACGGCGTCGCCGAGGCCCGCCACCGAGCCGGACGCGATGCGCGCGAACACCGCCTCGACGGCCTCCGACGCGGCGACGAGCGCGCCGACGCCGAGCCCGGACACCACGAGCAGGGTCCGGGTGGTCGTGGCGAGCAGGCCGCGGAACCGGTCCAGGGCCCCGTGCGCCACGTGCTCTGCGAGCCGCGGGAAGGCGCTCGTCGCGAGCGGGAACGCCAGCACCGCGTACGGCAGCAGGTAGACCTGCTGGGCGAACGTGTAGGTCGGGAAGGTCTGCTCCGGCCCGAACTGGAACGCCGCGCCCATCACGGCGAGCACGGACAGCTGCTGCGCCACCAGGGCGCCGATGCCCGCCAGGGCGAGGTTGCGTGCGCGGACGCCCTCCCCGCCGGGGAAGCGGAGCGTCGGGCGCAGCCGCGTCCCGGTGCGCCGGACCGGCAGCACCAGCGGCAGCGCGAGCACCGCGACGCCGGCGGTCGTCCCCCAGCCGAGCCAGCCGATGGCCGCGGTCGAGAGCGCGACCACGTCGTCCTGCTGACCGTCCGCCATCGCGAAGAAGACGAGGTACACGGCGATGACGGCGAGGCTGGACAGCAGCGGCGCGAAGGCCTGCCAGAAGAACCGCTTGTGGGCCTGCAGGATGCCGCCGAGCACGACGGCGAGGCCGTACAACGGCACCTGGAGCGCGAACGTCCGCACGAACGTGGCGGTCACGTCCACGAGCTCCGGGTGCTTCGCCATCAGCACCCCCGCGATCGGGTCGGCCAGCAGCGCGAGCAGGGCGCCGAGGGGCACGAGGACGGCGAGCGTCCACCCGAGGAGCGCCGAGGCGATCCCCGACGTCTCCTGCGGGGCGCGCCGGGCGATCGGGCCCGCGAGCAGAGGCACCACGGCTCCCGCGAGGGCTCCTCCGGCGGCGACCTCGAAGAGGACGTTCGGCAGCAGGTTGGCCGCGCTGTACGCCGGGCCGACGCCCTCGGTGCCGACCGCCCACGACAGCACCAGCGACCGGGCGAACCCGACCAGCCGGCTCGCCACCGTGACGACGGTGATCATGACGGCGGCGCCCGCGAGCGTCTGGGTCGCGGCGCGCAGCCCGCCCGGGCGCGACGTCATCCCGTCACTCCCCCGTCGGCGCGTCCTGTGCCGCCGCGTCCTGTGCCGCCGCGTCGTTGCGTCGTCCCCACCGGTCCGCGCGGCGCAGCCACGGGGTGCGGTCGACGACGGCCGAGAAGCTCACTCGCTCGGAGGCGAGCGTCAGCCCGACGACGGACGCCAGGGCGGCCACCCGCACCGCGCGCGGGGCGCCGAACGCCCACTGCGCGCCGACGAGCGCGCCGAGCGCGTTCGCGCCGCCGTCGCCCAGCATGTCGCGCTCGGCGAGGTCGCCGGGCGCCGCGGCGGCCACGGCCCCGAGGACGACGCCGGTCGCCGCGCCCGCGCCGCCGCACGCGACGGGCAGGCTCAGCGCGGCCGACGCCTTCAGCGCGCGGCCCGGGCGCAGGTCGAGGAGGTTGAGGAGGTTGGCCGTGCCGGCCACCAGGGCGCCGTTCACCGCGACGTCCACCAGGTGCCCGGCCACGCCGCCGCGCCGCGGGGTGCCGATCGCCGCGCCGGCCAGCGCGGTCGCGCCGATGCCGAGCACCTTGAGCCCGCCCGTCGTGAGCCGTCCCTCGGCGAGGGCACCCAGGTGGCCCCGCAGCCCCTTGACGCGCGTGCTGGTGTCCTCGGCGAGGTCGTCGACGAGCCCGAAGGCCGCGGCGCCGGCCGTGGCGACCACGGCGCCGGCCCGCTCGCGGCCGCCGCCGGCCGCGAGCGTCCCGACGACGAGGCCGGCGGCGACGGACGGCCCCTCGAGCATGCTGACCGGCTCGCCCCGGTGGTTCGTGCGGGTCCACCGCGCGGCGCCCCCGGGCGGGTCGGTCTCCAGCGCGCGGCGCACGAGCACCGTCCCGGCCGCGGCCACGACGGCCCCGCGCAGCAGCGCCCCGAGCCCGGCGGTCATCAGCCGTTCCCCTGCGGCGCGCCCTGCTCGACCACCGGCGGGAGCACGGTCGCGCCGTCCTCGAAGCCGTACTGGTCGACGGTGCCCGCCTCCTGGGCGGCGATCGCGAGCGGCACCACGATCTGCCCCGTGGTCTGCTCCACGCCGCTGACGGTGCTCACGAGGTCGGTCAGGTCGTCGTCCGCGCGGACCGTGGCGACGAGGTCGCCGTCCTGCGTCGTGGGCCCGGCGACCACCGACGTCCCCGCGATCTGGGCGGACGTGCCCGCGAGCGCCGACAGCGCGCCCATCCCGGTCTGCTCCGGGTCGGCGTCCTGCGTCTGCGTGTCCTCGTCGTCCGCCGTGCCGCCGCCCGAGAGCAGCAGGATCGCGTCCGCCGGTGCGCTCGGCTCCGCCACCTGCTCCACGAGGCCCACCTGCTCCAGCAGGTGCTGCTGCTCGAGGGCGGCGTCGCTGAACGTGTCCGACTGCGCGGGGGCCGCGTCGGTCAGGGCGACGGTGAGCGACGCGGCGAGCAGCTCGGCCGTGCCGGACTCGTCGTCGATCGCGCCCTCGACGGCGTCGGCCGGCAGCTTCTCGCGCAGGCCGTCCGCGACCGTCTCCCGCATGGTCAGCTCGTCGGCGGAGGTCCACGACCCCGCCAGCCGCTCCTGCGCGACGATCGTCCCGTCGGCCGCCTCGAGCTGGTCGAGGACCGCCTGCCGCGTGGCGTCGTTCACCTCGTCGACCTCGACGACCGCGACGCGCTTGCCCGCGAGCGAGCCGGCCACGAGCTGGTCGCCGGCGCTGTCGATGAACCGGCGCTGCTCCTCGGCGGCGGTCTGCGCCTCGCCGAGCTCCTCGCGCAGGGTGTTGCGTTCCGTGCGCAGCGCGTCGACCTGGTCGGTGAGCTGGTCGCCGATCGCGCCCTGCAGCGGGCCGGCACCGAGGATGATGCCCACCGCGAGGGCGAGGAACACGGAGATCAGCGAGACGAGGTGGTACCTGAAGTCGATCACGGTCGGCAGAGGTTCCTTCGGTCGGGTCGGGTCGGGTCGGGCGCCAAGCGGGGTGCGGAGGGACGTCACCCGCCGAAGAGGCTACCCACCCACGAGACGAGGTCGTCGATCCGGGCACCGACGATCCCGAAGATCGTCTGCCCCGCCGCGGTCGACCACAGCGCGGCGACGACGGCGGCGACGCCCGCCAGCGACAGCAGCGTGAGCTGCAGGTTGGAGATCCGGGTGCGGTACAGCCGCGAGACGCCCTTGGCGTCCACGAGCTTGCCGCCCACCCGCAGGCGCGTGAGGAACGTGCTCGCCATGCCCGCGCGCCCCTTGTCGAGGAACTCGACGAGCGTGGCGTGCGTCCCGACCGCGACGATCAGCTCCGCGCCCTTGTCGTCCGCGAGCAGCATCGCGATGTCCTCGCTGGTGCCCGTCGCCGGGAAGACCACGGGTTCGACGCCGAGCGCCTCCACCCGGTCGAGCCCGGGAGCGTTGCCGTCGCGGTAGGCGTGCACCACGATCTCCGCGCCGGAGGACAGCGCCCGGTCGGACACCGAGTCCATGTCGCCCACGATCATGTCCGGCTTCCAGCCGGCGTCGATGATCGCGTCGGCGCCGCCGTCCACCCCGACCAGCACCGGCCGGTTCTCCGTGATGTAGGACCGCAGCATCGCCAGGTCCTCGCGGTAGTGGTAGCCGCGCACGACGATGAGCACGTGCCGGCCGTCGAACGTCGTCCGCACGTCCGGCACGCCGACGCCGTCGAGCAGCAGGTCCCGCTCGCGCCGCAGGTACGTCATGGTGTTCTCGGCGAAGTTCTCGATCTCCGCGGACAGGCCCTCGCGTGCCGCGGCCATGTCCGTCTCGACCGTCTCCGGCGTCTGCCGGACCCCCTCGGCCACGGTGGTGCCGTCGACGCGGACGGTGCCGCCGTCGATGTGCACGATGGCGCCCTCGGGCAGCGCCATCACCGCGGGCCCCAGGTCGTCCACCAGGGTGATGCCCGCCTCGATCAGGATGCCCGGGCCCGCGTTCGGGTAGCGGCCCGACGTCGAGCGGGCGGAGTTGAGCACCGCGGCGGGCGCGACGGCCACCAGTGCGTCGGCCGCGACGCGGTCGATGTCGACGTGGTCGATGACGGCCACGTCGCCGGGACGCAGCCGCTTGGTCAGGTCCTTCGTCCGCGTGCCGACCCGGGCGGGCCCGGTCACGTCGGGGCCGTCGTCACCGGCGTCGGGGGCGCGCTCGGACTTGCGCAGGATCATTCTCATCGCCCCTATCGTCCCACGGTGGACGACTCCAGGAGCTCGACCGCGTGCTGGCGAGCGGTCGCGGACTCCTCCTGGCCGGAGAGCATGCGCGCGAGCTCGCGCACGCGGTCGTCGTCGGCGACCGCGCGCACCCCGGTCACGGTGACCCCGCCGTCGTCCTCGTGCGCGTCGTCGCCTCCGGACGTGGACTTCGTCACCACGAGGTGGGTGTCGGCGAACGCCGCCACCTGGGCCAGGTGCGTCACGACGACCACCTGCGTGCTGCGCGCGAGCGTCGCGAGCCGGCGGCCCACCTCGACGGCGGCGCGACCGCCCACGCCGGCGTCGACCTCGTCGAAGACGAAGGTCGGCAGGGGGACGGCGGCTCGGCCGTTCGCGCCGGCCGCCTCGAGACGCGCGGTCGCCAGGGCGACCTCGACGGCCAGCATCACGCGGGACAGCTCGCCGCCGGACGCCCCCTTGCCCAGCGGGCGGGCGGGGGCACCGGGGTGCGGCTCGAGCAGGAACGACACCTGGTCGGCGCCCCAGGGGCCCGGCTCGTCGGCGGGGGCGACGTCGACCACCAGGCGGGCGCCCTTCATCGCGAGCCCGGCCAGCTCCTGCGTCACCGCCTCGGCGAGCGCCTCCCCCGCCGTCCGCCGGCCCGCCGTGAGGCGCGCGCCCGCGGCCGCGAGCTCGGCGTCCAGCTCGGTCGTGCGCTCGCGCATGGAGGCGAGGCGCTCGCCGCCGTCGTCGAGGTCCAGCAGCCGCAGCCCGGCGTCGCTCGCCCAGCGCAGCACGTCGTCGACCGTCTCCCCGTAGCTGCGCGTGAGCGCGTTGAGCTCGGCCAGGCGCGCGTGCGCCGTCTCCAGGCCCGCGGGGTCGGCCTGCAGGTCGTCGACGTACGCCGACAGCTCCGTCGCGACGTCCGCCAGCAGGTAGCCGGCCTCCGCGAGCCGGGTCGCGTGGCCGCCGAGCGCGGGGTCGTCGTGCGCGGCCGCCTCGAGCGCGCGCCGCGCCCGCTCGACGGCCTCCACGGCGCTGCCCTCGGTCTCGACGTCGTCGCCCGCGACGGCGTCGTGCGCCTGCTGCGCGGCGACGCGGAGCTGCTCGGCGTTGCCGAGCCGCCCGACCAGCGCCGTGAGCTCGGCGTCCTCCCCGGGCCGCGGGTCCACCCGCTCCACCTCGGCGAGGCCCAGGCGCAGCAGCTCCGCCTCGCGGGCGCGCTCGGCGCCCCGCGCGGTGAGGTCCGCGATCTCGGCCAGCAGCCCGGCCCGCTCCGTCCACGCCGCGCGGTACCCGTCCAGCCCGTCCTGGTGCTCCGGACCGGCGAAGGCGTCGAGGGCCTCGCGCTGCTTCGCCGCCGTGCGCAGGCGCAGCTGGTCCGCCTGGCCGTGCACCGTCACGAGCTCGTCGGCGATCTCGGCCAGCACGGCCTGGGGCACGCCGCGGCCGCCGAGGTGGGCGCGGGAACGGCCCGCCGCCGCGACGGTCCGCAGCACGACGACCGTCCCGTCGTCGTCCACCTCGCCGCCCGCCTCGTCGACCCGCGCCGACACGGCCGGGTGGGCGGCGACCCGCAACCGGCCCTCGACGACGGCGCCGTCGGCCCCGGGGCGTACGGCGGCGGCATCCGCCTTGCCGCCCATGAGCAGCCCCAGCCCCGTGAGCACCATCGTCTTGCCCGCACCCGTCTCGCCCGTGATGACGGTCAGGCCGTCGGCCAGCGGTACCCGGGCGGCGCGGATCACGCCCAGGTTCTCGATCGCGATCTCCTCGAGCACCTCACGCCTCCTTTTCGTGCTCGGCCCCACCGGGGGGCCCGTCCTGGTCCGCCTCGTCCGCCTGGTCTGCCTGGTCCGCCCGGTCCGGCGCCCGGTGGTCGGGCCGCTTCGCGGCCATCTCCCGCCAGCCGACCACCGGCAGGGAGAACTTCGACACCAGCCGGTCCGTGAACGGCGCGTGCGAGAGCCGCGCGAACCGCAGCGGCAACGCCCCGCTCCGCACCTCGACCCACGACCCGACGGGCAGGTCGATGCGCCGCCGGCCGTCGCAGGTCAGCACGGCCGGGACCGGGCTGCGCTCGAGCACCTTCACGGTGTACGTGGACCGCGGGCCGATCACCAGCGGCCGCGCGAACAGCGCGTGCGCGGACAGCGGCACCAGCAGCACCCCGTCGACCTCGGGCCACATCACGGGTCCGCCCGCGGAGAACGCGTGCGCCGTCGAGCCCGTCGCCGTCGACATCACGACCCCGTCGCAGCCGAACGACGACAGCGGGCGGCCGTCGACGGAGATCCCCACCTCGACCATCCGCTCCCGCCGAGCCTTCTCCACCGTGGCCTCGTTGAGCGCCCACCCGGTCCGGGGCGTGTCCTCGCCGGGCAGGTGGACGGCGACGTCCACCACGGACCGCTCCTCCACCTCGTAGTCGCGGGCGGCGAGCCGTCGCACCGCGTGCCGCAGGTCGTCCCGCTCGCTCTCGGCGAGGAAGCCCACGTGCCCGAGGTTGACGCCCAGCAGGGGCACGCCGGTGCCGTGAGTCAGCTCGGCGGCGCGCAGGATCGTGCCGTCGCCACCGAGCACCATGACGGCCTCGGACTCCGTCACGCCCTCCCGTGCGCGGGCGGCGGCCATGTGGTCGCCGAACGACTCGGCCAGGTCGTCGTCGTGCAGCGCGACCTCGAACCCGGCCTCGGTGAGCTCGCGCACGGCCTCGGAGAGGGCCGCCACGGCCTCCGGGCGGCCCCCGTGGGTGACGATGAGGACTCGGCGGCTCACGGTGCTCCTCCGATCGGCAGGACGGGCGGGACGGACGGCGGCGCGTCGGGGTCCCCGGGACTCCAGGCGACCGATGCCGCGAGCGCGGCCTCGAGACCGGGCTCGAGCGCGCCGTGGTCGGGCGGTCCGCCCCGGGCCGGGCGGAACCAGCAGAAGTACTCCCGGTTGCCGCTGGGCCCGGGGAGGGGGCTCGGGACGACGGCGTGGGTCGCGAGGCCGTGGCCGGCGGCGGCGCGCACCACGGCGCGCACGGCCTCGGCGTGCAGGCCCGGGTCGCGGACCACCCCGCCGCTGCCCAGTCGCTCGCGCCCGACCTCGAACTGGGGCTTGACCAGCAGGAGCGCCTGCGAGGCCGGCCCGAGCACCGCGGCCAGCGGCCCGAGCACCAGCGTCAGCGAGATGAACGACAGGTCGCCCACGACGACGTCGGGGACGCCGTCGAGGTCTGCGGGGGTGAGGTCGCGCAGGTTGAACCCCTCGACCACCGTGACCCGGGGGTCGGCGCGCAGCGCGGGGACCAGCTGGTCGTGCCCGACGTCGAGCGCGACCACGTGCCGCGCCCCCCGCCGCAGGAGCACGTCCGTGAAGCCGCCCGTCGACGCCCCGACGTCCAGGCACCACCCGCCGTCGACCGCACGCAGCAGGTCGCGACCCGCCGGGTCGGCCTCGAGCGCGTCGAGCGCGCCGGCCAGCTTGCCGCCCGCCCGTGAGGCGTACCCGGGGTCCTGGGGGTCCGCGAGCACGGTCATCGGCGAGCCCTCCGGCACCGGGGTGGACGCCTTCGTGACGAGACGGTCGCCGAGCCGCACCCGTCCCGCGCCGATCAGCTCCACTGCCTGACGTCGGGACCGGGCGAGACCGCGGCGGACGAGCTCCGAGTCCGTGCGAGCCTCCGGCGTCACCGCGCCGGTCCCGCGTCCGGGCCGGTGGCGCCCTGCTCCTCCCGCCCGTCGAGGCGGGCGCGCAGCACGTCGTGGACGTGCGTGAACCGCTCGACGTGCTCCCCGACGGGCAGGTCGTCGAGACCGTCCAGGCCGTCGAGCGCGCCAGGTGCGGGCGCCTCGTCCGGCGTCGGCACGCCTGCGGTGCCGTGGTCCGCTGCGGGCGTGTCGCCGGGGGTCGCGGCTCCGGGCGTCGCCGAATCGTGCGTCATGGTCCCTCCCTGCCGCTCGCGGTCGTGGTCTCGTCGCCGGCACCCGGCCCGGGTGCGCGCGGACCACCGGTCCGAAAGCGGCCGGGTGGTGCGGGAACGACGCCGCCGTCCGAGGTCCGGGACCACGCTACCCGCTGGCGCCGACGTCCGGCGCACGACGCACAGCCCACGACCAGGTCGGTCGCGCACCGTGCCGGACGGCGGGGCGCCCGCTCCGGCGGTAGACGGGGTCAGGCCCGCAGCTCCGGCACGGTCGTCGGGTCCACCGGCGTGCCGGCGTCCGCAGCACCCCACGCCGCGGCGCAGGCGGCACGGACCACGTCGATCCCGCGCGGCCCGGTCCGGTCCACCTCGAGGGCCCCGTCGACGACGCGCGCGGCGCGGCCCCCGCACGTCCACCAGCCCTCCGCGGAACGCTCCGGGCAGGGGTGCGCCTCCAGGAGCGCCCGCAGGTCACCGCCGAGGTAGTCCGGCCGGAGGCCTGGCTCGGCCAGCACCGCGTCGCGGGCCGAGGACACCCCGGTGAGCACGTGCAGCCCCGGGTATCCGCCGGCGCGGGCTCCCGCGAGGTCCGTGTCGAGGCGGTCGCCGATCACGAGGGGGCGCTCCGCGCCCGCCCGGTCGACGGCCATCCGGTACATCGTCGGCGAGGGCTTGCCCGCGCTGTCCGGGCGGACGCCCGTCGCGGCCACGACCGCACCCACGAGCGCCCCGTTGCCCGGCGCGAACCCCCTGGCTGTCGGGAGCGACAGGTCGAGGTTGCTCGCCACGTGCCACGCCCCGCCCGCCACGGCGTAGGCGGCCTCGGCGAGGTCCTCCCAGGCCAGCCCGGGGGCGTAGCCCTGCGCCACCGCGTCCGGGGCGTCGTCCGCCGAGTCGACCACCGTGAGGCCTGCGGCCGTGACGGCCGTCCGCAGCCCGGCGCCCCCGATCACCAGGACGCGGGCGCCGGGCGCGAGCCGCGTCCGGAGCAGGGCGGCGCACGCCTGCGCGGCCGTCATCACCTCGTCGGAACCCGTGGGGATGTCCAGCCCGGAGAGCTGGTCAGCCACCTCCTCCGGCTCGCGCGACGCGTTGTTCGTCACGAAGACCAGCCGTAGGCCCGCCCTCCGCGCCGCGGTCAGGCTCTCCGCAGCGTGGGGGATCGGCAGATGGCCACGGTAGGCCACACCGTCGAGGTCGACGAGCGCCAGGTCGTGCGCCTCCGCGAGCGGGACCTCGCTGCGTCCCAGCGTCGCCGTCATGCGCGCTCCTCGTCCGGCGCGCTCGCCTCCCCCTCCGGTGCCGTCGGCGCGATCGCGACGGCGTCCTCCGACTCCGCCGCCCCACCCGCAGACGGGGACTCGTCCGCGTCAGGAGCCGCGGCCTCGTCGTCCGCAGCCTCGTCGTCCGCAGCCTCGTCGTCCGCAGCCTCGTCGTCCGCAGCCTCGTCGTCCGCAGCCTCGTCGTCCGCAGCCTCGTCGTCCGCAGCCTCGTCGTCCGCAGCCTCGTC